>Ga0224555_1000400_pt1 | contig 66353 bp, 62 predicted proteins | sample 714S23034metaG_FD_180687 | JGI IMG/M metagenome (GOLD analysis project Ga0224555, IMG submission 180687) | Peat soil microbial communities from Stordalen Mire, Sweden - 717 S2 30-34 | ecosystem: Environmental > Terrestrial > Soil > Wetlands > Peat | place: Sweden: Norrbotten County, Stordalen... | reverse complement strand
TGTGCGAACATCCGTGCAAACGATGGCGCCGTCATGGGTGATCCACTTGTCGGTGGATTTAATGAGGCCGTAATCCTTGCCTGACTGAATCCGCACAAATCCGTCATGGACGATCTTGCAGGAGTTGGTTTTCTCCGTCCAAAAGTCCAGGCCGTTGACGCTGCTGTGGGCGTACCAAAGTCCGCGGTGGTGCGGATGATCGTGCTCTTCATCCGTGGATGCTTCCAGCGGCCATTTGCGCGTCATGGGCGATTCATCAGGGCCAAGCACGGGATAAAAATAAGGGCGCGGCACGTCTGTAAAATGGTACACGGTGAAAAGTTGCCCGCCAACCTCCACCCGCAACGCGCCATTCTGTTGGGTGATTTGCACTCCGGCGGCGGAACCCGCCCCTGCCTGCCCGCCGTGCAGATACTGGCAGGCGGCCAAAGCCAAAGCGACGCCCCACCCTGGCAAGGAGCCGCGCATGTAACAGGACCGGTCCTTCATAAATACTTATTCGCAATTCTGCAAAGAAAGCGGCCTGATGGCCAGCACAATGTTATCCGTTTCTGCCTCAAGGCGGTACAGGCCTGTCCTGGAAAGCGCCGGATTTGGGGCGGGGATTTATCCCTGGTGTTGGTACCGACGGAGGGGGTCGAACCCACACAACCTTTCGGTTACCAGATTTTGAGTCTGGTGCGTCTGCCAATTCCGCCACGTCGGCCTCACCAAGCAGATCAACTATAGCAGGCCGCCCCAGGGTTGAGCAAGAAGATTGATGGCAGGTTGCGAAAAAAAGAAAAGGCCCGGGAATCGGTCCGGACCTTTCGCGCGTCACGACCATGATGGGCGCGACAAATAACGACGAGCGCGTTATGGCAGCACGTGCGTCGAGGACACAATCAGGCACACCGGGGGCGTGCTGACGGCGTTGGGCGTATAGCTGGTGGCGAACGAGGTCGCCGGATCCACCGGGCAAGTCGGCAAATTCCCGTTATTGCCGCGGCCCAGATAAGGCTGCAGGTCCGCGCCTCCTGGAGTGCAGGTGCTCTGCTGGCGCTGTTCCAAGGCCCATTGCTGCTTGGAGGAATCAATCAACCGCAGGTTGTTGATGCAGGCGTTCTGTTGCGAGGTCGTGCGGGCTTTGACGAAGTTGGGAATGGCGATGGCGGCCAGCAATCCAATGATGGCCACGACGATCATGATCTCAACCAGCGTGAAACCTTGTTTCTTGGCAGTATTCCTTTTCATATTTTGTCGTTTCGTTTCTGCTCGGCGTGGACTTAACAAAGAGCAGGTTATAATTAAAACTGGCGTCCACTTATTGCTCTTTAAACATTAGCATGGACCGTGCCAGCTTGCCCTCCATCACTTGCCCATTGGCGCGATTTGTAATGTTCAGAATGGTCAGGGGCAGCCTGCCACAGCCGCCCTCGCTCCGCAAGACAAAAATGGCCTCCGTTTCTATTGACTCAGGCGGGCGGAACGGCCTTCCGGGAATGGCGCTCGGCCCAGGGCGGCGTTTGCGGCCCCGGCTTCCGGCAGCCTTTCCGAAGCCAGCCCCGGATACCGGCCGGGTTCCCTGGCCAGCACCACCGCCAGGCTGTCGTAATAGACCACCTGCCAGCCGGGTTTCCGGGCCAGGACCAGCGCCCCGGCCAAATTTGCCGGTAACAAGGCCAAGTCCGCCTTCCCTGTGTCCAGAATTTTCCCGTCCACAGGCTCGCCGTTGTAAAACTTCCAGTGTTCCGGGATCAGTTCCCGCGGGTAGCACGTTTCCCATCGGCCGTCAATGGAAACGGCGCATTCCGGCAATTCCCAGAGGCAAAGTTCGCCCCAGTCAAAGAAAACCAGCAAATTCCCCCGCAATCCATGCCCGCGCATGAACGCGATCGCGCTCAAAGGATACTGGCTTCTGGGCACTTCCATCGTCCACGGATGCTCCTTATGCAATAAAACCGTCCCGGCGCACTCTCCGGCGGTGGTCACGGCCAGCAAGCCCCCCCCCCCCCGCCGCGCCCCGGGCCGCCGCATCCATTCCTCCAATCCGGAATAGTGATCCCGGAAACGAACAAGGACATCCGCCAGATGCGGCGGCACAAAAGCCAGGGCGGCGATGGCAAACAACGGGGTGTGCCGCACCGACCGAAAGGCGAACGCCGCCAGCCCCGCGCAAACCGCCATTTCCCAAAACGCCCGCCGCCGCCGCGACAGCGCCATGCTCAACAGGGTCAGCAGCGCCAAAACATACAGCGCCACGTGATCCCAACTCGGCGTCGTTGGACGCCATTCTTCCAATTCGGTCCGTTGGTGCAGCCAGACCACCCCGTTGATGGTCCACCGAATCAACGCCCAGCCGTAGGGATTGACCAGCAAGGCGCCGGCGCACAGCGCGCACGAAAGCCACAGCGCCGCGACCGACCGCCGCGACACCGGTTCCACAGGAACCTTGGCCTCCATGACCGGCCATTTCAGCCAAAACCACTGCGCCGTCGTGGCTACCGCCGTCACCACCAGCACGGCCAGTCCCGCCAGCACCCCGCCGTGGGTGTTGACCCAAAGCGCAAACAATATTGGCAGAGCCAGGACCCACCGCGTCCTTCCCTTCGTGATCTGTCGCAGCAACGCAAGTTCAATCGCCAGCGCGAGGGCCGTGAAAATTTGCGGACGGGCGGCAAAGCCGTAGGAAATCTCCACCACCGCCAGCGCGCCCACCACCCAGGCCGTCGCGCGTTGAGGCCAGGGCAAATCGGCGGCGCCGATCCTCAAGGCGAGGCCAAAAGTGAGCAATCCAACCAGCATCTTGAGCGCCAGAATACCCGTTCCCCCCGCCAGCCAATGAGCGGAGCCAAGGGCCAGCTCGGCCAGCAATTCGTGGTTGATCCAAGGCGCGCCGCGCGCCGTCCAGGAGTAAGGTTCGGCGGTTTGCAGTTTGCCGCTCAACAGAAGATGCTCCCCCGCCAACGTATGCGCCCACAAGTCCGGGTCGGCTGTGTTTTCTGAAAACAAGTAAACCGCCAGCGCGAGCACCGACGCGCAAAAGAGCCATTGCAAAACTGAGGTTTCCCGGCCTGCCGCCATGAGGCCATTCCAGCGCGCTTTACGGCGGGGAACAAGCTTATTCGCGGGCACAAAAAAAGGCTTGGAGTTGACTCCAAGCCTTGTGGCTCGTGATCGGAGGATCACGAGAAATCACCCGTTAGGGCAGGATGTGCGTCGAAGAGACAATAAGGCACGTGGGCTTGGAGCCGACGTTGAGGACACTGTAGCTGGTGGCGAACGTGTTCGCGGGATCAACCGGGCAGGACGGCAATTCCCCGGCGGAGCCGCGGCCCAGGTAAGGCTGCAGGTCCGCGCCGGCCGGGACGCTGCTGCTCTGCTGGCGCTGTTCCAAGGCCCATTGCTGCTTGGAGGAATCAATCAACCGAAGGTTGTTGATGCAGGCGTTCTGTTGCGAGGTGGTACGGGCTTTGACGAAGTTGGGAATGGCGATGGCGGCCAGCAATCCAATGATGGCCACGACGATCATGATCTCAACCAGCGTGAAACCTGACTTGCGATTATTCTTCTTTTGCATAATGTTTTGACTTTCTGCTTTCGCTTGCGGCGTGAACTTTGCAAAAGGCGGGTTATGTTATTAATACAATGCCGTTCACAAATTGCCTTTTGCTAACCGCACTGTTTAACATAGCATCCCTTGTGCCAATATCAATCCTTTTTTACCCTCTCCAACCCGCCCGCCAGCCGGGACACCCCGTTTTCTTTTGCATAATTTCCTTTTGCCGCCGCCCTTTTGCGGCCATTCTTTTGGATTATGGGTCAACGTCGTGAAGCGCGTGAGCGGGCCGTGCAGTTCCTTTTCCAGCACGACCTCAATCCTCCTGAAAACCTGGAGGAATCCCTGGGGCATTTCTGGAATTCCCAGCGCGCCGCGGCCATTGCGGGGGAAAAAGCCCGCGCCACCTGGGGCCAGCCAACGGAGCTCCCGCCTCCCTCGGCCCAGGATCTGGCCACCCGGCTCTTCGCCGACAAGCTCATCCGCGGCGTGCTCGAACACCGCCCCGCCTTGGACAAGACAATACAGGAGCACACCCAAAACTGGGACCTCAACCGCATGGCTGCGGTGGACCGAAATATTCTGCGTTTGGCCGTTTATGAGATGCTTTACCGCGACGACATTCCCCCAATTGTGTCCATAAATGAGGCGGTGGATGTCGCAAAAAAATACTCCACGGAGGATAGCGGAAAGTTTGTCAACGGCATTCTGGATAAGATCAAAGGAGAACTCTCCCGCCCCAGCCGCGACGCCAAATGAACCCTTCCGCCTCCGCCGCCAACCCGCCTCCCAACTGCCCGGCGCAGCCGGGCGCGGGTTTTGCCGACCTTCACCTGCACACCCTCTTTTCCGATGGCACGTTCACCCCGGAAGAACTGGCTCAAAGGGGGGCGCAGCTTGGCCTGGTGGCGCTGGCCTTGACCGACCACGACACCGTCGAAGGCTGCGCGCGCATGGCCCAGGCCTGCCAGGCCTTGGGCATCGAGTTCATCCCCGGCGCCGAGTTGACCGCCGAATTCGAGGGCTATGAAACGCATTTGCTGGGCTATTTCCTGGACGCGCGGCAGCCTGTGTTGCTGGCGGAAATCAATAAGTTTCAAACCGTCCGTCAGGAACGCATCCATGAAATGGCCGCCAGGCTCAACAACCTGGGCATCCCCCTGCGCGCCGAAGCCGTCTTTGCCCTGGCCAATTGTCATTCGCCCGGACGCCCGCACGTGGCCCGCGCCCTGGTCCAAGCCGGGCACTGCGGCAGCATGGACGAGGCCTTTGAACGGTTCCTCAAAAAAGGACGACCGGCCTGGGTGCCCAAATTCAAGATTACCGCCCGCGCCGCCATGGATTTGATTCATCAGGCGGGCGGATTGGCCGTGCTGGCCCATCCGGGTTTAAACCACTGCGACCACGTTATCCCCCGCCTGGCTGCGGAGGGTCTCGACGGCTTGGAATGCTTTCATTCCAAACACACCCCCACCCAGAGCGAGTATTACATGGCGCTGGCCCGGCGCCTCAATCTGGCCATCACCGGCGGTTCCGACTGTCATGGATTCAGCAAAGGCAAGCCTCTCATCGGCGGCGTGAGGCTTCCCGTCATTTACCTGGAAAAGCTCAAGGCGGCCCGCCGTTCCTGATTTTCATCATGGGCTTGTTTCAAAAGTTCAAAGAGGGCCTGCTCAAAACGCACCACAAGCTGGCCCACGAAATCAAACGCATCGTCACCTCCTCGCCCAAGTTGACCGCCGGCGGCCTGGAGGAGTTGGAAGCTGCTTTGATCGCCGCCGATTTGGGCGTGGCCATGACGGCCCAAATCATCGCCGCCGTCAAATTTGCCTATGAAACCCAGGGCCGCTCCGGCCTGGATGTCGCGGCCGTCGCCCGGGCCGAGGTCGAGCGCGGTTTGATTTCCACCGGGACCGACCTGCGCCGCCAGCCCGGCGGGTTGACCGTCGTGTCCATCGTCGGCGTCAACGGCTCCGGCAAAACCACCACCGCCGCCAAGCTGGCCCACCTGGTGCAACTGCGCGGCCAGACGGCCCTCCTGGCCGCCTGCGACACTTTTCGCGCCGCCGCCGTCGAACAACTCAAACTCTGGGGCGAACGCCTGCAAGTGCCCGTCATCGCCGGCGCCCACGGCGCCGATCCCGCCGCCGTGGCGCACGACAGCATCGCCGCCGCCCTGGCGCGCCGGGCCGATTATTTATTTGTTGACACCGCCGGCCGCATGCACACCCGGCACAACCTGATGGAGGAACTGCAAAAGGTGCATCGCGTCATGCACAAAAAACTCCCCGGCGCGCCGCACGAGACCCTGCTCATCCTGGACGCCGCCACCGGCATGAACGCGCTCGTGCAGGCCCGCGCCTTTCACAAAGCCGTCCCGCTGACCGGCCTGGTCGTCACCAAGCTCGACGGCACCAGCAAAGGCGGCATGGTGGCGGCCATTCAACGGGAGTTGGGATTGCCCGTTAAATTCATTGGCCTGGGCGAAAAGCCCGACGACCTGCAACCCTTCGACCCCCGCCAATTCGCCCGCGCCTTGTTCGAGGAGTAAAAAGCGGAAGGTGCGATTAGGGGAGCGCGACCGTCCCGTTCGCCCTGGCTGGCGTCTCGCCAGCCAGTCTCCGCCGGATTCGGCCTTGGCCAATGAGCGAGCAGCGGCGTGCCGCAAGAGTTTTCGGCGAGACGCCGAAAACAGCGGTCGTGACGACCGCGCTCCCCAAACCCACTGAATCGTCCAGTTAAATCTTCCCCACTTTTAATCACCCCCAGCGGGGATGGCGTGTTGTGAATAACCTTGTGAATAACTCGAAAATGGTGAATAAGTTGTGGATAAGTTTTTTGCGGTTCTCTGTTGACCGCGCGGGGAGATTGTGGGAGAGTGTGGAATATCACGGTAGATCGTGGTAAACAGTGTGAAATTAGAGTAGATTGTGAGTCGGCGCAACAGAAAACAAGATGCCCAACGAATCCGTCAACGAAGTGACCTACAGCCTGGTTTATCGCCACAGTCTGGACGACAAACGGCGGCTGCCTGTGCCTTTTCGCTGGCGGCCCAAGGACCCCATCGAGTTTACCCTGGTGGTCTGGCCCAAACACGCGGCGGGGACTTGTTTGCGCGTTTTTCCACCCGCGCCCTGGACCAAGTTCCGGGCCGAAATTGAAGCCATGCCGGACATCAAACAAAAACCCGTTTTGAAACGCATGATTGGAAGTTTTTCAACCAGCATGAAGCTCGATGCCGCCGGACGCCTGACCCTCCCGGAGGATATGGCGCTGGAAGCGGACATTACCAATCAGGCGGTGCTGGTGGGCATGGTGGATCGTTTTGAAATCTGGAGCCCAAACCGGTACTCCGAAGCCAAGACCCAGGACGTTGCCTCCTGGAGACAGGCCCTGGAGGCCATGGGAGAATAATATGAACCCGTTTAGCCTGTTATCCAAGGGACACACCATCCGAGGATTAAAGGACGGCCAGAACCAATACAAGTTTCTGGACAAGAATGTCCTGCCCAATTTCTCCGACCCAAAAGGGGCCTCTCCCACGTGGTCCCACCCGGCGCCGGAGCACGCCCAGCCGGGCCTTTTTAAGGAAGAAGACGGCGAGAAAAACCACCCGGCGCCTTTGGAGCAACAGCCACCCAAGGCGGAAACACCCCCCCCGGCGCATACGGATTTGTCGGTCGCTCGACGTGGCGCAGTCGTCCCGGCTGCGGAGTCCGCGAGTCTTCCGCCCGGGGTTCAGCCCGCTGGCGGGACGCCGCTTGAACCCCCAATCGAGACGGCTGCGCCCCAGGCCAAGGCGGCCAAACCGGGGTTCTGGCGCCGCCTGGCCGGTTGGGCGCGCCGATGGATGCCTTGGGGCAAAGAGCATCCCTTCCACAGGCCGGCCGTCCAGACCGAGCTGGCCTTGTCCAAGGTGAAAGTGGTGCGAAATGATTTAAAAGAGGACGACCTGGAAGTCGTCGTGGTGAATAAGAGCGCGGGCAAGAAGACTGGCAAGCCGGCGCAGCGCGAGGAAGCCCACAAACTAACGGCCAATCCATGAACAGTGTCAGGCTTTTCTCACAAACCGGTGATGGAAGCGGAAGTGCTGGAAGCCCTCCGCCCAAGTCCGGCCAGTCTTATCGCCGACGGAACCGTCGGTGGCGGTGGGCACGCAGCGGCCCTGTTGAGAGCGAGCGCGCCAACGGGCCGATTAGTGGGGTGCGACCGGGATGGCATGGCGGTGGAAGCGGCCACGGCCCGATTATCCGAGTTTGCGGGCCGTTTTGAAATCCGGCAGGGGAACTTTGCCGATCTGGCCGGCTGGCTCCAACCGGAGAGTTGCGACGGCGTGTTGTTGGACTTGGGCGTCAGTTCGCCCCAACTCGATCTGCCGGAGCGCGGGTTCAGTTTCCAGCAAGACGGGCCGCTGGATGCGCGCATGGACCAACGGCAAATGTTGACGGCAGCCAGGCTGATCGCCGAGACGGCGGAGGAAGAATTGGCCGGGATTTTTTGGCGCTACGGCAACGAGGAGCAGTCGCGGCGTATGGCGCGGGAGATTGCGCGCGAGCGGGAGCGGCGCCCGCTGGAACGCACGCGGCAGTTGGCGGACTTGATTGAGCGAATTTCGCCGCGGGCGGGGCGCAAGACGCATCCCGCGACCAAGGTCTTTCAAGCCTTGCGGATGGCGGTCAACGATGAAATTGGCTCGCTGCAGCGGGGCCTGGAAGCGGCGGTCAGGATTCTTAAACCCGGCGGCAGGCTGGCCGTGATTTCTTTCCATTCGGTGGAGGACCGGGTGGTGAAGGAATTCGGCCGCCGGCTGTCGCGGGACTACGAAGCGCCAGGGGAAGTGGACGTGCCGGAATGGCGGCGTCCGCGCCCGCCGCTGCTGCGGTGGGTGTCGCGCAAGGCGCTCCGGCCGGGGGAGGCCGAGTTGCGGGCCAATCCGCGCAGCCGCAGCGCGCGATGCCGGGTGTTGGAAAAATTGCGGGTGCAGCAGGAACAAGGGGCGGCAAAAGACGCTTTGTGAAGCAAGAACAACTGAATCAGTGAATTTGATGATTTAACCAGGAAACGGGGAGACACATTATGGCTCGAAACCGAAAAAACGATTCCAATCTGCAGGCGGCGCCAATCTTGTTGGCGATATGCCTTTGCATCCTGTTCGCCGTCCTGGGATTGGGTTATGTCGGCTACAAAAACACGATTGACGTTCTCGGACGCCAGATCAAGGACCGGGAGACGCGCCTGGCGGAGTTGCAGCGCAAAAACAAATCGCGGCGCGACCTGTTGGCCACCCTGTGCTCCCCGGTGAACCTGGAGGCGCGCGTGAAGTCACTGAACCTGGGACTGGAGCCGCCCGCGCTCTCGCAAATCATCCGCCTGGTGGATGCGCCGGATTACGAGCAAGCCGCCCCGCCGCCGCCGCCGGCGCTTCCGCCCGGCAAAGTGGCGCTGGTCGCGCGAAAAAACTGATTTAGCCGCCGCGCGCGTTGTTCGGGTGGAGGAACCGAACGGCGCGAGCGGACGGCTGATATTTAGCATGTCAATGTTGCGGCAATATATCAAGCTGTATGTCATGGCCGGAGTCCTCAGCCTCGCGCTGGGCGCGCTGGGCTACCGCTTGGTGGACCTGCAAGTCGTCCGCCACGACGAATACCAGAAGCTGGCCCAGGACAACACCGTCCGCACCATCGAACGCCAACCCATGCGCGGCCAAATCCTGGACATCCACGGCACTCCTCTGGCCATCAGCCAGCCGGCCAAAGTTATATGCGCCGACCCCAGCTTGATGAGCAACCTCTATCCGGTGGTGGCGCGCGCGCTGGCCCCGTTGCTGCAAACCAACGAAGCCTTTCTGGCGGAGCGTTTGATGCCGCGCATCATGGTCGAGAACGGCAAAACCAATGCCTGCAAATACGTCGTCCTCAAACGCAAAGTGCCCCAGGAAACCTGGGAGCAGATTCGCCTGGCCATGTCCGGCCTTTCCTTCGGCGTCAATGAATCCACCCTTCATTGGCGTCAGCGCGCCTTTTATGACAACCTGCGCGGCAAGGCCATCTTCACCGAGGAGGACCAAATCCGCTGTTATCCCGGCCAGCGCCTGGCCGCGCACGTACTGGGATTCGTGGACAACAACGACCAGCAAAACGGCTTGAGCGGCATCGAGGGAGCTTTCAACACCAACCTGGCCGGCGTGCCGGGTTGGCGCAAAACGGAGATGGACAAACGGCAGCGGGAACTGGTCATTTACCGCGACCAGGATGTCCCCCCGCGCGACGGCCTCAACGTCGTGCTGACCCTTGACGCGGGCTTGCAGAACATCGTGGAAAGCGAACTGGCGGAGGGCATGAAATATCATTCGCCCCTGAGCATCTCCTGCATCATGGTCCGCCCCCGCACGGGAGAGATTCTGGCCATGGCCACGCTGCCCAATTACGATCCGAATTGTCCCGGCGCCTTTCCCATGGAGGACTTGCGCAACCGGGTCATTGCCGACATGGCCGAGCCTGGCTCCACCTTTAAGATCGTGGTGGTCGCCGGCGCATTGAACGAGCGCCTCGTCTCCCTCAACGATAGGTTTGACTGCGGCATGGGCCGCTTTTTCTTCGCCGGCCGCACCCTGCACGATCACGCTCCGTTCGGCGAATTGTCGGTGGAAGGCATCATCACCAAGTCCTCCAACATCGGCGCCGCCAAGATTGGCATCCTCCTGGGCAAAGAGAAACTCTGGCAATACATCCACAACTTTGGTTTCGGCCGCAAAACCGGCATCCCCCTGCCGGGCGAACAGCAAGGCATCGTCCATCCGTTGACCAACGCCAACTGGACCGCCGTCTCCATCGCCCAAATCCCCATGGGCCAGGGCGTGGCGGTGACTCCCCTGCAAATGGTCATGGCCATGGCCGCCATTGCCAACAACGGCGTGCTGATGCGCCCCATGCTGGTCAACCGCCTGGAAGAGCCGAACGGCAAGCTGGCCGTCCAATATGCTCCCGAACCCGTCCGCCGCGTGGCCGCGCCGGAAACCATCCGCCTGATGATCCAAGCCTTGAAAACCGTCCCCACCAAGGAAGGCACCGCCGTGGCCGCCCGCCTGGATCATTACACGGTGGCCGGAAAAACCGGCACCGCTCAGAAAGCCGAGCATGGCAAATACGTCAGGAAATACTTCACCTCCTTCATCGGCTTTTTCCCCGCCGACAACCCGGAATTATGCATCTCGGTCGTCATGGACGAGCCGAAAGACAGGGACATGGACGGAAAATACGTGGGACATTATGGCGGCACGATTGACGGGCCGGTTTTCCACGCCATCGCCGAGCGGGCCGCCAATTATTTGAACTTGAAACCCGACATCGCGCCCGCGCCCTCCGAGACGCAGTCCCTGGCCGCCGCCACGCGCGCCGCGCGACCCTGAGATACTATGGAACCGCGCACATTGGAATACATCGCGCACGTCATGCAAGGCGAGTTGATCCACGGCTCGCCCGGCCTCTCCGTGACGCGCATCTCCACCGATTCGCGCCATCTCGAGCCGGGCGACCTGTTCTTTGCCCTGGTGGGCGAGCACCACAACGGCCACGATTTTCTGCCCAATGTGCCGCGCGGCGGGGCCGCCGCCGTGGTGGCGGAGCGGCGCAAACTGCCGCCGGGGTTCAACGCCTGCCCGGCCATTTTGGTGGAGGACACCCGGCGCGCCCTGGGGCTTCTGGCCGCGGCTTACCGCAGGGATTTCGATCTGCCGGTGGTGGCGGTGGGCGGCTCCAACGGCAAGACCACCACCAAGGAATTGATCGCCTCGGTGCTCCGCCAGAAAAAGGCCACCCTTTGGAGCGAAGCCAGCTTCAACAACGACGTGGGCGTTCCATTGACACTGCTGCGCCTGGAACGCGCTCATCAGGCCGCCGTGCTGGAGGCCGGCACCAACCATCCGGGCGAACTGGCCCCGCTGCTGCAGATGATGTCTCCCCAATTCGGCGTGGTGACCAATATCGGACGCGAGCACCTGGAGTTCTTCCAGGACCTGGTCGGCGTCGCGCGCGAGGAGGGGTCCGTGGCCCAATGTCTTCCCTCCAGCGGCGTTCTCTTCCTCAACGGCGACAATCCCTGGAGCGAAATCCTCGCCCGCCGCACCCGCGCCCGCGTCGTCCTGGCGGGCCTGGAGCGCGGCAATGATGTCGCGGCCCGGGACGCGCGGGTGGATGAAAATGGAACGTCCTTCATGGTGGATTGCCGCTATCCGGGTTTGTCCGGCCAATACCGCATCAAACTCCTGGGCCGCCACCAGGTCGCCAACGCCCTGCTGGCTTTGGCCGTCGGGGCCGAAATGGGCCTCCACCGAGAGGAGATTGAAGACGGCTTGCTGGCCTGCGCCCCGGCCAGGATGCGCCTGCAAATGTCCAATCCCCGCGGCATCCGCGTCCTGGACGACAGTTACAACGCCAACGCCGATTCCATGCTGGCCGCCTTGCAGACCTTGCGCGAGCTGCCGTGCGCGGGCCGCCGCGTGGCTGTGCTGGGCGACATGGCCGAACAGGGCGCCTGCTCCCGCGCCGCCCACTTTGAAGTCGGACGCCGGGCCGCTTCTTCCCGCCTGGATCAGCTCTTCGCCATCGGCCGCCGGGGATGCGAAATTGCCGCCGCCGCGCGGGACAGAGGATTCCAGAGCGTGGTGGAGATTGACGAAGTGGAGCGCGCCGCGCAGGCGGTCAAGGAATTTGCCCGGCCCGGCGATTTGGTGCTGGTCAAAGCCTCCCGTTCCATGCGGCTGGAACGGATCACCGAAGCCTTGCGCGCGTCCTGCGGCCATCCCACGGAATGATATGCTCTTTTACCTCAGCCAAATCATGCTCTCGCTGGTGAAAAACACGCCGTTGCACGGAGTGTTCTCCTTCCTGCGGCTCTTTACCTACATCACCTTCCGCAGCGCCGGCGCGGCCGTGACGGCCCTGGCTCTGAGTTGGTGGCTGGGACCGCGCATGATCGTTTGGCTCAAGGCATCCAAATTCGCCCAGAACTACGAGGACCGCGCCAAAGCGGCCGGCCAGTTCCCGGGCCGCCCGGAGGGCAAAATCGGCACCCCGACCATGGGCGGGCTGATGATTGTGCTGGTGCTGGATGTCACGACGCTGCTGTGGGCGCAATGGAACACCCTCATTCAGTTGACTCTTCTGACCGTGGTGGTGCTGTGCGGCCTGGGCTTCATTGATGACTACGCCAAAGTCACCCGGCAGAACAGCAAGGGGGTGCAGGAATTCATCAAGTTATGGGTGCAAGGCGCGCTGGCCGTTTTTGTCGCGTTTTACCTCTGGCACCTGCCCTCCACCAGCGCCCTCATCAGCCAGGTCATGGTGCCCTTTTACAAATATCCGGTGGCCCAAGGCTCCTGCGGGGTGGTGCTGGGCCTTCTCCTGACCTCCCTGGCCATCGTGGGCAGTTCCAACGCGGTCAACCTGACCGACGGCCTGGACGGCCTGGCCATCGGCTGCACGGCCATCGTCTCGTTCGTGTTTCTCGTCTTGACGTATCTGTCCGGCAACGTCAAGGCGGCGGCCTATTTGCAAATCCCCCATGTCAGCGGCGCCGGCGAATTGACGGTGTTCTGCGCCGCCATGATCGGCGCCAGCCTGGGGTTTATGTGGTTCAATTGTCATCCGGCCCAGGTTTTCATGGGCGACACCGGCTCGCTGGCCCTGGGCGGCGTGCTGGGCATGGTCGCCGTGCTGATTCATCAGCCGTTGGTGCTGGTGCTGGCGGGCGGGGTCTTTGTGGTCGAGGCCGGCTCGGTCCTCATCCAGCGCCTCTGGTTTAAACACACCCGCAAGAAATACGGCGCGGGCCGCCGCGTGTTCCTGATGGCCCCGTTGCATTATCATTTCCAGAAACTGGGCTGGCATGAATCCCAGGTCGTTACCCGCTTCTACATCCTGTGCGTGCTCTGCGCCGTCCTGGCCTTGAGCACCCTGAAAATCCGATGAACTGCCGCCCCCGCCATTTTTTAAGATGTTTTCTCCCGCGGAACGATATTCCTGCTTGCGGGATGGCATTCCTTTTGCTAAAAATAACAATCGGGGCGGCTGGGACGCCGTCCCAACAGCGGCCAAGATTTAGGACCCTTTGCGCCGTGGTTTTTTGAGGGAAAACCACGGCGCAAAAAACAAACAAAACAAACCTCAAAATGTAACAGAAAGCAGCGCGTCAACATGAATACTCCAAGCCCACTCATCCCGCGGGGCGCCACTCCGCCCCGGGTCAAAAATAGTCTCTACATCAAAATTTTGATGGTCCTTTCGGTCCATGTCGTGGTCATCGGCGGCATGCTCTTGCAAGGTTGCAAGGACACCGCCAAGGATCAAGCCAAACAGGACTCTTCTTCCACGGCCTCAACCGACACCGCAGTGTCGGCCACCCCGCTCAACTCCACCACCGCGCCCGCTCCAACGGATATGGCGCCCACGGCCAATCCAAACCTCAGCAACACGCCCTATGCCGGCGCGCCCGTCCCGGCCGCCGTGCCGCAGCCGCTGCCTCCCATCACCAGCTTGCCGCCCAAGGCCTCCTCCACGGACCTGAATCCGCCTCCTGCTCCGGGTGAAGCCAGGGAATACGTCATCGCCAAGGGCGACACCCTCGGGGCCATCGCCCGCAAGAACGGCCTTTCGGTCAAAGCCCTCGCCGAAGCCAATCCCAATATCAACCCCAAGAAACTCCAGATCGGCCAGAAAGTGCAAATCCCGGCCGGCTCCGCCGCGGTGACCGCCTCCGCCGGCAAGGACGCTGCCGCCGGAGTTGCCGCCGACGCCGGCTCATCCGAGGTATCCGTTTATGTGGTCAAAAACGGCGACATCCTGCTGAAGATCGCCAAGGCGCATGGCACCTCGGTCAAGAAGATCATGGCCATGAACGATCTCAAGTCCACCTCCATCCGTGCCGGGCAGAAACTGAAATTGCCCGCGGCCAAGACCCCCGCCGCCGAACCTGCCGCGGCTCCGGCCACGACCGCGGCCTCAGTGACCCCGATGCCGCTGGCGGCTCCCATAAGGGTCTCCGCCACAACCCCGGCGGTTTTCCCTGTCGCCTCGAACTAAACGCAGTGCAAATTCGGACGCCAGGCAAACCCCTCATGTCTGGCGTCCCATCACGTCCACACCAAGATGAAATGGGCTGTCTCCATGTTGATTTTCAGTGTGGCTGTATTGATCGGCTTGGGCATGGTCATGCTCTACAGCTCCAGCATGAACATGGACGCGGTGCAGAAAAAACAGAAATCCGCCGCCGCAGCCCCGGCCAACAACGCGGGCTTCCCGGCGGGAACCAAGCCGGCCGCACAGCCCGGCGATCCGGCGCCCCCGGCCGCCAACGGCGCCAGTCCGAACGGGGAAACGGACAAACCGGCGGTGGGGACGCAGTATCTGTTGTCTCAATTGGAATGGTTCCTCTTCGGGCTGGCCTGCTGCGTTGTGGCCGCCAGCATGGATTACCGCCGCCTCAAGACCCTCTCTCCCTGGCTTCTGGGGTTGTCGGTCCTGCTGCTTATCCTGGTGTTCGTGCCCTCCATCGGCCACCCGATCAACGGCGCGCGTCGTTGGATCGCGCGGCCGGGCCTGCCTCATTTTCAACCGTCGGAACTGGCCAAGCTGTCGCTGATTCTTTTTCTCTCCGCCTACGCCGACCGCTATCAACGGCAAATGGCCGGCTTTAGGAAGGGCATGGTCATTCCGGGCGCCGTCATGGCGGTCGTGCTGGCCTTGATTTATTTCGAGCCGGACCGCGGCTGCACCATCCTGCTGGCGGCGGTTTGCGGGGTGGTTTGGTTCGTGGCGGGGGTGCGCGTGTCCTTTCTGGCTTTGCTGGCGGCGCTGGCGGCGGCCGCCATGGCCGTTTCCTTCCGGCACGACCCGATGCGCATGGGCCGCATCATGGCCTGGCTTCATCCCGACGCCAACAAAGACGGCGTGGGCTATCAGGTTCGTGAAGGCATCATCGCCCTGGGTTCGGGTGGATGGTTCGGTTTGGGCCTGGGCAATGGACGGCAAAAACTGGGTTTCGTGCCCGAACATCACACCGATTTTATCTTCTCCATCATCGGCGAGGAACTTGGGTTGGTGGCCACGCTGGCGGTCCTGGCGCTCTTTATCGTCCTGGTGCTGTGCGGCATTCTTATCGCCCGCCGTTCCTCCGATGCCTTCGGGATGCTTTTGGGCACTGGCCTGACGTTTATGATCGGTTTCCAGGCCTTCATCAACATCGGCGTCAACACCGGCGTTGTGCCCAATAAAGGCATGCCCCTGCCCTTCATCAGCTACGGCGGCTCCAACCTTGTCCTCATGCTGGCTTGCGTCGGTTTGCTCATCAGCATTGCCCGCTTCGCCACCGAAGAACTGTCCCAAAAGTCCTCCAACCCGTTTGAAGCCGCCATGGAACCCTCTCATGCCTGACGCCTCAACTTCATCCCGGTTGGCCGCCTCCGCCGTCATTGCCTGCGGGGGCACCGGCGGGCATCTTTTCCCCGGTTTGGCCGTGGGAGAGGAGTTGCGCCGGCGCGGCTGCCGGGTGACGTTGATGGTTTCGCCCAAGGACGTGGATCAACAGGCCATCGCTTCCATTTCCGGCATGGAAATTGTCACTCTCCCGGCCGTCGGATTGCATCGCGGCCGATGGATTGGTTTCCTGTCCGGCTTTTGCAAATCCTACCGGCTGGCCCGGCGGCTATTCGCGGTTCATCGGCCTGACGTCGTCCTGGCGATGGGCGGCTTTGTCAGCGCCCCGCCGGTGGCGGCGGGCTGGCGCTGCGGCGCCAGGACCTTCCTCCACGAGTCCAACAGCATCCCTGGCCGGGCCAATCGCTGGCTGGCGCGGTGGGTGGATGGCGCTTTTGTTTACTTCCCGCAGGCGGCGCGACGATTACGCGCCAAACGGGTGGAAGTCTCCGGCATGCCGGTGCGCCCTCAATTCCTCCACCCGCTGACGCCGGCGGAGGCGCGGGCCGCCCTGGGTTTGAACCCGCTTGCGCCGCTGGCGCTGGTCATGGGCGGCAGCCAGGGCGCCAGCAAAGTCAACGAACTGGCGCTGGCGGCGGTCCCTCTCTTGCTCCAGGCCGCGCCCAATTTGCAATTCATGCACCTGTCCGGCGCGCGCGACCTGGAAAAAGTCCGCGCCGGATACCAGGCGCGCCAGGTTCCGGCCTTGGTGCGCGCTTTTTTTGAGGACATGGGGACGGCCCTGGCCGCGGCGGACGTGGCGGTGAGCCGGGCCGGCTCTTCCTCGCTGGCCGAACTGGCCGCGCGGCGGTTGCCGGCCGTGTTGATTCCTTATCCGTTCGCCGCCGACAACCATCAGCGCTTCAACGCGCTGGCTTTCGCGCAAAGCGGCGCGGCGCTGCTATTGCCGCAAGAGACGGCCACGCCCGATTTGTTGGCAAAGGCTGTTTTGCCCCTCTTGCAAGATGCCTCCAAAAATTCGGCCATGCGGCAGGCCCTGTCCGCCTGGCAGACGCCCGGAGCCTCGGCGCAAATCGCCGAGAGAATCCTGCGCTGGAACTTGGAACAAGCCCCGGCCCGCCACCCGGCCGCCGCAAAACAATGGCCGGTCCTGACCTGCTGACGCCATGAGCATCCCCAGCCCCATCTTCGAGAAGCTCCAGACACGAATGCCGCGGGCGCTGGTGCGCCAGAACGAGCCGTTGGGCAAGCGCACCACCTTGCACGTGGGCGGCTGCGCCGATATTTACGTGGAGCCTTCGTCGGAAGAGGATTTGTCCCGCTTGATTCAAACCTGCAGTGAGGAGGGCGTCCCTTTCCTCATCCTGGGCCGCGGCTCCAACTTGCTCATCCGCGATGGCGGCCTTCGCGGCGTGGTGGTCTGCCTGGCTCATCCCAGTTTTGCAATCCTCGAAGTCACGGGCCGCGATTTGCGGGGCGGGGCGGGGGCCAGACTTAAAGCGGTGGCCGCCAAAGCCCGCGAAGCCAGCCTGGGCGGCTTGGAATTCCTGGATGGCATTCCGGGCAGCGTCGGCGGCGCCTTGCGCATGAACGCGGGGGCGATGGGCTGCGCGACCTTTGAAATCGTCACCCAAGTGCGCTTCATGGATGGGGCCGGCCAGGTCTGCGAACGCAACATCAGCCAGGTGCCCGTCGAATATCGTTCCTGCCCGCTCTTCAAAACCAACGTCGCCCTGGCCGCCACGTTCCGGGGCCGGCCGGATACCAGGGAGGCCATTGCCAAACGGGCGGAGGAGTTCAACCTGAAGCGATGGGCCTCGCAGCCCAAAGAGCCAAGCGCCGGCTGCATTTTCAAAAACCCTTCCCCCGCCGTTTCGGCCGGAGCACTGATTGATGAACTCGGCCTCAAAGGCGCGCGCCGCGGCGGGGCGGTTGTTTCCACGGTCCATGGAAACTTCATTCTCAACGAAGGTTCGGCCACGGCGCGGGACGTGCTGGACTTGATTGAACTTATCAAAACGCGCGCCAGGGAGGAACGGGGCGTGGACCTGCGCGAGGAAGTGGAGATTATCGGCCAGTGAATACTCAAAAACTCAGCGTCACCGTCATGCTCGGCGGCCCTTCGTCCGAACGCGAAGTATCCCTGCGTTCCGGCGCGGCGGTGGCCAGGGCGCTGGCCTCCCTCGGCCACACCGTCCACCAACTGGACCCCAAGGACCCGTCCTGGAAATTGCCTCCCGGCACCGACGTTGTCTTCCTGGCGCTGCACGGGACTTATGGCGAGGACGGAACAGTGCAGGAGGCCTTGGAGAAGCTGGGCGTGCCCTACACCGGCTGCGGCCCCGAGGCCAGCCGGATCGCCTTCGACAAAGTGCTGACCAAAAAACGGTGTGTCGCCGCCGGCGTTCCCACCGCGCGCTTCGCCGTGCTGACTTCGCCCAAGGCCGGCTGGCCCGCCGGTTGGCTCCCCCCCGTGGTGCTCAAGCCCGTCCGCGAAGGCTCCAGCGTCGGCCTGCAAATGGTCGAACACGCCAGCCAATGGGAGGCCGCCCTGGCGGAGGCCTTTCGCTTCGGCTCCGAAGTGTTGATGGAAGAGAAAATCATCGGCCGCGAAGCCACCGTGGGCATTCTGGAAGACAAACCGTTGCCGGTGGCCGAAGTGCGCGTCAAAGAGGGCATCTTCGATTACAAAAACAAATACACCCCCGGCGCCGCCGAGCATTTTTGCCCCGCCCCGTTTGATCCGGCCCAGACCGCCCGCATTCAGGAGGCCGCCATGGGCGCTTTCCGCGCGGTGGGCGGGCGCGACTACGCCCGCGTGGATGTCATGGTGCGGCCCAATGGCGACCCCGTGGTGCTGGAAGTCAACACCCTGCCGGGCATGACCGAGTTGAGCATCCTGCCCGATGCCGCCGCCGCCGCCGGCTTGAGCTACCCGCAACTGTGCCAGCGGATGCTGGAATTGGCGCTCCTGCGCGCCAAAAAGAAATAACATGTTTCATTGGCTTAAACGAAAACCCAGAAACCGCCGCGTCCAGGACCAGGAATACGTGCTGGACGTCAAGTTGCGCACCAGCCAGACCCGCGCGGCGCGCATGAGGATTATCGGCGTCTGCGTGGTCGCGTTGTTCTCCCTGGCCGTCATCACGCTGGCGCTCTGGCGCGGCACACAATGGGTCTTAAACGGCGCGATCTACGAAAACGACGCCTTCGCCATCCAGCAAATTGACGTGCAGACCGATGGCGTCCTGACCTCCGAAACCATCCGCGCCTGGGCCGGGGCCAAGCCGGGCGAAAACTTGATGGCGCTGGATTTGATGCGCGTCAAACGCAACCTGGAACGGCAGCCGCCCATCCAATTCGTGGCCGTCGAGCGCGTCCTGCCCCACACCCTTAAATTGACCGTCAACGAACGCGACCCGGTGGCGCAAACCATCGTCTCCTTTGTCCGCCCGGACGGCACGACCAACCAAGCCGTCTATGACTTTGACGAGGAGGGTTACGTCATGCGCCCGCTGGACCCGCAATGGCGCAGCGCCCCGCCGCCCGCCAACGAACGGCTGCCCATCCTGGTGGGCGTTCCCCCCGCCGAACCGCAGCCGGGCAAACAAGTCAATTCCACGCAAATCCGCGCCGCGCTGGCGCTGGTGGGCGAATTCGATCATTCGCCGATGATGGGCATGGTGGAGATCGAGCGCATTGATGTCTCGCAGCCGGCGGTGTTGAAAGTGACCACCTCGCAGAAGGCCGAAATCACCTTTTCCCTCAGCCATTTTGACGTGCAGTTGCGCCACTGGCGGCTCGTTTACGATTGGTTCCAGAAATCCGGCAAAGCCATCGCGTCGCTTGACCTTTCCATTTCCAACAACTTGCCGGTCCACTGGGTCGCGGCCGCCTCCGTTCCTCCGGTGGCCCCGCGCGCTCTCAGACCGTCGCGCCCAAAAAGGAAACATGTTTGATTCCTCCTCCATTATTGTCGGCCTTGAAATCGGCACCTCAAAAATCTGCGTCGTGGCGGGCGAAATCACCGCCGCCAACACCTTGAACATCATCGGCCTGGGCCAGGCCCGCTCCCGCGGCGTGCGCAAGGGCGAAATCGCCGACGCTTCCCTGGCCGGCGAGGACGTCCGCAACGCCATCGTCGAAGCCGAACAAATGGCCAACGTGGAAATCCGCAGTGTCTATCTCGGCGTCACCGGCAATCACGTCCGCGGCTTCAACAACCACGGCGTCCATCAAATCGTCTCCGCCGAGCGCGAGATCACGGCGGAGGACGTGCAGGATGTCATCAAAAACGCCAAAGCCATCAATGTGCCGGCCGAGAACACCGTCATTCACGCCATCCGCCAGCTTTTCCAGGTGGATGCCCAACTCGGCGTCCAGAACCCCATCGGCATGTACGGCTCCAAAGTCGAGGTGGACGTTCACGTCGTTCACGGCCACGTCAACCGCCTCAAAAACTCCATCGCCGTCGTCCGCGGCCTGGCTCTGGATGTCGAAGAAATCGTCTTTACCGGCCTGGCCTCCGCCCTGGCCCTGCTCTCCAACGAGCAAAAGGAACTCGGCTCCCTGGTCATTGACCTCGGAGCCGGCGCGACCAATTACGTCGTCGCCCACGGCGGCATCATCAAACACACCGGCGTGCTGGCCGTGGGCGGGGACCATATTTCCAACGACCTGGCCTATGGCCTGAAAGTCCCTCTGGGCCGGGCCGAACAATTGAAGATCGAGCGCGGCGGCGCCTCCGTGGATGCCTCCGTCAAAGGCCAGACGCTCTCCTCCGACGGCGGTTTGGGCCTGCCCCCCAAAATCATCAATCTGGAACATCTCCGCCGCATCATGTCGCTGCGCCTGCAGGAAACCTTCGAGTTGATCGAAGCGGAACTCTCCAGCCTCGGCTTGCTCGACAGGCTGCGGGCCGGCGTCTTCCTTTGCGGCGGCGGGGCGCGCATTCCCGGCATCCAGGCGATGGCGGAAAACATTTTCGAAATGCCCGCCTTCCTGGGCAAGACCAACTCCATCAGCAGCCTCAAATCCGCCCTGGACCAGCCCGAATTCGCCACCGCCATCGGCCTGGTCAAATTCGGGTCCTTGCAGCAAAAGCGCAAACCCTCCCTCGGCTTGGCGCAAGGCTTCAAAAGAAAATTGGTGGAAATGTTTGGACAATGACCATGAGCACTCCCGTTGAAAAACCCGCCGAACCGGCCCTCAAAAAACAAATCGTCCTCAAGGTCTTTGGCCTGGGCGGCGCCGGCTGCAACGCCGCCGGCTTCGCCTGCCAGGCCGGCTTTACCGACGTCGAATTCCTGGCCGTCAACACCGATTCCCAGGCCCTGGAAGCCTGCGCCACCCCGGCCAAATTCGTCCTGGGCGCCAGCCGCACCCACGGCCTGGGCGCCGGCGGCGATCCCGCCGTGGGCCGCGCGGCAGCCGAGGAGGACGTGGAGAAAATCCGCTCCTTCTGCGCCGGGGCCGACATCCTCTTTCTCCTGGCCGGCCTGGGCGGCGGCACCGGCACCGGCGCCGCCCCGGTCTTCGCCCGGATCGCGCGCGAAAGCGGCGCCCTCGTGCTGGCCCTGATCACCCTCCCTTTCGATTTCGAAGGCGACCGCCGCCAGGCGCAGGCCCAAAGCGGCTTGCAGGACCTTAAAGCCCACGCCGACGCCGTCATCTGCCTGCCCAACCAGACACTCCTCAAAATGCTCGATGAGAAGACCAGCGTGCTGGAAGGATTCAAAATCAGCAACAGCCTCCTGGCCGACGGCTTGCGCGGCATCTGGCGCATGTTGACCCGCACCGGCTTGATCAACGTGGATTTCGCCGACCTCTGCTCCGTCACCCGCGGACGCCATGCCGCCAGCTTCTTCGCCACCGCCGAAGCCTCCGGCGACAAGCGCGTCGAGCACGTCGCGGAAAAGCTTCTGGCGCATCCTTTGCTGGATGGCGGCCAGGTGCTCAACGAATCCGACGCGTTGCTGGTGAGCATCGTCGGCGGCCCCGACATGATGATGACGGAAATTCACAAATTGATGGAGCCGCTCAACCGCCATTGTGAAAACGCCCACATCATTTTCGGCGCCGCCATTGACCAGGCCTTTGCCGGACGCCTCTCCGTCACCTTGATCGCCTCGCGCCGCCACCAGGAAGAGTCAAGGACCGCGCGCCGCCTCGAAGCGCCGGACAACCTCGAGTCCGCCCAATTCCTTGATCCTGACGACAAGGAACGGCCCGCCTCCCGCTTTGTGGCCCCGCCCCCCGTGTTATCGGAAGCCGATCGGGCGAAGATTCTGCGCGATCGTGGCGGCCGTTCGCGCAAAAAGCTATCGCGTCTGCAAAAGGAACTGCCCCTGGAAATCATCTTCAAGGGCCGCTTTGAGAAGAGCGACCCCACCATCCGCAACGGCGAGGATTTGGACGTGCCGACCTACATCCGGCGCGGCGTGCCGCTGAACTGAGGGGTTGACCGTCGGGGTAATCGCCTGGAAATGAAGCGGTTGCGCAAAAAAGACACTGGCGCGGGTCGTGCTGTTGGTGCATTATATGTCAGGAAACATGGAAAAAGAAGACATGGACAAATTTACAAGATGTGCTAAAAACACAGACAAATTTACCGGTTCCGACAAAACCGGGCCAGAAGGCAGAAGTCGCTGGAGGGATGATTTCCGCCGTTTGGGAAAATCGACTCGCCCAAACAACGAAGTAAAAATATGGCCATACTATTGAAAGACCTTATGGAGAACCCGAACCTATTGGTGACAGAGGGGCCGAAGTGTCCCCATTGCGGCGTGCTTCTTCAGGAAACGATCACCGGCAAGCGTATGATCGGCGAAGAAGAGGTTTGCAGCGACTGTTATTACGAAAGGCTCGGCGATCTTGTCGAACAGCACCCAATCACATCAGGACGAATTCCTCGCAGCTAACCGACATCCGGGTTATCCTCCCAATGGTCACTTACTTTGTCGGCAAAGAGGAAGTTACCGCGTACCTTTTGGATTTTCTTGAGAGGTTGAATGCTGTTGACCCGTTTCCGACTATTTGGAGCCCCATTACTTGCTCCGGCAATGTCCTGGTCAAGGAACTTCTCGAATTGGTAGAGGCACACTATCCCGGATGGGCCTCGAGGGTTTCCGTCGTTCCGATAGGCATCAGCAACGAAACCAAGAAGGTGCATTTCCTCACTCCATCGCCGGAGCAGGAGATCAATGGCAAGTCGGTGTTGCTTCTCGACACGGCGATCCACACCGGTTCCACCATGCGTGGCGCCGTGGCGGAAATTGTTAAAATGGGAGCGATTGACGCCTGTGCCTATTCGCTCATGGTCAAATGCGATAGTTCCTTTATTCCGACCATGTGGGGCTTTATGATCGACAAGACGGATCGAGCTTTCTTCCTTCTTGACAAGATTGCCAATCAGCGTTTCAGCAGAGAAAGCCCCCGAGGTCAACGCGCGTCTGGATGCACACCGGGAAGAAAAATAGTCACGTGGCGCCGTTCGATTTCGCGCCGGAAGTCTTCAGGGATCCGCGCCCAATCCAGAATATCCACCAATATCGGAAGATTGCTTTCGCTCAAAGCCTCGCGCAACGCGCCCAGCCGCTTTTGCGGCTGGTCCAAGCCGGCCGGATTACGCACCACCAGATCGAGGTCGGAGCCGTCGTGGCCACCGCCGTTGACGCGACTGCCGTAAGCCCAGACCTCAACATCGGGCGCGAGCATCGCAAGAACATCCAGCAACAAACGCAGGTGTTTTGGGTTGAGATCAAGTTTCGGCATGGCCAAATCTTTCCCGCAGGGTGGTTTCGAGGCAGCGGGCATCCTTCAGAAAAGCCGGCATCAAGGAAAGCGTTTCCTCGGCAAAGCCTTGGCCGTAATCGTGGGCCGTGCTGTTGCGGTTGTCCAGTGATTTTTCCAGCGTCTGCCAGCAGCGCGCAAGATGTTCGGTCCGCAAATTCATGGACTGAAGGAGAATGCCACAAAGCAGGGGCAATGCACGGAGATTCGTGTTGCTTTTCCGACCGCCCCCGCCGTAATCTTGCAGCCATCAGTACATTTTAACATTTGAAATATATGGCCGAAAATTGTTTTCACCCCAGCATCGAGGGCGCGCAACATGGCGCCAAATCGCTCACTGCTTTCCTGGATTACGCCAAAAACTCCGGCGCCACGGGCGCGCAACCGTCCAATTACATGCTCGATGACGGCGGCAAATTCAAAAAACCGGCCGACATCAAGAATGCCTTTGCCTCGCGCGGCCTGACGCTGGACGGCATTTCGGCCCATTGCCCGTTCTGGGTCCATACCACCGCCTGGACCGGCAGCCCCACCGTGCGCCCGTTCCTGCCCCCCGATGTGGCCGGCAAATCCGCCGCGGAGGTGGAGAAATGGAGCGAATCTTATGTGTTGCGGTTCCTGGACCTGGCCGCCGCCCTGGAAGTCAGGATTATCCCGATGTTTTGGGGCGTGGCCTTTGGCTGGGAACTGGCCACCGGCTACCCGTGGGGATTCTGGAAAGGGGGCGATTACGACTTGCTGGCCGAGGGCAAGGAGCGGTTTGTCAAGAAAACCGCCAAAATCCGCGCCCATGCCAATAAACTCGGTCTTTTCCTGGCCCACGAAATCCATCCCGGCACGGCCGCCTATTGCGCCGACGATTTCAACATGTTGGTGGCGGCGTGCGACGGCGACAAATGCCTGACGGTCAACGCCGACCCGTCGCATTGCTGGGAAGGCGAAAGTTGGGAAACCCGTTTTCTCAAGGTCGCCTCCCGCGTCTATGCCTGCCATGTCAAGAATTACGTCATCCGCCCCGGCCTGCCTCTGCGCATGATGGAAGGCGGCTGGCAGAAGCGGGCCATGCAGTTTGTGGACATTCCCACCGGCGATTTGAACATGACCCGCTACGCCGAGCTGCTCATTCACATCGGCTACCCCCAACGGTATTGCGCGGTGACCAAGGCCAAGACCGCGCCGCTGATCGTGGAGGCCGAAAGCGCCTACCGCGACCTGGATAAGACCAGCGCCAACGGCATCGCCTACGTGCGCGACAACCTGTGCTTCCCCATCGCGGCCGGGTCGTTTGAAGAGGGAATGGGGGCATAAATTCGTGTAGGGGATTCCCTCTCAAGAATAAAAGTTGCTAACATTGAATTCTCTTATATTTTAAGACTTGTGAGATTCGGGCTAATGGCAAGATTATCGTTGCTGGCGGCTGTCGCGAGTTTGTTCTGCGGCGGTTGCGGCGGCATTGCGCTCAGTCCGGCCATTTCACCCTTGATGTTCCTGCTGCAGGCCAAGCCGGCGCCGGATCAAAAAGCGCCTTCGACCCAAGTAGCGTCAAATCGGGATTTGTCCCAACTAGATTAAACATTATGCGATTTCCTCTCGCGTTGACGGCCAAAATCGCCGCCCACATCGTGAAGCACAAACTGTTGCGCACGCCCAAGTTTGCCTTGGTGTTGCAACTGGAACCACTCCACACCTGCAATTTGACTTGCACCGGCTGCGGACGCATCCGCGAATACTCCACCAACCTCAAGGACATGATGCCGCTGGAGGATTGCCTGGACGCGGCCCGGGAGTGCGGTGCGCCCATGGTGTCCATTTGCGGCGGCGAGCCGTTGATTTATCCCAAAATCGAAGAGTTGACCGCCGGGTTGCTCAAGCAGGGGCGCATTGTCCACATGTGCACCAATGGCATGTTCATGCGCAAGAAGATGAAGGACTACCTGGCCGCTATTTACAGCGCCAAGACCGAACCCATCCTGGCCAGGTTGCTGGAGCACAAGCTCATCTCCGAAAAAGACGCCCAGACCATCCGCAAAGGCAAATCCGACGACCGCCCGGTCATCCGGCCCACCCAATGGATGTATTGGAACGTCCACATTGACGGATTGGAATACACTCACGATTTGATCGTGGAGCGCGAAGGCGTTTTCAAGGAGTGCGTCGAAGCCATCAAAATGGCAAAAATCCTCGGCTACCAGGTGTCCACCAACACGACCGTCTATAAAGAAGCCGACGTCAAGGAAATCGAGGACATGTTCGAGTTTCTCTCGTCCCTGGAAGTGGACGCGCACACGATTTCGCCGGGTTATGAATATGACGCGGCCAAGAAAGACATGATCCAGCGGCTGGGCAAACAGCCGGAGAATTTCTTTTTGACAAGAAAGATGACGCGGGAAAAATTCAAGGACGTGGAGAAATGGGGGGACCGCTTCACCATCATCGGCACGCGCGTTTACCAGGAATTTCTGGCCGGCAAACGCGAATTGACCTGCACCGCCTGGGCCATTCCCACGCGCAATGTTCGCGGCTGGAAGGCTCCCTGTTATTTGATGACCGACGGCCATTATGCCGGCTACCACGAGATGCTGGAGAAGGTGGATTGGGACAAATACGGCGTGGTGGACGGCGTGGCGCGCGATCCGCGGTGCGAGAATTGCATGGTCCATTGCGGGTACGATCCCAGCGGCGCCCTGAGTTCCAAACCGAGCGACACCTGGAAAAACATGGCTTACAATTTCAGCGCCAAGCCCAAGCCCTCTTTGGCGGGCCGGAACGTCAAGGCCTTCAACGGCTTCTCCATCGGCAAGGGCCACCTGGCCGAAGCCAAGGCGGCCATCAACGCCGCCCCCGCCGGGGGCTGCGGCTCCGGCGACACCACGCAACGGGACGAATTGCTGGCCAAAATTGCCAGCAACAAGAAGGCTTGAAGGAACAGTGTTGTATGCGCACGGTTGAGAATTGATGCTTGCGAATGTTCATATCCAGAATTTCAAATCGGTGCGCGATTTGAAGTTCGACGCCAAGCGCGTCAATCTTTTCATTGGCGAGCCAAACACGGGCAAGACCAACATTCTGGAAGCTCTGGCTCTTCTTTCCGAGGGAGTCCACGGACCAGCGGAATTTAAGGAAGTCTTCAGATTCAGGACCGTCGCCGACCTCTTCACGGACCAGCAAGTGACAGCTCCCATCAAGGTCGAGACCTCAGAATGTCGCTGCTCTTTGACGTTTGACGGGCAACTGTTTAGATTTGTTTCACGAAAAGAAGATGAGGAAATGCAGTACGCTCTCCCTCATACTGGAAATCCAGCCGAATGGGTTAACCTCCAATATGGGATCAAATACTACCGATATAAGCCCGGAGGGACGACGACGACCCAAGCCCTCGGAGTGTTCCAGCCGCCGTTTGGCGCAAACCTCACCTCCATTCTCTACACGAACAAAGGGTTGCGCAGCCGCGTCCATGATTTGTTCCGCTCGCGCGGCTTCCGTCTCGAAATCAGACCGGTTGAGAACGAACTCCGTATCGCGAAAGAAATAGATGACGAACTATTCAGTTTCCCCTACGAGTCCATTTCCGAAACCTGGAGGCGCCTCGTCTTTTACATGGCGGTTCTCGAAACAAACCAGAACTCGACCCTCCTGCTCGATGAACCCGAGGCCAACACGTTTCCATTTTACACCGCCTATCTTGCGGAACGAATGGCGTTGGATGAAGCCAACCAGTTTTTCGTAACCACGCACAATCCATACGTTTTGGGTTCAATTGTGGGCAAAACACCCGTGAAGGATTTGGCGGTCTTTGTGGCTACCATGAAAAACTTCTGCACCGAACTCAAGCCCGCATCGGTTGACGGCCTTTCCAAGATTCTCGACTATGGACCGGATGCTTTTCTTAATCTGGACAAGATTGTTGAGGAATGAGCCTTTTCGTAGAATGCAAACCCGATGAAACTCTGGCGTTCGCGCTGGGGATTCCTCGACGCGAGGTGGAACACGCAGGCAACCGGGCAGGAGTCTGCAAGCAGGTTTCTTCCAAAAGCGATATGACAGGCATGGTGGATGAGGATCCGGAAACCGCCCCGTTGCCGTACATGAAAACGATGGTCGAAAAAGTCATGGAACATCAACTCCGCGTCCTTTTCGATGCCAAGAGGAACAATCGCCTGGTCGTGATTTGTCCACGCCTCGAAGATTGGCTGGTGCAGACAGCCAAGAGCGCCGGATTGAAATTGACGGATTTTGGCTTTGACAGCGACAACGGCCGGCAATTGCACGGACAAATCAACCATCGCCTGGAGAATCTCGATCGTTTAGTCAAAAAATTGCTTTTGGATAAGAATGCAAGGATACTGTTATTGCAAAAGTTAATAAGTCAGTGTAGATGACACCGTTAAGATTATGAGTAGAACCCTTTTTCTTTCGCCGCCCAGTTTTGACGGGTTTGACGGCGGGGCCGGGTCCCGTTACCAGGCCCGGCGCGAGGTCACCTCGTTCTGGTACCCCACCTGGCTGGCGCAACCCGCCGCCTTGGTGCCCAACAGCCGCCTGCTCGATTGCCCGCCGCACGACATCGGCGTCCAGCAATGCCTGGACATCGCGCGCGAGTACGACCACGTCATCATCAATACTTCCACCCCCTCGCTCAAAAATGACAGCAAGGTGGCCGAGGCCATCAAAGATCAAAACCCCGGCGTGAAAATCGGCTTTGTCGGCGCCCACGCGGCCGTGCTGCCGTCCGAAACGCTCAAGGCTTCCAAGGCCATAGATTGGGTCGGACGGAAGGAATTCGATTTCACCTGCAAAGAAGTCGCCGAAGGCAGGCCCTTGGCGCAAATTGACGGCCTGTCCTATCGCAACGCCGAGGGCAAAATCATCCATAACCGGGAACGCGAAATGATAGCCAACATGGACGTGCTGCCCTGGGTGGTGGACACCTACAAGCGCGATTTGCAGATCGAGCGCTATTTCATCGGCTATTTGCTGCACCCGTATTTGAGCCTCTACACCGGACGCGGCTGCCCCGCCCAATGCACGTTCTGTCTCTGGCCCCAAACCATCGGCGGACACAAATACCGCGTGCGCTCGCCGGAAAACGTCGCCGGCGAAATGGCCTATGCCAAGAAGTTGTTCCCGCAAGTGCGCGAATTTTTCTTCGACGACGACACTTTCACGGCCAATCTGCCGCGCGCGCGCGAAATCGCCAAAAAGCTCGCCCCGCTGGGCCTGACCTGGTCGTGCAACAGCCGCGCCAATCTTGATTACGACACGATCAAATCGTTCAAGGAATCCGGGCTGCGCCTGTTTTTGGTCGGCTACGAAAGCGGCAATCAGGAAATTCTCGACCGCATCAAGAAAGGCATCCAATTGGAGGAAGCGACGCGGTTCACCAGGGCCTGTCACAAGGCCGGCGTGATCATCCACGGCACTTTCATCCTCGGTTTGCCGGTGGAAACGCGGGAAACCATCGAGCAAACGATCCGCTACGCGATGGATTTGGATGTGTTCAGCATCCAGGTTTCCCTGGCCGCCCCGTATCCCGGCACCGAGTTGTTCGACATGGCCCGCCAAAACGGCTGGTTCGCCAAGAAGGACAAGACGGACATTGTGCATGACGACGGCTTCCAGCAAAGTTCCCTCGAGTATCCCGGCCTGAGCAAGGATGAAATATTTGAGGCGGTGGACCGTTTTTACCGCGCCTATTATCTGCGGCCCAAGCCGATTCTGCGCATCATCAAGACGATGCTGGAAGACAAGGACGTGTGCGTGCGCCGCTGCCGCGAGGGCTACGAGTTTTTCAAGACCCTGCGCCAGCGCAAGGTGGATTTGGCCGCTTCCCGCGCCCTGCAAACGGCTGCCACAGCCACCTGATCCAGAGATGGCTGGAAGATGCCGGCTCATGCCTCAATTTCCATGCTGGTGAGGGAAACCTCCCTCGCTGCTTTACTGCACCCCTCGGGCCGGCCCCAGGTTTCAAAGTCAAGACGATTTATGAAGCAAAAACCGGCGTCGAAAGACGAACACGGTCGCCAGTCCGGCGCCCAGCAGCAAAAGCGAGCTTGGCTCCGGCACGGCGGAGGTCGTGAGCGTGTTGGCGTCCAAGGTAACCGCGCCATTGATGGCCAACAGCCGCCCATCCGAGTTCGTTGCGCCGGTATTCATGGTGATGGATGTTTCGGCCAGGATGTTCCCCTCGAAGTCCGTGTCTGTTCCGACGGTGGCTGAACTGCCGACCTGCCAAAATATATCGAGGTCCGGGGTAGAGCCGCTGTTGATCGTGACAACAGAACTATCCGCTGCCGTGGTCAGGGTTGATCCGATCTGGAAAACGAAGAGTGCATTGGGGTTTCCCTCATCGTTGAGAGTCAGGGTTCCCGTGAGACCTGCTGAGGAAGAAAAGAAGTAAACCCCGGGCGTGAGCGTTAGCCCGCCGAGATCCTGGCCTGTGAGATTCGCGGTCGGGCTAAGCCCGGCGGCTGTGTTATAGGCCGTGACCAAGTCGCTTTCGGCTTGGGCGGCAAGCCCATTGGCCGCCTCAATTGTGTAGGGGGCGCTTATGATGCCTGGCGGAAATCCAGTAATCGAAGTCCCAGGGGACAACCCAACATCCCCTCCGTTAATGACGGTTTCCCCGGTGGATGTGATGGTGGAGCCAGCCAGGACCTCAAAATTGCTGGCCGTCCCAAGGGAAACCTGAGCCTTGGCGTTGTGGTGCGTGAATAGCATGGCAACGGCAAGGAGAAGTCCGATGCGAACTCTCGCCGCGTCGTTCGGCAACACTGTCAGTACAATATTTTGTTTCATAACATTTCGTTCCTTCTTCGCTATTTTCACTCTCAATGCTTCTCACTTTACATTTTAAGCCAGGCCTTTGCTATGGGGTGAACACCTTATATCGCGCGGCGTGGTTTTCGTCCAAAGTGCGTCTTGGGATGACGGCAAATAACGAACAAAGACCCGGTCCTGGGGTCAAACGCCTCATCATTTTGGGGCCGTGGCTGGTGGCGCTGGCGGCGGTGGCGCTGTACGGCTTGACGTTGAACCACTGGGTCACGTTCGGCAGTCTTTCTTGTGCGTCGCAGATCATGGGATGGGACTGGCATCCCGGTCCGCTGGCATGGAGGCCCCATCCCCAACATCCGTTGTTTCTGATTTTGACTTTTCCGTTGCGAGGGCTGCCTTCGGGCTGGCGGGTCCTCGGTTTGAATGTGTTCACCGCAGCGTGCGCGGCGTTGACGCTAGCCATCCTGGCCCGTTCCGTGCAGCTCTTATGCCATGATCGCATCAACGAGGAGCGGCGGCAAGAGAGAGGAGAATATGCGTTGCTGTCCGTGTGGGCGGCGTTTCTGCCGGCCGCCTTCGCCGTGCTTCTGCTCGCCACCCAAATGACCTTTTGGGAGAACGCCGTTGTGGGGACAGGAAAAATGATTGATCTGTTGGTTTTCGCCTTCCTGATTCTTTGTCTCTTGGAGTTTCGCATCTCCCAAAGGGAGAGGCGGTTAAACCTGTTTGCTTTTGTCTATGGCGCAGGGGTGTCCAACAATTGGGGTCTGGTCGGTTTTTTCCCCTGCTTTTTGCTGGCGCTAAGTTGCCTGATCTGGAGCAAACGCATCGCCATTTCCAACCGTGAAGTCGAAGACTGCGGATCTGAGGGCGAGACGCTGCGGAAGGGGATCAAACTCCTGTTTGTTACTAACTGGAGATTCGCGTTGCGGCTAACCGGCTGGGGCGCCTTGGGGCTTCTGTTTTACGGGCTGATTCCGCTTCTGGGCGCTGCCCGCCATGATGGCCGTTTTTGGGAACTTCTGCATCAGAAATTCGGCGAACAACATTTTTTCCTGACCCGCATTCCGTGGAATTTCGCGGCCATCGCCGGGCTGATGACCTTGGTCCCATTGATCTTTGCCCGTATCGAATGGCCGTCGTGCGAGGGAGATACAAGCCCGGGCGCGGGCCTCACCCGCATCTTGTTTCGCGTGCTCAATCTCGAGTGTTTGGCCGTCGGATTGTTGATGTTCTTCGATGTGAAAATAATCCCCAGCCTGCGGAGTCTAGGCCTGGGCGTCACGGTGGGAATGCCGAACTTTCTGAGCTTTTACTATCTGGCGGCGCTGATCGTCGGGTATTTCAGCGGGTGCGTTCTGCGGGTGTTTGGGATGAATCGTCCCCGTCATTGGCTCTTGTCATGGTCGGCTCCGTTTGCCCTCCTGCGGTTGGCTGAAATGGATGGGGCGCCGCGCTTGGATTTGAGCACGAGGATTTCGCGTGTTGGCAACGGAGTGGTGGTAGGATTGCTGTGGATGGCGGCGATTGGGTTGCCTGCGATGCTGTTCCGCGACAACTTTCCGCAGATTCGGGACTTCAACGGCCCCGCCGTCGCTGAATTTGGAAAAGAAATGGCCAAGGGACTGCCCGCCACGCCTGCCATTGTGCTGGCCGACGATCCCGATCGGTTGTATCTGGCTATGGGGTCCAGCCAGAGACTTGGCCTGCCGGGCCCCTATGTTTTTATTGAGCGTCAGGCCCTGGCTCATGGTGAATATCTTCGCTATTTGGCGGAGCGATACCCGGCCTTTCACAAGGAACTCGTCAATCCAGACCGCGTTCCCGAGACCCTCTCGGACCAGCACATAGGCGTTCTTTTGGCTCATCTGGCCCGGCGGCAACCGGTCTATTATTTGCATCCCAGTTTTGGCAACTCCTTTGAGGCGGTTTGCATGACGCCCCGCCGCCTGGGTGGGGATTTGCATCCATGCCCAGCCAACGCCCTGGCCACGCTGGTGCTGACCCCGGAGGAAATCGCCACCAATCAGGCCTACTGGCACGCGATGGAAAAGGAAACCCTGGCCTCGTTGCCATGGTTGGCCAAAAGAAGCCCTGATGCGCTGCAAATCGCCAACTATTATTCGCAAATACTGGATTACTGGGGCACCGAACTGCAAAAGACAAGCACGCGACGCAAACTCCCTCTCCTGCTCGAAGACGCGAACGCTCAGTTCGTGGAGGCGCTTCGACTCAAGCCTAACAATCTGGTGGCCAAGGCCAACCAACAATATAACGAGCATTTGCGGGGAGTGCCGCCCGCCGGCGCGCAGATATCCACGTTCTTTGTGGCGGCGCAATTGTACAACCGTTGGGACTTGGCGCTGGATGTGTACGGCCCGGCGGATGTGCCTGACTTGGACATCCAGATCGGCCGGTATTGCGCCCAACACGACTCGCGCCTGCAGGCCGCTCATTTATTCCAACGCAGCCTTGAATTGGCGCCCAACAACCCTGTGGGCGAACTGGACCTGGGCAACACCTATGTTGATCTGGGATTGGTGGAGGCTGCCTCTGATATCATCGCAGACATGCACAAACGTTCCACGGGTAATCGGCTGGCGGTGGTGGGCGCGGAAGCTCTGGGCTTTATCACCAAGCACGACTTTGCACAGGCCGATCAATTGCTGGCCGACGCGCATCGAGAGAATCCGGCAGATGCTGGATTTACTGGTGTGATGGCCGAGATTTACCGGCTCATGGGGGATAGGGTGTTGCGCGAAAGCAAAGGGGACGCCGCCAGAAAAAAAAGTGCGGAGAAAACCGCGGCCATCTGGTTCAAGAAAGCGTTGACGGCCCTTGATGAACATTCGCAATTGCTCCATGCCAGCACGGCTAACTTGCAAGAGATCACCCTTGTCAATCTCCGCAGGGCTGAAATGCAAAGGATGCTCGCCAAGGACTAGCCCGCCATCATTACCTTGACAGTAATGGCGCGCCAAGCCCCTCGAATGCGTTGCGTTGGCCCCGCGCATAGGGCCGGACGCCGGAACTCGACCCCTTGTTCAGACCACCCACCCCTTGCGGTCTTCGCGTTTGATCCAGCGATTGAGTTCGAGGATGTTGGTCACGCGCATATTGGGGCCGTCCCACGTCACTTTGTTCCCCGGGCCGGCATGTTGGGCCAGGTTGCCCAACAGGCAGAATTCCGTCAGCCGCGCGCCGTACTCGAAGGGCGTCGCCGTGTCCGTCCGTCCGGCTTTGCAGGTTTCAATGAAGTTCTCGAACGGGCCTGCATACCGGGGCAGGGTGCGGGGCGGTTGCTTGATCTGGTCCATTTTTTCCATGGGCACGATGTGCATCGGATTGGCCGTCGTGCCGCCGTAAGTGGCCGTGAAGATCACCCCTTTGTCTCCCACGTACAACGTCCCGCTGTCCCCGCTGAGCAGTTCTTCGTCCGGGTACTGCGCCTGCAATTTGAGGGCCAGTTCGGGAAGGTTGCGATCTTTGCCCACAGCCGCGTGATTGCGCCCAAACTTGTTGGGAGCGGTGCAATTCAACCCTTCGTACCAATACGCTTTGACCGCCGGCATGTTGCCGCGTGCCGGAATGTCCCACCGCACACGGCTGCCGAGCGGATACCGCTCGTCGCTGCCGCCGCGGACGGATTCCATCTCGACGCTGGCGGGATGCTCGACCTTGAGCGCCCAGAAAACCCCTTCCAGCACGTGGCAGCCCATGTTGCCAATGGAGCCATTGCCAAAATCATACCAACCGTGCCATTCGTGCGGGTGCAGATCGGAGTGATAGTCCCGGAACGGCGCCGGCCCAATCCACGAATCCCAATTCACCCCCGGCGGCACCGGCAGCGTGGGCGGACGCGGCCCGATCCCGCCGTTGGCGCGGTCGGTCCAGCTATGGGTTTCGGTGACGTTGCCGATAACCCCGGCCGACATGAATTCGCACAGGCGGCGGTAGCCGTCGTAGCAGTGGCCCTGGTTGCCCATTTGCGTGGCCGTCTTGGGGCGCCGCGCGGCTTCCTCTCTCAATTTGCGCGCCTCGGCAATGTCATGCGTCAGCGGTTTTTCGCAATAGACGTTCTTGCCCGCTTCCAGCGCCAGCATGGCGGCCCGGCAATGATGATGGTTGGGCGCCGCGATGAAGACCGCGTCAATTTGCTTGCTGATCTTGTCGAACATTTGCCGGTAATCGCTAAACACCTGCACCTGGCCCACGTTCGCGCCTTTGTGTTGCAGCGCTTTCTTGGAGCTGGCGATCTGGCTGTCAATCGGGTCCACCATAGCCACGAGGTTTTGGCCCTGCGCCCGGATGGCTTCCAAGTGCGTCTGGCCGCGCCCGCCGCAGCCGATGACCACGCAGTTGAGCGTGGCGCTGGGCTGGCGGGCGGAAAGGATGCTGGGAAAAGCAAGGTAGCGGGCGGCGGAGACCGTTCCGACCGCCAAAGCGGATCGCTTGATAAATGAGCGGCGGGTCAAACTGGATTTCATCATGGCATTTTTAAACTGCGCCCGGCGAAACTGCAAAACATTTTGGCTGGCAAAACTGGCGGCCCCCTGGCGCCTTGCAGCTTCCGTTTAGCGGAATTTATCCGGCAAATGTGAAGTACCGCCGCTGTTTTTCGCTGATGGGCATTTGCAGTTTTTCCATGACTTGCAGCATGTCCTCCCAAACTTTGCGCTTCTCCGCCTGCGATTGATTGCGCAGGAGATAGGCGGGATGAAACGTCGGCATGAGCGGAATGTCGCGGAAGGTTTGAAACTTGCCCCGCAGCTTGCCGATGCCGCCGCCCGCTCCCAGCAATCCTTCCATGGCCGTCGCGCCCAGCGCCACCAAAACCTTGGGGCGGATCAGATCAATCTGCGCCAGCAAATACGGCAGGCAGGTTTTCATTTCCTCGGCCGTGGGTCTGCGGTTGCCGGCGGACTGGCCGGGGGTGTCGGGACGGCACTTGAGGATATTGGCGATATAAACAGTTTCCCGGCTCAAACCCATCGCCTTGATAATGCGTGTCAACAATTGGCCCGCCGCGCCCACAAACGGCTCGCCTTGCGCGTCTTCGTCCGCCCCGGGCGCTTCGCCGACAAACATCAATCGCGCGTGAATATCCCCCACGCCAAAAACCACATTCTTCCGGCTTTTGACCAGGTGCGGACACTTCAGGCAGGCCGCGGCCCGCTGGCGCAACTCCGGCATGGTGCTTTGCGCGTCTGCCGCGCGAGGGGAAGGCTGCTCCGGCGGTTTTTCAAGTTTGCTCAATTCCAAAGCCGGCGCGTCTGTCCTATTCGTCTCCTGCGTCGCATCCGGTTGAAATTCAACCCTTGGCGGCGGTTCACGCAATTGGCTTAACGTCAAGGGTTCGATCGAAAGAAAACGAACCCCCGCCGCCTTAAGCGTGAGGAGATGCTGTTCCGTGACGTCGAGGACGCGCTGAAAATCACTCATGGCCGCTGATTTTACCGCCAGCGCCGGCGGGCACACGACAAACTTGTTAATTGTTGTTCACCGGCAGTTCACAGCAGCGGAACCGCCCTTCCGGGAGCGCTCTCAAGTCAACCGCATCGGCATGACAACGTAGAGGAAAGGCCCGTTGATTTTCAACACGCCCGGACTCAACTCATCAATCAATTCCAGAAAAACCTCATCCTCCGTCAACGCCCCCAGAGGCTCAATGAGGTAGGCCGGATTGAAGGCAATGGCCATGTCCTTGCCCTTGTAATTGATGGCCAGGCTTTCGCGCGCTTCGCCCACTTCCGGAGAATTGGCGGTAATGGCCAGATTATTGCGGCTGACGGCTATCTTGACCGAATTGGCCTTGTCGCTGGTCATGATTTGCGCCCGGCGCGTGGCGGCCAGAAGCTCTTCCCGCGGCAGCGCGATGCGCTCCTTGGTCTCGCCGGGAATGACTTGGCGGTAATTGGGGTAGTTGCCCTCCACCAGTTTGGAAATAATCAGGACCGAAAAACCTTTGTCGTCCTTGAGTGTGAAGGAGGCCTGATTCTCCGTGAAATGTATTTCAATATCGCCCTTGTCGCCCAATAAGCGGCTCAGTTCGTTCACGGTTTTGGTCGGAATGATAAACTCCCCCTGGCTGGTTTCAGGAATGTCAACCTCCTCGTCCACCAGCGCCAGACGCCGGCCATCGGTCGCCACCATGGTCATTTTGTGCTCTTTAAGGCTGATGAAGATGCCGTTGAGAACATATCTCGATTCATCGCTGGAGATGGCAAAAGAAGTCTTGCGCAACATGCCTCTGAATTTCTCCTGCGGCAGGGTTATCTTCTTGTCCTCCTTCAGGCTCTGAACGGGCGGAAACTCGTCCGCGCTCAGGCCGTTGATCTTGTAGAAGGACGCCCCCGCGCGCACGCTGCAGGCGTTTTTTTCGTCCACCTCCAATTCAATTTCAGGACTGGCCAGCTCGCGCACGATGTTAAAAAATCTTTTGACCGGCACGGTGCTGGCGCCCTTTTTCTTGACGGTCGCCTCCACCGAGCAGGCAATGCTCACGTCCAGGTCGGTGGCGGTAAATTCCAGTTTATTCTCCCCCGCCCGCATCAGGACATTGGACAAAATGGGCAGGGTGGTTCGCGTGCTGACAATATTCTGCACAGACTGCAAACCGTGAATCAATTGATCTTTTGCTACGCTTAGATTCATGCGCGCCTTTAATATACTCTTTTCTCTTTCAGAGAAACATTATTATTAAGGGCTGTGGATAATGCAAGCATTCTTTGTTGTCGGGCTATTGCCAAGGAGTTGTGAATATGGAGCAGGGTGAATAATCTGCCGCTGGCGGGCCGCCTTTGGCGAAAAGGCGCGGTTATTAACATTCCGCACAAACTATTCACACCCAATTCAGCGGTTTCGCGCCTGCTTGATCACCTTTTCCAGCGTTTCCTCAACGGTCAAAACTTCCTCCAGGGTGGAATCCCGCCCGAGCGAGAATCGAACCAGCGAACTGGCCAGGCTTTCTTCGACGCCCATGGCGGCCATCACGTGCGAAGATTGCAGCGCGCCGGCAGCGCAAGCGGAACCGCTGGAGGCGCAAATACCCTCCAAATCCAAACCAGCCAGCAGCGTCGCCCCGCTGCAACCGCTGACGGTCAAAGCCACCGTGTTGGACAGGCGGCGCGTCACACAGCCCCGATATTGAACGCCTTCCAGTGAACGCAAAAACCCGATCAAATGGGCTGTTAAACTCCTGAGTTGCTCTTCTGGAAAAACCGGGGGCGTGAGAAAATGCTCGATGGCATGAGCCATCCCGATGATGGCGGGCACATTCTCTGTTCCGGCCCGGCGTTCATTTTCATGCGCGCCGCCGAGAAGGATCGGTTCAGGATGCAGCGGCGATTTTATGAACAGCGCGCCGGCGCCCTTTGGCCCATGCAATTTATGCGCGCAGAACGAAACCATGTCAGCGTTAAACTGCCCTATGTCCGTAAACGGTTCCTTCCCGAACGATTGCAACGCGTCGGTATGGAAAACAACCCCGTGCGCGCGACAAATCTCCCCGAATTCGGCCACCGGCTCAAGGGTCCCGGTTTCATTGTTGGCGGACATGAGGGAAACCAGGACCGTATCGGGGCGGATTGCCTTCTTCAGATCGTCGGGCGAAACCAGCCCTTCCGCGTCGGCGGCCAAATAGGTCACGTGAAAGCCCTCGTGTTTCTCCAAATACTCGAAGCAATTCAGAACGGCGTGATGTTCGATGCTTGAGGTAATCAAATGGCGGCCCTTGTCCCGCAGCAACCGCGCGGTTCCAAAAACAGCAAGATTGTTGCTTTCCGTGCCGCCGCTGGAAAAAACCACTTCGCTCGGTTTGCAATGCCAGACCTTGGCCATCCGCTCCCGCGCCTCATCCAGATGCGCCCGCGCCCGCCGTCCCACGTGATGCGCGCTGGACGGATTGCCAAAAACCTCATCCAGAAACGGCAGCATGGCCTGCCGCGCGCCGGAATCCAGTGGCGTGGTGGCATTGTAATCAAAGTAAATCGTCTTCAACCCGGTCCTTAAAAATGAGTGGGGAACGCGACCGTCTCAATGCGTCAAAACCAAATCACGATCAGGATCAATGCCCCATTTCCTGCCGGCGGATTCCAAATCCGGCGACAGACCCCACCGATCCGCTTCCGCCGCGGTCACGTGACTGCGGTTGGCGCCTTTCAGCGCCATGCAGCCGCGATTATCCCCCAGCCGGGTCATCATCTCAACTTCTTCCGCGGACAACTTCACCTCGGGCAGCGACGCCAGTTCGTCACTTTTGGATTCAATCGTCTTGCCGCCGCTGCCATTTTCCTGGATCAATGTTGGCACAACCGTTTTCACCGGCGGTTGCGACAAATTCCACGCGCAAGCCAGTTGGAGCGGCGTCAGGTTGTATTTTTCCGCCATGGGTCGCATCTGATCCAGTTTTTTGTTGCCGGCTTCCACCCACCCGGCGGGACGAAAGGCCCGATGATCCTGCGCTCCGAAGGCGTGCCCAGGCTTGACGTCGTCGTGAAAAAGCCCGCCGTAATCAACGACCCGCGTGATCACATTCACCCCATGTTTGGCCGCCGCCGGAAGCGCAAGCTGTCCCGGCCAGGGTTCCAGTGGATTGAGAATAATCATGCCCCAATCCAACAGCGGCCCGAACCGCTCCAAGCACAGGATCAAATCCAGCGTGAACCCATTGGCCGGTCCCGGCGCGATGCCAATGCGGTCCGTCAGTTTGGCATCCACCAATTTGCTCATGCCCGACCACACCCGGTCGCTCCCGTAGCCGGTGGCATCGGGATTGTGCAGCAGCAAAAGATCAAATTTGTCCGTCCGGCACCGCTCCAGGGATTTCTCCGCCGCCATGCGAAGATACCCGGCGTATTCCGATGGAGGGCGCAGCGCTGGATCGGTAAACCGCGGATACCCGCGAGACCCCTGGCGCGGGCCTTTGTAAAAATCATGCCCGACCGCGCCCACCAGACAATACTCGGAGCGCGGAATGCCAGCCAGGGCGCGGGCCAGCAATTCATCCGCCGCCCCGGCCCCATAGACATCGGCGGTGATAAAAGTGCGGATGCCGCCCTCAAACGCGCGGCGCGCCAGCCCCAGCCAGCGTTCCTCCGGCAGCGCTTGGCCGAAATTCATAAAGCGCCCCCCGTTCCACGCGCCAAAAGCTGTCCTCGTAACGTCCATGACAGGAGCTTCCTTTGCCTCAATAGCTCATGTCCGCCACCGTCCCGTTGGCCGGGATGAACGGAATGACATGCTCGGTGTAAGGGCAGATCACATCCAGCAAATAGGGCTGGTCGGAATCGAGCATCTCCTGAATGGCCCGGCGCAGGTCTTTCTTATACATGACGCGCTGGGCGGGAATGTTGAAGCTGCGCGCCATGGCCACGTAGTCGGGATAAATCTGCTGGCGATGTTTCGGGTCGCCCAAATACGTGTGGCCGCGGTTGCCTTCGTAAAAACGATCCTCCCACTGCACCACCATCCCCAAGTGCTGGTTGTTAAGGATCATGGCCTTGGCCGCGATCTTCTCAATGTGCGCCGTGGCCAGTTCCTGCACGTTCATCAGAAACGAGCCGTCGCCGTCAATATCCACCACCTGCCGGTCGGGCCAGGCCACTTTGGCGCCCAAGGCGGCCGGATAGCCAAAACCCATCGCCCCCAAGCCGGCGCTGGTCAGGAGTTGGCGCGGCGAGTTGAACTTGTAATACTGCCCGGTCCACATCTGATGCTGGCCCACGCCAGTGGTGATGATGGCCTCGCCCTTGGTCAATTCATACAGCATCTCAATCGCCATTTGCGGCAGGATCACTTCGCTCTCCCGGCCCTGCAAATGTTCGCGCATGTGGTCGGAGCCGGCCACTTCCTCGTTCACGCTGTAGCGGAACGGCGCGCGCGCCTTCCATTCGTCAATCTGCGCGTGCCAGCCGGCGAACGATTTGCCGATGGGCCGCTGGCGGATCATTTCGTTGAGCCGCCGCAAGGCGTAACGGATGTCGCTTTGGATGGCCAGTTGCACCTTCCGGTTCTTGTTGTGCTCGGACGGGTCTATGTCAATATGAACAATCGTGCCCGTCTTGCAGAACTCCGTCACCTTGCCCGTCACCCGGTCGTCAAATCGCACCCCGAAGGCCAGCAGCAAATCGGCCCCCGCCTTGAGCCGCACCAACGGCTCCGCCGCGCTCTGCCGGCGCTGAAATTCGCCGCTGACGGCCCAGTTGGCGTAGGCCGCCCCATGCATGCCCAGCCAGCGCAGCGACAAGGGATGCGTTTCGGGAAACGCCCCGCAGCCCATGAGGGTGGTCGTGACGGGGATTTGCGCCGCCTCCGCAAACCGGCGCAATTCCTCCGACGCATTGGCGGTGATGATGCCCCCGCCGCAATACAACACGGGCCGCTCGGCCTTCTCGATCAGGCCGATGATTTCGTTCAACGCCAGGTCGTCCGCCCGTTGATCCGGGTTGTAGCCGCGCAAGGCCACGTCCGACGGCCAGACCGGCTGCGTGCGGGCCTGCTGCAGGTTCTTGGGAAAATCTATCACCACCGGGCCGGGCCGGCCCGTGCCGGCGATGTAAAAGGCCTCCTTGACCACGCGCGGGATTTCGTTGATGTCGGTGATCAGATAGCTATGTTTGACAACCGGCAGGGTCATGCCGAAAATATCGGTCTCCTGGAAGGCCCCCTTGCCGATCATCGCCTGCGACACCTGGCCGGTGATGGCCACCAGCGGCACCGAATCCATGTAGGCGTCCGCGATGCCGGTGACCAGGTTGGTGGCGCCGGGGCCGCTGGTGGCCATGCAGACGCCGGGCCGGCCCGTGGCGCGGGCGTAGCCGCCGGCGGCAAAGGCCCCGCCCTGTTCGTGCCGGGGCAGGATGGTGCGGATGGTCGAGCGGGTCAACGACTGGTGAATCTCCATGCTGGCCCCGCCGGGATAGGCGAAAATACACTCCACTCCCTCCCGTTCCAGCGCGCGGACCAGAATATCGCTGCCCGTCATGGGCTGGCCGAGTTCGGATTTGGCTGTTGCTGTCTTTTTTGTTCGGACTTTTGTGTTCATATTCTTTGTGGCTGGAGGGGCCGGGGCCTAATAAAAAACCCACGACCGCCTGCGGCCGTGGGTTTAATCGAAATGTGCGTTACTTGCGACAAGTCTCCACGGCGCATCCGCCAACAACGACGGCGACGCCTGACAGAACGACTTGCAGCGCTTTTCCTAGCATGAACGCAGTTTAGCGCATGGGCCCGGGGGCCGTCAAGCCCGGATTGCGCGAAAAAACAACCGGGGCGATTCCACTATGAAACCGGGGGCGGGCGCGAAGACAACGGAATGACCGGCAGGGGAATCTTCGGCAGAGGAATGGGGAACAAACCAAGCCGTGAATTATTCCTCTGCCGAACATTCCTCTGCCGATTTCTCCTCGAGACGTTCAGGCCGGGAAAGGCCATTGTCAAGGGAATGATTGTCAGGGCAATAATCGTTCAAAGTCTTCTTCCCATTCCCCTGACAAATCCCCCTCCCGGCAGGGCGAGACTCCGTCGAGCCGTGACTTTTTCCCATGAAATCGAGTCACGGCTCGACGGAGTTGCCCTACCGACATGGATTTTTACCCTTTGTGCGCCCAGGGCGGGGGTGGTTCCGGCAGGCGGACGGGACTGGCTTCTTTCGGCGGGGCTTCCGCCTTTTTCGCGTTGATCGCTTCCATCTCCTTCAAAAATTCTTCCGGCGGTTTGGCCCCCAGCTTGCCGCCGTGGGCCTTGATGTAATCTTCGTCTGCCAGCCAAAGCGCGCCTTCATCAAATCACGCCAGTTTCCTCGCAATTTCTTCTTCCAAGATTTCGCGGACGGTCAGGGGGATGATGATTTTGCCGCTGCGCTTGAAAAACTGACTCACTTCCGTCAGCGCCTCGCCGGAATAATCGAAGGCCACGAAAAAGCCTTTGTCGCAATCTTCGCGCATCATGACGGCTTCAAAGGAATCAATATCGGGACGGCCGACTTTGTCACGCTGCTTGACTTGAATGGGATACCAGCGCTCTTTCAAGGCCAGTTCGCCTGCCTGCCTTCGGCGCGGCGCGGCGCCGGAGGAAACCGGGTGGATGCGGCCGTCCACTCCCATGTCGCCGACCTGCACCTTGTTGGGAATGCCGCCCAGCGCAACGACCGCCCAGTTTTCAAATTCAAAGTGGGGATACTTCCGCAATTCAGCTTCGGTCTTGGGCAGGTCCCGCACGATGAAGCCGCGTTGCGCCTTCCACAAGGTTTCGTTTTCAGGAAGGCCGCAGACATCGCGCAACCTTTTGGCCATGACGCGGCAGGCCGTCGGCGAAATATCAATGCCGATCCATTGGCGTTTGAGACGCTGCGCGGCCACCAGCGATGGGCCGCAACCGCAAAAGGCGTCCAGCACGATGTCATTTTCGTTGCTGCTGGCGGCGATGATTCGATCCAGAAGCGCGAGCGGCTTTTGCGTCGGATAGCCGAGGCGTTCTTTCGCCTGGGAATTGATGGGCGGAATGTCCGTCCAAACGGAATCAATGGGCCGGCCTTCTTGTTCGTCGAGATAGCGCTTCAATCTTGGAACCGCACCCGGACTTGGCTGTAGAACGAGGCCTTCTTCATAAGCGGACTGCATCCTTTCTTTCGTCCACCGCCAAACCTTTTTCACGCCCAAAAATTCGTAAGTCAGATTTGGGCGGTTGGGATTTGGATTGGTCAAGTCCGTGAGTTGATAGCGCCGGCCGTCTGGATCACGCAGCGAGTATTTCCCCGCGGTTTTTTCATCGAGGTTTTCGGGGTCGTACGGATTGTAGGGACGATTGAAAGTGATTTCCCCGCCGCCGCCGTAATAAAAGAGCGTGTCGTGATTATTCGGAAAACCCTTGAAGGCAAGACCTTTTGCCGTCGTCCGCCGCCAGATGATTTCGCATTGAAAATTATTTTCGCCGAAAATCTGGTCGAGCATGATTTTGACGTGGTGGCTGGCGTGCCAGTCGCAGTGGTAATAAAAGCTGCCGGTCTTTTTGAGGACACGGGCCAGTTTCATGCAGCGGGGGCGCATGAAATCCATGTAGGCTTGGGTGCTGGCGTGGCGGTCGTCAAAGGCGCGCTTCTCGCGGGTCTCACCCCAAAAGACCTCGTAGTTCCGGTTGGAGTTGAAAGGCGGGTCAATGTAAATGAGGTCAACGCAGGCGTCGGGCAGTTTGAGGAGTTGCTCCAGATTGTCGCCGCAATAGATGACTCGCGTGTCCGTCAGCGCGGAGGATTTCATCCGGGCGGACGCCGCCGGTGGCACGTCAGATTTCTTCGCCATAAGCGGAGTTTAAGAAAACGACGCGAAAAGGGAAGCCTTTTGGCCGCCGCCAACATGGATTATGTATCTACGGTGGATAACGGTTAATAACGGGAGGGACATACAACCCCAACCTCGATTCCCCTACTTGCCGCCGCTGAGTTTGGCGATGGCCCGGGCGTACTGTTCGGCCTGGCGGGTCTGATGCAGTTTGGCGGCCAGGGCTTGCATCCTGGTGTAAAGACCGAGGGCGTCCGGGTAGTCCGGGGTGGTTCTCAAAAAATCGTCCCACAGCGCCAGGGCCTCCCGCTCCCGTCCGGCGGCGGCCAATTTTTCGGCCAGCGTCAGCGTCAGGCGAACCCTTTGCTGCGGGGTGGGATCAAAGGTGAGGGCGTTGCGGAGGGCCTTGATGGCGGACTCGCGCAGGCCCTGCCTCTCCTCGAGTTCCGCCAGTTTTTCCGAGAGCACGGCGCTGTCCTGGGGCGCGTCGGGGCTAAGGAGGAACTGGGTCATTTGGGCGGGCGTGGCGCCGAGCACCAGGCCTTTGTCAACAAGCTGGAGATCGGACCACTCGATCAACTTGCTGTGGCGCTGCTGCAAGGCGTTGTGTTGCGCTCTGGGGATTTTCCCGAAGGGCCGGTAGAGCGGGTCGCCAATGACCGTCGTTTGCCACGACACGGTTTTTTGGCAGGCATAAGCCGCTTCGCCAAAGGAGAATCCGCCGTCCAGCCAGCGCGCGAAAAAGACAGCCACGTCGGGCGTGCCATCCAGGAAGGGTTCGTCCACGCACCCCATGGTGGCGGTGACGCCGGCGGCCAGGAACGGGCCGCACCAGTGTTGGTTGGTGGCGCGGAGGGTCTGGGCGCTGTAGGAGTGCAGATGATAAGCGAAGGCTCCCGGCATGAACTCCACCTTGGGCCGCGCAAAGGGACCGGACACGTTGATGTCGTACCACCCGGCATAAAGAGCAATCTGGCTCATCGGAAACGCGGCTGGGAAGGTCTCTGGATTGTCATCCACCACGGTTTCAAATCCAAAACGGCGCGAGGTGTCGGCGGCGGCCCGGATCCAATCATCGCCTTCCTTAAGGGTTCCATTGGTCAGGCCGCGGAGGTCGAAGTAAGCGCGGCCCCAAAGTCCGTTGGATTCGGCCTCCAGCGCCTTGTCCACCAGCGCCCCGGCGATGGCCGCGCTTGGCCCGTCCAGGCGCGCCACCAGCAGCAAGCCGTTGGTCGGATGGAGCCAGGACGCGCGCGCGATGCCATAGAGGCGGTTGGCCCACGGCCCCGCCAGCGGCAGGCTCGGGTGCTTGACAGGCAGCGCGCAGAGTTCCGAGTCCACCGCCGCGCCGTTGCGCCGCGCCCCTTCGTCCACCTTTTCCGCGCCCGGATCGGCCAGCGCGGGGTCTTCCCCAATGCGCAGCGGCACGCCGTAGCACAGCACCGCGTAGCGGACTTTGGCCGCGACGGGCAGAAGGTCCTTTTGGTCGCCCCCCGCCGCCGGGGGCGGATAGACCCACAAGGTCTTCTGTTCGAGAGCATGGAGCAACGGCTGCTCCAACTGCTCCCGATACTCCGCGCGCGACATCGTTTCGCCGAGGGGCAGGTCCAGGCCGAAAATCTGGTCGGGGGGAACCTGTCGGCGGGCCGCGTAATGGTCCGCCACGGCTTTGGATTCCGGCAGCCGGGCATTGTAGATCAGGACGACGGAATCGCCCTGCTCCGCGCCTGGCAGTGCGAGGGCCAGCGCCATCAGGGCCAACGCGCCGGGGAAAAAAGTTCCAAGGAACATGCCTTTATTCACGCAATATCCACCCGCAACCCGTCGAACGCAAATTCCACCCGCGGCGGTAATTCGGCCTGGGCTTGATCGTGATCGAAGTCATCGGTCAGATGGGTGAAGACCGTGCGCCCGGCCCCGATCCGGCGCGCCGCCGTCAGGGCCTCATCCAGGCACATGTGCGTCGGATGCGGCTTCCGGCGCAAGGCGTCCAAGACGGCGACCTCGACGCCGCGGACCAGCTCGAGCGCCGCCGGCGGGACTTCCTTGCAATCGCTCAAGTAAGCCAGCCGCCTCTTGCCACCCTGGCAGAACAGGAACCCGGTGGTGGTGATGGAGCCGTGAGGCAGTCCCAACGGCATGATTTCCAAATCGCCCAGGACAAAAGGCCCTTCGATGACGTGCGGGTCCGGCGCGAAATAGCCCTTGGGGACGACGATGGCCTGGAAGGCGTAATTGAAAACGCGGCGCAGATTGGCCATGGTCGCTGCGCTGGCATAGACCGGCAGCGGCGCGCCGCCGCGCAGATCGCAAAAGCGCCGGCAATCGTCCAGGCCCATAATGTGGTCGGCGTGGCCGTGGGTGACCAGCACCGCATCGAGCCGGCGGATGTTTTCCCGCAGGATTTGAAGGCGGAATTCGGGCGAGGTATCCACCACCAATTTGACTTGGTCCGTGGCGACATAAATGGAAGGCCGGGTGCGGTGGTTTTTGGGATTGGCCAGGAACTCCGGCGGGTAGTCCTTGCCAATGAGGGGCACCCCTTGCGAGGTGCCGGACCCTAGAAAAACGAAACAAAACGACATGGCTGCAATCTACTCGCAACACGGCGGCTGGCCAGCGGAAAGCAACTTGGAATTGTCCTTGCCTTGGGAGCTTCCTTTTGCAACGCTGGGCCGCAAAGTGCGCGCATGGCTTGGCCGCTCTACTGCCGGATTGTCCGTGGATTTCGAGCCTGTGACCGCTTGACAACCATGCTTGATGCAAATGCCGTAAATGTTTTGGGAGTGGCGGTCAGTCCCATAAACATGGGACTGGCCTTGGAATTGATCGCGCAGGCCATTGCGAACAAGCAGAAAGGTTACGTTTGCGTGACAGGCGTGCATGGGGTTTCGGAAGCGCAAAACGACCCTGAATTCCGGCAGATTCTCAACCGCGCCTTCCTTTGCACGCCCGACGGCATGCCGCTGGTTTGGGTGGGGAGATGGCAGGGCCAAAAACAGATGGGGCGGGTTTATGGCCCGGACCTGATGCTGGCGGTGATGTCGTTGTCCGAAAACACCGGCTGGCGGCATTTCTTTTATGGCGGCGCTGACGGCACGGCGCGGATGTTGCAAACCAAACTCCTGGAGCGATTTCCCGCCTTGCGGATCGTCGGGTCTTACGAGCCGCCCTTCCGGCCCTTGAATGCCGGGGAAAAGCAAAAACTCCAGGAGGAAATCCGCGGGGCGCGGCCGGACATAATGTGGGTCGGGTTGAGCACCCCCAAACAAGAACGGTTCATGGCGCAAAACCTGGATCAACTGGATGTTACCTTGATGTTTGGCGTCGGGGCGGCCTTCGATTTCCTCGCCGGCAAGGTCCGCCAGGCGCCCCGATGGATGCAACGCTGCGGCTTGGAATGGTTCTTTCGGCTCTGCTGCGAGCCGCGGCGGTTGTGGAAGCGGTATTTCAAGAATAATCCGCTGTTCATGGCCCGCATTTTCTGTCAATGCACAGGCTTGCGGAAGTTCCCGTTGCACAACTAGAAATGACCATCCTCATCATACTATGGATTCTGGCGTCGGTGGCGTGCGTGGCCTCGGGATGGATTCTCTCCGGCCTTCACCAATTGAACACCTTGGGCTACGCGGTCTTCTTCGCCGCGGTCTGCCTGGGGTTTGGCCTCTGGGCGCGGCGGCGCGGCCTCCCCGGCTGGCGCTGGCCCAGGCGCGGATGGACCTGCCGCTGGCGGCGCCGCTTCGGGCGAATGTTGCCTCGGATCTACGCGCTGGCGGCGATCTTCGTCATTCTAGGCGGGACGCTTTACGCGCCGCGCAATTACGACGCCTTGACCTACCGGATTCCGCGCATCTTGCATTGGTGGTCGGCGGCGGCCTGGCACTGGATTCAAACGCCCAATGACCGCATGAACTTTAGCGGCGCCGGCTTCGAATGGATGATGATGCCGTTGTTTGCCATCAGCCACAGTGACCGCCTGTTTTATCTGATTAACGTGACGGCCTTCCTGCTGATGCCCGGCCTTGTGTATGGCGTATTTGCCGGCTTGGGCGTGCCTCGCCGCGCGGCTTGGTATTGGATGTGGCTTTTGCCGATGGGGCTTTGCTATGTCATGCAGGCGGGCAGCATCGGCAACGATTCCTTTGCTGTCACCTACATGCTGGCCGCGATCTGGTTTGGCCTGCGGGCGGTCCGGACCGGACGGGTGTCGGATTTGTGGATGGCCATTCTGGCGGGCGCGTTGCTGACGGGGGTCAAAGGCTCCAATCTCCCGTTGCCCCTGGCGGTCGGATGGGCCATCTTGCCCGCCTTAAAGTTGGTCCGCCGCCGCCCGGTTGGCAGCCTGCTGGTTTTGCTGCTGGCCCTGCTGGTGTCGTATGCGCCGACGGCGTGGTTGAACGAGTGCTTTACGGGACACTGGACGGGAGACCCCGCCAATGCGCAGAATTACCAGGTCCGGCAGCCGTTGGCGGGGATAGTCGGGAACACCTTGCAGCTTCTGGCGCAAAGTTTGGAGCCGCCCTTCCTGCCCATGGCCAATCCCGCGCAGGCTTGGGTGGGGGAACATTTGCCCAGAGCCTTGCGCGCGTTCCTGGCGCAAGGGTTCCCGCATTTCAATCTGGGGTTTGGAGAACTGCCCCAGGAAGAGGCCTCCGGCTTGGGTTTGGGCGTGACCCTGGTTGCCGTTCTGTCCCTTCTCGGCGCTCTGGCCGCGTGGCGTTCCAAGCCCCGATCCGCGTGGCCCGCCGCCGCCAGGCGCGGACTGACCATTGGTCTTTTGGCGTGGCTGTCTCTTCTGGCGTACATGATCAAGCTTGGGAGTGAGGCCACCGGGCGTTTGTTGGCCGCCTATTATCCGTTGCTCCTGCTGCCATTCCTGGTGCATCCATCCCAGGATGCCTGGGTGCGTCCCCGCTGGCGCCAGCTTTTGGCCGCGGGCGTCGGCGTCATGGCCTTGGTGGTCTTGATCTTGACCCCGGCGCGCCCTCTTTGGCCCACGCGTCCGGTTTTGCGCTGGCTGTCCGGCCTGCTGCCGGGCAATGTCATCATTGCGCGCGCGCAAAGAGTTTACGATGTGTATGGGCATCGAAATGATGCTTTTGCCAGTTTGCGCGCGCAAATTCCCAACTCTGTTTCGACGATCGGTGTGATTGACGACATGGACGATATGGAGTGTTCGTTATGGCGGCCCTTTGGGGAGCGCACGGTGGTGGATTTGGGGGCCTTGCAGATTAAAGCGCTCCCTGATCTCGAATGGGTGGTTGTCAAGGACGACCTGGTCACCAACCAATACCAATCCTTCGAGCAATGGATGGGCAAAACCGGCGGCACGATCATCTCCAGCCAGATGATTACGGCCAAGGTCCATATTGGGCCGGAGCGATGGAGTCTGCTCCGTTTCCCCGGCGCGGCCCGGCGCGCGGGGAGAAAATTTGGGAAGAGGGACCCGCTCCCGGCCAAGCCAGGCCAGACCCATGCGCCCCTTCTCCAAGAAAAGAAAAGGGGTCGCGTGGCGCCGTTACCCGGCACGGGCGATGATGAGGAGATTCTTGCCGATCGGCGGGGGGCATATTCTGGTTTCCATGAAATTTTCCACTGGAAAAATCAGCCGGTCAAACACTCGCACCGAGGCTGGCTTGAAATTCCGGCGCCGCAGGAGCCGGCAGCAGACCAGCCAGGCAAAATAGCCGGCGATATCGAAGTAGCGGAGCTTCTCAATCCTGAACCCCGCGCTGGTCAGTTTGGAAACCGCCTCGGAGCGCGTGTAGCGGCGGTAGTGTCCGAAGTCCCGGTCAATCGGCGCATACAACTCCGGCCGGGCCGGCACGAAAAGCGCCAGGACGCCCAGCTTCCTCTTCAACAGCGCGTGGTATAGGGCGAGTTCTTCCCGGTCGCGTTCGATATGTTCGAGAACATTGATGCTGACCACGCCATCCCAATCGTCCCCCGGCACGTCATGGACCGTTCCCTGGATGAGCGGCTGTTCCGGCAAGGTCCGCCGGAATTGTTCGCAGAAAGCCGCCTCCGGCTCGACGCTTTGCAAAAACCGCACGGCGGGCAAGGCCCGCAAGCGGACTGTCATTTGGCCAACCCCCGCTCCGATCTCCAGAGTCCGCCCTTGAACAAACAGCCCAAGCTCCTTGGTGAGAAGGCGCTGGTAATTGACGGCTTCGCGCAAGGCCGCGAATTCGAAATCGCCGGAAACCGCGTTCTGATTGTATTCTTTGGACATTATAATAATATCGTTCTTGTCAGCAGCACAAAGCGCAGCAGTTGATTTCCAAGGTCTTACCGTCCGGCAGTCCGGTTGGCCTGCCATAAAAGCACCGCGCCCACCGCTTGGAAGATGAAATTGGGCACCCAAACAATCACGCAGGGCGCCCGCTCCGGGTGGTTCTCCCACGCCTGCGCCAGGACAATAAAACTGTAATAGATGAGCATCAGCACCAACGCGGTGGCCACGCCGATGCTGGTTTCGCGGCGCTGCGCCCGGATGCCCAGCGGAATGCCAATGAGCGTGAATCCAATGCAGGCAAACGAAAACGACACCTCGCGGTTCATATACACCATGACCGGCATCGTCTCATCCTTGACTCCGCGCTGCATTTCGCGCCTGGCCCTGGCCGACTCGCGGCTTGTCTTTTCCGAATGGACAGGCGCGGCCAGCGGGCGGGCCAGGTCGCGCAGTTGCTCGCGCAGTTGGCCAAAAGTCATGTCGCTGATGGGCACCGTCAACAGCGTCCTGGCCTGTTCGTCAATATTGATGTGCAGCGGCAGGTCCCCGCTGGCGCAGGGCACGGGGCCGTTGGTGGTGTTATCCCAGGCCGAGGCGTCATGAATGGTGAGTATAACCTGGTGATGGGCGGGATCGTTCTCCACCGTGCCCGTCGGGCCTTCCGCCCATTTTTTCCATTCTCCCGAGTGCGCCCATTGCACGACGATGACGTTATCCAGGGTGGTGCCGTCCTTGTGCTTTTTGCCGACCCAGACGTTGAAGTCTCCCAGGGGGACCGATTCGCCGCTGCGCAACGCATCGGCCGGGCTGTTGGTTTGGGCGGAGAAAAGCAACGCGCGATAGGCCGTGCGGCTGGCTGGCGCGATCTGGAAATTGAGCCAGGCGCACAAGCCGCTGACGGCCACGCTCAACAACAAGACCGGCGTGATAAGGCCGATCAAACTGACCCCGCTGGCTCTGGCGGCCGTCAATTCCTGGTCCGCGCTGAAGCGGCCAAACACCAGCAGCGCGGCCGTAAGCATCCCGATGGGCAGCGAGAAGGCCAGCACGTAAGGGATCAGCAACAGGATGCCATGCAAGGCCACGCCGAGGGTGGCCTGACGGTTGACCAGCAGCGTGAGAACTTCCTTGATGACGTTGCCCAGCAGAAGAATGAACGTGAAAACAAACACCGTCATCCCCAGCGTGGCCAGCATCTGCCGGGCCAGGTATCGGTGCAGCGTTTTCATGAGGGCTGCGACGCCGGTCCGCCCGGGGGCGAACCGGCGTCAAAACGCGCGGACTATTGGCCTTGCTGTTGCCGCGCCGATTCGTCGGCGGCGTCGAAGGCGTGTTGCAGCGCCACCAAGTCTTCGCCCGGCTTGAGCGAATCCAGAATGGCCTGCTCGGCCTTGAGTTGCTCGGGGGAATAGGCGGCCGCTTTGATGGACAAGCCGATGCGCCGCTCGGATTTGTCAATCTTGATGACACGCGCTGTCACTTCCTGCCCGACCTTGAGCACGTTCTTGATCTTGTCGGTCCGCTCCTCGCTCACTTGCGAGATGTGAACCAGCCCGTCAATGTCGTGCTGCAATCCGATGAACGCGCCGAAGCTGGCCAGTTTGGTCACGTTGCCCGTCACCAGATCGCCCACCTTGTAGAATTGGTCAATGTTGCTCCACGGATCCACGGTCAATTGTTTGACACCGACCGAGATGCGCTGGTTGGCCTTATCCACCTCCAGCACGATGGCTTCGACGTCATCGCCTTTCTTGAAGACTTCCGAAGGATGATTGATCTTGCGGGTCCAGGAGATGTCCGACACGTGGATCATGCCGTCCAGGCCCTCTTCCAATTCGATAAACGCGCCGTAGCTGGTCAAATTGCGAATCTTGCCCTTGACCTTCGTGCCCGACGGATATTTCTCCATCGCCTTATCCCAAGGATTGGCTTCGAGCTGGCGGATGCCGAGGGAAATTTTCTGCTCCTCGCGGTTGATGCCCAGCACCACCGCCTCGATTTCCTGATCGGCCTTGAGCACGTCGGACGGTTTGGCGATGCGCTTGGTCCAGGACAATTCGGTCACGTGCACCAGGCCCTCCACGCCCGGCTCCAATTCGACAAACGCGCCGTAGGGCACCAGGTTGACGACCTTGCCTTTGACCTTCGCCCCCACTTGATACTTGGCGTCTATATTCTCCCACGGATTGCTCAACTTCTGCTTGAGGCCAAGGCTGACGCGCTCCTTCTCTTTGTTGATGTCCAGCACCACCACGTCAATGTCCTGGCCGACCTTGAGGATTTCCGACGGATGCCCCACCCGGCCCCAACTCATGTCGGTGATGTGGAGCAGGCCGTCAATGCCGTTAAGGTCAATGAACGCGCCGAAGTCGGTGATATTCTTGACGGTGCCCTTGCGGATGTCGCCCGGGGTCATTTCCGTCAGGAGCTTGACCCGCTTGTCGTTGCGCTGCTGTTCGATCAATTCGCGGCGGGACAGGACGATGTTCTGGCGCTCCTGGTTGATCTTGACGACCTTAAATTCGTAGGAATTGCCCAGAAACTGGGCCAGGTTCTTGGGCGGAATGATGTCAATCTGGGAGGCGGGCAGGAAGGCCTCGACCCCGATGTTGACCAGCAAACCACCCTTGACGGCGGCCTTGACCTTGCCGGTGATGGTGCCGCCTTCGTTGCAAATAGTGAGGATTTTGTCCCAGTTCTTTTTGAATTCGGCCTTTTCCTTGGAGAGGATGACCATGCCCTCCTTATCTTCGAGCTTTTCGATCAGGACATCAATTTCATCGCCCAGCTTGACCAATTTGATGTCATCGAATTCGTTGGCGGAGATGACCCCCTCGCTTTTGTAGCCGATATCAACCAGGACTTCCTTGGGACGGACTTCAATAACGGTGCCTTTGACAATCTGGCCTGTGGCAAACGAAGCGGGATTTTGCCTCAGGGCTTCTTCCATCGTGAGCATAATAATATAAGGATACTTGACAAACTGTGCGGGAGACTTGGCCGGGACGCCGGCGAAGACTCCATTGCCTTACCTGACCGCGTTGCCGGGCAACGGAGGTTAAAGGTTAGGTTCCACGGTTAACTTTCTTTTCTCAGCCTCAACGAACAGCCGCACACGCGGCGTTCAGGCAAGGGCAACCATACCCCACCCCCGGACGAACGCAAGCGAAAATTCGAGGCCAGGGCAACCGGGGGTGCATTTCACTTTTTTGGGTTCCCCTCTTAATCCTACTCTTAATCTTAATCTCATCCCTCTCCAGCGTGCGGATTAGGAGCTTCGATTTCACACGCTAGCGCCGCATCCTTTCAACCAAGCGGCGCCAATGCTGGCATGACCAATCGAGCGACGGAGGATTCGGCTGGCGCGCTGCTGGCGCTCTGCACCTCTGGGCCAGGGACCTTGCGGCCTGCGCCACCGAGCTGCCGTGCTTCTGCCTTGGGCCTTCCTTGGATTCATCGGTGGTTCCAGTCAACAGGAACTCGATCCAGTTTTCGAGCCGGTCTTTGGCGAACACAAACACGACTTGCTCAAATTGCTCGCGCGTAATCCCGGCGCGTTCCGCGGTCTTCCAGAAGACCTCCCGCAGGTCATCCCCAGTCTCCATGTCATGGTCCAGATCGGCCCACACCATCAGAGTCGTGTCGCCGCCCATCTCCAGGCAAGCCCGGAGTTCAACGGGCATCGCCGCAATGAGACTGGCTCTGCCCCCGCAATCCACGGTGCGGATTATGTTGTTGCCTGGCCACGGACGAATCCATTGGGGATCAAGCGCCTTGAGAAGGGCCCGGATGAAAATCGGGTCAATGCTCCGGCCCTTCTTGCCCTCGTGGAGACAAACCATCTGAGTGCGGCTAGCCACGGACCCACCCTCGCGTTATGGCTTCGCCCGCGCTAAGCCCTGCGGGCGGCCTCAAGGGACCGCTGCGGGTCGGCGCGGTATGATTGTCCCGCCAGAGATAACTGCCGAAATCCTCCCCCGTGTTGTTCACGATTTCGGGATGATGAGAAATGAGAATGGCTTGGTGGTCCTCATCCAGAAGCTCCCTTAATGACAAGACCCACGGTTGCAGCTCAGGAAGGCCGACATTGTTGTCCGGCTCATCAATCAAGACGGTATGGGCGGCCCCCGTGGCCAAGGCGTTTCGCACCATGTAAAGCCCCGCCAGGGCCTTCTCGCCGTCGGAGAGCTGCTCAAACGAAAGATCGTTCGTGCGGCCATCCGCCGCTTCAAATCGAAGCTGCAGCGCCTTGACGTTCAAACCGGCATCCACCAGGCGAAACGATCTGAAGTCAGGCCAAATTTCACGCAAAGAATCGCGCAGGGCGTCCGTCCACTCCTGCTCCTGCGACAACGAGCGATACCACGAGATGATATTGTCCATGTAAAGGTCGGGGCGCGCGGATTCGGCCTTGCTCTCCTTTTCCATCCCACGCGGGTTGGGCCGTAGAATCAACAGCTTGGACAGCGCCCTTTGGAGAATTTCGATTTCCCTCCGCCCGCCTGTCGGTTGGATGGATGCCAGCGCGGCTTGACGCCAATCGAGAGGAAAACCTGTTTGGGTGCCGTCCTGCTTTTGAAAGCGCACTCCTTCAAGATCCCTTTCAAACAGGTTTCTTCGATCGCAGTTGGCCCTTTCCTTAATAATGCGGGGCTTCTCGCGGCTGGCGGCCTGCTCGATATGAAGAACGTACTCGAAGAAGTGCCCCCCTGCGGTCAAGCCAAGCTCAAACTCTTGAATTTTGCTGTCTTGCCAATTGGTTAATTCAAGCCGGGGAATGCTTCTTTCTCCCTCACTGCCCAGATACGCGTCTCCCGTGGCAAGATCGCGGATCAACCTAAGGACATCAAAGACAGAGCTCTTCCCCGCGCCGTTGGGGCCGCACAGGACCCCGAAGGATTCGAACTTCGCCTCAAAGGCCACGAGGCAACGAAAATTATTGACATAAAGCCGGGTTATCATGGTGTGAGGATATGCGACTTTAATCGCGCGTCAATCTTGCCCGACACGGTGGCGGCGATCAGCGCGGCGCGGCACTCGTTCAATATCGGCCAAATGAAGTTGGACAGGTCGTGATGATTCGCCATTGGGGGAGCAGCCTAGCGGAGACGCCCCCTGTTTCCAACTCCATTTTCGCGTGTCCCAGGCTTGATTATATTTTAAGCCTGTTGGCGCGCGTTTTTAGTGCCAAAAATGGCCTCCCGCGCGCACTATGTATGCCTGTGGATTCACGTTGCTGACATTATTTATGAATATTTTGCCCTGGCTGATTTTTGTGGCCGCCGCCTGTTTGGAAATGACCGGCGACGCCGCCGTGCGCCGCGGTTTGCGCGGCGGCGGCTGGCTTTGGATTGCGGGCGGATGCGCCGCGCTCGCGGGCTACGGCCTGCTGGTCAATGCCGTGAAATGGGATTTTTCCAGGCTCATCGGCGTCTATGTGGCTTTCTTCGCCCTGGCCAGCGTTCTATGCGGCCGCTTTATTCTGCGGGAGAACGTGCCGCCGTCCACCTGGCTCGGCTTGGCGGTCGTCATGGCCGGCGGCTTGATCATCCAGTTTGGCAGCAAATAGGCCCGCCTTCCCGCGTGTAAGGAAATTCCTTAGTCCATCTAGTTGATTCTCCCAGGTCAAGTTTGGTGGAAACCCTAATTGCTGTCGCGGCCTTGGTCAGGTTAATCTTGTGCAGATGAAAACAAAATTTGTGGAGTCTATGGCGGAGAATCAAATGAACCGCCACGACAACAAAGACCTGGTGGCCAACCTGATCAACTCGCAAATCTTCCAGGATTACGAGAAGGCCTTTAGCGAAACCACCGGGCTGCCCGTCTCGCTGCGTCCGGTGGAATCGTGGCAGTTGCCGCATCACGGCAAGCGGCATGAGAATCCCTTGTGCGCCATGCTGGCCGAAAAGAGCCGGTCGTGCGCGGCCTGCCTGCAAATGCAGCAGCAACTCTCGGAAAACGCCCGCTTCGAGCCGGCCACGGTGACGTGCCAGCTTGGGTTGGTGGATACGGCGGTGCCGGTTCGCCTGGGCGAACAATTGATCGGCTTCCTCCAAACCGGCCAGGTCTTGCGCAAGAAGGCCAGCCCCTCCCAGATTGAACGCACCTGCAAGCTGATTGGCGAATGGGGCCTGGAAATGAGCCGGGAAAAGCTGCAAAACGTCTATTTCGGAACCAGGGTTTTGTCGGCCAAACAATATGACGCCATGGTCAAGCTGCTGGCCATCTTCGCCGAGCACATCTCGGTGGTCAGCAACCAGATCATGCTGCGGCGCCAAAACAGCGAATCGCCCGTCATCAAGCGGGCCAAGGAATTCATCATCGAGAATCAGACGGAGGACCTTTCCCTGGGCCAGGTGGCCAAGGCGGTCAACACCAGCACGTTCCATTTTTGCAAGATGTTCAAAAAGGCCACCGGCTTGAACTTCACCGAATACGTCTCGCGGGTGCGCGTGGAAAAAGCCCGCAATCTCCTGCTCAACCCCAATTTGCGCATCAGCGAAATCGCGTATGAAGTCGGGTTCCAATCCCTGACCCATTTCAACCGCGTCTTCAAAAAAATCACGGGCCGTTCTCCCACCGATTATCGGGAGCAACTGGCGCCGTCTTGAAAAGCCGGGCGATGGAGGGTTGGGAAACATGAGCCGGCAGGGAGTTTTTTGAATTATACCCGAATGACCAAAGCCGAGTTGATCCAACGACTCAAGACGTTGGAAGACGCCCAGGCTCTCTCCGTCCGCCCCGCCGCGGCTCCGCCCGCCGGCGTGGAGCTGGAGCCGGTCAAGGAACTCCGGGACCTCAAATTGGCGCTGGACGCCCATTCCATTGTCGCCATCACCGACGCCCGCGGGCGCATTACCTACGTCAACGACAAATTTTGCGAGATTTCCGGCTTCGCGCGCCGGGAATTGATCGGCCAGGACCATCGCCTCATCAACTCGCGCTATCATCCCAAGGAGTTTATCCAGAACCTCTGGGCCACCATCGGCCGGGGCCAGGTCTGGAAAGGCGAGCTGCGCAACCGCGCCCAGGACGGGAGTTTTTATTGGGTGGACACCACCATCTTTCCGTTTCTGGACGCCGGGGGAAAACCCCTGCAATACATCGCCATCCGCACCGACATTACCGAGCGCAAGCGGGACGAAGTCAGGCTGGCCCAATTGGCGCAAAGCCTGGCGGAAAAGAACAAGGAGTTGGAGACCATTGTGTATGTGGCCTCGCATGATTTGCGGTCGCCGCTGGTCAACATTCAGGGATTCACGCTGGAATTAAAGCGCAGTTGCGACCGGATTTATGAATTGCTCAAAAACGGGCCGCCCGCCGCTGGCGCCCAGCGCGAACTCGCCACCGTCCTCAACCAGGATGTGCCCGAAGCCATGGCCTTCATCCAGGCCGGCGTCACCAAGATTGACACCTTGTTGAGCGGCTTTCTTCGCTTCTCCAGACTGGGCCGCGCGGCGCTGAGCATCCGACCGTTGGACTTGAACGAGATGCTGGCCGCCATCGGGCAAACCGCGGAATATCAACTCAAGCAAGCGGGCGCCGTCCTGCATCTTGGGCCGCTCCCCCCCTGTCTGGGGGACGCCACCCAGGTCAACCAGGTCTTTTCCAACTTGATTGACAATGCCATTAAATACCGCAGTCCGGTCCGGCCCTGCGTGATTGAAGTCTCCGGCAAAAAGGAACATGGCCGTTGCGTCTGCGCCGTCAAGGACAACGGCATCGGCATCGCGGCGGAACATCAGGCCAAGGTGTTCGAGATTTTCCACCGGCTGGACCCGGCGGCCTCCGAAGGGGAGGGGCTGGGCCTGACCATTGCCCAGAAGATTCTGGAACGGCAGAAGGGCCGGATTTGGGTGGAATCGGCCGCCAGTCAGGGCAGCACTTTTTTTGTTTCCCTGCCCGCCGCATAGGGCTTATTAGATGAGCATGACCAAAGAAGTCGTGGTTCTGATTGCCGATGACGATCTCGGCCATGTCCGCCTGATTGAGAAGAATCTCAACCGCGCCGGCTTGCACAATCCCATCGAGCGCTTTGCCAACGGGCAGGAAATACTGGACTTCCTGTTTGGCCGCGGCCCCCGGCAACGGGCCAAAGAGGCCGCCTACCTGCTGCTGTTGGACATTCGGATGCCCAAAGTGGACGGCGTGGAAGTGCTGCGCAAGATCAAGGCCGACTCTGAACTCAAGAAGATTCCGGTCATCATGCTCACCACCACCGATGATCCGCGCGAAGTCGAACATTGCCATGCGCTGGGTTGCAGCAATTATGTCGTCAAGCCGGTTGATTATGAAAAATTCGCCGAAGCCATCAAACAGTTCGGTTTGTTCATCGCGCTGGTGCAAGTGCCCGAAGTGCGCGGCTGACCGCCCATGAGCACCCCCAAACCAGCCGCCTCGGTTCTTGTGGTGGATGACGACCGCGGCCTGCTTCGCCTGGCGGCCAAGGCGCTCGAACGCGAGGGCTTTGCCGTCACCACCGGCCTCTCCGGCGCCGAGGCCATCGCCTGCTTGAAGGAAACCCAGCCGGATTTGCTGCTGCTGGACTTGAAGCTGCAAGACGTCGATGCCCGGCAGCTCATCCGCCAACTGGCGGAGCTGCATCGCCTCCCCCCCTTTGTCATCATCACCGGCCAGGGCGATGAACGGGTGGCGGTCGAAATGATGAAAAGCGGGGCGCGCGATTATCTCATCAAGGGCGCCGATTTTCTGGAGTTTCTGCCTTCCGTCGCCCGCCGCGTGTTGACGCAGATCGAACAAGAGCGCAAACTGGCCGCGGCCGAGGCGGCCCTGCGTTTGAGCGAGGAGCGATTTCGCGTCGCCTTGAAACATACTCCCATCATGGTGTTTAATCAGGACAAAAACTTGCGTTACACTTGGACCCACAACGAGTCGGTGGTGCAGGCGGGCCGGGACATGACGGGCAAGACCGACACGGAAATATTCCCCCCGGAAATCGCCGACCGGCTGACGCAAATCAAAGCGCGGGTGCTTCTGACGGGCATTGGGCTGCGGCAGGAACTCTCCCACGTGGTGCATGGCCGCAAACGCTTTTACGACCTCACGGTCGAATCCGTCAAAGACGACGAAGGCCGCGTGACGGGCATCACCGGCGCCGCCGTGGAAGTGACGGAGCGCAAGCGCCTGGAAGAGGAAATTCTGCACATCAGCGAATTGGAGCAGCGCCGCATCGGGCAGGATTTGCACGACGGAATATGCCAAAGCCTCACGGCCATCGAATTGAAAAGCCAATCTCTGGCCCAGAGTTTGGAGAAGAAAGCAAAGGGGTCCGTGGCGCAAGTGGAGGAGATCGCCGGCCAGGTGCGCGAGGTCATCGCGCAGACGCGTTCGCTGGCGCGCGGGCTTTCGCCTTTTATTCTTGAGTCCGAGGGATTGCCCTCGGCGCTGCGGGAACTGGCCGCCAACTCCGGCAAACTCTTCAACGTCAAGTGTGTTTTTGAGAGCGATGGGCCGCCCGCCGTGAGCGATCAGGCCACGGCCACGCATCTCTATCGCATTGCGCAGGAGGCCGTCACCAACGCGGTCAAACACGGCAAAGCCAGCGCCATTGAAATCAAACTTTCGTGCAAGAATAACGTCACGGTCCTGACCATCAGCGACAATGGAATTGGTTTGAAGACGGGTGCCGGCGCAGGCCCCGGCATGGGTTTGCGCACCATGCAATATCGGGCGGGCATCATCGGGGCCGCCCTGCTGGTGCAGACGCAAGCCGCCGGCGGGACCAGGATCGTTTGTTTTCTGCACAACACGGGGAGATCGAAAACCGAATGAGCTCCAGGACCAAAACGCCCGCGGCAAAAACGAAAATCCTCATCGTGGACGATCATCCCATGATGCGGGAGGGCCTGGCCCAACTGATCGGCCAGCAGCCGGACATGGAGGTGTGCGGCCAGGCCGGCGACGCCCACGACGGTTTGAAGCAAGTCAAGCTGCTCAAACCGAACCTGGTGCTGGTGGACCTGACCCTGCCCGGCCGCGACGGCCTGGAGTTGATCAAGGACATCCAGGCGCTGGAAGCCGGCGTCATGGCGCTGGTGCTTTCCATGCACGACGAATCCTTTTACGCCGAGCGCGTGTTGCGCGCCGGCGGCCGCGGCTACGTCATGAAACAGGAGGGCGGCAAACGCATCATGGAAGCCATCCGCCAGGTTTCCGCCGGGCACATCTTTGTCAGCGAAAAAATGTCCGCCAAAATCCTGGAAATTTTCTCCGGCCGCCGGCCCGAGGCCGCCGCCTCGCCGGTGGAAACCTTGACCGACCGCGAATTTCAGGTTTTCCAATGTATTGGCCGCGGCCGGGAAACGAAGGAAATGGCCCGGGAACTGCACGTCAGTCCCAAGACCATCGAAGTCCACCGCGCCAACATCAAAACGAAACTCAAAATCAAAAGCATGGGCGAACTGATCCGCTACGCCGTCCGCTGGGTGGACTCGGAAAAGCAGGGGTGATGATTGGCTCAGGCGTGTATCAGACCATGATGAACAAATCATAATCCGCCGAATTGGATTGCAGGGCCGGGCGAATTTCATATCATCCAATTCAATATGAGACTGGCCTCGACAACCGTTATTGAAATTTCCGATGCACCGGTTGTTGTCGTGCGCCGCCGAAATGGAAAGCCCCCGTCGGTTTCGAGACTGAGCGAAAAGAAGCTCATTCCGTTCGGATGGTATGGAGGCAAATTCTCCCATCTTGATTGGCTTCTCCCGCTGCTCCCCAATTGTCATCACTATTGCGAGCCGTTCGCGGGGTCGGCGGCCGTGCTGCTCAACCGCTTTCCCTCTCCGGTTGAAACTTACAATGATTTGGACGGCGAGGTTTGCAATTTTTTCAGGGTTCTTCGGGATCAGAAATCAGAATTGGTTGAGGCGATTGGATTGACCCCTTTCTCCCGTGAGGAATTTGCGCTGGCTTGTATGCTCAACCCCGACGCCTCCGCGCTTGAACGCGCCCGGCGCTTTTACATCCGGGCGCGCCAAGTTCGCACCGGGCTGGCACAAACGGCGACAGTGGGCCGGTGGGCTAATTGCAAGAATACCAGCCGCGCCGGCATGAGTGGCGTGATTAGTCGCTGGCTAGGGGGAGTGCAGGCGCTGCCTGAAATCGCGGATCGCCTCCTGCGCGTGCAGATTGAGAACCGGCCGGCCAACGACGTGATCCGGCTCTACGATTCCCCGCACACCCTTTTTTATTGCGATCCTCCCTATATTCACGAAACCAGAGGCGATTCAAAGGCATACGGATACGAAATGACCGACCATCAACACCGCGAGTTGGCCAAGGTGCTCACAACCGTCAAGGGCATGGTTGCGATTTCAAATTATCAGTGCCCCCTGATGGACGAACTTTACCGCGCCCCCCGCTGGCACAAAATTGTCGGCCCGGCTCGAACCAATCACGCGACAAAGGGCACGCGCGTTGAGGTCCTTTGGGTGAATTACAAACCACAAAACAAACCCCTGAATGACCGAAACGGATATTTGTTTGAAGATTCTGAATGACTCTTATTCGAGAGCCATTTCTCAGATCACCAAATCCTTCATAAGTGACGCTGTCATCTTGCAGCGCGTTGAAACGGTGACCCTGTGCCTGAGGAATCGGGCGGGCATCAGGGCACTGCTCGCTGGCGCACTCGCCAAGGTCTATCAACCGAAATTCGACATCCGAAAACCATACACCGACATTGCGGGCCGGAGGCAGAAGGGCTGTTTTTCAGGCCGGGCATTTGATGAGCGCTATATCCAGACAATGACTGTCAGGCCGTACCATCTGCCAATCAACGCGACGACGGCTTTCCTGACGCCCGGATTTCGGACGAAAAACATCGTCCTTACGCATGACGTGGAACTTGAGGGCCGCCCAGCCGAGATGTATAAGGCGGTGCTTCAATTGTTTGATGATGTGCAGAAAAATCGAGTATCCGCCCAAAATGTTCTCGATGAAGCGATCCGGCTGCTCATCATTGAGCGCGATAAACGCGATTTGACCCTTCAAAATCTCCTCACAGACATCAAACGAACGACCGATAAAATGCCGCTTGCGGTGGAGGATATAATCAATCTTATCACGCAACATCTGGCTTGCAAGAATTCCGCTCGCCTGCCAGTCTTGGTCATAGCCGCCGCCTACAAGGTGGCGGCAGAGCGGCTTGGCGAGCAGATTTTGCATCTTCACTCGCACAACGCCGCCGACAAACAAACGGGGGCCGCCGGAGATATTGAAATAACCCTCTTGGGGGATGACAACGTCGTCACGGCTTATGAGATGAAGATGAAGGCTGTTACGGCCACCGACATCAATATTGCGCTGGAAAAAATCAAGACCCACAAGGCGACAATCCAGCACTATCTTTTCATTACGACGGACAAGATTGACCCGGATGTTCGCGAATATGCGGCCAAACTTTACGACGAACTGGGCGGGATCGAAGTGGCCATTTTGGGGTGCGTCGATTTTCTGCGGCATTTCTTGCATTTATTTCATCGGCTCAGAACCGACTGCCTTGACGCGTACCAGGAACTCCTCCTGGCGGAACCCGGAAGCGCCGTCAGCCACACGCTTAAGGAAACCTTTTTGGCATTGAGGAAGACCGCCGAAGGGGCCGTGTAAAACAGTTAAAACGACTGTGAGCAAACGCGCCTTCAGAGGAATAATTGTCAGTGGAACAAAAGCCGCATTTCCTGATTCATCTGGGAGTCATTTAGGGGAAGCTGCAAGCAGTTCGACAATGATTGGGGCCAGGCGCTGACACGGTGTTTTGCCATTGACCATTGGTATGACCCATGATATTATGCCATTTGTGAATACGCAACTCACCATTGACAGCGCCGGGCGCATTGTTCTGCCCAAGCCGCTCAGGACGGAATTGGACATTGGACCCGGAGACTTGCTGGAGTTGGAAAGTGTCGGCGAACACATTACCCTTCGACCGGTGCGCGGCGGGGCGCCGCCGGCCAAGGAAAAAGGCGTCTGGGTTTTTCGCACCGGCCAGCCTTTGGCCGCTTCCGTGACCGATAATCTGCTGGATGTGACGCGTTGCTGGCCGCTTGCGCCCTCAAGGCAAAGGCGGAAACGCTCTTTAGTTGGAACCTCCGCCACTATGGGCAATTCGGCCCGGAAGTGACGCGGATTCTCAAGACGCCTTGACGCGCTTGATGATCAACACTTCCGCGGCGGCAAAACGAAACCCAAAATCAAGAGCATGGGCGAAATGATCCGCTACGCCGTCCGCTGGGTTGACCCGGAAAAGCAGGGGTGAAGACAAACACTGCAAACCTATAGAAACGGAAGTTATAAAACTGACGGCGACTCGGTAAGTGTCGGCGCACGCGGTTGAAATGGCCATCAATGGATTATTCGGTCTTTTTGGGCCCACGAGCCATGTCGGCGATCTGGTCCACTGTCTTTCCTTCGAAGAGGTTTTGCCGCCAGTTCGTATAATCAAACCCTTCCCGCTGAACCAAGGTCATAAATCGTGTCGCCTCGGCTGGGCCAAGCCGGTCGAGCAGGGCCGTCATGCCTTCACTGCGGATTTGAGTATCAGTCTTCATAATTGTCCTCCGAAAGATTGCACAAATTCAAGCGGGGAGACGATAACAAATTCGCACACCCGTCCACGCTTGTTCAAAATCCTGTCGTCCACTGTCAGAAAATGGCTTGCTTTTCCGGCTGCGGCGCTCGCCAGATGCAGGGCGTCCAACGGTTTGAATCCATCGGAGGCTAGTGCGCGCGCTCGTTCGCGGATGGCTGGTGCGTCCTGAATCATTGCAGCCGCACTATTTTTCCAGCGCGCAATGCCGGTCCGTCGTTCCTCAAACGGGTTTTGTTCATTTTCAGTATCCAGCATATCCGACCACACGAGGTTGATTCGCCCTTCAACCACCGCATTCAAAATCAATTCAATCGCTTCCGCCTCCAAACGCACTCTTGGAGCAGACTGATCGTCATAAGGCCGGTTCAGACAGCCATTGTCCAAATAGATCGTCACGCAGGCTGAAAATGCGATTGCCTCTGGATCAAGTCAAGCAACCTGATGTTTCTTAATCTTGTCAACACTCAAAATCAGGAGCATGGGCGAGCTGATCCGCTACGCCGTCCGCTGGGTGGAGTCGGGAAAGCAGAGGTAACCGCAACGAACGCTCTTTAAGGTAGAATAATCGGCCCCGCGACGAAATGACATTTTTAGTTGAATTCTTCTCTCGCCAGCTTAAACTCCTGCCATGCCGATCACTTTGGATCAAATCGTTCAAGAGACGCGCGAGTTGCCATCCGAGACGGTTGCGGAATTAGTTGACCGCATCATGGCCGCGCGGCATGGCGACATGGAAACATCCGTCACAACGGCTTGGAAGACCGAGACGGATCGGCGCATTCAGGAGATCGAAGCAGGAAAAGCAAAAGGGGTGCCGCTCGAAGAATCCCTGACGCGCGCCCGCAAAATTGCCGGACTGTGAAATATCTGCTTCATCCTGAAGGCACCAACGACTCGATTGATCGAGAAGCCAGCAGAAAAGGTATCAGTCTTCAAAATTTCGGATGAGCTTCGCCGATGGCGACCAATTCATGGCGCGTGCGGTAGAAAAGGGTGCCGTCTGAAACGGCCGCCGTGGAAAGGCAGGTTTCGTTGAGGGTGTTGGTCGCCACGACGGAGAATTGTCCGTTGGCCGGGATTACATAGACCTTTCCCACCTCGCTCGTAAAGTATAAATTCCGCCCGTCCGACACCGGGGACGCGGTGAAGCCTTCCGACCCGTTGCCCAGACGCTCGCTGTAACGAATCGCGCCGGACTTGGATTCGAAACAGGTCACGATGCCGTTGTCGGCGCAGCCGTAAAGGAAGTCTCCGACCACGATGGGCGTTTGCATGTAATTGCCCTTGCGCTCCTGCTGCCAGGCCACGGCGGGGTTGGTCGCGCCCGCTTGCGTCACCGTCAGCAGGTGGTTATCAAGCCGGATGGCGCGCATCGGGCGTTGCGCTCCGTGGGCGCTGGTGAAATAGGCCAGGCCGCCGGCCACAATGGGCGTGGGCACGGGAATGTCGCCGCCGCCCTCCAATTTCCAGATTTCCCTGCCGTCGGCGAAATCGTAGGCGCCGGTGTGATGCCAGCCATTGACCAGAATCTCGGTTCGCTCCCCCGCCCGCGCCACCGCCGGGGTGCCCCAGGTGGGAACGTCCTGCCGCGCCGTGCGCCATATTTGGCGGCCATCGGCCAGGTCAAATTCGGCAATAAACGAATCTCCCAGGACATCGCACAACACCACCACTTTGCCATCATGGATGACAGGCGAACTGGCAAAACCCCATTGCGCGCTGGGCGCAACATAGAACCCGGACTTCATCGGGCCGAGGTCCTTTTTCCACAAAAGCTTTCCCTCCCGATCAAAGCAGAACAATCCTTCCGAGCCGAAGATGGCCGCGATCCGTTGTCCATCGGTCGCGGGCGTGGCGTTGCAATGGGTGGATTTGGGATGGCGTTTGCCGCGTGGAATCCCTTCATACCCCAGTTTGTCCCACAGGATTTTGCCCGTCTCCTTCTCCAAGGCCAGCAACCGCCACTGATGCGAGTCCTGGTCTTCCGCCGGCTCGATGTCGCCGTAAAGCCCCACTTTGACATCCTGATTGCCGGGACCGACCGCAGTGGTCACATAGACAATTTTCCCCCATACAATGGGCGACGAATGCGCCAGCCCGGGGATGGGCGTATGCCAGCGGATATTCTGACCCTTCTGAATACTCCACTGGATGGGCGTCGGCGCGCCCGCATCAACGCCGCCCGCGGCGGGACCGCGGAACTGGGGCCAATCGGCCGCGGCGCCGCCAACGGCCCAAAGGACAGCCAGGAAAACTCCTGCTCTGCTTAAATTGCTCACAACTCAAGGGAACCAGAAAACCAGCCGCGCCGTCAAGCGCGCCGCATCCCGGACACTTGGCAAACACGACCGCGACCCGGCTCATCAACCGCCGCGCCTCGGCCCCGTCGAACAAATCCCGCACCATGGCCCGGACGGCTCACCGCTTGCGCCACGCGTGTATCATAGCCCATCGCCAGCCGAGGGCCAATCCACGGCGCGGGTCAATTTTATTTTGTCATTTTTCTAGGACCCTTTTTGCCTTTTTACGGCCGTGGCCGTGTATGGGGTATTGCGGATGCTGCGGAAAAGAGCGCCCCGGTCGGCGATGGCCCACATCGCCGCCTCGTCGCGGCCGAAGCTGCCGATTTTTTGAACGGACCTGGGCGCTTTGGTTCCGGTTAATGGCTGCCGCCTGCGAATTGACACCTCATGGA
>Ga0224555_1000399_pt1 | contig 66355 bp, 67 predicted proteins | sample 714S23034metaG_FD_180687 | JGI IMG/M metagenome (GOLD analysis project Ga0224555, IMG submission 180687) | Peat soil microbial communities from Stordalen Mire, Sweden - 717 S2 30-34 | ecosystem: Environmental > Terrestrial > Soil > Wetlands > Peat | place: Sweden: Norrbotten County, Stordalen... | reverse complement strand
TCCGTCAGGTGGTCGGATTCACCGAAACAGGTGATCGGATTCAACCGAAATGCCTGGTCGGATTCCGCCGAAACAGGTGGTCGGATTCAACCGAAACGGGTGATCGCTTTCACCCGAAATCCGCACTTGAACTCCAGCCGCCCCATGATGACCCGCTGCACCATAGCCGCTAGCAGGAAGGCCCCCAACACCACCGCCAAGAGCCAGAGCAGGGTCACCTCTGGACTGGCAAACAGTCGGTCCCAAACGCTCGGACTAGAGCCCAGCGGTTGGACCGGCGGCGGGTTGGCCAGGACCTAAGCACCCCCAACCACCGAACCAAGCAGGAAGATGCCCGCTGCCACCCAATCCGCCCAGCGGCGGCGGGGTTCCGAGACTTTGGGGCGACTGGGTTGGTCCGCCGGTGCCACGCCGGTTGTCATCGGCTCAGATGGTACTGACCGACGGAAGCGCCGCACCAGAGGTATTGCGAACGCCTCAAGGTCCCCCGCTAGACTGCCGGCTTGTACCGCTGACCCGTCACTTTCTTGGGCGGAGGCGGGGCTTTGAGCAGCTTGTCTAGATTCGCGTCAAACTCCCCACGCTTCGGGACGGGGATCTCGTAGCCTTCGGGGGTCTTCTGGACCTTGGGGGACTTAGGCATGGGTAGAGGGTAGCGCGTGCCGGAGAGTTGGCAACTCAAGCTCGACCGGGCGCGCGAACACATGGACGCAGCCAAGGACGCGGTTGATACGTTCATCGAGACAAAGCCCTATGCGCTCGGGCGAGAGTTGGAGGACGAAGGCGCCAAGCACGTCTACAGGTTCACCCGCTACTCGGACCCGCCACCCGAGATCGGCCTGAGAGTTGGGGATGCAGTCCACAACCTCCGATCCTGCCTTGACCACCTGGCGCTCGCGCTGGCCCACAAAGGCGCCGACGGGAAGGGGCTCACGATGACCAGGGAGGAGGAGGCAGATATCCAATTCCCGGTCGTCAAATCCCCTGATGACTTCAAGAAGCAGATCGGTCGTGGGCGTCTCAAATACGTGGATTCCGGTGCGGTTGACCAGATCCGTGGTTGTCAGCCTTTCCACCTCGGAGACTACCCCCGTCACCCGCTGTGGAAAGTCAGTGAATTGGACAACACCGACAAGCATCGAAGGCTGCCCACACTCGGCTGTGTCGTCCACCTGGACCCCGTTCTGCCACTCGGTATTCCTGAGCCCGTGCTCACCAAACCCGACGGCTGGGGCCTTGGCGCAGTAATCGTGGCCTACGTGTTTCCGGCACCGTACCCGGAAGTGGACATGAAACTCGATCCACCCTTCTCGGTAACCCTTGACGATGCCTGGCCACCAACGCGCCCCGTCTACAACGTACTGGGCCGGTACATCAAGTACGTCGAGGAGTACGTGGCGGCCCCGTTGGCCGCGCGCTTCCTGTAGAGCGTTCACAGCCGGTTAAACCCCCGACCCGCGGGCGGGGTTACGCACGGGGGTTCTATACATTGCAGGGATACTTGCCCTTGCTTTGGTGTTGTCTTGGCCAAGCCGGGCCCACCCTGGCCGACCCGGCGGCTCAAGTGCTGCAATCGACGTACATGGAGACGATTGGGGTTCGGGAACTGCAGCAGCGAGCGTCGGCCGCCATCAGGAGGGTGCGCCGGGGGGAGATCCTTGGTGTCACCGACCGCGGTCAGCTAGTGGCCGTCCTCGCGCCACCGTCGGTGACCGTCGGCACCGGGAGCCTCATCGCTGCTGGCCGGGTGAGCCTCGCCCGCCGGATCCAAGGGCCGCTCCCGGCGCCGGTCGCGGCCTCCCGCTCGATCGGGAGCGTCCTCGACGAACTGCGCGGCGAGCGCTGAGGTGGCCTTCTACCTGGAGACCTCCGCATTCCTCAAGCTGGCCGTTGCGGAGGACGGTTCGCCCGCCATGCGCCAGTGGTTCACCGGCCACCGGCCCTGCTGGTCATCCCAGTTGCTCACCACCGAGGCACACCGCGCGGCCGCCCGGCTCGGGGTCAACCCGGACGTCATCGATGAGCTGCTGGACGGTGTCTCGTTGGTCCTGCCATCCGCTTCGACCTTCGACGTGGCGGGGCGGCTCGCTCCCGCCGAGCTGCGCTCCTTCGACGCTATCCACGTGGCCGCCGCCGGTGAGCTCGGCCCCGACCTCGAGGGCGTGGTCACGTACGAGCAGCGCGTCATCGCGGGCGCCAAGGCAGCCGGGTTTCCGGTCATCCGACCCTGAGCGTCGCCGAATATAACCGTCCAAGTCCTTCGGAGTTGGGGGGGACTTCCGAAGAGGAACCGCACGGTAGCCTTCTTTTCCCGCCCCTCAGCTCAAGGCGGAGCCGCTGGCGTTCGAGGTGGCCACGGCCGATTCGGCGTCATCGGCACAAGACACTGGGGGTTTGCCGGACACTCGTGGCAATAAGATGATGTGGGAGATGTGTACCCCGTATCCGCTGAAGGGTCCCTGAGGCTGCATCGTTCTGAGCCGGGGCTGGATGCTCCCCAGAATCGTGTCCAGGCTATCTATGAGGCGGAGCTGGACCACCTCCTCGCCCTCTGCACCCTCCTTGTCGGAGGTCGAACCGCCGGGGAGGACCTCGCCCAGTCGGTCTTTGCAGAGGCGCTGCAGCGTGAGCGGAGGGAGCCTGGATATCTTCGCGACCCTGTCTGGCCGTGGCTGAGGACTGTCGCTGTCCGCTTGGCCTCGCGACAGCGGGCACGGTTACGCAGTGAGTTAGCACGTCTCCATCTCGTTGGCAAAGACGTCCCGGACGACGTCTGGGACCGCCAGTCCATCGACGTCGTGCGGGCCCTGCGTCGCCTTCCTCCGAGGATGCGCACATGCACCGTTCTTGCCTACTTCGAGGACCAGAGCACCGAGGTTGTCGCCGCCACGCTGGGTTGCTCAGCAAAGACGGTGGAGAACCAGTTGCGTGAGAGCCGCCACCGGCCCCGGGGTTTGATGGGAGCTGGCTAGAGGGATGCGGGTGATGAGTAAGCCGAGGTCGGAAATCGATGAATCCAGCCTGCGTGCCCTCCTGCGGCACACGTCGAGAGACATCGCCCATTCGAGGAAGCCTATGTTGAGACTAGCCAGAGGTGGTCTCACTGGGCTGCTGATGAGTGCATCGGTGGTTGTGGGTCTCGCGGGGCTATTCTGGCTCCTGCTCGCCATCTTCTCTATGGCAAACGGCGTTGTGTACGGCTTTCCCCTGGGATTGGGGGGGGTGGTGTGCGGCCTCACCATCTTCGCGGTTGGCGTCGGATTGATGAGACTGGCGAGAGGCCCAGACCGAGCTAGGGACCAGGCCAGCAAGGGAAGAATGCGGGTGGCTCGACGAGCTCTTTCGACACTCCTGCTGGTCGTGTCCATAGTGGTGGTTTACGCGGGCGCCTCAGGCTTGATATTCGCTCTCGTTTCTTTCTTCGCCCACCACTCAGATCCCCAAGGCGTCTCCCAGGTGGCCTGGGGAATCCCGGAACTTGCCATCGGACTGGGAGGCATGCAGGCCGCGAGGTACTTGCGGCGACGCTGAGGCGTCGATGGCTCTCCAGGCGCCGGGGAAGCTCTGCGCTGTGCGTTCGCGGAGGCGCATCTCGGGAGGTTCCACTGCGAGTGCCAAAGCCAGCGATCTTGGGCGGGTGGCTGAAGAGACGCTCGAGACAGGGATCGGCGAGGTCGCCGGGGAAACGACCTACGACAACGCCCTGGCCTGGGTCGTTCAACGGCCTCGACAAGGCCGAGCTGACCCACAAAGACGGACCCTGGGCCGGCCTCGGCGACGTGGAGTTCGCGATCCTCGAGTACGTCGACTGGTTCAATCACTGGCGGCTTCACACCGAGCTCGGCATGCGCCCACGGGCCGAGTTCGAAGCCGAGTACCCTCACGGGGAGCAGGCCCAGATGGCCGCTTCCCAATAACCACAGCCTCAATGAGACCCGGGGCGGTTCAAGATATGCAATCGCAGCGGACACCGAATCGCGTCGAGAGCATCGAGCAGCCGTCGCTCACCACGCCCGCTGCGCGACATGCTGGCGCCGACCTCCTGCGCGTCCTAGCAACCATCGCCGTGATCATCATCCATGCCTGCGTCTGGTTCGCATCTGCGTCAACGTTAGATCCCGCCCCGTACCGGGTGTTTGCAACCCTCTCCGATTTCTCGGTTCCGGCATTTATCGTTCTTGCCGGTTTCCTGCTGGCTCGCAGATACAGAGACACCAGTCCCGGAATATCGTTCGTGTGGCGGCGTGCGCGCAGAACCATTGTTCCGTGGCTGATTTGGGCGCCTATCTTGTTCGGCTTCACGTTGAGCACAGGACAAGTCGCGAGCAATCCTTCTTCGGTATGGGAGTGGTGGGCGTTAGGCGCAGGTCATCTCTATTTCTTGCTAATCATACCGCAGCTGTACGCAGTGTTTCTTATATGGCCATGCCGACACCGCCTGCCCATTGCGTGCGCGGCGCTCGTTGTGCAGGCTTGCCTATCAATCGTTCGGCTATATGGACCAACGACCTCCTCTTGGTTTGATGTGGTGACGGTTTGGTATGGCTTTCTTCTGTTTCCTTACTGGATTGGGTACTTTGCAATTGGAATTGCCATGGACGAGCTCATCGCAAGGTTGCGGCAACATGGGGGCGCCTTGTGGCCAGGGCTATTCCTCACTCTGGGTGGCGGATGGTTAGTGCTGACCGTGACATACCAGGATGCCCCCAATGCTGCCTACGCGCATGGCACGGGGGCATTCATCACGCCGTTCCTGCCGATCCTGGTAACGGGCCTTGCCATCCTCCTTCTGGCATGCCCTGGTGCAATGGCGCGGGGCTGGGGAGCGTTGCGTCGATGGGTAGGGGTTATCTCCAAGTACTCTCTTGGCATCTACATCATCCATCCGATCATCCTGTATGCCGTCGCCATGGAGCTAAATCATCTGCTCTTCGTGAACGTCGTGGATGGCCTCATTGGCTTTGTTGCGCTCGTTGGGATAACGCTGGCTCTCAGCATCGCGCTCTCGGCGTTGATCGCGAGGACGCCACTAGCATTTGCGTTGGGAACAGAGCAGCAGTAACTGCGACCAGATCCATTGCTGCTGAAATTGTTGCAGCAGTAGCCACATGCTCAAGGAAGGAGGCTCGGTCGCTCCCCTCGACCCCGTTGGAACCCATCGTGCCCTGCAAGAGTCACTCGCGGCTGCTCAACCGAGGCGACTTGGCACCCCTCCACGCGACGGTGTGTTCAGGGTTCCCTGGGCGGCGCGCTCAGCGATCGCGTCTCCCCCTCTGCCCCGCAGGGCGCGGGCTGCCCCCACCGCCAGTAGAGCGCCTAGCACGGGCCCGACCAGGTATACCCAGAAGTGGGAGAAGTCCCCCATGACGAGATCGGGACCGAAGGACCGGCCCGGGTTCATCGACGCTCCGCTGATGGGGCTGGACCAGAGGCCGGCCAGCGCGACGTAACCCCCGACTGCCAAGGCTGAGAGCGGTCCAACATTCTGGGCCCCAGAGGCTGTCCCCAGGATCACGGTCACCAGGCCAAAGGTCAGGGCCGCCTCCATCACCATCGCCTGGAGATCGCTGACCCCGCGCCCCGGCTCGGTAGCTCCCAGCAGGCCGACCTTCCCGACAAGGGCCCACAGCAGCAGGCAGGCCAGCACCGATCCCACGACCTGGGCCAGCAGATAGCCGGGAACGCGCTTCCAGGGAAACTCATGGCGGAGGGCGAACGCAAGGGTGACCGCCGCGTTCAGGTGGGCACCGGAGATCAGCCCAATGGAGAGAATGACCGCCATCACCATCAGACCTGGCGCGGATACGTACGCGACGCGGCTGATGGCGCCGTGACTGTAGGCCGCCACCGCCGGCCCCCCTGCTGCTGCCAGCACCAGGAGGAACGTCCCCAGGACCTCCGCGAAGAGGCGGCGCCATTCGTTCGAGAGGTCGTCGAAGTCCCGACCCCACCTGGGCTGAACCCCCAGCAGAGCCCGCGTCCACATGGTCTGCATCTCAGATCTGGTACCGGGCGGGTCGACCATTCAAGAACTCCTCCATCCGGGCGGGCCAAGCCACAGCGCGACCCTGCGGCTACCCCCGACGATCAATGCTGACGGTATTGGTGGCATTACTGGAGCGGTCTACAACCTCATCCGGATCGCCGCCCTGGAGGCTCAGGCGGTGTGATCCGGAGGCCGGAGCGCCTGCGGGCTTCCGCCAGGTCCTGCGTCTCCCGCAAACCGGAGCCCTCCTGCTCATCGGGCGACCCCTCAGCTCTCCCTTGCTCCATCGGAACCGAAGATCAACAGCCTGTCAGGGTCCGCTAAGCTCTCAGCCCGGATGGCGCCGCGCTGAGCGTGCTCGCTGGTGGTGGCCTGGTCACCATCCGCAGCGAGGTCCGATCACTCGACCAGATCAGCCGCGCCAGTAGCGTGATCGGCGGGTTCGGCGGCGACACTGAGATCGTCAACCTCGTCCGGCTTCGAGGCACGGCCATCGGAGACGGCACCGGATGAGCTCAAGAGGAGACGTCATGGGCAACACGGACGAAGTCAAGGGCAGCGTCAAGGAGGCTCTGGGCGACCCGCACCGATGACGACAAGCTCAAGAAGGAAGGCAGCATCGACCGAACAAAAGGGCGGGTCAAAGACGTAGTCGACATGGCTGCGGACAAAGCGGCTGCCAAGGATTAGGTTCGTCTGCCAGGTCAGCTGGCAGCCCTGCCACCCTCAGCGGCGAGCGAGCCGGCGGCCGCTAGGGGTGCTGATTGGCGTGTAGTTCTGCCCAAAGTGGTGATAGAGGGTTGACTCATCCGCCTGGGACAGCTCCTCGCCATGCATCTCGAGGTCGGGCGCAGATCGGACCTGCTCCTTGGTGACTGTGACCTGCAGGCCATTGGGACCGACCTGAACTCCATGCAGCGGCACAAACGTCAGGTGATGGCCGATGAAGCCTTCCTTGACGGTGCCAAACTTTGGCTCGTCGGTCTCGACGTCAACGTAGACGTCTTGCAGGTTGCCGATGTTCTCGCCGTCACGATCGACGAGCGTCTTGCCGTGCCATTCGGTGACGCTCCACGTGGCCTGATTCTGATCTTCGGTCATGTCGGCCTCCTGGTTGCCTCCAAACTCAGCCTGCCGCGAGGATTATCCCAACTCGGCCGGGCCCGTAAATTATCACGGGCAGGCGCCAACCCTGGTGTCATTATGTGACGCGGCACGTTGAAACGCCAGGGGCGATGGTTGGCTTCTTCATGGCATTCGAGGACAGGCCGCGAGCCCTGCTACTGGCAGCCATTGACGCCAGCTTGCTGATAGCCACTGCCACCAAGGCGTAGACGAGTATCGCCATGATGTTTGCCCAAACGATGACGCCACCTGCGGAGGCATGCGTCGTGCTCGTCACCCCCCGGTAGCTCTGACCGTCCCCGGTCTCAACCCGGTCCTGCACCTGGGTATCAATCATGTGGAGGCCTCCTCCGGCCGCACCCCGCTCTGAAGGCTCTTAACCTGGTGGCTCCGAGTGATGTGAGTCAGTCTGTGGCCAGGATGTCGCCCCCCTCCCGCAACTTCCGGACGATCTCCTCCCAGCGTGTGCTTCCTGCCCTTCATGGTTCCTCCTGGCCAGGCTGGCCTTGGTAGAACCTTCATGTCAGGTGGACCGGTTCCGGGGGGACGGGTCCATCGTCGCGGCGGCTGCCCGCCGGGAACGGGAGGCGCCGTGCGCTGAGTGCAATAATTGATTCTCTCAAGCAACTATGAGACGATCCCGGGATGAGCCCTGATCGAGCCGACGTCGAGCGTATGGTGATCGCCCTCTTCACCCTCAACGCCGGACTCGACCGGGCCCGGCGTGAGAGCCCAGGTGCGGGCAGGCTGTCCGTGCTCCAGGTCCTCACAGCCCCCGAGGGCGAGCGCCCCTCAGATATCGCCAATACCCTGCAGGTCAGCCCATCGCTCGTCACCCGGCACGTGCAGGAGTTGGAAGGGGACGGCCTTGTGGCGGTGACGCGTGATCCCGCCGACCATCGGTCGTGCTTCGTCTCCCTCACCGCCCGGGGGTACGAGGAGAGGCGCCGGCTTCAGGAGGTCGGCGTGGCTCGCTTCGCAGCCTTCGTGGCCGGCTGGGACTCCTCTGACGTCGTGAACCTCACCCGCCTCCTCGAGCGGCTGGAGGTCGACAAGCACACCACCGCGGAGCGGGAGCGCAGGCGCAGTCGGCGTCCCCGGTGGGCTCAGGACTCAACTCCGGATCGCGAGCGGGGGCTGGCCGATGCGGATGCCGGGATTGTGGGGGAATCGCGGTGAGCCAGGCCGTCGACCGTCTCGCCCGGGAGACGCGACGACCCTTCCTGCACCTGCCGGTGCCGTGGGTCTTCGTCCTCGCCTACCTCGTCGGGGTGGGTCTGCAGTTCCTGGTTCCTCTCAACCTCGGTTCGCCGGCACTCTCCCTGCTGGTCAGGCTCGCAGGCGTCGTCCTCTTCGCAGCGGGCGCGATCCTGGCGGGGTGGGGGCTGGTCGTCTTCCATCGGGTGGAGACCACCACCACACCCGGAGAAGCCCCGGCGACCCTGATCACGGCTGGCCCGTACCGCTTCACGCGGAACCCCATGTACGTGGGCCTGGTCCTTGCCTACCTCGGCGAGCAGGGGATGCTCGTCGAGGCGTGGCCGCTGGCGCTGCTCGTCCTCACCGTCGCGTATGTCAACTGGTTCGTGATCCCCGTCGAGGAGACCTCGCTCCGAGTGTTCGGGCCCGCGTATGACGCGTACCGCGCTCGGGTGCGTCGATGGATCTAGGTCCGATCGCGGGATGAACGGATGACCAGCGTGGCCGGCCCCGGACCGGCGCACGGGCGCCCGCGCCACGCCCTCACCTGGGGGATCGTAGGTCTGTTGGCACAAGTGGTCTTTGCGGCCGGATGGGTGATCGCCGAGACCTGGCAGGGGCCGAGGTACAGCCCCGTGACGGACACGATCAGCGACATGCAGGCGGCGACCGCGCCGCACGTCTGGTTCCCGGTCGTCTTTTTCGCGGTGGGCGGCCTCGGCACCTTCGGTTTCGCCATCTTCGGGTTGCGTCCTGCGTTGGCGGGAGTGAGCTCGTCTGCAGCGTGGAAGATCGGTCTCTCCGGCCTCGCCCTGGGCAACTCCTTCCCACTGATCCCGTGTCAGCTCTCGGCACATGCATGCACCGCGACCAGCCAGCTGCTGAGCGTCGGCGGTCTGACAGACGCGCTCCTCAGTGGGGTGGCCCTCTGGGTGCTGGCGATCACCCCGTTTCCGATGGCACGGCGCGTGAGCTCGCTGCCTGGCTGGAAGAGTCTGAAGCCGATCCTGCTGGTCGCGGGTGTTGTGACGCCGGCTCTCTACGGTCTCCTTGCCCTCACCCTGTTCACGGGCGTGTGGCAGGGCCTCGCCGAAAGGGGCCTAGTGGTCGTGTGCCAGCTGTGGATCTGCCTGCTCGCCGGCAACCTCATCAGGGTGTCGTTCGCCGAACGGGCCGGGTAGCGCTGCCCCGCGGCGGGGGAGAAGAGCTGAGGGGTGTCCTTCAACTGCGGCGCACGACCTTGTGGGCGCTCGCCTGCTGGAGCGGCCTGATCACGATCTCGTCGAGGTTGACGTGAGCCGGCCGGGTGACCGCGAAGGCCACCACGTCGGCGACGTCCGCGGAGGTGAGCGCGGTCACACCCTGGTACACCCCCGCCGCCCGTGCAGCGTCTCCCTCGAAGCGATTGAGACTGAAGTCGGTCTCCACCATCCCGGGCGACACCTCGGTGACCCGGATCGGGCGGCCCGCCAGCTCCAGCCGGAGCGTCTTGCTGATGGCGTGGACCCCGTGCTTGGCGCTGGTGTAGCCGCTCCCGCCCTCGTACACCTCGAGGCCGGCGGTGGAGGAGACGTTCACGATGTGACCGCGCCCGGAGGCTTCCAGCGCCGGCAGCAGGGCCTGGGTCATCTGCATGAGGCCGAGCACGTTGACCTCCCACATCCAGCGCCAGGTGTCGCTGCGGGCAGTCGCCAGCGGGTCCAGACCCCGGGCGCCGCCGGCGTTGTTGACCAGCAGCTCCAACCGGTCGATCCCGGTGCAGAACGCGGCCACGCTGCTCTCGTCGCTGACGTCCAGCACCCTGGCCTCGGCGCCGAGCCGGGCCGCCACCTCTTGCAGCCGGTCTTCGCGGCGGGCCCCGAGGATCAGGCGAAAGCCCTCATCCGCCAGGCGGGTCGCGATCGCCTCGCCGATACCGGCACTCGCTCCGGTGACGACGGCCAGGGGGCGCCGAGCCACCTCGGCCGGCGCAGCATCACTCCGATCGTTCACGGCTGGCTTCTGGTCTCTCCGGTGCTGGGCGGTGCCGTGATTCTGTGCCGCCGGGGGTCAGGGATGCATCCGCCGGTGCTCGCCCGGTCAGATCCCCAGTTCGCGAGCTCGCGTGGTTCTGTAGCTCGGGTGGCGTCCCATCGCGCGGGCGCCGTACGCCTGAGCGCCGGCCGCCCGTTCCGATCCGTGAGCGGGGCTTGATCGCGAGACCCATCGGCGCTCCCCGCCAACCACGAGGTGAGAAGCGGCCCCGTTCTCGAGGAAGCCGACGAGGCCGGACGCGGTGAGGGAACGGGCAAAGAGGTGTCCCTGCCCCAGATCGCACCCGAAGCCTCGAAGCAGGAGGAGCTGAGCTTGCGTCTCGATGCCCTCGCCCACCACCGTGAGGCCGAGCGCATGGGCGAGGTCGATGATCGCAGCGACGATGGCGCGGCTGCGGGACTCGACGGCGATGCGCTTCACAAAGCTGCGATCGACCTTGATGAAGTCGAGAGGCAGGGCCTGCAGGTGGGTCAGGGTGGGGCTCGCGGAGCGCGGTCACGATGCGGTCGGCGCACGCGGAGAGGTCGGCGAAGGTGGCCAGGGACTGCACCACGACAAACTCGTCGCCGCCGAATCTGGCGATGGTGTCGTCAGGCCGGGCGATGGACAGGAGCCGCTGCGCCGTGCTGATGAGCACCGCGTCACCGGCGTGGTGACCCAGGGTGTCGTTGATGACCTTGAAATGGTCGAGGTCCAGCATGAGCACCCCGACCAGGCCGGCGTTGCGCTTCAGTCGCTTCAAGGCCTGGTTGAGACGGTCGATGAGGAGTGTGCGGTTGGCGAGGCCGGTGACTGTGTCGGTGAGAGCATTGCGCTCCATCTCGTGCTGGGCCTCGACCCGGTCACCGATGTCGTGGAGCGCCAGCTGGGTCTGATCCACCACCCCTGTCGTGGCATTGATGACGAGGCGGCTCCGGCATTCGAGCCATGCGTAGGTGCCGTCCTTGCGCCGGAATCGGAGGCTCACGTTCTCGATCTCGCCCGTGCGCGCCATCCGCCGGCGGGCCGTGCCTGCGATCGTCCGGTCGTCTCGGTGGATCAACCCGGTCATGGGCCTGCCGATGAGCTCCTCCGGCGCGTAGCCGAGGAGCGGCATCGACGTGGGCGAGATGGAGGTGAAGGCTCCGGCGTCATCGGTGACGGCGAGTGCGTTCGCCGGCGAGAAGAGCAGATCCGCGAAGCGCCCGGCTGCCCTGTCGGACATTTGTCCTCTCGGCATCAGGGTCCCCCAAGGGAAGCACCGGCGAGCCTACCGACCGACTGCACGCCCTCGGTGCTGGAAGGCAGCGCAGTCAATTAACTGCAGTTAACCACGGACCCGGGGATTGGTATGTACCCTAACGTACCGGGAGGTGGCCGAACGCGGCCTCGCTCGATCTGAGCGGGGGCGGGCGGGACAGTCCGCGGGTGGCTACCTACCGATCCAGGTCCGAGGTTGGCGTCCCCCGGATGCGCTCAGCCGCCGGTCACCGGAGCGGGCGCGCCGCGGGCGATCGAGGCGTGCATGGCCTCGAGGACGGCCGTGTTGGCCCGCGCGTCGGCCAGCGTGAACGCGAGCGGAGCGCGGCCCCGGATGACGTCGGACAGGTGCTCCACCTCGAGCCGGTAGGGGTCGACGAAGGGGAAGGTCTCGGTGGTGGGTTCGACGCCGTCCGTGTAGACCTCGTCGCCGCCCTGGTGGAGGATCAGCTTGGTGAACGGCTCCCGCCGGAAGCCGGTCCCGGGCAGCAGCAGCCACCCATCGCTCCCCATCACCTCCACCTGGGCAAACGGGTTGGGGAAGTCGAAGCTGACCCAGAACGGTGCCGTGGTCTGGTGGGGGAAGCGCATCACCCCGGTGACCGTGGTCTCCGTCGCCTGCCCCTCGCGGACCTCGGGGAACCCGAAGACCTCCGTGGGCTCCTGGCCGAGGATGCCGCGGGCCATGTTGCTCGCGTAGCAGCCCATGTCCCAGATGATCCCGCCACCCACCTCGGGGATGAAGCGGATGTTGGCGGTGTCGAGGGGCACCGCGAAGGCGAAGCCGATCCGGACCAAGCGCGGCCGCCCGATCGCGCCGCTCGCGACCAGCTCGACGGCGTGCCGCCAGCGCGGCGCATGGCGGTACATGAAGGCCTCGAGGACGTGGCGGCCGGTGCGTTGCGCCGCCGCGGCGATCATGTCGACGTCGCCCACCGTGAGCGCCAGCGGCTTTTCACAGAGCACGTGCTTGCCTGCCTCGAGGGCCCTGACCGTCCAGTCCGCATGGAGATGGTTGGGGAGGGGGACGTAGACGGCGTCGATGGAGGGGTCATCGAGCACTGCCTCGTAGGAGGCGTATGCCGGGCAGCCCCACCGAGCGCCCGCGGCCTCGGCGCGGTCGCGCGACCGCGAGGCGATCCCGGCCAGCTCGCAGCCGTCGGCGGCGAGCAGCCCCGGGATCAGGGAGTCGCTGATGGACGCCGTGGAGAGGACCCCCCAGCGGATGGTGTCGTGACTCATCTGATTCCTCCGCGCTTCCCGGGCTCCATCCGGATGCCCGCGCCGTCCGGGCGACGGCCCGAGACTCCGGCCGGACCGTTCGACCCATGGTAACGGGCCGCTCCAGCTCGGGTGGGCGGAGCCATCCCATCGCATGATGAGATTGATTCGATACTGGTTGATCCCCTTGTGGCAATCGACGCCCGATGTGCGCTAGACTCCGCCCCGCATCAGGAGCGGTCCGGCGCCCGGCCGGACCCGGCAACCTGGATGGACATCCAAGGTGCCACTCCATTTCGGGGATGTGGCCTCGCGAGAGGCAACCAAGTGTCCGGAGGCGAGCGACATGGTTATCCAATCGGGATGCTCCCAGGTCGTGGGGGCCGAGGTCGAGGTGCCGCTGGTCGGCGGTGGCAGCGCTCGCTACATCAATCTCGATTACGCGGCGAGCGCGCCGGCGCTGGTCGAGGTCTGGGATGAGATCCAGGCTCTGATCCCCTGGTACAGCAGCGTCCATCGAGGCGCGGGGTTCCGATCGCAGGTCTCGACGGCCGCGTACGAGGGCGCGCGCGACGCGGTGCGCTCCTTCCTCGGGGGCCGGCCCGACGACACCGTGATCTTTACCCGCAACACGACCGACGCCATCAACCTGCTGGCCCGATGTCTCCCGCCGGGGACGGCCGTCGTCACCACGCTCATGGAACATCACGCCAACCTGCTCCCGTGGCGCCGCCACCACGCCGCGGTGGAGCTCCCCGTCCCGGGCAGTCCAACCGAGCTGCTGAACAGCGTGGGGGACGCCCTCGGACGCATCCCGGCCGGGAGGCCGGCGCTGCTCGCGGTCACCGGAGCCTCCAACGTCACCGGCGAGGTCTGGCCGGTCGCCGAGCTGGCGGCCCTGGCCCACCGACACGGTGCCCGCATCCTGGTGGACTGCGCCCAGCTGGCGCCGCACCGGGCGATCGACGTCGCCGGGCTGGACCTGGACTGGGTCGCCTTCTCGGGACACAAGCTCTACGCCCCCTTCGGCGCCGGGGTGCTGATGGGCCGGCCGGACTGGCTGGCCACCGGCGATGCGTACCTCGCCGGCGGGGGAGCGGTCGCCGAGGTGAGCGCCGAGGGCGTCGAGTGGACCGAGTTGCCCGACCGGCATGAGGGCGGGTCGCCGAATGTGATCGGCGCTTTTGCCCTGGCCGCGGCCTGCCGCGCCCTGCAGCGAATCGGGATGGATGCCGTGGCGGCCGAGGAGAAGCGCCTCGGCGACCGGCTGCGGGCCCGGCTCGCCCGGGTGCCGGGGGTGGTCACGTACCAGACCTGGCCGGGGTATCCCGAGCGTGTGGGCATCGCCGCCTTCAGTCTCAATGGGCGCGATCACGCCGAGGTCGCCACCATCCTCAGCGCCGAGTACGGGATCGGGGTGCGGAATGGTTCGTTCTGCGCGCACCCCCTGCTCGCCCACCTCGCCGACGGCGGTCCGGACGAGTGGCGGCCGGGCTGCGGCCGGCGCGTGCCCGGGGCGATCCGGGCCAGTCTCGGCCTCGGCAACGTCGACGAGGACGTCGACCGGCTCGCCGAGGCGCTGCTCGCGATCACGACCCGGGGGCCACGCTGGAAGTACCGCAAGCTCGCCGACGGCGGGGTGGTGCCCGAGCCCGACGACCGGCGGCTGCCCGCGTTCCTCTCGCCGGCCGCTCCGGCGTTGGAGCACGAGGAGGCGGAGGCGGAGCTGCTGGTCGGCGCCGCCGCGGGCGTTCTGTGAGCGCTCTTCACGGCGCTGTCTCCGCGGCCCACGGGTCCCCCATCCCGGGTGGGGGCGTCAGCGGACACGTGTATCATCAATGCACGATGAGCGCGCACCCCGGACGTCGCTACCTGCCCACGCGGCGGTTGTACCTCGATTTCGGTGCGCGCAACACCTGCTCCTGTATCTGAGCCTGGATCGGCCCCGGTGCGGCCACTCCAGGCTTGGCGAACCCTGGTTTCGATGCCATGCCGATGACGGCGTGCATCCCACCGTTCAGCAGGAGCAGAGATGGACTCGTTGACGATCACCGACGGAGGCAGCGTGGGCGCGGCGGCTCATGATCCTGCCGCAGGGCCGCGGCGTGCGCGCCGTGACCTGGGGATCGCGGTCAGCGAGCGGCCGGACGTGACGGACTCGACCGACCGCGATCGCGAGCTGGTCCGCGACCTGCTCGAGCATCGCCGGGCGCACGGGGCGCGGCTGCCCTCGCGGCGGCGGGTCGAGACGTTCGTCGACTCCGCGGTGGGGCTGCTCTTCCCACAGCACTCCGCCGACGGGAGCGCGACCGAGGAGCAGCTCCTCGCCAGGATCTCTCTTCTCCGCGCCGAGCTCGGCAGCATGCTGCACACGGTGCTGCCCCGGCAGCGCTCCGCGGAGGTTGCCGGCGAGCTCATCCACGCACTGCCGGCCATCTCTGAACGGCTACGCGGCGACGCCGTGGCCATCGTCGCCGGTGATCCCGCCGCGGAGTCGCTCGACGAGGTGGTGGCCGCCTACCCGGGATTCTTCGCCATCGCGGTGTATCGCATCGCTCACGAGCTGAACCGGCTGCGCGTGCCCACCCTGCCCCGCCTGCTGGCGGAGGTGGCGCATGCCCGCACCGGCATCGACATCCATCCCGGGGCCACCATCGGCCGGGCCTTCTGCATCGACCACGGCACCGGCATCGTCATCGGCGAGACCGCGATCATCGGCGACGAGGTCAAGCTCTACCAGGGCGTGACCCTCGGCGCCCTGAGCGTCACCAAGTCCGCCGCCGGGTCCAAGCGCCACCCCACCATCGAGGACCGCGTGGTCCTCTACGCCAATGCCACCGTTCTCGGTGGCGACACCGTTGTCGGGCACGACAGCGTGATCGGCGGCAACGTCTGGCTCACCACCAGCGTGCCACCTCGCTCCTTTGTCTACCACACCAGCCAGATCCGGGTGCGAAGCGTCCTGGACGCTCTCGACAACTCGGATTATTCAATCTGATAGAAGGAATCTTCCCCATGCCGTACGACAGCATTCTCGAGACCATCGGCAAAACACCGCACGTGCGGATCAACCGGCTCTTCGACTCCCGGGTCACCGTCTGGGCCAAACAGGAGAGGGTCAATCCGGGCGGCAGCATCAAGGATCGCATCGCCCTCGGCATGATCGAGGACGCGGAGAAGGCGGGCATCATCGGGCCGGGCTCGGTGCTCATCGAGCCCACCTCGGGCAACACCGGCATCGGCCTCGCCCTGGTCGCCGCGGTCAAGGGGTACCGGCTCATCCTCTGCATGCCCGAGTCGTTCTCCATCGAGCGCCGCCGCCTCATGAAGGCGTACGGGGCAGAGCTCGAGCTGACGCCCCGCGAGCTGGGGATGAAGGGTGCCATCGCGCGCGCCAACGAGTTGCAGAAGGAGATCCCGAAGTCCTGGATCCCGATGCAGTTCGACAATCCGTCCAACGTCGAGGCTCACAAGCGGACCACCGCCGAGGAGATCGCCGCCGACTTCCCGGACGGGCTCGACTACATCATCACCGGGGTCGGGACCGGCGGCCACATCACCGCCGTCGCCGAGGTGCTCAAGAAGCGCTGGCCGCAGCTCAAGGTCTACGCGGTCGAGCCGACCCTCTCCCCGGTGCTCTCGGGTGGCACCCACTCGCCGCACAGCATCCAGGGCATCGGTGCCGGCTTCATCCCCGGGGTGATGCGCCTCGACCTCATCGACGGCGTGATCCAGGTCGACCCCAAGGACGCCGCCGAGTACGCCCGCCGCGCCGCCCGCGAGGAGGGGATCCTCATCGGGGTCTCGTCGGGGGCCTCGCTGGCGGCCGTCGCCCAGAAGCTTCCCGAGTTCAAGGACGGGGCGAAGGTGCTCACCTTCACCTACGACACCGGCGAGCGCTATCTCTCCGTCGAGGGGCTCTTCCCGGCCTGATCCGGCCTGCGTGGGTCGCCCCCCCCTGCCGGGGGTCGGCCCACGCGCCGGGGGCACTCGGCTCAGGTGGAGACGGCGCCGGGCCGGCGTCAGCCTCGCCCGGCGCGATCACGCTCGGGGTTGGGCCTCCGCCGCCTGCAACCGCTCGCGGGAGCCGGTCTCGTCCATGATCGCCCGGAGCTCGCCCATCGCCTTCTCCGAGGGATAGAGGCTGCCCACGCCCAGCTCGTCGCGCATCTCTTCGAGGTGCTCGACGAGGTTCCACCAGCGATCACCCCAGGCGTCGGCGATGGCGTCGAGCAGCTGGCGCGGCCACCCGCCGAGGCCGGTCGCGTAGAACTGCTCCGTCCAGGCGATGAACACCGCCACATGCTTGAGGCCGTACCCGGACTCGACCTGCATCCCGCGGATGATCTGGTTGATGACCGCCACCGAGTTGCCGCGCGGGCAGCGGCTCTGGCAGGTGTAGCAATAGCAGCAGAGCCACACCGAGTCGTCCTCGAGCAGGGTCGGATCCCCGAGCAGGGCGCGGCGCGAGATCTCGCGTGGCGAGAAGTCTCCGAAGCGGGCGGCGGGGCACCCCGAGGTGCAGATGCCGCATTGCAGGCAGGAGAGCAGCCCCGCGGCGTGATGGTGCATGCGCGGGTCGCTCAGGATGCGGGCGAGCAGCCCGGAGTCGTCGCCGGCTGGAGAGGCGAAGGCGTTGGCCGCCAGCGTCGCGTACGGGTTCGAGGGCCGGTCGCCGCTGGTGTCGGAAACGGCACGCTGTTCCCCGTCCGTGGCGGGGACGGCCGCGCCCACCTCCTGGGCCCCGGCAGCCGGGTCGAGCTCCGCCCTCTCGGGAAGCCCGATCATCCGGCCTCGCTCCCACCCGCCACCGCCACGCTCACGCGCTCGCGGGCGCCGATGCGCTCCAGGAGCGGCTCGAGATTCTGCGAGTGCGCCTCGACGCCGCAGACCTTGTCGGGGTCCGCACCGAGCGCCAGGGCCAGCAGCTGCTGCACGTGGAGGTGGACAAACGGATAGTCCTCGCCGGCCGTCTGGGAGATCACGTCGTGGAAGCGGTCGAATTGGATGTGGCAGTTGGGGCACATGTGGACACAGACGTCCACGCCCTGCTCGGCGAGGCGCCGGAGCTTCTCCCGGGTCACCGCCATCGACATCCCCGGGTTGACGAACCGCTGGCGGAATCCGGCTCCGCAGTGGGTCCCCTTCTCCGGGTAGTACCCCGTCTTCTCGACACCCGTCGGCTCGAGCAGGTCCTCGGGCAGCATCAGGTCCTCACCGTCGCCGAGGACCTCGTCGGGGAACACCTTGCAGTAGTGGCAGGCCGGGTGGGTCGCCACCTTGAGCCCCGAGAGGCGCCGGCGGACCAGTCCACGGATGGAGGGGTGACGGCTCCAGAGAACCTCGAGCACGTGGTGGTGCCGCACCGTCGAGGCGACGGCGTCGTCGTACTCGCGGCCGACCTTCTTGAGGACGTCGTTGGTCCGGCGGCGCTGCTCGGGCTCCTCTAGGACGTCGCGGGCCTTCTTGTTGATGGCGTAGCACGTCGAGCAGAGGTAGGCCTGGATGGGGTGGCCCGCCTCCACCGCCACGCAGGCGTTCCGCGCCGCCACCGCGACGGTGGTGGGGAAGGAGACCACGTCGGTGTAGTAGCCGAGGCCGGTGCAGCAGGTCTGGTCCTGGTTGACGATGTACTCGACATCCAGCTGCTCGAAGAGCCACTTGGTGGCGGCTTCGACGCCCGGGTACTGGGTCGAGACAAGGCAGCTCCGGAAGAGCTCCACCCGGCCGGTGATGGGGGCGATGTCAGGTGTGGTGGTCGGCACGGTCTGATCACTTTAGGGGAACGGAGCCTCGAGCGGCAACTCTACGGGCCGAAGGTCCCAGCGGGGGGGTACTGCGATCCCTGGTGAGCAGTGGTACGAGGTCCAGTTCCCCTGACGCGTTGCGGCTGACGCATCCACGACCGAGGCGGCCTCGCCTCAGCAGCCGCCCCGGTACTCGAGGCGTCCGAGTTCGATGAGCTGATCCAGGTCCTCGATCTCGGCATCTCCCAGCACCTTGCGCACGACGGCCCGAACCGACTGGATGGTCAGCTCGTCCTGGTGGCCCAGCATTCGGGTGATGTCGGCGCCGTCCTGGGCGCGACCGGCGAGCAGCTTGAGCGTCACCAGATGGGAGAGGGTGGCGAGCGGCAGGCCCCAGCCGAGGTTGCACTGGGCGGACGCCACCAGAGCCTCCCCGAAGGCGCCCGGGACGGCGATGACGTCGGCAGGCCGGCCGTCCTCGTCGCGCCACGCCCACCCCTGAAGCGGGGGGCGAAGGGCCAGCGTCCGGACCAGGCGCCACCCGGCCCGCTCCAGCGCAGCGACCGCCTCGCCAGCGCGCTCGACGGCCACTGCGAAATCGATGTCCATGGTGTGGCGCGGCGGCATGTGCTGGTTGCAGGCGATCGCGCCGATCACCGCGTGGGGCACCACGCCGAAGGCTCGATCGAGCATCAGCCACTCGTCCTCGATCGGACGGTCCTCCATCAGCAGCGCAGACAGGTCGCTGCCCGACCCGGGCTGGCGGCGCCGCGAGGCGATCGCGGTCACCCCGTGCAGCGGGGTTGCGTCGACGTCGTTTGCGTTCCACCCCGGAAGCCACACCGGCTGCCGCCCCCGCCGGAGCACGATCCCCGCGTCATTCAGCACCCGGGTCACCGTCGAGGGATGCCAGCGCCAGCCACCGCGTGGGGCGGCGACCCCGGAGCGCTCGAGGATCGCCGCCACACCCAGGGCGCCCAGCCCACTCTCGAGCTGGAGCGCCACGATCCGCTTTCTCAGGTCAGGCGAGGTGTCAGGGGGACGGCCGCGGTTCATTTACGCAAAATTATGCCATTGCCCTACCGAGGTCGGCGACGTCAGCCGCCCTGGGCGCTCCGCCGCGTCGCTCCGCGGCTCAATCCGGCGGGGGCACGTACCTCGCCGTGGCCACCCGGCCCTCCTGGATGTCCAGCACCCAGGTGGACGCCTTCTGCATCCGGGGGCTGGACCCCAGGGCGATGCCTCGCTCGGAGAGCTCGAAGAGGATGCCGCTCACCACGTCGCCGTGGCTGCACGCCGCCACGGAGCCGCCCACCAGCAGCGCCGTCAGCGCCTTCTCGGGATCAGCCCCCTCCTCGAGCCAGCCGGCCGTCTCCGTGAGCAGGCCGAGCCTGGCGCCCAGCGGGACAAACGTCTCGACGCAGCGCAGATACGCGCTGCTCACCAGGCGCTCGACGGGGTGGCGGGCGAGGAGGGCGGCGAGCAGCTCGGACTGGGCCCGGCCCTGGGCGCTGAGCGGCCGGTCGCGGTCCGGCCCGGTCCATTCCGTCCGCTCGCCGGCATCGGCGTGACGGACCAGGAGGATCCGCCCCGACCGCGAGCGCGGCCCGGCGGTGTTCGCCGCCGGTGGCCGGCCCGCCCGCGCCTTGGCGGTCACGTCCGATCCCCCGTGTCCGTCACATCCACTCCCCCATGACGGTCACATCCAGCCCCAGCCCTTCTTGCGGGCGAGCGCCGCCCATGGCTCGCGCCAGGCATCCCGACCGGCATCGGCTCGCTCCCGTTCGACCCCGTAGAGGACGCCGGCGGCGAACGCGATCTCCGGGTCGGTGGCCCGTCCCACCGCCTCCTGCAGCCAGTTCCCCGCCACCACTGCGTCGTGCTGGTCGCCGAGCGTGTCCTGGAGGGTGCCGAGCCGCACTCCGATGCGCGCCGGCCCGTCCCCGAGCAGGGGAACCAGGGCGAGGACCGCATAGCGGCACTTCTTGGCGGCGATGCGCAGCTGGTGGAGATCAACGTCGCTCGGGTGGGCGTCGAGCCGGCGGGCGCGCCGCGCCAGCTTGCGCCAGCTGGCCCCCATCAGGGGCAGGAGGACGGCGGGCGCCGGTTGGTCGGCCGTATTCGGGAGCAGGGCCGGATGGGAGGCTGCGGCGAGCAGGCGCTCCAGCAGCTCGCCGTGCTCGTGGGATTCGACGACGGAGATCAGGACGTCGCGCGCCAGCACCCGCTCGCCGACCAGGCGGCTCAGCAGCCGCTCGGTCGCGTCGCCCTCGACACCTCGTGCCGCCGCGCTGGCGCGCAGCCGCATCAGCAGGACCTCGGTGTCGCGCACGGCGCCCAGGTCCGTCCCCAGCGTCCCCAGCTCGGCGCGGAGCTCGGCTGTCCACGCGGGCTCGAGCACCGGGGCAAAGGTCTGCAGCGCGGAGCGGTAGCGGCGGCATGCGACCCGGGCCTGGTGCACCCCTTCGGGGTCGCTCCCCTCCAGGACGATGGCCTCATTGCGGACCAATCTGGCCGCGTTGTCGCGCAGCGCCGCGGTCACCGCCTGGGCGACGCTGCTGTCGCGATCGAGCGGCGTCTCCCGCCACCCCGGAGCGGCCTCGGGGCCGACCAGCTCGGTGAGGAGCGGCAGCGTGGTGGTGTCCACAACCCCGGCCTTGCGGAGCGCCGCCAGCGCCTGCCGGGTGCCGGTGAGCGGGCCGTGGCTGCGCAGGCTGACCCGGCGGGCGTGCGCCACCGCGCGGCGCTCGACCAGCAGGCTCACCACCTGGTGGATGGCCCAGAGCTCGCCGACCTGGCGCCCGGTCTCCAGGTGACGGAGGCGAGCGACCTGGCCGACCTCCGCGCCGCGCAGGTAGGGGCTGAGCAGGCGGAGCGCCCCGGCCGGTGGCGAGGACGGGCCCCCCTCGAGGTCGACGAACATGCGGCGGAATCCGGACCCGTCGGGCCAATCGGCGAGGGTCACCCGCCAGCCGCGGCCGTGCCGGTAGCGGAGCCCAGCGTCCCAGGCGGCGAGCCGGAAGTCCGGAGTGTCCCAGTGGATGGTCTCGAAGCGCTCGATCCGCGTCGCGGCCGTCCGTCCCCACCTCAGCTGACGGAGCCGGAACGCGATGCCCACCGGGAGGTCGACCTGGCACCGCTCGACCGGCAGGGCCGGGCTCAGCTCTTCCCCTCGGCTCGGCGCAGCGCGATCTCCTGCAGCCGGATCTGGGTGTCGACGCCGGCGCCCTTCGACGCCCTCCGCCACTCGCCGTCGGAGCCCAGCTCCCAGGCGAGGGTGTCGTCACTCAGGTTGATCTCCAGGACCTGGTCGAGGCGGGCCCGCAGCTCGGGAGCGCGGATGGGGACCGCGGCCTCCACGCGCCGATCCAGGTTGCGCGGCATCAGGTCGGCCGAGCTGATGTAGTAGTCGCTGTCCTTGCCGTCGCGGCCAAAGCGGAGGATGCGCGAGTGCTCCAGGTAGCGGCCGACCAGCGACCGGACCCGGATGTTGTCGGTCAGCCCGGGGACCCCCGGGCGCAGGCAGCAGATGCTGCGCACGATGAGGTCGATCTGCACCCCCGCCTGTGAGGCGAGACAGAGCGCCGCGATCATCTCCGGATCGACCAGATTGTTGACCTTGATGACGATCCGGCCCGCCTTACCGCGATCGGTCTCGCGCCGGACGAGGCGCAGCAATGCGGGGCGCATCGAGTCGGGGGCGACCAGGAGCTTGCGGTACCGCGCCTGCCGGCTGTAGCCGGTGAGGCTGTTGAAGAGCTCGCCCACGTCGGCGCCCAGGGCGGGGTCGGAGGTGAGCAGGCCCATGTCCTCGTAGTTGCGCGCGGTGTCGCGGTTGTAGTTGCCGGTGCCGATGTGGCAGTAGCGGCGGATGCCGCCGGGCTCCTCGCGGACCACCAGGGTCACCTTGGCGTGGGTCTTGAGACCGACCGTGCCATAGACCACGTGGACGCCGGCGTCCTCCAGGACCTCGGCCCAGTTGATGTTGTTCTGCTCGTCGAAGCGGGCGGTGAGCTCGACCATTGCCACCACCTGCTTGCCGGCCTCGGCCGCGCGCGTGAGCGAGCGCATGATGGGGCTCACCGGTCCCGAGGTCCGGTAGAGGGTCTGCTTGATGGCGAGCACCGCGGGGTCCTCGGCGGCCTGCGCGATGAACGCCTCGACGGTGTGCTCGAAGCTGTCGTAGGGGTGATGGACCAGGAGCTGGTCCTCGCGCAGGACCCGGAAGAGGTCGCCGTCGCCTCCCAGGTCGTGGGCGAAGCGCGGCGGCGTCACGGGTACCCAGGAGCGGAACTTGAGGTCGGGACGGTCCAGCTTGCAGACGTCGAAGAGACCGCCGAGGTCGAGAGGTGCGGAGATCGTGTAGACGTCCTGGTGCTGGATCTCCAGCTCGCGCGCCAGCAGGTCGACCATCTCGGGGGGCATGTCGCTGCCCACCTCGAGGCGGACGACGAGCGGTGAGCGGCGCCGCTCCTTGAGGATGGCCCTGACCGCCTCGACTAGGTCGTCGGCCTCGTCGCTGTCGATCGTGTAGTCGGCGTTGCGGGTGAGCCGGAAGACGTGGTGCGCGACCACCCGCATCCCCTCGAAGAGTGGGTGGAGGTGGGCTGCGATGACCTGCTCGATGGGCACGAATCGCTCCCCGTCGGGGAGCACGACGAACCGGCTGAGCAGCGGGGGCACCTTGATCCGGGCGATCCGCTGCTCGTGGTTCGCCGGGTCCACCACCACCACCATCAGGTTGAGGGAGAGGCTCGAGATGTACGGGAAGGGGTGACCGGGGTCGACCGCGAGGGGGGTCAGCACCGGGAAGATCCGCTCCTCGAAGACCTTGTTCAGATACGCCCTGTCGTCCTCGGCCAGGCTCGACCAGTCGCTGAAGCGGATGCCGTGGCTGTCGAGGTGGGGCACCAGCCCGTGGAGGAAGGCGCGCGCCTGGCGGGCGTACAGCTCGACCACCTTGAGCCGGATCGCCCGGACCTGTGCCTGTGGCCCCTGGGGGTCGGAGGCGGCGCTCTCGAGCCCTGCCGCCAGCTGCTTGAGGCCGCCGACCCGGACCTGGAAGAACTCGTCCAGCGCCCGGCTCGCGATGGCGAGGAAGCGTGCCCGCTCCAGCAGCGGGAGCCTCTCGTCCTCGACCTGGGCGAGCACCCGCGCGTTGAAGTCGAGCCAGGAGAGCTCGCGGTTGATGAGGACGTCCGTGACGTCGAAAGGGGCGAGGGAGGCGGGGGGCTTCTTGGGCGTGCGGGAGGGGCTGGGAGGTTCGGGAATGGGGGAGGCGGGGAGCGCCGCCGGAGCGGGAGACCCGGGAAGCTCGGCAGGCGTACGCGTGCCACTAGCGACCACGACATCCAGGGTGGGCTGGTCCGGGTCGCCCCCATTGACACTCGCCACTCCGGATCTCGTGGTCACCGGCCCGTGAGCTCTCGCGCGTTCAGCTGGCACCTGACCCATTGTGCCTCACCCCGATCGCATGCGGCCCGAAGGTTTCGCGGCACAATGAGGTCGTGACACAGGCGGCAGACGTCAACGCGCCAGTCGCACCGTGACGGGCGCGGATAGCGCGGCGGAGGCCGCCGTCCAGGCCGGTGCCTGGCGCCTGATCGGGGCTGGTGCCACCGACCGTGGCCCGGTGCGGCAGGAGAACCAGGACGCCTTCCGGCTCGTGCCTCTCGGGAGTGGCGGTCTCGGCCTGATCCTCGCCGACGGGATGGGCGGCCAGAGCGGGGGCCGGGAGGCCGCCGAGGCGGCGGTCGCCGGCGCTGCCGACCGGCTCGGAGCGCAGGGCGGCGGTGACGAGCGGCTGCGTGAGGCGATCGCGGTGGCCAACGCCGCGGTCGCCGGGGTGCGCCTCCAGCTGGGGGGCAACCCGGGCACCACCATGGTGGCCGCGGTGCTGGAGGGAGGACGCCTGACCCTGGCCCACGCCGGCGACAGCCGGGCCTACCTGCTCCGGGACGGGGAGGCGGCCCAGCTCACCTCCGACCACAGCGTCACCGGCGAGCGGGTGCGCGCCGGCACCCTGGACCCGGAGACGGCCCGCCACGATCCACGGCGCAACTACGTGACCCGGGCGCTGCTCGGCGACCGGGTGGAGCCGGACGTCGACGAGCTGGCCCTGATCTCCGGGGACGTGGTCGTGCTCTGCACCGACGGGCTCTGGGAGCCGCTCACCGACGGCCAGATCGCCGGCCTGGCCGGGGGCGACGCGGCTCCGGCGGAGGGCGCGCGCCGGCTGGTCGCCGCGGCCCTGACCGCCGGCGCCACGGACAACGTCACCGCCGTGGTGGCCCGCCTCGACCTCTCCTGAGGCGGAAAGACCACTCTCGCGGCGACCGCACCCAGCCTCTCGGTATCATTCGCCCGCTCATGGCTCGCTTCTACGCTCAGATCTGCACGGTGGTCTTGCTGATCGTCACCATCGGCGGGTTCTTCGTGGGCAACGCCGTCAAGGTCGCCCACGGCCACGCGGTCGGCAACGTCGACGGGATGCAACTCCACCTGACCTACGTCCGGGACATCCTCGACCTGATCCTGCTGGCCGCCTTCGCCTACGTCGGCTTCATCGCCAACCGCCGAACCGGACGGATCGTCACCGGGGTGGCCGGCGTGGTCCTGCTGATCCTGGCGGTGGTCGGATTCCTCTTCGTCGACACCACTCGGGGCAGCCGGTCGATCCTCGACCTGCACTTCACCCTCGCGATCAACATCTTTGACCTGGTGGTCGGCGTCCTCGCCATCCTCGCCGCGCTGGGCACGGTCGAGGACGAGGGGCCCACCAGCATCATCCGGCCCGCGAAGTCCTGAGCCCGGGCGCCGTGAGGCGCCCGCACCCGTCTACCGGTGGCCGTTCTCCGAGGTGCCCCGGAAGGTCACCTCGGGCTCTTCGTGGTGGCGCCGGCGCTCGATCTGCTCGCGGGCCATTGACGCCGCTCCTCCCACCACCGGGGCGACGTGCTTGGCAGTCCTCTGTGCGGTGTCGACCCCGTCGCGCGCCGCCTTGCCGAAGGCGCGCAGCTGGGCCCGGGTGCGCTCGCCCGACTGCGGGGCGACCCAGAGGCCGATCAGCGTGCCCGCGACCGCCCCATGAACAAAGCCTCTGATGTAGCCCATCTCTCCGCCTCCCGACCTGCCGCCGCCGCTCCTCGTGTGCCGCTCCCACCGTATCAGCAATGCCCTCGGGGCGTCGGCGGTCCTCGCCGCGGGTGGAGCGCCGAGGAGATCGGACGGGAGGGGTGGTACCCGTGCCAGAGTTGGCGTCCATGGACATGGCCTTCGCCTTCCTCGCCGACCACGCCTCGGTCCCCCCCGACGGCAAGCTCTACGTGCTGGGCGGCGGCATCAACACCCTGGGCCTCACCGCCATCCCCGGCCGCGTGGCCTTCGACGTCGTCGGCGGCTTCCGCTTCACGACCGCCGACTCCCACAGCGTTCACACCGTCGAGCTGCGCCTCCTGGACGCCGACGGCAAGCTGGTGATGCCACCGGCCACGCTCAAGTTCAAGGCGGCCGAGGTCATCCCTCCCGATCAGGGCGAGGTGCTGATCAGCACGGTGACCCACGTGGCCCCGATGTTCGGCGACGCTGGACGCTACCGGGCCGAGTACTGGACCGAGGGCCGGCTGCTCGCCTGGGTCGGCGTCACCGTCAGCGTGGTGCCGCAGCCCACTCCGGGCCCGCAGCCGGGCTGATCCGCGGTCCACCCCGGCTTTCCGCCGCCTAGCGGGACGGCGGCGCGCGCTCATATGATGGCCGGCTATGGACTCGACCCAGCGTGTGGCGCTCCTCGGCACTGACCTCTTGCTGGCCAGTCGCCTCCGTTCGGCGCTCTCGGGAGGCGGTGTCTGTCTGATCGAGGCCACCAGGGACGACCTCCTCCCTCCGGTGCCGCTCCTCTTCGTGGATCTCAACCACCACGCCGAGGACCGGCTCGAGGCGATCTCCCGGCTGCGCAGCCGCAATCCTTCCGCGACCATCGTCGGCTTCTGCAACCACGAGGAGAAGGGGCTGATCCGCCGGGCGGTCGCCGCCGGGTCCGATCAGGTGGTCGCCAATCGCAGCCTTCCCGAGGCGGCGCTCCGCCTGCTGGGCCGGTCGGCCGATCCCGGCCTCCCCGTATGAGCTCCGACCCGAGCCCGCGCGTAGACACCGAGCTGGCCGCCGTCGCCGCTCGGATCGTCGAGATCCGCCGCGACCTCCATCGCCACCCCGAGCTCTCCCATCAGGAGACCCGGACCGCGCGGATCGTGGCGGCCCGCTGCCGTGAGCTGGGCTTCTCGGTCCGCGAGGGCGTCGGCGGTACCGGGGTGATCGCCGACCTCCGCGGCGGAGGCCCCGGCCCCACCGTCATGTACCGCACTGACATGGACGCCCTCCCCGTCGACGAGGCCGAGGGTGACCAGCCGGCTCGTTCCGAGGTGCCCGGGGTCATGCACGCCTGCGGCCACGACGGGCATGTCGCCATCGCTCTCGGCGTCGCCGAGGTGATGGCCGGGCTGCGCGACGAGTGGAGAGGGACGCTCCGGCTCTGCTTCCAACCCGCTGAGGAGATCGCTGGCGGTGCGGTGCCGATGATCGAGGCGGGCGCCCTCGAAGGCGTCGAGCGGGCGCTCGGCCTTCACCTCTGGACGCCGCTCGACACCGGCCGGGTGGCGGTGACGGGTGCCTCACTCTTCGGCAGCGCCGACGAGTTCCGGATCGTGATCCGCGGGACGGGTGGCCACGGCGGGCTTCCCCACCTGAGCATCGACCCCGTCGTCGCCGCTGCCCACGTGGTGGTCGCGCTCCAGACGCTCGTCGCGCGGGAGGTCGCCCCCGACTGGCCGGTGGTGGTGACCGTCGGGATGATCCGCGGAGGGCGGGCCCACAACGTCATCGCCGAGCAGGTGCAGCTGGACGGCACCGTCCGCGCGCCCGACCAGGCCCTCCGGGAGAGCCTGATGCGGCGCGTGGAGGAGGTGGCTCGAGCGGTGGCCGGTGGCCTCCGCGCCCAGGTCGACTTCGAGATGGTGGCCGGCTGCCCGCCGGTGGTCAACGACCCGGGCTCCGCTGAGACCGTCCGTCGCGCGGCGGTGGAGGCGGTCGGCGAGGCCAACGTCGAGTTCGCCCGCCCGCTCACGGTCGGGGACGACATGGCCTGCTTCCTGGAGCGCGTGCCCGGCTGTTACTTCCTGGTCGGAGCGGGTGACCCGGCCATCGCCGTGCGGCCGCCCCACCACCACGCTCGATTCGACATCGACGAGCGGGCGCTCCCGATCGGGCTCTCCACCGCGACCCGGGCGCTGCTGGCCTGGCTGCGATGAGGCGCGTGCTCATACCGCTGGCACTCCCCGAGCTCGACGAGGGCGAGCCGGACCTCACCCCGCGACCCGCGTCCGCCTCGGCGACCGAGCTCAGCCAGATGATGGAGATCGAGCACGCCAACAACGCCGGCAACGTGCACGGCGGGACGATCCTCCGTCTGGTCGACAGCGCCGCCGGCATCGCCGCCATCAAGCACGCCCGCCGGCGGGTGGTCACCGCCGCCATCGACGAGATGAGCTTCCTGGAGCCGGTCTTCATCGGCGACGTGCTCACCGTCCGGGCGATGGTCAACGACGTCCATCGCTCCTCCATGGAGATCGGCGTGAGGGTGGACGTCGAGACCCTCCCCGACGGCAAGCGGCACCACGTCGCGAGCGCTCACCTCGTCTACGTGGCGCTCGATCGGGACGGCAAGCCGGCCCCGGTGGCTCCGGTGATCGCGGAGACCCCGCGGGAGGTCCGCCGCCAGGCCCAGGCGAGGGTCCGGCGCGAGCAGCGCCTGCTCCGCAAGGCGGCGCTCGAAGAGGCCGGTGGGGGCAGCGAACAGCAGGCCTGACGCCACGACGCCGGTGTGACCGAGCGGCAGCGCCAGATGGACGAGCACATCGCCATGGGACACCGCTACGCGGGACGTGCCCTCGTTCACCTGTGTGGCGACACCGATCGGGGAGGCGCTGGCGGCTCTGGGGTAGTGCGGGGGCGACGGGCCGGCTGCGGCGCCTAGGCGAAGGGGTCGTGGTCCTGGTTCCAGCTGGCGTCTCTTGGTCCCGCGAACAGCTCGGCGACGTCGTCGTAGCCGCGCCAGGCCTGCCGGGCGAGGGGTATCAGGCGCGCGCTCGGCCGGGCGCGCACCGTGATGGTGATCTCCTCGCCGGCCTCGGCCCGGCGGACCAGTTCGGATGCTCGGCGGCGCAGCTCGCGCAGTCCCACGGTGGCCATGCCTGGAACGTAGCATGGGTTGCTCGTGGGCTACCCCGCGCGCACCTCGGCGACCAGGAGGGCCACCGCCTCGTCCACGTGGCCCTCCACGCTGGGGGAGAGGCCCTCACCCTGGCCCTCCTCGGCAAGGGCGATCAACAGCAGGATGAGACGCTGCGGCAGCCGGTCGAGGGCGCGACCCAGGGCGACAGCCTCGGCGACACCGAGGCCGTGGCTGCTGGCGGCGGTACCCCAGCCACCCACGCTGTCGGGCTGGCTCATGGCGTCGATCCGGGTGACCCCGAAGGCGGGTGGACGATCCCAGCGCACGGCGTCCACCACCACTGCGAGATCGGCTCCCTCCCAGACGTCGAGGAGCGAGGTCGCCTCCCCGCCCAGGGTCCGCACCTCCACACCGGATGGCAGTAGCGGCCGCGCGCGCTCGACCACCGCGATGCCGGCGCCGTCGTCGCGGCGCATCTCGTTGCCGACGCCGATGACCACGACGCGTCGCGGAGCCGAGGGCGCCCCGCTCCGGGCCGCGGCCGGTGTCGGCACTGCGCTCAGGTCCGGTCCCCCCGCTACGGGCGCGGCGCCGGCCGGCCCGTCCACCTCATCGCCGCTCGACGGTGAAGTCGAGGAAGTGGGTGGAGCAGGAGATGCAGGGGTCGTAGTTGCGGATCGACTGCTCGCAGAGGTGCTGGAGGTCGTGGTCATCCAGCTCCAGGTTGGCGGTCACAAGCTTGCGCAGGTCGGCCTCGATCGCATCCTGGTTCTGAGCCGTGGGGGGGACGATGTCGGCCTCGAGGATGGTCCCCTCATCGTCGATGCTGTAGCGGTGGTAGAGGATGCCGCGGGGCGCCTCGGTGGCACCGTGGCCCACTCCCGCCCGCGGCGGCACCGGCACTGCCGGCCGGTCTGGCTCGGAGTACTCCTCGATGATTCGCACCGCCTCGTCACAGGCGGCGACGGTCTCGACAGCGCGCACCACGATGCTGCGGAAGGGGTTGCGGCACTCCTTCCCCAGTCCCGCCTCCGTGGCGGCTTCGCGGGCCACCGCAGGCAGCTGGTCGTAGTTGAGCGTGTAGCGGGCCAGCGGGCCCACCAGGTAGCGGCCGCGCTCGATGATGTGGCCGTGGAGCGAGGTCGAATGCTCGACGTGCTCCTCGACGATGTGCTCGAGGAACTCCGACACCTCGATGTCGAGACCGCGGTCGGAGATCACCCGCCCCTCCGTGATCGCGTACTCGTCGGGGTGATGGAGCGCGACCAGCTCGTGGTCGATCTCGAGGTCGGGGAAGTCGAATCCGGAGACCACGCGCACCGTCTCCAGGGCGGCGTCGCGCGCCCAGCGCAGCCGCTCGGCCAGCGGGCGCAGCTCCCGCTTGGTGGGGGTGCGGTAGAAGCCGCCGAGCCGGACGTTGATGGGGTGGATGGCGCGGCCGCCGACGATCTCCATGATGTCGTTGCCGACCTTCTTGAGCTGGAGGGCCTTCTCGACGAGGTCGCGATGGTCCTTGGCCAGCTCCAGAGCGCTGCCGACGCCCAGGAAGTCCGGAGCGTGCAGGAAGTAGATGTGGAGCACGTGGCTCTCGATCCACTCCCCGCAGTAGAGGAGGCGGCGCAGGGCGCGGAGCGGCTCGTCGAGGACGGCGCCGCAGACCTGCTCGATCGCCTGGCAGGAGCTCGTCTGGTAGGCGACCGGGCAAATCCCGCAGATGCGGGCGGTGATGTCGGGGGGCTCGGTGTAGGCGCGGCCGCGCAGGAACGCCTCGAAGAAGCGGGGCGGCTCGTAGATGCGCAGGCGGACGTCGGTGACCTCGCCGTCGGTGATGACCACGTGCATGGCGCCCTCGCCCTCGACCCGGGCGAGTCCCTCGACGGTGAGATCGCGAATCTTGTGAGTCACAGGCGTCCCGCCCCCTTCTCCTCGGCCCGGCTCGCCGCCTCGAAGGCGGGGGCGGTGGCGTTGAAGGTGCGGAAGAGCCGCATCACCGTGCCATCGTCCATCCCCCCGGAATGGAGGGCGGCGGAGAGCGACGCCGTGTTGGGCGTCTCCATCGGCCCGAAGCAGCCGTAGCAGCCGCGCTCGAAGCTGGGGCAGATCGCGCCGCAGCCCGCCTGGGTAACCGGACCGAGGCAGCCGGTGCCGTGGGCGACCATCACGCAGACGTTGCCGCGGCGCTTACACTCGAGGCAGACGCTGTGAGCGCGGATGTCGGGCTTGCGCTTGCGCAGGAATGCGCTGAGGACCTCCAGCAGCTGTCCCCGATCCACCGGGCACCCTCGCAGCTCAAAGTCCACCGGAACGTGGGCGGAGATCGGGGTCGAGCTCTCGAGCGTCGAGAGGTACTCGGGGTGGGCGTAGACCACGGAGGCGAACTCGTCCACCGCGGTGAAATTGCGCAGCGCCTGGACCCCGCCGGCGGTGGCGCAGGCGCCGATGGCGACCAGGTGTCGGGAGACAGCCCGGACCTCCTGGATTCGCTCCGCATCCTGGGGGGTCGTCACCGAGCCCTCCACCAGGGAGACGTCGTAGGGGCCCTCGACGACGGTCGACGAGGCCTCCGGGAAGTGGGCGATCTCGACGGCGCCCGCGACCGCGAGCAGCTCGTCCTCGCAATCGAGCAGGGAGAGCTGGCAGCCGTCGCAGGAGGCGAACTTCCAGACCGCGAGCTTCGGGGTCGAGTGCGCAGCCACTACAGCTCCCTCCGGGCAACCAGCGGGCCGACCCGCGACCAGGGGAAGACGGGTCCGTTGAGGCAGATCAGCACCGGCCCGAGCTGGCAGTGACCGCAGCGGCCGACTCCGCACTGCACGTTCCGCTCCATCGAGACCCGCACCCGCTCGGCGGCGACGCCACGCCCGAGCACCTCGGCGGCGGTGAACCGCAGCATGACCTCGGGGCCGCAGATCATGACCGTGGTGACCTCGGGATCGATGGTGACGCGCTCGATGAGCGTGGGCACCACTCCAACCTCGCCCTTCCAGGCGGCGGTCGCGTAGTCAACCGTGGTGCGGACGGTGATCCGAGCGCTCGCCTGCCAGCTCGCCACCTCGCCGCGGAACACGATCTCCTCCGGAGACCGCGCCCCGACCAGAACGGTGACGCGTCGAAACTGGCGCCGGTTATGGAGCAGCTCATGGACCACCGGACGCAGCGGGGCCAGACCGATGCCGCCGGCGATCACGATGACATCGCCCCCTGCGGCCGAGTCGACTCCCCAGTCCGTCCCGAAGGGGCCGCGGACCCCCACCATGGCCCCGGCCTCGGCGGCGCAGAGCGCCTGGCTCACCGCTCCCACCGCGCGCACGGTGTGCCGCACCCGGTGCCCCGCATCGATGCCGCTGATCGAGATCGGCACCTCGCCCACACCGAACGCGTAGAGCATGTTGAACTGGCCCGGGGCCGGGGTGGTGATCGGCTGATCCACCGGTTCGAGGCTGAGGGTGACGGTGTCCGCCGTCTCCCGGGCGCGTCCGACCACCCGGTACGGAACCGGCACCATGGCGTCGGCGGTGCGGACGTCAGCTGGAAGTGCTAGGGCCATAGATGTCGAGCATCCGCATGCGGACGGACTGGAGGCGGGTCAGCATGACCTTGGCAAACCGCTGTACCAGGACGTAGCCGAGCTGCGCGTCCGCGTCGCACTTGTTGCGCAGACAGACACCGTCGAATGCCACGGCCGCGACGTCCTCGCGTGCCTCCGCGTCGAACTGCCATCGGTAGGGCTCGAAGAGCCATGACCAGCCCAGCACGTCGCCACTGCCGAGGGTGTCGATGATGGCCGCGCCCCGGCCCGGCACATAGAAGCTGAGGGCGACGCTGCCGCTGCGCAGGAGATAGAAGGTCTGGGCCGGCTCACCCTGGGTGAGGATTCGATCCCCGTCCGCGTAGTGGACGTTGCGGCCGCAGCCCGCGACGAAGTCGAGGCTGTCCTGGTCCAGCCCCTGGAAGAAGGTCTGCTCGGCGATGACATCGGCGATCGTCTTCATGGCGTTGCTCCGGCTGGGAGGCGGGTGAGCCCATCGGTGGCGCGGATTGCAGACACCTCTTCGGTGATGTCAATGCCCACGGGGCACCAGGCGATGCACCGCCCGCACCCGACGCATCCGGAGGTTCCGAACTGGTCGTACCAGGTCGCGAGCTTGTGGGTCAGCCACTGCCGGTACCGCGACCGCGTGGTCCACCGCATCGAGCCGCCGTGGAGCTGGGTGTGGTCGACGGCGAAGCACGACGCCCAGGTCCGGTGCTGCTCGGCGTGGTCGGGGGAGAGACTCCCGGCTTCCCGGAAGTCGGCACAGAAGCAGGTTGGGCAGACCATCGTGCAATTGGCACAGGCGAGGCACCGGGCGGCGACGGTGTCCCACCGGGGATGCTCGAGGTTGTGGACCAGCACATTCTTGAGGCCGTCCGCCGGGAGAGCCCGGCTGATCGCCGCCGCTGCTCCCGACCACACCGCCGCCGCGGCCTCCCGGTCGGCGGGGGCCGCGTCGCGGGTGGCGAGCCGCGCGGCGATGGCGGCTCCTCTCTCGGAGCCGATCTCGACGAGGAAACGGCTGCCGGCGGCGTCCGGTATCTCGGTGAGCGCGAGGTCGTGGCCCGAGCCGACCCGGGGACCGCTCCCCATCGAGGGGCAGAAGCAGGTCGTGGCCGGGCTGGAGCAGTTGACCGCGACGAAGAGGGCCTGCTCGCGCCGGGCCGCATAGTCCCGATCGGGGTAGCTGGTCTGGACGAACACGCGATCCTGGACGGCGATCGCGGCAAGCTCGCACGCGCGCACCCCGAGGAACGCGTAGCGGGGCACCTCGGACGGAGGAGCGACCTCGACGCCGTCCCGGCTCACCTCCGCCTGCCAGGTGGTCGAGACGGGCGGGAAGAGGAACCGCTTCCAGGAGTCAGGGCCGACCGCGTAGCCGAAGAGCAGATCGTCGTCCCGCCGTCGCAGCCGGTAGTGGCCCGGCCCCTGGTCCTCCCCCCACCCGCCCGGCAGCTCTCCGATCTGGGTGATCTCCTCGTAGACGACAGCACCGTCACGGACGGTGGGGCCGATCACGCGACGGCCGTCGGCCACCAGCACATCGATCAGGGCCTGAAGTCCCGGGCGATCCAGGACGACGGGATGGTAGTCGGTGGGGACCGAGGGGGCCATCGCCGTCAGTCAACGCTTCCGGCGGTCGATCGCCAGAGCCATTGGACCGCGAATCGGCCGGGACCCGGTGCCCTTCCGGAAACACCGGGACGCACCTTCGGTTGGGAAGGACTAGGCGGTGAGGTCGCGCCGCTCGTACAGTGCCACGGACGCCGCGAGCAGGACGATCGGGCAGACGATCAGGGGCAGCATCCCGGACCAGGAGACGCCGAGGGTCAGGGCGGCCGAGCCCCCGGTCCAGTGGAAGGGCGAGACCGCGTTGGCGAAGCCGGTGAGCCACGGCACCAGCGAGCCGAAGATGCTGAGCGCGTACATCGCCACTGCGAGGGCGGCCGCGCTGCCGCCGCCGACCCCGACCGAACCCGTCGCGGAGGCGACCAGGAAAGCGAGCATCCCGAAGCCGACTCCCAGCAGCGCCACGGCGAGAACGGTGAGGGTGAGGTTGCCGAGGCTGAGGACGACCCCCTGCGACGGACCGACGACCACGATCGCCAGCCAGATGGCGGCGGCGACAACGAAGAGGGGGACCAGGGCGCCGCAGGCCTTCTCGATGGTGAGCCGGGTGCGCCGCACCGGGGTCGAGAGCAGCAGGTCGATGGTCCCGTTCTGCTCCTCTCCCGCCAGCGCCCGGCTCCCGGCGAGGACGCCCATCACCAGCAGCAGCGCGGGCACGATGATGCTGAAGAGCTCGGTGCCGAGGTAGCCGGGCGGTGAGAGATAGCTGACGCCCGCCGGGAGGAAGGCACTCCGGAATCCCTTGGGCAGGGTGTTGAGCAGCTGCTGCACCCCGGCGCCGCTGCTCTTGATGGTGGGGTAGAGGAAGACGTAGAGGGCCACCAGCAGCAGGGCCCCGACACTGCACCCGATCACCGACCGGCGGTGATCGGCGAGCTCCCGGCGGAAGACGTCACAACGCATCGTTGGGCTCCGCAGCGTCGCTCTTCGCACCGACGCCCCCCGCATCGACCGTCTCCGCACCGCCGCTCGCCGCGTCGGCACTCTCCGACCGGTAGTAGTCGTGGAACACGTCGTCGAGGTCGACCTCGGCGCTGCGCAGGGCGTGGACCCGGAAGCGCGCCGCCGCCTTGACCACGGCGTCGAGGTCGCCGCCCGCGGTGATGGTCAGCGTCCGGTCACTCGCCGTCACCTGGGAGACACCGGGGATGGCCCGGAAGACGGCGGGGTCGACCTGCTCGGAGAACTCGATGGAGAGCACGTGCCCACCCTGCTCGGAGAGCTCGTTGACGTCCTGCACCGCGACCAGCCTCCCCCGGCGCAGGATGCCGGCGCGGTCGCAGAGGCGGGCCACCTCGGGGAGGTCGTGGGAGGAGACGAAGACGGTCGCGCCGCGGTCACGTGCCTCGCGGACCAGGTCGTGGACGTTGCGCTGCATCAGCGGATCGAGGGTCGCAGTCGGTTCGTCGAGGATGAGGACGGCCGGGTCGTGCATCAGCGCCTGGATGACGCCCACCTTCTGCTTCTGTCCGTGAGACATCGCCCCGCAGCGCTGGCCGAGATCGCACTCCATCCGCCGGGCCAGCTCCTCGATCCGCCCCGCGTCCACACCACCCCGCAGCCGGCCGAGGTAGGTGAGGAGCTGGCGGCCGGTGAGGCGCGGATAGAGGCGGAGGTCGCCGGGCAGGTAGCCGCAGCGGCGGCGCACCTCCACGCTGTCCGAGCGGCAGTCGAGGCCGAGGACGGTGGCGCGACCCGCCGTCGGCCGGATCAGGCCCAGCAGGCAGCGGATGGTCGTCGTCTTGCCGGCACCGTTGCTGCCGAGGTAGCCGAAGATCTCCCCGGCGCGGATCTCGAGATCGACGCCGGCGAGAGCCCGCTTGGCGCCGTAGTCCTTGGTCAGCCCTTGGAAGACGATCGCGGGAGAGCTGGCCATCGCCGGCAATCCTAGTGTTCTGGGTGCCGGAGCGCTTGCGGAGGAAGACCTCAGGCTGCCGGCCCCTTTCCTGCTGCTCTCACCGCCGCGTCCAGCACCTCCATCAGATGCATGACCCGCACCTGCGGGGCGTGACGCCGCGCCCCCACACGCAGCTGCACCAGGCAGGAGACATTCTCCGTGACCAGCACGTCAGCACCCGTCGCCACTACGTTCTCAAACTTGCGGGCGAGGATGGCGTCGCTGTGCTCGGGCTGGCCGGTGGCGTAGCTGCCAGGGCCTCCGCAGCACATCGCCGCCTCCTGGAGCGGGGTGATGCGCAGCTCGGGGATGCGCGCGAGCAGCGCGCGCGCCACCCCGCGCTCCGGACCGTCGATGGGCAGCGAGCAGGGCTCGTCGATGGTGACGTGCCAGGTCAGCGGGCCGAGCGGTGCGCGCCACCCCGCCCGCTCCAGATGGACGCTGGCGAGGTCGGTGGCGCCGGCCACCCGCCGCGCGGCGTCGCCGAGCGCCGGGTCATCGCCGAGGATGCGGCCGTAGCGGCGGACGTGGCCGACGCAGCTCGCGACATCCCCGACCAGCCCGTCCACGGCAGAGCCGGCCGCTCCCTGCACGGTCCGCCCGTCTCCAGCCCCCCGAACGCTCCCCACCCCGAGGCCCGCCAACCCGGTGACCGTCCGCTTCGCCATCTCCTGCACCGCGGGCCCGTCGCCGAGGCTCTGCGCCGGCAGGCCGAAGCAGCCCAGCTCGGGCGCCTCCAGCTCGAATCCATTCGCCAGCAGCACTCGCATCGCCGCCTCGGTCGCCTCGGGCGCCACCAGGTTCTGGTAGCAGCAGATCAGGAAACCGAGCCGGCCGCGCACCGGCGGGGTCACCGCGGGGAGGCCGGCGACGCGCTGATCGGCCCGGCGCCGGGGCAGAGGGCCGATCCTCTCCGCCATCCCGCCCACGGTCCCCATCCAGCGGGTGATGCGCAGCCCGCGGGCGGCGGCGTGGAGCCCGGTCACCTGGGCGGCGCGCGAGAGGCGGTGCAGGGTGCGGGTGCCCCCCGGGCGGGGGAGGACGCGGCGCAGCAGCCAGCGCTGCCCGCGCGGGTAGCCCTCCTGCTCGTGCAGCTCCTGGCGGGCCCGGGCCACGATCGCGGCGGTCGGCACCCGGGGCGGGCAGGCGGCCATGCAGTTGTCGCAGGTGAGGCAGGTGGAGAGCGGGCCGTCGGCGATCTCCCGCAGCTCGAGGCGACCCTCCATCGCGTCCCGAATCAGGGCGACCCGCCCCCGCGCCGTCTCCCACTCCACGGGGTTGACCTGGTAGGTGGGGCAGACCGCCTGGCAGAGCGAGCACTTGTTACACCGGCTCACGTCCTCGTAGATGTCGGCGAGGAAGCGGGGGGCGGGCACGGCCGTCGCCTCACCCGGCGGCTCGACCGGTGCCTGGCTGGGAGCGGCGGGCGGCAGGCTCATGGCCCGCCCGATTGTAGGGGGCACGCCGAAGCGAGACTCGACAGCGACGACGGCCACTGTCGGGCTCCTCCCGGGCACACCCCGAGGCCGAGGCCAGATGGTCGGCGAGGGCACGGGCCACTCGGCCCTCTCCCTCCACGTACTGATGCCCCTGGCATCCCCAGGCCAGGGGTCCAACGTAGAGATCGACGGCTGGAGTGAAGCTCCGCACCGCCAGGAGGTGTGGACATGAGCGGAAACAGCGTGGGAATGGTGGTCACCGCCTTCGTGGCGGGATCGACACCCAGGGGGGAGGAGGCGTCGGGCCCGCACGGGCACGGGAGCAGAGGGGAGAAGGAGTGGACGGTTCGCGACGTGATGTCGTCGCCGGTCGTGTACATCCCTCCGAACGCACCGGTCAAGGCGGTCGCCGAGCTGCTGCTGTCGGAGCGGGTCAGCGGCGTCCCGGTCGTCGATGCCCACGGGCACCTGTTGGGGGTCGTCTCCGAGGAGGACCTCCTCGCCAAGCAGATCGACCTGCCCGCCAGCGCGCACGTGCCCTGGCTCAGTGGCGGCCACCTCTCGCACGAGTTCCGCCGCCGCCGAGAGGCGCTGACGGCGGAGGGCCTGATGAGCACCCCGGTGACCTGCGTCCACCCGGACACCACCCTGCGCCAGGCCGCCAAGACCATGTACCTGCGCCACCTCAAGCGCCTTCCGGTCGTGGACGGCGGCTCGCTGGTCGGGATGGTCAGCCGCGCCGACCTGCTCCGCGTCTACCTCCTGCCCGACGAGCACCTGCGGCGAGACGCCGAGCACATGCTCCACGGGGCCCTGGCCATGGGCGCCGCGGCGGTTGCCGTCACGGTGCACGAGGGCGTGGTCACGCTGGAGGGCGAGGTGCCCACCCACAGCGAGGCCGACGTGCTCGTGCGCCTCCTGGGTCGGCTCGACGGTGTGGTGGCGGTCGAGGCGCGGCTCACGTGGCGTATCGACGACCACGCCGCTCCCCAGGGGAAGCACGCGGCTCGCACCTGACTCGGTCGCCGCCCAGGGTAGGAGCCCGGCTCGCACCTGACCCCTCCGGGGCCCGAGTGCCTCCCGGGCATACCCCCGGACCGTACACTTGTGCGTCGATGAACGGCCCGTACCACCTCGAGGCCCTCGACGACGCCGATCGGGCTCAGCTCGAGCCGTGGGTGAGCAACCTGGACTCCCCCGTATTCGCCCTGAATGGTCTCTCCCAGGTGACCGCGGCGGCGCTCTTCGCGCGCTACAGCCGGAGCCCCAAGAGCCTGCGCCGGCTCCTCCTCGACGAGTTCCTGAAGGGGGAGGCGGTCGTTCCGGAGCTCGCGGCCCCGGCTCGGGACGATGCGGGCAGGGCGCGGGCGGGGCGCCTCTTCGGGCGCGTCATCGCCGAGTACGGGGACGATTCGGTCGCCCAGCTCGGCGGCATCCACTTGGCCTGCGAGCAGGTCAGCCAGCCCCTCGCCAAGGCGATCGAATGGGGCCGCCTCGCCGCCTACCTCGAGCAGTCGACCCGCTACATCCCCTACACCGACCTCCGCGACGGGCATTACCGCTACCACCGTGACCCGGAGCTGATGGGGTCGGCTCACGCCGCCACGTACCTCGTGGCCATGGACGGGCTCTTCGACGCCTATGTGGAGATGCTCCCCCTGCTGCGCGCGCATCTCGCTCAGACCCTGCCCGAGGAGGCCGACGCCAAGGCGCGCGATCGGGCCATCCGGGCGCTGTCCCTCGACCTCCTCCGCGGCCTGCTGCCCGCGGGCACGGTGAGCAACCTCGGGGTGTACGCCTCGCCCCAGGCCCTGGAGCAGCTGGTGATGCGCCTCCGGGCCCACCCGCTCCCCGAGGCTCGCGCCTATGCCGAGCTGATCGACCGCGAGCTGCAGGCGACCATCCCCGAGATGGTCACCCGGCTCGACCGCCCGGACCGTGGAGGCGTCTGGGTGGAGTATTTGCGTGAGACTGCATTGGCCCTCGATGCGGAGGGGGAGAGGCTGACCGGTCCCGGTGGTCTCCAGAAGCACCTTCCCGGCATCGAGCCCCCATCCGCCGGCTCGGTCACCCTGCTGCGCTGGGACGCGGACGGCGAGGAGCGGATCATGGCCGCGGCCCTGCTGCCGCACACCTCGGCCGGTCTCGAGGAGGTGGTGGCCGCGGTGCACGCGCTCCCCGAGGCAGAGCGGGACCGCCTCTTCGTCGCCGCGCTCGGGGTGCGGAGCAATCGGCGGCACCGGCCCGGCAGGGGCTTCGAGCACACCGATTACACATTCGAGCTGGTGTCGGACTTCGGGGCGTTCCGCGATCTCCAGCGCCATCGGATGCTGACCATCCAGTGGCAGGAGCTGACCCCCGCGCTGGGCTACGCCATCCCGCCCGAGGTGGTCGCCGCCGGACTGGACGGGCGATGGCGCCAGGCGGTGGAGCGGGCCGAGGCGGCCTGGGTGGAGATCCGTCCCGAGCTGCCCGAGCAGGCCCAGTACCTGGTCACCCTGGCCCACCGGGTCCGCTACGTGATCAAGCTCAACGCCCGCGAGGCGCTCCACATGATCGAGTTGCGCACCTCCCCCCAGGGTCATCCCAGCTACCGCCGGATCTGCCAGGAGATGCTCCAGCAGATCGACGCCGTGGCCGGCCATCACCGGGTGGCCCGGGCGATGAGCTTCGCCGGGCGCGAGGACGTCCACCTGCCCCGCTATGCGGCTGAGGTGGGCCGGGGCGACTGAGCCGATTGGGCCGTCCTGGGGCTGCCTGAGGCTGCGTCAGGGTCCAAGGACCCATGCGATCCGGGAACTGAAGCCCATCTCCCAGCGGGCGGTGTCGTATGATTCCTATCGAACCACCGCCGGAGGGCGGGGCAGCCGACCTCAGAGGGACCCAGCCATGATCAGCGTCTCTGAAGCAGCCGTAGGGCAGCTCAAGGAGCTCATCCCCCAGGAGCCCCAGGCAAAGGTCGGTCTGCGCGTATTCATCCAGTCGGGGGGCTGCAGCGGCTTCTCGTACGGGATGGGCCTGGACGACAACCCGCCCCGCGAGGACGACGAGGTCGTCAGCGTCAGCGGGCTCAACGTCTACATCGACGAGTACTCCGCCCAGTACCTGGAGGGGGCCGAGATCGACTACGTCGACGCCCTCATGGGTGGCGGATTCACGATCCACAACCCCAACGCGACCCGGACCTGCGGCTGCGGCCACAGCTTCCAGACCGCTGACGGAGCCGGCGAGGCCCGCGCCTGCGGGCACTGAGCCCAACTCGCCGGCTCCGCCCGGCCGCCGTGGGGGCGGTGGCTGGGCGCGGTATCCTGTGCCCGCGACGCGGGAGTAGCTCAGTTGGTAGAGCGCTAGCCTTCCAAGCTGGATGTCGCGAGTTCGAGTCTCGTCTCCCGCTCCACTCGCCCTTGAACGGGCAGGTTCGAATATGATCGAGTGCGCATGCTCGAGCGCAGTCTGGCAGGAGGCGCTCGCGGAAGTCCGTGAGACATGCCCCCAAATGGCCGCCCGGCAGGTGTTGATCGCGGCACGAGCCACCGCCGCTGGCTTGCCACTGCGTCTGGCAGAGGCCAGGTCGTAGCGGACGTATCGAAATGACCAGATCGCGCAGCACGTCGCTGTGGCTATCGGCCCACGCTGGGGTGGATCTCGATCGAATGTCTTGGCAGGACTTCGAACGCTGCATCAAGGAGGTCTTCCGCTGTGGAGGCTGGGATGTTCAGTCGACCACCTACTTCGACGCGGGGTCGGACGTCATTGCCATCCTTGACGGCGTCGAGTATGCAGTCCAGGTCAAGCACCGCACGGACCCGGAGGCGGGCGTCGGAGTTGACGCCGTTGAACAGGCGGCTCGCGGACGCGATCGGTACGGCTCGACCAGAGCATTGCTGGTCACCAATGCGATGGTCACCGCCGATGGTGTCGCCAGGGCTGCCGAGCTTGCGGTTCACCTGTGGGATCGGTGGGGTCTGGCAGAACGGCTGCGCGATCTTGGCCTCCTAGCCATCGAAGGCGAGATGAAGACGGCTTGCTCGAGCTGTGGCCTGCCTATGGCCGTAGTCGACCAACATTCCCGTGCCGTGTGGACTTGTGATCCAAGGTTCGGCGGCTGCGGGACGCACGTACCCTATTGCGCTCCCGTCCTGCGGCTTATTTGAGCTCTCTTGCGATGGCAGGAGGGCACCGCGGCGGAGCGCGGCGGTTCGGCCGCTTGAAACGGAAGGCCGCTGTGACGTCTACAATCCGGCCATGGCGTGGGTGGACCGGGATGCGGCCGTCCGGACAGCCGCCTTCGCTTGGCTCGCGGAGCAGGTCCGCCTCCATGGGAGCGAGGTGCTGCCGCGGACCGTGCTCGGCGCTGGGTTTGAGTTCGAGGGGATTCGGGTCCCGGTGGTCGGACCGCAGGGCATCTTCAAGCCGGCGGCCCTGCCGGAGATGCCCCTCAGCATCCTCACCGTTCCGCGAGTAGAAGGCCACGACGCTCCGTACGAGGACGGGTGGACGGCGGATGGGTTCGTCTACCGATATCGAGGCGCCGACCCGAACCACCCTGACAACGTTGGGCTCCGACGTGCCATGGAGCGCCAGGTGCCCCTCATCTACCTCTACGGACTGGTGCCCGGCCAGTACATGGCCATCTGGCCGGTGTACGTGGTCGCCGACGACCCGGTGCTGCACGCCTTCACCGTCCAAGCCGATGACCCGGGCATCCTGCAGGGCGACCTTCTCCTTGACTCCAGCGACGACGTCCGCCGCGCCTACGCACTCCGCACCGTCCGCCAGCGGATGCACCAGCATAGCTTCCGACAGCGCGTGCTGCGCGCGTATCAGACTACGTGCTCTGTCTGCCATCTCCGTCACGAGCAGCTTCTGGACGCGGCCCATATCCTCCCTGACGGACACCCCCAGGGAAGGCCTGTCGTACCGAACGGGTTGGCTCTCTGCAAGATCCATCACGCGGCCTTCGACGCCAACATCATGGGCATCCGGCCGGACTACTCGATCGAGATCCGGCCGGACGTGCTCGTCGAGATCGACGGTCCGATGCTCCTCCACGGCCTCCAGGGCGTTCACAACCAGCGCATCCTCGTGCCACGCGCTGTGCCGCTCCGGCCGTCGGTGGCGTTCCTGGAAGAGCGGTACGGTATCTTCCGCAAAGCGGTGTGAGGGGTCCGTGGCTGACATCTACGTTGGAGTGACCGACCGAGGCTGGTACGAGAACCTGCGAGCCCTTCGAGCTCCAGACGAGGTCAACTTCTGGCGTCCCAGCGCCGATCGGTTCCATGCCCTCAAGCCAGGCGGACTCTTCCTCTTCAAGCTGCATTACCCGGAGAACGCCATCGTCGGCGGCGGGGTATTCGCCCACCACTCCGTTTATCCCTTGGACCTGACCTGGGATGCCTTCCATGAGCGCAACGGCGTCGACGGGCTTGATGGCATGGTGAAACGCCTCGCTCGCTACCAGCCCGCGCTCAGATCTCTCGACATGGCTGCCCGCCAGAAGTTCCAGATTGGCTGTCTGCTCATCGAGCAGCCCTTCTTCTTCGCCGAGGACGACTGGTTCCCAGCCCCCGGCTGGCAGCAAAACATCGTGCGGGGGAAGGGATACTCTCTGGCGACTGCCGAGGGGCAGGACCTCCTTCGTCAGGTCCAAGAACGCCTCTCAGAACCTGCCCGCCTGGCGACCGTTGCGTCACCGGCCCCCCGGTATGGCGAGCCAGTGCTCGTTCGGCCGCGGCTCGGCCAGGGCAGTTTCCGGATCATGGTGACGGATGCCTACCGGCGCCGGTGCGCTATCACTGGAGAGCGTGTGCTTCCGGTTCTCGAGGCGGCGCACATCGTGCCGTACGGCGAGGGCGGACGCCATGAGATCAGCAATGGTCTCCTGTTGCGCAGCGATCTCCACACCCTCTTCGACCGCGGCTATCTGAATGTGACCCCCGATCTTCGGGTGGAGGTCAGCCGCCGCTTGAAGGAGGAGTGGGAGAACGGTCACGAGTACTACGCGCTCGACGGAGCGCCCGTCTCGCCTCCCGAGCGCCCGGCCGACCGCCCCGCCCCCGCCGCGCTGATCTGGCACCGGAAGGAGCTGTTCGCTGCCTGACCGACGGGGGGAGCCGATCATAGGTGGCCCACGATGAGGCGTTACCTCAGCATCCCGGTTGCGAGGCGGGCGTGGAAACGAATGCGGAGAGGGGTCAGAACACACACCACGAGGAAGCGGGTACCAAACGGTCGGTGGGAGGGCGATACTTGCGTGGCACCGATCTGTCACTGGCTGCCCGGTCTGACTGACACTTCCTGCCCGTTCCTGCTGACAGTATCCTGCACCCTCACCGGTGACGACGGCCGAGGCGGCCGGCGGCGGCGCACCTCAGGCTGTGCGACAACCCAGGGCTGATCCAGGTCTAACGCCGCCCTCGGCCGTGCGCGACGAGAGGACGTCCTGCCACCGCTGCCAGCGCGTAGAACAGAGCGAAGCCCAGGAGGTCGGAGATCGCCGCGGCGGCTTGGGGATCGATGCTGTTCTGGGTGGCGATCGAGGGGAGAAAGTCTCCGACGAAGATGATGTGTACTGCGAGGGCCCCTATCAGGCCGGCGATGATGCTCAGAGCTCCCACGACGGCCCGGAGCTGCCCGACTATGAGCTCAGTGTCGGGCGCCGACGGGGGCTGAGCGGGCGGATCCGGGTACCGAGCCGGGTACTGCTGCATGGGCCTCCTCCTCGGTGGAATGCCGGCGGCCTCGGGCGGACCGGCCGGCGCGATCAACGCCGGCGTTGGTGAGGTTAGCCACGTCCCAGCGAAGAGCCGGCGGCGATTCCCGACCGTGATCCGACTGTGACAGCCCACGACTCTCAGGGCGACCAGTTCCACCCCGTTGGGAGGTTCACCAGTCGGGCGCCGAGACCCGCACGTGAGGACCTCTTGCGTCAGGCCAGGCAAGTTTGGCCATGGCGACCCCTGCCGCTCGGCTGGCGGCCGTGAACTTCGCGATTGCCGGGTAGCGGGCCGATCTCGGTTAACGTCCAGGAATGTGGTTTACGAGGAGCCTGAGAGTCCCCACAAAGAGAGAGACCACCGCCATCCTTTGAGGAAGCTTCACAAACCTCGAGGAGATGACGGTGGCCACACCCACGGCGGGCCACTGCCCACTCCTCGTTCTGCTCGGTGACCACTGTGACGCGTTGGCCCCTTGGCTGATCCCCCCAAAACACGGGCAATGCGACGGTCAGCACTTGCCACTCCAACCCTGCCATCCTATGGCGTCCTTTCCGAACCGTGAGGGAGACGACTGGTGGCCAGAAAGCGGGGCTTCTTCGCCGAAATTCAGCACCAGAACCAACTCGCCGGCAAGCGTCGGCAGCAGGCAGCGTCCGCCGCGGCTCGAGCGAACGCCGCTGCAGCCCACAACGCCGAACAGGCCAGGATGCGCGCTACGCAGGCGCAGGCGCAGATGCAGCGAGCGACTGTGGCCGAACAGAAGAAGGCCCAGCAAGAGGCGCAGCGCCTACACGGCGAGGCGAGGCAGGCCGAGGCGGAAGCCATGAATGCTCAGCTCGAGCAAACCAGGGAAGAGATCGCTTCGATCCTCCCTTCGGCGCTCAAGATCGACCCGTTCGTTGACCTCGAACCACTCAGGCGGGTTGCCGACCACCCGCCGTTCGCCCGAACGGACCTGGAGAGTCCCCTACCGCCACCGGCACTCCTGACTGCCCGAGAGGAGCCTGCTTACGTGGAACCCCCGGCTCCGAAAGGCGTCGGCGGACTGCTCGGCGGGAAAAGGAAGCACGCGGAGGCCATCGCTGCGGCTCAAGCGGAATTCGGAAAGCGGTACGCCCTATGGCAGGCAGAAGTCGCCGGTCTGCCTGCCGCACAACTTCGTCAGATGCAGGGCTTCCAACACGCTGAACACGAACGTATCGCAGCCCTTGACCGCGCTGGGCGTGAGTACCAATCGGAGTGCGATCGCCGAGACGCCGAGGTGGCCGCCGCCAACACAGCTCTCGACCACCTCATCCAGGGGCTCGCGGCGGGTACCCCAGAGGCTGTTGACGAGTACATGGGCATCGTACTGGGCAACTCCCTTTATCCCGAGTTTTTCCCAGTTGAACACGAATTCTCCTACGAGGCGACGCAGAGGGAACTCTCCGTCACCGTGACGGTGCCCCACCCCAGCACCCTTCCGCTAGAGAGGGAGTTCCGTTACAACAAGTCGAAGGACGAGATCGTACCGACACCGTTGCCGCAGAAGGATCTGAAGGACCGGTATCTCCAGGCCCTGTGTCAGGTCTCGCTGCGAACAGTGCATGAGGTCTTCACCGCCGATCGCTCGGGCCAGATTCGCACGATCGCTCTGACAGTGGGCACCGAAGGTATCGATTCGGCCACAGGGTTGACGAAGCGCACCAGCCTCGTCGCCGTGGCCGCCGAGCGCACCCGGTTCCAGACATTCGATCTCGCGAATGTCGTGCCGCTCGCCACACTCGAGCACTTGGGTGCACTCATCTCCAAGAGGCCATTAGAACTCGAAGGAATCGATGCGTCCAAGGCCATCAGAGGCTAGAACGTGGAAGGGTACGTCTTCAATCCGCCGCCAGGATGGCCACCCGCGCCTTCGGGATGGGTTCCCCCGGAGGACTGGAAGCCCGACCCCAATTGGCCGCCGCCCCCAGTTGGCTGGATCTTCTGGGTTGCGTCTCCGGCAGAGCCCCCGCTGCCCTCGCCGCAAGCCCAGCCTGCCCAGCCAGAGCCTCCCGAGAACGCACAGCCGGTCGTTTCAGCGACCGCGATGGTAGCCACCGCGGCAGCCGCTCCAGCATCGATGTCGGTCGGGGAGAGTGCCCCGGAGGTGTCGACAAAGGCACACGAGGCCGACATCGCGCAGCTCAAAGCGCGAATCGCGGACCTCGAAAGCCAGGTTGCCCACTACGCATCGGTTGCCGCATCGCCGAGTCCGGTGGACTCTGCCGGCAGCGAGATTGTCGATCTCAACGACGAGCGGGTTCTCCAGGAGGTGGGCATCTACCGGTATCACCATCCGGTGGAGAATTCTCAGGAGTACCGGGACCGCCTACAGACGATTCAAGAGCGCATCAAGGATGCAATCAAGCGTGGCGATGCCGTCCTCGTTTCGGAACGGTTCACGTTCAATGGCTCGCTCGCCAAGGGGCGAAAGATGACGAGCGATTACTCGAAACTCATGCTCCGAGCGTATAACGCTGAAGCTGACACCTGCGTGCGGTCGTTGCGCGCCGGTAACGTGGTGACGGCCAAGGGACGACTGGAGGCATCCGTTGACTCGATTGCGAAGTTGGGCGCGATGATGGAGATGCGCGTCAATCCCGCATACCACGGTATCCGCATCGAAGAACTCGAACTCACGTCGGACTACCTGATGAAAGTTCAGGAGGAGCGTGAGGCAGCCCGCGAGGAGCGAGAGCGACTGAGAGAGGAGCGCAAGGTCGAGCAGGAACTGGCGGCCGAGCGTGAATCCTTGGAGAAGGAGCGGGCGCACTATGCGAACGCGCTCGCGGCCCTCACTGCCAGTGGCGATGAGACAGGGATGGCGGAGATCAGCGCGAAGCTTGAATCGCTCGGGCAGGCCATAGCTCAAAACGATTTTCGGGCCGCGAACATCCGCGCCGGCTACGTCTATGTCATCAGCAACGTGGGTGCGTTCGGCTCGCATGTCGTCAAGATAGGTATGACCCGCCGACTCGTCCCGATTGAGCGAGTTAACGAGCTTGGAGGTGCGTCAGTCCCGTTTCCCTTCGATGTTCACGTCCTGTACTTCTCGGCAGATGCCGTGACACTCGAGACCGAGCTCCATCACGCCTTTGCTAATGTGCGGATGAACCACGTGAACGACCGCCGTGAGTTCTTCTTTGCCACGCCTGGCGAAGTCCGCGCTGTGCTTGCGGAGAAGGTTGGCAATCTTGTGGAATTTGCGGAGCAACCCGAAGCCACACAATACTTGCAGAGCAAGCGCTACTGGCCGACGCCGAACCCTTGAGCACGAGTTGCCGCCTTCACCTAGATGCTGGGAACTCCGACTGGCAGAGACGTTCCAGTGCTGGGCGCCGCCGCGGATCGACGTAGAGAGGGTTGTTACCCTGATGAAACGGGTGATGAGCCATGCAGTGCGTGGGCGGCCCGTGGGCGGTGGTCGCTGGGATTGGAATCGCGCCGCGGCGGCCGACGAAGCTGTCGGTGGGTCGCGAGGGGGCGGAGGCTCAGCTGTGTAGGTTGCTGGCCGATACTCTCTCGGCGCTCGAGCCCCACGACAGGCTCCTGTCGTGGGGAAGGGTGACACTTGGCCTGCAGGTAACCCACGGCCAAAGGGACAGGCAAGAGCCATGAAGACGAGCGATCGGACCGGACTGTACCAGGGCCTTCTCACTACCTTCCTCGCTCGCGCCAAGGAGAGGGGCTACATCGTCATTGGGGTCCTCGGCCGGCCGGACGAGGACGTCCAGTTCATCGTTCACGACGACCGGGTCGGTGGCGAGGTGGGTTCGCGCCAATGGGCGGAGCCCGAACGGCCGCTTCCGGCGGCTGCGGTCGAGGCCCTCGGGCGCCTCGGCTTTGTGGGCGGCGGCCCGGAGCGCAACTTCGCCCGGGACGGGCTGCCCCGCTCGGCCGCCAAGCTGGCCAAGCTCACCGACACGCTGCTGCGCACCGCGTACGACCTCGATGAGGACTTCTCCCCGGTGGTGCACGAGATCCATCTGAACGACGTCACCCTGCCGCGGGCGGAGCTCTTCACACGCGAGATGATCGCGGCCCACCTCCGCGACCACGCCACCCACTTCCTCCGTGACGAGGATGGCGACTTTCGGGTGGAGCTCAACCTTCCCGATGGTGGCGGGCGGATGGTCCTCTGGTTGGTGGCCGACGGGAAGGACGGCAAGATCTACCACGTTCACGCGCACCCGCCCGAGGGTCAGGGCTCCTCGACGCGGACGGAGGCGCTGGAGCGCTGCAACACCTGGAACCGCCAGCACCGGTGGCCAAAGGCGTGCGTCATGGATGGGGCGGATGGGGCCTCGCGGATCGTCCTGGGGGCCGACATCGACCTCTCGCCGGGGATCACGCGCAGCCTCTTCGACACCTTCACGGAGCGGACGGTGGGTTCCATGATCGAGTTCTGGACGCCCACCACGGCCGGCGGAGGCGGCCCCGAGGGAAGCGGCGACGAGGAGCCCAGTTGCCGGCGGGACACGGACGATGGATCCGAGCCGTAGAGTTCGCGCCATGGTCCGCCGAGGCAGTTGAGGTGACCTCCACGTCGTCGCTCGAGGTGGTCCGCGTGCGTCCCGGTCCGACTGCGACGGTGTGGCTGATCGGGCGGATCCGGGCGCTCCAGGCGGGCGACCCGCTGCGCCCGGTCACCGTGGTGGTTCCCGGCCATCACCTCGGGCTGCACCTGCGCCGGAGGCTGGCCGGCGAGGGGTACGCGAGCGTGCGCTTCCTGGTGCTGGCGCAGCTCGCGGAGGCCCTGGGCGCGGCACGGCTGGCTGCCGACGGCCGCGCTCCGCTGACGGCGGTGACCCGTGCTGCCCTGGTCCGGCGCGCCCTGCGCACCGCCGGCGAGGTGCTCTCGGGGAGCGCCGACCAAGCGGGGCTGGTCGATCTCGTCGCCGCGCTGGCGTTGGAGTTGCGCCGCCGCGGCGACTTCCCGGCCGACACGCGTCGAATCCTCGCCACCGGCACGGCGACGGCGCGGGCCGCCCTGCACGTCATCGCCGAGTACGAGCGGCTCCGCGGGGCGGCCCGCCGGTACGACGAGGTGGACCTCCTCGAGGCGGCTGTGGCGGAGCTCGAGGCCGGCGACGCAGCCGGAGTGGCCGGCAACCTGGGCACCCTCCTCGTCCACCTCCCCGCCCGGCTGGACGGGCCCGACGCCCGGCTCATCCGGGCGCTCGCCGGGCACACCGAGGTGGTCGTGGCCCTAGCCGACCTGGACGGCGACGCCTCAGTTGAGCTCGCCGCCCATCTGGGAGTGGACCTGCCTACCCTCACAGTCCACACCGCAGCGCCCCCCGCGGCAGCCACCGTGGTCATCGCCGCCGACCCCATCGAGGAGGTCCACGCCGCCGTGCGCGGCGTCCTGGCCGCGATGGAGGGTGATCGCGCCGTCCCCCTCCACCGGGCCGCCATCGTCTACGCGGACGAGGACACCTACGGCACCGCCCTGCGCGACACCCTCCGTGCGGCCGGGATCACCCCGGTGGCGCTGGGCGGCCGGCCACTGGCGGACTCGGCGGCGGCCCGCGGGCTGCTCGGCCTGATCCGGCTGCGCGAGCAGGAGTGGTCCCGCCCCGCCGTCCTCGCCTGGCTCTCCGGTCTCCCGCACCGTGGCGGGGTGCTGCGCAGCCAGGCGCGCTGGGACCAGCTCTCCCGCGACGCCCGCGCCGTCCGCGGCGCGGACCAGTGGCGCTCCCGCCTCACCCAGCTCGCGGACTCCCGAGCCCGGCAGCTCGCCCACCTGGGGGCCACCGGGGACCTGAACGACGGCCGGCGCGCAGCCATCCAGCGCGACATCGACGACGCCCGCGCCGTCGCCGAGCAGGTGGCCACGATGGATCTGGCGACCCGACCTCCGGGTGAGTCGACCTGGACCGCGCACGTCAGCTGGGTCCTCGCCCTTCGCGACCGTTTCGTGGTGCCGGACTCGGCATGGACCGCGGAGGACCAGGAGGCCTCGCAGATGGTGGAGGAGGTGGTGCGCGGGCTGTCCGCCGCCCACGACCTCGAGCCCACCGTGTCGGTCGGGGCCTTTCTCCGCGCCCTGGAGGACGGCCTGCGCACGCGCCGGCGCCCCGAAGGACGGCTCGGCACCGGGGTGGTGATCGGCCCCCTCCGCCTGCTCCTCGGCATGGACTTCGACAGCGTGCACATCCTGGGTGCGGTGGAGGGCACCTTCCCGGGGACGCTGCCGGTGGACCCGCTGCTCGCCGGCGACCCCCTCGAGCGGCGGGCTCAGCAGGAGGCTCAATCCCGCCGCGACTGGCTGTCCGCCCTCGCCGCCGGGGATGGGGGCGAGGTGGTGGTGAGCGCACCGGCCACCGACTCCGAGGGTCGCGCCGTGTACCCGTCCCCGTGGCTGCTGGAGCTGCTCGTCGGGGACGGCACCCCACTGTCCGCTACCGCCGTGCGCACCGGGACGGTGACCCGCCCCCGGCTCCGCCGGGTTGGGGATTTGCCGTCCGGCGGCCGGACACCTCTCCACGTCGGCGAGCGGCGCGAACAGGAGGCGGCGGCAGCGCGCCGCGCGAGCATCGACCTCTCGCGCACCGCGCTGGCGCGGCGTGACGACCTGCCCCTGGGCCGGGCCCTGGAGACGGTGCGGGCGCGACGCTCCGACCGGCTCACCGAGTTCGATGGCAACGTCGCGGCGGTCGTAGGCCTCCCGCTCATCGCCCATGGCCTGACCGGCTCAGGCCAGTCCGCCACCGGGATCCAGAGCTGGGCGGCCTGCCCCTTCCATTTCTTTATGGGCCGGGTCCTCTGGGTCGCCGGCACCGAGGATGTCGAGGACGAGCGCTGGTGGCAGATCGACGCCGCCGAGAGGGGCAGCCTCATCCACAAGATCCTGGAGCGGTTCTTCGGGGAGGTCGCGGCCAGCGGCCGTCCGGAGCCCGGCGCCGCCTACGGCCCCGAGGACGTCCGGCGGATGGAGGGCATAGCCGCCGAGGAGTTCGACAGCGCCGCCGCCCGCGGGGTGATCGGTCACCCGCTCGTCTGGGACAACCAGCGCGCAGTCATCCTCGCCGACCTCCACACCCTGCTCCGCCTCGACGCCGAGCAGCGGGGCGCCGGGGGCTGGCGGCCCGCCCACTTGGAGCAGGGCTTCGGGTGGGGGGAGGCTGGGTGGCCCCCGGTCACGATCTCGCTTCCCGACGGACGCAGCGTTGTCCTTCGCGGGTTCATCGATCGGGTGGACCGCGGCGAGGGTGCGTTCCGGGTGATCGACTACAAGTCCGGGCGGGACTCGAAGACAGATGTGAGCGCCGCCAACCAGCTGGATGGCGGCCGCGCCGTCCAGCTCGCGCTCTACGCGCGGGCGATCCGCGATCGGGAGAGGGCGGAGGGTCGCCCGGCGCCGGTGGTGAGTGCGCTGTATTGGTTCTGCACCACACACGGGAACTTCCGCCAGCGGCAGATGGTGGCCGGCGACGACACCGATGCGGCGCTGGACGATGTCGTCGCTGGGATCGACGCCGGGGTGCGGGCCGGCTGCTTCCCCCAGGTGCCGGGTGCGTACCAGGACTTCTTCGGCAGCTGGGAGAACTGCAGCTTCTGCGAGTACGACGGGCTCTGCCCGGCCGGCCGGGACTCGCTATACGAGGCCAAGAGCGGCGACCCCGCCCTGGCGCCGTACCGCGCGCTGCAGGCGGACCAGCCCGGGGATACGCCATGAGCCGGCCACCGGTCGCCGACCAGGGCGAGCGCGATCGGCTGGTCACCGAGCTGGATCGGACGTTCTTCGTCGAGGCCGGCGCCGGCACCGGCAAGACCGCCGCGGTGGTCGCGGCGATCGTCGCCCGGGTCGCCGCCGGCCGGCTCGTGATGGAGCGGCTGGTGGCGATCACCTTCACCATCGCCGCGGCCGGCGAGCTGCGGGTGCGCATCCGGGAGGAGCTGGAGGCGGCGGCCGCGGGTGCCGTGGACGTGGATCAGCGCCTCCGGCTTGCCCAGGCGGCGTCGGAGGTGGACCGCGCCCGCATCGAGACCATCCACGCCTTCTGCTCGGCGCTCCTCCGGATGCATCCGCTGGAGGCCGGGCTGCCTCCGGACTTCGAGACCCTGGCCGACCTCGCCGGTGATCTCGACGTGCGGGAGCGATTCCGCCGCTGGTTCGACTCCCTGACCCCGGGGGAGCCGGGCGCTGAGGCGGTGCGGCGGGGTCTCCTGCTCGGGTTGCCACCCGACAAGCTGCTGGGACTGTTCACCACGCTCAACGAGAACTGGGACGTCGTCGAGCAGGCGGCCTGGCCGGTGGGGGGGGTCGCGGCGGTGGCCGCGGCGCGGGTGCTCGGCGAGGACGTCCAGCGGTGCATCGACCTGCTGCCCCTCTGCCGCACGCCGGACGACAGGCTCTACCAGCACATCGACGCGCTGCGGCTGGTGGCGGCACGGCTCGGGGAGGCGGCGTCCGAGGATGCCGCGCTGGTTGCCCTGCTGGCGCTGGCGGAGGTGCCGAAGCTCGGTAATTCGGGCGCCATGACGCGCTGGGGTCTCGTGGATGGGGCCAATGCCTGCAAGGTCATCCGCGACACCATGCAAGCGGTCGCCGAGGAGGTGGCGCGCGTGCTGGGAGCGGCCCGGACCGCGGCGCTCGGCCGGATCGCGGGGGAGCTGCGCGATCTGGTGCTCGCCTACGCGGAGGAGCGCCGGGAGCGCGGCCTGGTCACCTACCAGGACCTGCTGGTGCGGGCCCGCGACCTGCTCCGCGACCACTCTGACGTCCGGACCGCGCTGCGGGCGCGGTGGGACCTCGTCGCGGTGGACGAGTTCCAGGACACCGATCCCCTCCAGGCCGAACTGGCCCTGCGCCTCTGCGCGGCCGTCTCCAACCCCGAGGGGGAGTGGCGTGACCTGGTGCCGGAGCCCGGCCGCCTCTGCGTGGTGGGCGACCCCAAGCAGTCCATCTACCGCTTCCGCCGTGCCGACATCGCCGTCTACTCCGCCGTGGAGCACACCCTGGTCGGAGCCGACCCGCGGGCGCGGGTCCGGCTCTCGGTCAACTTCCGCTCCGGACGCCGGATCATCGAGGCGGTCAACGCCGTCTTCGGTGGAGCCCACGGGTTGATGCGCGCCGACCCTGCCTCCCCCGGTGCCCAGGCGGAGTACGTGGACCTGGTGGCCCACGCGCCCGAGATCGAGGGCAGCGTCCGCGTGGTGGGTGAGCCGGTCCCCGGGCGCGCCGCCGAGATGTGGCTGCGTGAGGCGCGGACGACGGCCATGGCCGTCCAGCGCATCCTTGCCGAGGGCTGGACGGTGGGGGAGGGGACGGAGAGCGGGCCGCGCCCCTGCACCGCTGACGACATCTGCATCCTCATGCCCAGCCGGACAAATCTGCGCAACCTCGAGCGCGAGCTGGAGGCCGCGAGCCTCCAGTACCGGCTGGAGAGCGGCTCGCTGATCATCGCCACCCAGGAGGTGCGCGACCTGCTCAACATCCTCCGCGCCATCGACGACCCCACCGACCAGGTGGCCCTGGTGGCCGCGCTGCGCAGCCCGGCATACGGCTGCAGCGACAGCGAGCTGGTGGGGTGGAAGGCGTCGGGGGGCTATTGGGCCTACGAGCGGTCGGGGAGTGGTGAGGAGCCGAGGGTGGCCGCCGCGATGGCGGACCTCCGCGAGCTCCACCGGCTGCGGCACGTGATGTCGGTGCCTGCCCTGATCGAGGAGGTGCTCTCCCGCCGGCTGCTCCGCGCCACCGCGTACGACGACTGGCGGCCTCGCGAGGCGCACCGGCGCTACCGCTTCGTCGCCGAGCAGGCGCGGGCCCTGGCCCGCGGCGGGCGCAGCACCCTGCACGACACCGTGGACCTTCTGGAGCGGCTCGCCCGCAATCCCTCCTACGACTCCGTCGCCGTCGAGACGTCCCCGGATGAGCACGCGGTGCGGGTGATGACGGTGCATGCGGCGAAGGGCCTCGAGTTTCCCGTCGTCATCGTCACCGGGCTGGGCCGCAAGCCGGTGAGGCGGCCATCGCCGATCGTCACCGACCACCTCTCGGGCAGGGTCGAGCTGACGGTCGGCGGCTTCGCCACCGAGGGCCGGGAGGCGCTGGACGTGCGCGAGAAGGCGATGGAGGCCGCCGAGCGGGTGCGTCTCCTCTATGTGGCGCTCACCCGCGCCCGCGACCACCTGGTGGTCGGAGTCTTCCGCGGGGCCAAGGGGGGTGACGACACGGATGCCGGGCGGCTTGATCCGCGGCTGCGGACGTGCGAGGGGGTGGAGGTCCTGGAGGAGGGGTGGGAGCCGGCGGGTGCTCCTCGACCTGCGGGTCAGCCCGATGGGGTGACCCCGGAGGAGCAGCGGAGCATCGAGGAGGCGTGGGTGGCTCGGCGTGCCGGGTTGCTCGCCCAGCTGGGGGTCCTGCGGACGCAGAGCGCCACCGGCCTCGCCCATGCCGACGATGAGGCCGGGCTCGCTCCCGAGGTGGGGGAGGACGTCGCGGCCAGCCGGCGCGGGCGCGCCGCCACCTCGCGGGGGCGCGCGGTCCACGCGGTGCTGCAGGTGATCGACCTGGGCACACAGGCGGGCCTCGAGGACCTCGCCCGGGCCCAGGCGGCGGCAGAGGGGATCCCGGAGCAGGCTGCGGAGGTGGCCCGGCTGGTCCGGGCGGCCTGCGAAAGCGAGCCGGTCCGCCGGGCCGCGACCGCGCGGCACTGGCGGGAGGTGCCACTCGGCGCCCCCGTCGATGGGGTGCTGCTGGAGGGCTTCGTGGACCTCCTCTACGAGCTCCCGGACGGGCGGCTGGTGATCGTCGACTACAAGACCGACAGCGTCAGCGGTGCCGAGGTGGACCGCCGGATGGAGCGCTACCGGCTGCAGGGCGGCGTCTACGGCCTCTTGGTGGCCGAGGTAACGGGGCGAGAGGTGGCTCGCATCGAGTTTGTCTTCGCCGCGGCGGGAGAGGTGCGCATGGTCACCGAGGTTGGCGTCGTGGTGGGTGAGGTGCGGGCGCTGCTGTCCTCCGGCAGCGCGGCTTCAGTGGGTCATGCGGAGCGCCGCGACTGAGTCAAGGCTCAACCTCGTGGCTCTGGCCTGGCCTTCCTCCAGCGCTGTGGCAACGCCCTGGCCGCCACGGAGTCTCGGCATGAGTTCGCGCCCGTCGTTTCAGGAAGCACTCGATCGCCGGTCAGCCTAGAGGCTTCCAGCTTCGGCCCATCTGCGCGCGGCATCGATCGGCTGCTCGTACCCCGTCTCGTTCGCGCCGGTGCGGTGCAGCTCGCGTTGGAGGAACCGGTTAACCTTCGTGACGTCGCAGTCCCGGACGCCCGTTTCGGCAAGGACGTAGGTGAGGGCGCGCGCCATCTCGTTCATGAAGGCGAGGATGCTGCGGCTGGCCGTTGGCGCGACGCGGACGTTTGCCGGGTCGAGATGACCCAATGCCTCTCTTGGCAATCCCTCGTCCACGAGCGCGCGTTGGATGGCCGAGACGGCGAAGCCGCCGATCGGTGCCAAGTCAGACTTGCGAACGTCGGGTGCGAAGACCGAGAACAGGGTGCCGGCGTGTGTCATCAGGATGCACTTGCGGCGCTCGATCCAGAGCAGATTGGCGTACCAGTCGTCAGCTGAGACTAGGGTCAGCCTCTCGGGCTTGGCGCCGAGGAGAGCCAGGAGCGTCCCAGTGCAGCGCAGGATCACGAGGGCGGCTCAGCGGGGATTGCGCCCCGGGCGACAGCCATGCGCTCAGGGGTGGCCGGTTGAAGTCCCGGAGGCACGTGGATGTGGGTGCCGTGGGTGATCGAGAGGCTCGACGGCTCGGCGCGGTCGCTGACCACCTCGGGTACCTTCGGTTCTACCCCGTGCGTAAGTTCGAGGAGTCGGTTGTACGTCTGCCGAAGCTCCTTGGTCATCGGCACGGGCAGTCGCGCCTCGAAGATGTGCAGAAGGCTGCCGTAGTACCAGACCTGGTCAGCATCAGGACTGAACCTCGCCCACAGTGCCTCTCCAATCTCGCCGAAGTCCCGGACGATGGTCCGTAGGTTGTTGACCTTGTCGGCAAGGGACACGCGCAGCACGGGAGGGGGGGCGGTCCTGAGATGCTCGATGTATGCCTCTTTGCGCGCTCGCCATGGAGGCTTGGGGACCACGTCAGTATCCGAGCATGCCTCGACGATGGCGGCCACATTGCCCCCGAATTGGGTGCGGATGAGCTCCAACGTGGCCGCACCGCCCTGGTCCTCGACCGCGTCGTGGAGGACCGCCGCAATGGCCTCGTCCTCGGAGCCGCCGGCGTCTATCACCAGTCCGCAAACGCCCAGGAGGTGCCCGATGTAGGGAACCGTCGACCCCTTGCGAGCCTGCTGGGAATGCAGGTCGACAGCCAGACGCAGAGCCTCGACGAAGCGAGGTTGCAGGACCGGGTCGGGCCGCGTTTCGCTCGTCATGCGATCCCGTTCAGGCTCAAGCGGACTGCGCCGCCGAGCCAGGTCACCGATACGGGCGAGCCGGTCGCGTACTGCAGATCCGTAGCCTCACCCTCCCCAAACGAAACGTTGGACCCTGATATCGCTCTCGCGGATGAGCTTCTCGAGATCGTAAGCCTTGGCGCCGGTCCACTGCTGCTCCAGGACGTCGAGTATCACCGCGTCAGGCGGAGCCCCCAGTAGCACGAGCAGGCGCGGTAGATCGTCTGCGCTGATCGCCTCGAGCCATTCGTACTCGCCGTCGTTGCTCACCGGGGCGGTGCCTGGACCCAGGTCATGGCCGTCGATGTGGAGATTGCCGTCATCGTCGAGGTGTGCCGTGAGGTGACGGCTGTCGGGACCAGATCGCTCGTCGCGTAACGTGACCTGTCTTGTTTGATTGTTCAATGAGGCAACTCCCTTCGGAACGGATCAGCACCCTGCAGTAACGTCGGGCTGCGCCGCTCGCCATGTCCGCATCATCAGCCATCGTCGCGACAGAGGCGTGTCGCTTGTATGCGGCGCTCGTACTCACGGCGGGGTGGAGTCATCGGCCTGCGCTCGCCCGCAGGACGGCCTCCGGAAGGGCGAGCGACGGTCGGAGTACGGACAATTCGACCAGGTCGCGACCCAAGATCGTCGACCAAACAACACGATCGTCCCGTGCTGCGTCGGTCAGAGCTCGGTGAACGAGTGTCGACGATGGCGTCTCTGATGCTGGGGCCGGAACCGGGGATGACATCGCAGCCGGGAGGGTCAGGTGCGCGGCGAGGAGTGTCGGCCCGTCGAGGAGCGCCCAGCTATCCTCGGCTTCCGCCCAAGGATCCTGGGGGAACTCCCGGCAGGCGTCCCAGAGAGCGGTGCGGCCGACGGAGCGCAGACCGATCCAATCACTCGTCGCCAATTGGAGGAGGGCCCATGGGGTCGGGGGGAGCCTGCCGCCGAGCCGCAGCGGGCCCTCGTCCCACCATCTCGGCTCGAGCGCTGCGACCGGGATGATGGCGTTGTCACCCTCGGGGATCGCCGAGTGCGCCACCACCACGCGGTCAGCCATCCCGCCGAGCAGTCGCTGACCAAAGACGACGGCCCCCTCACTTCCCTGGGCGCCGTTCATGATGACGGCCTCCGGGGTGGGCGGCTGGAGCTCGCGCACGATCAGCTGTGGGACGTCTCGGCGCCGGGCCGGATCCGCACCGCGGGCCTGTAGCGGGATGACGGTCAGCTCGTAGCGGTCACGTCTGGGGGGCCCCGCGATGATGGCGCCGAGGAGGAGAGGGGAGAGGAGGCGGGCAGAGTGCGGCAATGTGGGCAAGTCCTGGTGCGGTCTCCGGTGTGGTGCTTGCCCCGCACCGTGCATTCGGGAGGCGACAGATGTCCGTCGCCAAACCCTGGTTCGCGCCCGTCTCCCTGGTGCGGATCAGGTGCTGCCGGGCCGATCGGGTGCGAGCGCGGGTTTCTGGAGAAGCCGGACGACAGTCAGTTGTCGTGGCGACGGTCCACGCTGCTCCCATGGTTCTCACAACCGATGATGCCCGTGGTTACATCGCCAGGGTTCGCTGGCAGTTCGCCAAGACGATGCCCCAGTGGCCCCATGAGTACACGGTGCGGGAGTGGAGGCCCGATCTCGAGCCGGCCTTCCTCGAGTTCGCGGTACTGATCCGCGCCGAAGGCGTGGTCAAGCCGTGGCCTCGGGACGCGGTTCATCCCCGCTACCACCACACCTACCTCGAGCTCGACGGTTGGGAGTACTGGACGATGGGATCGCCGCTGCCCGAAACGACGGTGATCAACCGCGCGCGGACCGATCAGCCGCCAGCGTAGACCCTCGCCCCGGCGTCCATCGAGTCGGCGACGTGCTTGCGGAGCGAGGGCGGGGCCAGCACCTCGACCTGGGCTCCGCAGCACAGCACCCAGGGACGCATCTCCACCTCGCTGGCCACGCTGAGCCGCAACTCGACTCCGCCATTCTCTCGGCTGGTGAACGGGGCACTGCGGAGCCTGAACGACTGGCGCACCGGGCGGTTGCCTCGGGGGCGAAGCGAAGCGCGACCTCGTCGTGGCCGTCCGCCCGCCAGCCGCTCCCAGGCCCCGGGGATCAGGTCGTCGACGTCGAAGTCGGCGGGCGGCTCGAGGTGGCGCTGCCGGCCCACCCGGGCGCGGGATATCTGGTCGAGATGGAAGAGGTGCACCGCCGTGGACGCCGCGTTGTGGGCGAAAACGTAGCTGGTCCGGCCCTGGGAACGCCGCTCGAGGACGCACGGGGGGATGACTCGGCGGGACCTGTGTCCGTGGGTGTCGGTCGTGGATGGAGCCGTGGAGGCAGCCGGCCGAGCGAGCACGCCGCCCAGCCCGGGCTCCAAGAGAGGAAGTCTTTGTTCGCTCGGTCGGCTAGATCGAGGTCGGACCCCTTCCCCGGCTCTCCAAGCCGTTCTGCGAGAAGTGGCTCATCCCCGACACCCGACAGCCCTGCAACGATCAACTGGTCCGGACTCGGCCCACTCTCGGGCGCAGTGAGGGCAGTCTCGACGATCCCCGAGAGCTTGAGCTCTCTGAGACGAGCGCCGAACCACTTGGAGGCTTCATCGCGCGTGACCAGCTGAGTGGCGCGGGCACGGGCGACGATGACGCGAGAGCCTGTCGGTGGTCGCTCCCACCCCGATAGAGATGAGGTGGCCTCCGCCTGGACTTTCGCATGGACCTGCGTGACCGCGTCTTTGCCGAGGTTGCGGGTATCCACCGCCACTTGCCAGTAGGCGGTGCCGTCTTGGCTACAGAGCCCGCACACGAGGGGACCTCCACAGGCGACCATCTCCCCGGCGGCCCGCAGGTTGAGAGCGACGTTGTTCACTAGAGACCCCTCAGTCGCAAATCGGAGCTGCGGATGGTGGGGGAACAACTCCCTGATCTCCTTGTGGGCGGCGATGACGACGCCGGACACTTTCTGAATGAGCTTGTACGCGGGCTCGAGTGCCGCCGCCTCGGTATCACTGATGGGCCCAAGCGCGTCGTCTGCCACGTTCTGTTCCTCCAAGAAGGTTCCCAGGTCTCTCCATCTACTGCCGGCTGCCCAACTGGCCGGTGCGGCCCGTCCGTGCCTGGCGCTCTGGTACAGCTCGTTCCAGGTGAGGTTATCGAGGTCGGGCATGTCTGGGCGAGGCGGGGTGTGTGCCAAAGTGAGGAGCCAAACGGACGGACCGGCGCATTGTTGGTAGTAGTCGAGCTGCTGGCCACTCTCCGGCGCGTTGATCTTGACCTCTATCCAAACCTCACCAGTGATCCGCCCGAGTGCATCGACTACGTAGAGAACGAGGTCGAGCCGGCCTCGGGGTAGAGCCACTTGAGTGGCCGGTCGCAGGATAGAAGCGTTCAGGAAACCGACCCTTTCGGCCCGCGCGCGGTCGAGCCGGCAGAGTGCCTCAAGCATGGGCAGGGAATCCTCCTCGATCGCCATCGCCAGGGCCTCGGTGGTGAAGTTCTCCTGGGCGATGGCGGCCGAGTCCTTGCTGTACATGTAGAGGCGTCCGAGCCGCGAACCTCTTCCTGTCATCGGGGCCTCTCGTTCATCTTCGGCATCCCTTGTGCGCGGGAACGTGCCAGCACCGAGATCATAGGCTTCGCATGGGCGCTTCCGAGGTGGTCGGTCAAGAACTCCTTTGCGCGCCCAGTGACGGGCAGTTGTCGCTCCGGCCAGTCATGCTAGCCGGACGGAGTTCACAAGCTCGGATGCAGGGAACTACATCGCCACGGTGCGCTGGCGGTTCGCCAAGACCATGCCCCGGTGGCCGCACGAGTACACGGTGCGGGAGTGGAGGCCCGATCTCGAGCCGGATTTCCTCGGGTTCGCGGCACTGATCCGCAGCGAGGGCGTGGTGAAGCCGTGGCCTCGGGACGCGGCCCATCCACGCTATCACCATACCTACCTCGAGCTCGACGGCTGGGAGTACTGGACGATGGGGAGCGCCGCTGCCCGAGACCACGGTGATCAACCGCGCGCGGGTCGATCAGCCGCCGGCGTAGAGCCTCGCCCCAGCCGCCATCGAGTCAGCGACGTGCCGGCGGAGCGAGGACGGGGCCAGCACTTCCACCTGGGCTCCCCAGCCCAGCACCCAGGGTCGCATCTCCACCTCGCTGGCCACCGTGAGCCGCAGCTCGACCCCACCATCCTCTCGGTCGGTGAGCTGGGCACTGCGATGCCAGAAGGACTGGCGCACCCGGGCGGCGGCCTCGGGGGCGAAGCGCAGCACGACCTCGTCGTGGGCCTCCGCCTGCCAGATGCCCCAGGAGCCGGAGACCAGGGCGTCGACGTCGAAGTCGGCGGGAGGCTCGAAGCGCTCACGGACCACCCGAGCCCGGGAGATGCGGTCGAGCCGGAAGAGGCGCACCGTGCCCGACGCCTCGTCGTGGGCGAAGACGTATACGGTCCGGCTCTCCGACCGTGGCTCGAGGAAGTACGGGTGGATGACCCGGTGGGAGCCGTGCCCCTGGGCGTCGGTGTACTCGATCTCCAGTTTCAATTGGCCCGTGAAGGCCTCGACCACCGTTCTGCGGAGCTGGAGCGCGAGGGGATCCTCCGGCCGCTGTTCGACCGTCTCGATGAAGCGGCCGAGCAGATCGGTGACGGTGGGGACCTTGAGGGCGGCGGCCAGACGGGCCATGGCCCCGACCACGGCGGGATCGCGGTCGGGGTAGAGCTGCTGGAGCAGCCGGACGGCGATGAGCAGGGCGGTGGCCTGATCGCGGTCGAGCTGGAGGGCGGGGAGCCGGGTGCCCTCGCCGAGCTTGTAGCGGCCGTCGACGGCGACGATGTCCAGGCCGACGTCGTCGCGGAGCTGGCGGATGTAGCGCTGGGCGGTGCGGACGTCGACCTCGAAGGCTTCGGCGAGCTCGGCGGTGGTGAGGCCGACCCGGGTGTTGCCCAGGCGGTCGAGGAGGTCGATCACCCGGATGAACTTGTCGCCGGTCGAGTAGCCGGATCTGGCGGGCATGGCGCTCGCAGCCTACCCCTCTCGAGGTGACGATGGGGTGTCGCTCCCCTCCGTCGCCGGTAGAGCGACAGGCTGATGTCGCTGGCTGACGCCAGCCTGTGGGCAGCACCCCGACTGCGGGTGGCGGAGGAAGGATGCGACGTGATGGGCCGAGCGAGGCGCAGGGTCCGGCGCCGGTGCGTGTGAGATGGCCCGCGAGAAGTCCAAGGGCTGCTTCGCCTGCCTGGGTAACGGCTGCTTCTGGTTCTTCGTCGTGGGCCTCATGGCGTCTGCGTGGGAGAACAGCGGACTGGTCCTGCGGATCGCTGAGGCGGGCAGCCTGGTCGCCGTCCTCGCTGCCGCTCTCTGGGTGCGGCGACACTCTTCTCCGAACCCCGGGCCCCCGCGTGGACGCTGACGGGATGCGGTCCTCGCGCTAGCCAACCTCGTTGGCTGTGACGCCGACGTCGGACCGGCACCGGACCGGTGCTACGATTCCTGCGGGTTCAGAGCGGACAGCGTCAAGCCTCCTGGCTTGCTGTCCCGACAACCTCGCCCCGCGCAAGGTGCCTCCAGGAGAAGACCCGGTCCGGCTGCGGATCGCAGCGGGCAAGAGCGGGGTCACGGCGGGAGCCGGATTCCTCGATGGAGGTCTGGCCATGTCCACAAGCATTCCCGGCATCGAGTGCACGCTGTACCACCCAGGACATCGGGTCCACTGGATCCAGGTCATCGGTGCCTCCCTGCCACGGAACCCCCGGGGCGGGCGGATCGTCTCGATTGCAGGCGGGATCATCACGGTCGACCTCGATGGAGAGGCGCGCCGCTATCGCAACCACGCCACCCGCCAGCTCCGGGCCCTGGTGGAGGAGCTCGGCCTGGAGGCTGTTGTCGACGAGCCGCGAGCGCTTCTCAAGGTACCCCTGCCAGATCGGGGAACTCTGAAGTGCTTCAGCATCGTGGGTGTCGGCAAGCCATGGCATCGGTGCCGCTTCGACCAGCCCACTCAATTCGATCCTGAAGCGCTGGTCAAGCGAAGCATCACCCACGGAGGCTTCAGCGTACCGGGGCCGCTTCTCCTTCAGCACCTGGGAGTGCGCGTCCCCAGCGGGCCCTGAGTTGGTGACAAGCGTGACGTGGCGCCGCGCAACGCCTGGGCGGTGGCGAACGCGGTCACCCGGGTGGCGAGAAGCTGGCCCGCGGCCAGATAGCAGGAGACCGGCGTCGCCCTTTCCAGCTACCTCGCCCGGTACTTCGGGCTAGACATTCCGGAGAGTCCCGCGCCCAGCTGAGACTGCGGAACGGTGGGGAGGGGCCATCGCCTCTCCCCCGTTTCCGCCCAACTTCGTCACCGGTTGGCCGGACGATCGCAGCTGCGCAGGGCTATCGTCTTGGCGATGCCGTTCAGCCCGCGCCTCATCGCCCTCTCCCGAGATGGGACCTGTGACGGCTGCGGACGACCCGTCCCTCGCGGTGAGCGGGCCTGGTGGGTCAGAGGCAAGCCCACTGTGACCTGCCTCTCCTGCCGGCCGGCGCCGGCTGACCCGGCCCCTGTGGGAGCGGTCGCGCCTCCGCCGGGTCGCGGGGCAGGAGGCGGGTGTCACGAACGTGATGGGGAGACGCCTGACGTGGCCGCTGGCGCCGCCCTCCCGGTTCAGGAGATCGATCGTGGCATCGCGGGCCGGTCCGCCCTGGGGGAGTACGAGCGACGGCATGCCAAGCGCGAGCAGCGCATTCGCCAGCGCTGGGGCCGGCTCTCAGGGCTGGTTCTCGCGCTGTCGGAGGACCCGCAGTCCACACGGGCCTGGGAGCGTGGCTCGACCGGCGAAAGCAAGCTGGCTCAATCCCTGGCGAAGCTCGAGCGTGACGACGTGATCGTCCTTCACGACCGCTGCGTTCCCCGCAGCCGGGCGAACATCGATCACATCGTGGTGTGTCCGTCGGGCGTGTTCGTCGTCGACGCCAAGCTGTACACGGGTGAGATCCACGTCAAGGATGTCGGCGGCCTGTTCAGCGGCCGCGATCTGCGGCTCTTCGTGGGGAGTCGAGATTGCACTGGCCTTGCCGCCGGGATGGCCTGGCAGGTGGCGGCCACCAAGGCGGCGCTGTGCGAGGCTGAGATTCTGGTGTCTCCCGTCCTCTGTTTCATCGACGCGGAGTGGCCCCTGCTCGGCGGACCGCGAGAGTTCATGGGCGTCCTGATCGAGAGCGAACGCTCGCTCAAACGGCGCGTGGCGCGACCTGGCGATCTCGAACTCGAGGAGGTTCGCGAAACGGCGATGGTCCTCGCCCAGGCCCTACCGGCGCACCACGCCTGAGCTCAGCGCCAGAGCGCCCGCCAGATCCCGGCTCTGGCCGCCGCTCGTCCGATGATCTTGTTCTTGGCCCGCCGGGCGATGCGGTGGGGATTGCCCGACGCCAGCGTCGTGACGTCGTTGGCCATCCGCGCGGCGCGATAGAGGTTGGAGACCAGCCCGCGGCGCCTCACCCCAGCGCCTCCGCCACGAAGTGCTGCGCGTCCACGGTCAGCTCCACCCGCTCCGATTCCTCCGTCTCGATGAGGTGGAGCAACCGACTCGCCATCTCGGGCTGCTCGGTGCCGATGGCGAGTCCGAGCGACAGCCAGTAGTCTGCCGTCTCCAGCAGCATGGGGTGGAGATCCTCAGGGGTCTCGGCGCGGACATCCTCCATGGAGTGGAGGAGCGCCGAGGCATAGCGTCGCCATGCTGTGTCAAGGCTCTCGTTCGTCGCCGGCGTGCGCTCTGTCGTCATGGTGTGCCCTCATGCCCTGGCGTGGCGCTGCCAGTGTACCGTCGGCGGCGAGCAGTCGACCGCGCCTCGAAGGGGGAGGGCTGATGACGGTCGGCAATCGCCGGCTTCAGCCCGCGAGCAGGATCCGCAACGCGCTGGCCGTGCCGCAAGAGGCGATCTCCGCGGGCAGCGAGGTTAGTGTCCAGGGACGTGGTGTACGAGGAGCCTGAGGGTTCCCAGTGAGGTCGCGGTCTACTTACTTCCTTGCTCGTGCCGCTGGGGCTTCAGCCAGCCCTTTCTGAGCACCGAGTAGTGGCATTCGTCCAGCACTTGACGATGTTCCGGGCACTTACACTGGCATCGTCCCCGCCCGTTTGGATGTGTGCTTGGGCCACTCGCATGAAAGCGATGCAGCGATCTGCATTGGTGGCCGGCGATCGCAGACGGAGACGATATGCCGCCGCAATCCCCGGCAGGTTGGCCCGTCCGCCGGCTACGAGGAGCTCCAGCGTGAGGCTCCGGCCTCCGTCCGCCAGGCCCAGGGCATATCCCGGGTGTTGCGGGCCACGCCGGGACGGCCGGCCGCGTCGACGACGATGATCCCGCCCTCACCGCCCACTCGCTCGGCCAGCTCCTCGATGAGCCGGGCGGCGCAGGTCGGGGCGTCCAGCCCGGCCGCGAGCATCTCGACCGCCCGCCGGCAGCCGGCCAGGCGGATGAAGGCCTCGCCTTGCCCGGTGGCGCAGGCGGCGCCGGGGGCGTCAGCGTAGAAGCCGGCGCCGCAGATGGCGCTGTCGCCGACCCGCCCGGGGAACTTTCCGCTGACGCCGCCGGTCGAGACCGCGACCGCAAGGCCGCCGCGGTCGTCCCGGCAGACGGCGCCGACTGTCCCTCCGGCACTGCTCGGAAGCGCTCTCGCCGACTCCCGGAGGTGTTCCCGGCCGGCGAGGGGCAGGCCCCGCTCGGCGGCGAAGCGGGAGGCGCCGGCGCCGGCCAGCAGGACGTGGCGGCCGTCCTCCAGGACGGCCCGGGCTACGCTCACCGGTCTGGCCGAGTCGGTCATGCCGGTGACGGCACCCGTCCGGAGCCTTTCAGCCGTCATCACCCCGGCGTCCAGCTCGACCTCGCCGTCAGCGTTGCGAACCGCTCCGATACCGGCGTTGAAGTGCGGATCGTCCTCGAGCGCGGTGACTGCGGCCACCACCGCGGAAAGCGCTCCGTCGTCGAGAGCGCGCCAGCCGGTCTCGAGCGCCCGGTCCAGACCGGCGTCGATCTCCGCGCGCGGAATCCGCGGGTCCCACCGTCCGGCTCCGCCGTGGACGATCAGGGTTGCCACCGGCACATTGTGGACTTCGCGCAGCCGCCGCTGGGAAGTGCGCCACGCCGGCACTTGAGGCATCTCGCCGAATACCAAGGCCGCCGACGCGGAGCCCCCCAGCCCTCCCCGCTTGAAGGCGACGACCGCCGAGGAGAGGAGGGGTAGCTGCCGGCGTCGAGTGAGGTCAGCGTCGCCCATGCCAGAGTGTGTCAATGTACTCCGACGGATCGTGGTAATCGGTGCTGGACCTCATGGTTGGTGAGGGCGAAGGCTAGGCTGCTCGTGCGGTCGGTCTGGAGGGGTAGCAGCCTGACCAACCTCGTCAATCGCAACGCAAGCGTCCGTTACCTCGGGTCTAAGGGGTCGGCCAAAGACCCCGTTTCTCGGGCGCTTGGGACGCAGCGGGGCTCGTCCGCTGTCAGCCATAGGTGTTCCAATACTGCGATACTGCACGATCGTGTGGATCGCCACGTCCAGTCTCGTGCTCTTCAGCGGACGAGGGCTATCAGTCGGCTGGGAGTGTCGGGGCTGGCTGCGTTGGCCTTGCGGGGCCTACGGGCAGAGTTAGGAGATGCCCGCGCCGTTCCTTGACCTCTCCAAGGTGGTTCGCCAACGTCAGACGCAGAATCCGCGAACCGTCCTGGCGTTCTATGCGACTGTTCTAGGACTCATCCTCGCTGCCGTCGTCGGCTTGGTGCTCGTGCTTGCGGCCACGGGGATCGACACCGGCTTGATTCCAGCGGCAGTTGTATTCGCGGGGGCCGTGAGCTTGAGTCCGCGAAGTTGATAGGTGCGAGGATGGGCGAGGGTGTGCTCGGCCTCGGATGCGATGCCACAGCGGTCAGGTGGGCTTGACCAGGGTCATGGCGAGACGGCTCATCGCCGCCGCCACGGCCCG
>Ga0224555_1000398_pt1 | contig 66469 bp, 57 predicted proteins | sample 714S23034metaG_FD_180687 | JGI IMG/M metagenome (GOLD analysis project Ga0224555, IMG submission 180687) | Peat soil microbial communities from Stordalen Mire, Sweden - 717 S2 30-34 | ecosystem: Environmental > Terrestrial > Soil > Wetlands > Peat | place: Sweden: Norrbotten County, Stordalen... | reverse complement strand
TCCGGGGGGCACGCGCGCCCTCGCGTGTGGCAGTCGGCGCCCCCGCCGACTGCTTCCCCTCGTGCCATAGGAAGTGGAGAGGATGCAAAGATGTGGTCGGCGAGGGTGCCGACCACGACACGCGAGGGCGCGTGTGCTCCCCCAGACCGCGCCATTCCATCGTTAGGCGAGGATTTGGGTCCTGGTTGGCGGGTTGACCACGCGAGGCGGTTTTGTTAGATTCGCCGAAATGAATTCATTAGCCGTTGACTGGCGCGCGCTCCTGACTTCTTTGCTGATTGCGGCCGGATTTTTGCTGGCCCCAAATCCGCTGAGGGCGGTGGAAAAAGCGTATGCGCCGCCCGCGTCTCCGCGCGCGTCCTACGATTTCAATCCGAACTGGAAATTCGTCAAAGGGGACGCCTCCGGGGCGGAGAAGCCTGATTTCGACGATTCGGCCTGGGCCATCGTCAGCACGCCGCACACTTACAACGACGCGGACTCTTACCAGGTCATCATCAGCCACAGCGGCGGGGACCGGGGCGCTTACGCGGGCGTCGCCTGGTATCGCAAGCATTTCAGGCTGCCGTCCGGCGCCAAGGAAGGGAAAGTGTTTTTGGAGTTTGAAGGGCTGAAACAGGCGGGCCGTTTCTGGGTCAACGGAAAATCCGCCGGCAAATTCGAGAACGGCATCACCGCCTGCGGTCTGGACCTGACCGATCTGGTGAATTTCGACGGCGACAACGTCCTCGCGGTCAAAGTGGACAACAGCAACGACTACAAAGAGGAGGCCACGGGCGTGGGCTATCAATGGTTGGGGCGGGACTTCGATCCGAATTATGGCGGCTTGAACCACAATGTTGGGTTGCGCCTGACGGGCAAGGTTTATCAGACCCTGCCGCTGTACGAGAATCTCCAGACCACCGGCGTTTATATTTATCCCTCGCATTTTTCCATGGCCGCCAAAAGTTGCGACGTGACGGTGGAGGCGCAGGTGCGGAACGAAGCCGCCGACCCGCAAGCGGTGACGTTGTCGGCGGTGGTGGTGGACGCGAACGGGGTGGCGCGCGCCCGCTTTGAAGGGGACACTTCCGACCTTGTGACCGGTCAAACGGAGGCGCTCAAGGCCACCGGCTCGCTGGCCCCGGCGCGATTCTGGGACGTGGACGATCCGTATCTTTACGAGGTTTATACCATCCTGACTGTCAATGGAAAGGTGGTGGACGTTGGCAAGACCCGCACCGGCTTTCGCCAGGCCGAATTCAAAGGCGGCGCGGGCAAGGGCGGCCTCTGGCTCAACGGGCGTTTTGTCTATTTGAAGGGCTACGCGGAGCGGGCTGTGGACGAGTGGGCCGGCCTGGGCCAGGCTTACCCGGATTGGATGCACGATTTCAACGCGGCACTGCTGCGCGGCACGCACGCCAATTACATGCGCTGGATGCACATCTCGCCGCAGGCGGTGGACGTGCGCGCGTGCGACAAAACCGGCATCGTGGAGATTTGCCCGGCGGGCGACAAGGAGAAGGACGCGCAGGGCCGGCAATGGGAGCAGCGCGTGGAAGTCATGCGGGACTCGATGATTTATTTTCGGAACGCGCCGAGCATTCTCTTTTGGGAAGCGGGCAATACCGTGGTCACCGCCGACCAGATGAAGCAAATGGTGGCGTTGCGCAAGGAATGGGATCCGAACGGCGGCCGCGCCATGGGCACGCGCGGCAACAGCGACGAGCAGGCCAACAGCGCGCTGACCCCGGTGTCGGAGTATTACGGGGTGATGATGCCGCAGGACCGGCGGCTCGACCATATAACCAATCCCACGGCCATGTTCCGCGGTTACAGCTTGGAGCGGCGCGACCGCGCGCCGATCGTCGAGGCGGAGGATTTTCGCGAGGAAGCGGCCCGGAGATTTTGGGATGATTTCTCGCCGCCGCATTTCGGTTTCAAGAAAGGCCCGAACGACACGTGGAACCTGAATTCGGAGACCTTTTGCCTCAGGGCGGCCGGACGCTACCACGATTATTTCCTCAACCGCATTTCCAACCCCGATCCGGCCCACGCCCGATGGTCCGGCTACTGTTCGATTTACTGGACGGACGAGAACGCCGACGGACGGCAGGACAGCAGCGAAGTCTGCCGGGTGAGCGGCAAGGTGGACGCGGTGCGGCTGCCCAAGGAGGCTTACTACGTTTATCGCGTGATGCAAAATGACGCGCCGGACCTCCATATCATCGGCCATTGGACGTATCCGACGAACACGGTCAAAACGATTTACGTGGCGGCCAGCCATGGCGACTCGGTGGCATTGGCCATCAACGGAAAATCGCGCGGGATCGTCAGCGCGCCGACCAACGGTTGCATTTTTGCGTTCCCGGACATTGCTTTTGAGCCGGGCGTCATCAGCGCGGTGTCCCTGGCCAAGGGCAAAATCGTGGCCCGGGATGAAATTCAGACCGCCGGGGCGGCCAAGGCGCTCAAGTTGACGGCCCACACCGGGCCGAAGGGGTTGCAGGCGGACGGTTCCGACGCGGCTTTTTTCGACGTGGAGGTGGTGGACGCGAAGGGACGCCGCTGCCCGACAGACGAGGCGCGCGTGGATTTCAAGGTGGCCGGCCCGGCAACGTGGCGCGGTGGTTACAACAGCGGCCTGACCAACTCTGTCAACAAACTCTATCTCGAAACCGAGGATGGCATCAACCGGGTGGCCCTCCGTTCGACGTTGCAAGCCGGCGCCATCACCCTCACCGCCACGAGGGCCGGGCTTGAGCCGGCCTCCGTGACCATCCAGTCCAAGCCGGCGCCAATCAAGGACGGGTTAATTGTAAATGATGCGACTGATTCATCCATGTAAACTGGCGCCGGCTTTGGTTTTATGGCTGGCCCTGCCTTGGTTGGGAGGCGGCTCCGCCGCGGCGGATTCCCTGGAGGCCGCGCCTTCGCCGGTTTCCTATCAACACATCGCGCGGCATAATCCCAATTTCTCCATTCACGTGGTGACCATTGATCTTGGCGATCCGCGCGTGTCGGCCCGTGTGGCCCGCGGCGGGCCGGATCCTGACGGCGACGGCCCTTGGACGACCACCCTGCTGCCCGTGAGTGAAATTGCCGCGCGCGAAGGTTTTGATATCGCCATCAACGGCGACTTCTTCATCGCCAAATCCACCCACGACATCGAAGGACCCAAAACGGGCTACGTGCGCGGCCTGTTCGCGTCGCCGGAAGGGATGGCCATGACGGACGGGCAATTATGGCACCGGGGGACCAATGGACACCCCTATCTGGGCATCACGACCAACCATCTGGCGCGTCTGTTTGAGAGCGGGCGGACGGAGCCCATAGCCGCGGGCCTGTGCGAGATCGTGGCCGGCGGCCCAATGCTCGTGCAGGACGGGAAACCGTTGGAATACAGGTCCGCCTTTGCCACCAACCGTCATCCGCGAACGGCGGCAGGGCTGAACCGTGCCGGCAGCCGGCTCCTGTTGATCGTCGTGGATGGGAGGCAGCCCAAGTTGTCCATCGGCATGACCTTGCATGAAGTATCCCAAGAGATGATGCGCCTGGGTTGCGCCAGCGCGATCAACCTGGACGGCGGCGGTTCCACGGCCCTGGTCTATCGTGATCCCGCCACTCATGCGCTCAAAGTATTGAACTCGCCTTCGGATACGCGGGAACGACCCGTGGCCGACGCCCTCGGCATCACCGTGCGTGCGCCGCTGCCAGCGCCCAAGGACTAACCACGTTCCACGCCCGCATCCACGATATGAAGAGCGACGATCTGATGACGGAGGCGCGAGCGCGGATCACCTGGGGCGAGCCAACTTCATCCGTTCGCGGCTTCCTGATCGCCAACGGCATCTCCGAAACCGAGGCCAACGCCAGAATCGCGGAGCTGGACTCGGAGAGAACGCGGGATATCCGAAGGATCGGGATCTGGGATGTTGGCATCGGGGTGGCGCTGCTAGGCGGAGCGGCCCTTTTGTTTTGGCTTTGGCTCAGGGGCGCCCATCACGGCATGGCAAGCTCCACTCGATCTAGCAAGGGCGTGGGAATGCTTATTCTTATGGGCCTCTATGGAATATGGAGGCTCATCAAAGGACTCTTTTATCTCATCCGCCCCCAATCCGAGCGGGACTCCTTAACGGACGTAAAATGATTTTAATTGCTCGATTGTGTACCAACTGAATCATGGACCCAGTTGGACAGCTCAACGACTTATTGCGGAACAGGTGCAGACGCGGGCGGGCGTGGCCAGACTTTAGAATTGATTTGACCGAAAAGGGACGAATCGGCTTAACATTCAAGGACAGATGAAAATCCTGAGTCTTCCGCGGTGGGTTCCCGCCGCCTTGGCCTGCTGGCTCCTGCCCTTGTTTCTCAGCCCCGTTTGCGCGCAAGGCGCGGCCACCATGGAGGATCGCCTCGCCCGCCTGGAAGCGGCCAGCCGCCCGGCGCCGGTGATCAACGCGGGCGATAACGCCTGGATGCTGACCAGCGCCGCGCTGGTGCTGATGATGACGGCCCCTGGTTTGATTCTCTTCTACGGTGGCTTGGTGCGGCGCAAGAATGTCCTAAGCACCATGATGCAAAGCCTCGTTTTGATGGTGTTGGGGTCAGTGTTGTGGATGGTTTACGGCTACAGCATGGCCTTCGGGGAAGGGAACCCGTTTTTCGGAAATCCGCTTCAGTACTTCATGCTCAAGGGCGTGGGAGCGGCGCCCAATCCGGCCTATGCGCCCACCGTGCCGCAGGAGAGCTTCATGCTTTTTCAAATGATGTTCGCCATCATCACGCCCGCCCTCATCAGCGGCGCGATTGCGGAGCGGATGAAGTTCAAGGCTTACATCCTGTTCATGGCCTTGTGGGTGACGTTGATCTATTTCCCGTTGTGCCACATGGTTTGGGGCCGGGGCGGTTTGTTGAATTGGAGCCTGGGCGGGCGGTATCCCGTGCTGGATTTTGCCGGCGGCATGGTGGTGCATGTCAGCTCGGGCGTCTCCGCGCTGGTCTGCGCACTGGTGCTCGGAAAGCGGCTTGGTTTCGCGGCCTGGCCTTGACGGTGGTTTTCGCCGCCACGGGCACGTTTGTCCTTCTCAAGATTGTCAACGCCCTGACCGGCCTGCGGGTGACGCCGGAAGAGGAAGCTTCGGGATTGGACCTCTCGGAACACGGCGAAAGCGCCTACAATGATTAAGGTGCGGAGCTTTACGCGGAGGCTCCAATCTGGCAATCATCTGTCATGGCAAAGAATCCAGCATCCGATAATCTGCCGCTAGCCGATGTGCTGCGCGCGGCGAACGAATTGGTCGCCGAAAAGCTGATGCAGGATTGGGCGCTTGGCGGCGCGCTGGCGGCGATTTATTACGTCGAGCCTTTCATGACCTATGGCGCGGACATTTTTTTCATTCCCGCAGACAAGGGCTTCACCGCCGGCATCCCGGCCATCTATGCCTACCTGCAAGCGCGGGGCTGGCAGGCTGAAGGCGAACATCTGCTCATTGGCGGATTCCCCGTGCAATTCCTCGCCGCCCACGGACTGACGGAGGAGGCGGTGCGCGAGGCCGAACGAATTGACTACGAAGGCGTGCCCGCAAAGATTTTTCCCGCCGAATACATTGTGGCCATAGCCGCCAGCGTAGGTCGGGCCAAGGACAAGGCGCGGATTGAACAACTGCTCCAGCAGGCTGACCTCGACAAAACAAAGCTGGAAAACATTTTGCAACGGCATAAGCTGAAGCTGCCAGTATTATGAAATTGGAAATGCGGCAAAAACTCGCGCGCGAGCCATTCGCGGACAAAATCCGGAAAGTCGGCCAGCTCATCCGGCTGGCGAAAACCTTTCCCCGCCGCCCAGCCAAACCACAGGTCATCGCCAAATGAAGATCACCAAAGACCTCCGCAAATACTCGGCCGAACAAGGCATCGCCGAGGAGGAAGCTCTTAATAAAGGCATGGGAGGGATGTCGAAAGAATTCGTCGCAAGTGTCAGGACACCTGCACTGCATTTTACCGGAGACTCGGAACAGGCAGCTTTTTGAATTTGACTCGCAAATAGATGGCCCCATGTTGTATAAGGAGCAGGAATGCGGTCATATCCCGCCCTTACGCTTGGCCTCAATATCACAGGGATCGCAAGGCGGGGGCGATGGGCTGGCGGGCGGCGCGGAGGGCGGGGAAGAGTCCGCCAAAAAATCCAATGATGGCGGCGCAGGCCACGCCGCGCGCCAAGAGCATGGGCGTCACGGCAAAGGAAAAGGCCACCTGGCTGAAACTTTGCATGTTCATCGTCGCCGCCCGGTAACCGTCAAACATAAGCCAGGCCGCGAGGCCGCCCGCGCTCCCCCCCAACAGCGCCAGGGCCATGGATTCCGCCAGCACCGACAGCACCACCGCCCCGCCGCTGAAACCCAGCGCCCGCAAAGTGGCGATCTCGCGCGTGCGCGAGGCCACGGCGGAATACATGGTGTTGAGCGCGCCAAAGACCGCCCCCACCCCCATCAACGCCGCCACCAGCGTGCCCAGCGTCGTGATCAGGTTTGTTACCGTGCGCGATTGCTCGGCGTAGTAGTCCGACTCGCGCACGACTTTGACGTTCAGACGCGGATCGGCGCTTAGCGCGGCCTGGAATGGCCCGAAGTCATCCGCCGAATTCAACTTGACGTGAACCGCCTGAAAACTGGTGCCGCGCTCAAAGGCCGCCTGCAACATGCTGGTGTCAGCCCAAATCTCCGATTCCGCCAGCCCGCCCTCGTCGGAAAACAGGCCGACAATCGTCCAGAACTGCCCGTTGACATCGAGCTTGGCCCCCACCTCCAGCCCGCGAAATTCGGCGGCGGCGCCCGCCCCAACAATGACTTCGTTGCGGCCCGGTTCGAATCGCCGGCCCTGGCACAAACGCCAGCCGCGCCGAATGCGATACGCGGGCGCCTCGACGCCCCGCAACGGGACATTGGCGTCGGTGCCGGTGGAGCGTTTGGGTAATTCGAGACTGACGTATAATTCCGAGGAGGCGGCCACGACGCCCGGGGCGTTGGCGATGATGCGGGTTTCCTCCTTGCTCATGATGCTGGTCATCTCGGTGTCCGCTCCGCTGCGCATGACCAGCGCCGCCGCCGGCGAACCGCCCGTGGTCATGGCGCGTCGAAATCCCTGGGCGATGGACAGCATCCCCACCAGCACGGCCACCACCCCGGCGATGCCGAAGACGGCGGCGGCGGCAGCGCCTTTGCGTTCGGGCAGGCTCGACAAACTGAACCGCGTGAGCACGGCGGCTTGATCCAGCCAATGGATAAGGGAGCGCATAAGTCAGTTGCGCCGCAACGCCTCCGCCACGTTCAGGCGCATGGCTTGCAGGGCGGGCGGGAGTCCGGTGGCCAGGCCAAGGGCGGCGATGAAAAGAACGCCGGCGGCAACGTCGGCGGGAGGCAGGTAAAAGAGCGGCAGTGTCCCATGCGTCGGGTCGCCCTTGGCGATGAAAATCCAGGCCAGCCCCAGCCCCGCCACTCCGCCCAGGCCGGAAAGGAACAGCGATTCGGCCAGCACCAGCGCCAGGACTTGCGCGTTGGTGAAGCCGAGGGCCTTGAGCACGCCCAATTCCTCCCGGCGCTCGCGCACCGCCTGGGCCATGGTGTTGCCCGCCACCAGCAGGATGGTGAAAAACACCGCGCTGAGAATGGCCACCATGATTTTCCCGATGTCGCCAATCTGCTCGGCGAATCCCTGCACAAACGCTTTCTCCGGCTCGGTCTTGGTTTCCGCCGACGAATTGGCGAATTCGGCGTCAATGCTCCGGCAGACGCGCGTGGCCCCGGCCGGATCGGCCACGCGGATGTAATACCAGCCAATGTAGCCTTGGGCGTACAGGCGGGTCTCATCGAAGTAGTCGTAACGGATCAGCATCCGGGTCGTGTCGGTCCCTTTTTTCGCGCCGTCGTAAATGCCAGCGATGTCGAATTCCCAGGTTTGGCCGCCGCCCTTCTTTGGCCAGACGGTGGCTTGCAGGGGAACGCGGTCGCCCACCTTCCAGCCGAATCGTTCCGCCGTGGTGCGTCCGACCACGACGCTGGCGCGCGCCGTCAGCCAGGCCCGCTTCTCCTTTTCCGGCAGGATAAAATCGGGGAAGACATTCAGGTAATCCTGCGGGTCCACCACTATCTGCGGGAAGAAATTGGCGGGCTTTTGGTAGATGCCCCCAAACCAGGTGCTGCAGGCCACGCGCGCCACGCCGGAGAGGCCCTGAACGCGGGCTTTATAACTGACAGGCAGAAGCTCCACGATGGACACCTTGTGGCGCGTGACCACGCGGTCGGCCCCGGCCACGCTCACGCCCGCGTTGAACGCCGCGCGGATGGCCGACAAATAACCGTACAGCAAAAAAGCCACCAGCACCGAAAGCAGCGTCAGAAACGAACGTAATTTCCTGCGTCCCAGGCCGGCCAGGATGAGAGGCAGGTATTTCATTCCGGCGGCGCGGCGCTGACTTGCCCTTTGTTGAGGTAAATGGTGCGGCTGGCCGCGTGCGACGCGTGCGGATCGTGCGTGACCATGACGATGGTTTTGCCCTGCTCCCGGTTGAGCGCGCCCAGCAGCCCCAGAATCTCGTCGCCCGCCTTGCGGTCCAGATCCCCCGTCGGTTCATCGCACAGCAGCAGGGTCGGGTCGGCCACGATGGCCCGGGCGATGCCGGCGCGTTGCTGTTCGCCGCCGGACATCTGGCGCGGATAATGCCGCGCGCGGTGCGCCAGCCCCACCATGCGCAAGGCCGTGGCGGCATGGCTTTTCCGCTCCGCCCTGGAAAGCGGTGTCAATAAAAGGGGCAATTCCACGTTGCGCTCCGCCGTCAGGGTGGGCAGCAAATTGTAGAGTTGGAAAACGAAGCCGATGTGGCGCGCGCGCCAGGCGGCCAATGGATGATGGGCAAGGGCGGCCAGGTTTTCGCCGCACACCATGATTTCCCCTTCGCTGGGGCGGTCCAGGCCGCCCAGGAGATTGAGCAGCGTGCTCTTGCCCGAACCCGACGGCCCCATGAGCGCGAGGAATTCGCCCCGGCGCAACTCCAAATCCAGGTCGCGCAAAACGTGAATGTCCTCCGAGCCGCGGTGGAAGACCTTGCCGACGCCGCGAAGGCGCGCCAAAACGTCCGGGTTGCTGGTCATGGCCGTTTTTCCCGCACCGCCGCGCCGTCGCGCAGGCCGGGCGGGGGCGCCACGATCACCCGCTCGCCGGCGGCGACGCTGGCGGTCACCAGCATCTGATCGTCATTGGTCGCGCTGACCCGCACCTCGCGCCAGCGGGCGCGGCCCTCGCGCAAAATCCACACCGCCTCGCGTCCGTTCTCCTCTTGCACGGCGGCAGGCGGGAGGAGGACGCCCGCCGGGACTGAAGTGGCGGCCGGGCCGGCTTGAAAGGAAACCTTCACCCCCATGTCGGGCAACATGCGCGGGTCCAGCGCCTCAAAACCGATGCGGACCTTGACCGTGCCCTTCTGGCGGTCCGCCGTCGGAATGATGGCGATGACATGGGCCGGAATTTTCCAGTCCGGGTAGGCGTCCAGCACGGCCTCCACCGGCTGGCCGGCAAAGACGCGGTGGATGTAATTCTCGTTGACATCCACTTCCACCTCCAGCGAACTCATATCCACCAGCGTGCAGATGCCGGTGCGGGTGAAGCCGCCGCCGGCGGAGAGCGGGGAGATGACTTCGCCGGGCTGGGCGGTTTTGGAGACAATGACGCCGTCAAAAGGAGCGCGGATGACGGTGTCGTCCAATTGTTGCTGCCAGATGGCGATCTGGCGCCGGGCGACCGTTACCTCGGCCTGCTGGCGTTCCAGCCTGGCTTTGAGGCTGTCGGCGTCGGCGCGGGCCTTGTCGGCTTCGGAGGCGGAATCCACGCGGTTGCTTTGGAGCGAGAGAACGCGGAAACACTCGTTGCTGGCCTGGCCATACTGGGCCTCCGTCTCCCCCAGGGCGGTCCGGGCCACGTCCAGTTGGGCCTGGGCCAAAGCCAGGCTGGTGTTGAGGTTGGACGGATCAATCCGCGCCAGGACTTGTCCGGTCCTGGCTTTTTGGCCCTCCTCAAAAAGAACTTCCGTGATCTGGCCGGTGACCTTGGAGGAGACAGTGGCCTGCCGGCGGGCGGTGACGTAGCCGGAGGCGTTTAAGACCGTCTCCCGCGCCCCGCCGGCGGCGGTCTCCACGGCGATGGCGGCGCTGACCAGCGGCCGCGCGCCGGCGCGCCGCCACCCGTAGAACAAGGCGGCCAGGGCCAGCAGGATCAACACGGCCCCCACGGCGCGTCCGGCGTTGCCGGAGCGCGGACGGTCGCGGTCAATACGAAGTTCTTCGATGCTCATGATAATCCGGCGGCGGCTCTTGGCGCCATGGCATCATGGATGAACACCACGGCAGTCATTAGCGCCTGCGGGCCAGAAAGCAGAACAAACCGAAGAGCACGATGACCAGCACCAGGGCCAGGGCGATGAAACGGTTCCGGGCCACGCGCTTTTCATAACGCAAGGGACGCAATCCCTGGATGTTGCCGGCGGCCAGATAGGCCACCAGCTTGGGATTGGCCGCCGGCGGCCCCCGGAAAAACCGCTTGATGCGCTCGCACAATTCCGGCAGATCAAACTTGCGCGCGCCCCATTCGTTATAATGGTTGGCGGTGGCCCGCGTCTCGGGCGTGTCTTTGAGCGGCTTCTGGTCCACCTGCTCAAAAACCGGCTCGCCGCCGCGCGGGGGCGGGGAGTGGCGGGCGGCGGCGGGCGAACCCGGCGGATAGGCGGTGGAACGAAAGCGTCGCGTGTCCGCCGGTTCCTCCTGCCGTTTGAGTTGCTCAATCCTGGACTCCAACTCGGCAATTCTGGCGGCCAACTGACGGGACCGTTCAGCAAGAGGATCCGGTTTTTTATGGAAGAACCCCATGCGCGCCGTCAGCGCCGCCATAACAGCGCGGCAAAGATGCCTGCTCCCAGCAGCACCAGCGGCCAGGTCAGCGCCAGCCCGATCTTGCACAACTCCCACACGTCGGTCTCCGGCGGAAACACGGGGCGGTTGGAGGCCGGGGCCGGTTCGGCGGCGGGCGGGGGCGCGCCCGCCAGGAGCGGGAATTTCAGCCGGGCCGAGTTCCATTCCATGCGGGCGTTTTCGATGATGGTGGCGGCGGTGGTCAATTCCAGGTTGTGGCTTTCGGACGTCCAGGTTTGTTCGTTGATGGAGTGGATTTTGTTGACGGCCTCGCGGAACTCGGCCAGGGTGCGGCCCATGGCCTCCATTTCGCGCCGGGCCTTCAATTCGGCCTCCTCCAGCAGGCCGATGCCGCGGGTCAGGTGCTGCAGCATTTCGTCGCGGCCGGTTTGAAATTCGACTTGACGCCGCCGCAACTCCTCCAGCCCCGCCCGTTCGCGCTCCAACTCCTCCTGCGCCCGCTTCAATTCCGCCAGCTTGATCTGCTTCTCGCTGACCAGCGCCTCGATTTCCTGGCGCGTGGGCGGACGGTTGGCCGGCGCGGGACCGGCGGCGGCCGGGGCGCTCGCGGCGGGCGCGGGGGCCGGTTGAAAGTCGCTGTCAATAAACTCTCCGGTATTTTGATGAGCGGACATAATCATAAGTGGTTATTACTGTATCGGTGATTCCATTATTTGGCCATGACCATCGTTTCCTCGCGCGGCCCCGCCTCCTCTTCCCCGTTGTCGGGGCCGGGTTCCAGCGGCGAGGCTGGCGCCGGCGCGTTGCTGCCGGCCGCTTCCGCCCCGGCTTCGGCGGCCTTGTGGAACTTGACGCTGACAATCTTGCTCACGCCGTGCTCCTGCATGGTCACGCCGTAGAGCACGTCCGCCATGCCGATGGTGCGCTTGTTGTGGGTGATGATGACGAACTGCGAATGCACCAGGAAACGCTGCAGCACGCGCAGGAAGCGGTTGATGTTCGATTCGTCCAGCGGCGCGTCCAATTCGTCCAGCACGCAGAACGGGCTGGGCTTGACCTGGTAGATGGAAAACAGCAGCGCCACCGCCGTCATGGTCTGCTCGCCGCCGGAGAGCAGGGAGATGCTCTGCAATTGTTTGCCCGGCGGCCGCGCCACAATGTCAATCCCGCACTCCAGCACGTCCCCTTCCTCGGTCAGAACCAGGTCCGCCTTGCCGCCGCCAAAGATTTCGACGAACATAAGGCGGAAATTCTCGCGCACTTTCTCGAAAGTCTCAAGAAACATTTGCCGTGTCTGCGTGTTGATGCGGTTGATGACTTCCACCAATTGCGTCTTGGCCTGCACCAGGTCGTCGTTCTGTTTGGTCAGAAACTGGTAGCGCTGCTCGGTTTCCTCGTATTCGTCAATGGCCACCAAATTGACCGGCCCCATTTCATCAATGCGCGCCTGCAACTGGGTCACTTGCGCCGCCACGTTGTCCCAATCGGTGGCCGCGCCGCTGGCGGCCATTTCTTCCGGCGTCAGCGTATGCACCTTGGCCGGCCCTTCGTCGGCCACCGTGATGGTGATGCACTCGCTGCGAATGTCGTCCAGCTTGAGCTGGTATTTCTCCTGGATGCGGTCGCGCAGGTTCTGCGCCGCCATGTTCTTTTGCGCCAGCTCGATTTCCACCGCGCCGCGCTGCGCCTGCAAATCATTCAAGGCCCGGCGCTGGTCGCGCAACGCGCCGTCGGCGGTCTCGATTTGTTCTTCCAACGCCTGTTTTTGCGCCAGCATTTGCCCCACCTGGGCACTGACCTGCTCGCGCTGGTGGCTCAACGACTCGATTTTCTGAAGCGACTCGGCGATCTCCGATTCGGCCTGGCTCTTGCGGTCCAGGAAAGATTGAATCTCCGCGCGGCGCTGTTCGGCCAGGTGGGTCAGTTCGCTGATGCGCTGCTCCAAGGGCGTTTTCTGGTTGGCGAAGGAGTGGCTTAATTGCTCCTGCGTTGCCAGGGCGACCTTGGTTTCGGTCAGCGCCGCATTGGCCGCGTCGCGCTGCTGGCGCAGATTGTCCAGCGAGGCCGTCAAGCGCGCGACGGCCGCCTGCGCCTCCTGTTCGGCGGCTTCCAGGCTGGCGGCCCGCCCGGCCAGGGCCTGGTGTTTTTGCGCGCCCTCGGCTTCCTGCGCCTTGAGGCTGTCAATCTCATAGACGACGGTTTCGATTTTTTGGGCCAGCACGCGGGTGGAATTCTCCAGCGCCTTGACCTCGCCCTGGCGGGTGGCGATGGCCACTTCCTGCGTGCGCAATTCCGTCTGCGCCTCCTGCAACCCGGCCTGCAACTGCGTCTGTTCGCCGGCCAGCGCGCCCTTCTGCCGGCTGATTTCATGGACGCTTTCCTGCAAGGCCGCCGCCGCCGCCTGCAATTCGGCGATCTGGTTTTTGCGTCCGAGAATGGAGGACGCCGCCTGGCTCGAACCGTTTCCGTTCAAATAGCCGCCGGTAAAAATGCCGTGCCGGTCGAGCAGTTCGCCGGCGGGCGTGACAAAATCCCAGGCCCCGTTGGTCTCGCGCCAGGCGGCGGTGGCCGAAGCCAGGTCGGGCGCGATAAGTGTCTGGCCCAGCAACCGCCGCAACAACGGCTGCACCGACGGCTCGGCCTCAACCACGCTCAGGGCGTCCACCGTGTTGGCGGGCCAGGCGCGCGGAGCGCCGTTGGCCCCCGGCGAACCCGCGGGGGAGTCCGCCAACCGGAGGGCCGCGATGCTGGCGCGGCCGGATTTGCCGGCGCGCAGGTCTTCGACGATCTGGCGGGCCGTCTCCGGCTCTTCTGTCAAGACCAATTGCAAATGGCGGCCCAGCGCCGTTTCAATGGCGATGACGTGCGGGTCCGGCACGCGAATCTTGTCCGCCAGCGAACCGAGCACGTTGCCGGCCGTGTTGAGGGCGGAGAGGGCGCCGGGGGCGAACCCTTCGTGCTCGGCCTGCAATTGCTCCAGGACGTTGAGCCGCGAGCGTTTCTCCGCCTGCCGCCGCAACGCGTCGTCCAGTTGCGGCGTGATGTCGTTGATCTGCTGTTGAATCTCGCGCAATCGCCGCTGCCGGTCCTCCACCGTGCCGCGATGCGTCTGCGCGTGCAAAATCTCCTCCTGCACCGCGACCGAGAATTGCTTCAGCCGGCTCTCCAATCCCACCCGCTCCTCTTCCAGTTGGATTTTTTCGGCGGACAGTTTTTCCAGGCGGACGGCGTTGCCTTCCTTTTGCAAATTCAGCGCGGTGATTTCGTTGCGGGCGCGGCTGAGTTGCTGGGCGGCATCGAAGGCGCGCGCTTGCGCCTGGCGCAAGGCTTCCTGATCGGCGCGCAAGGCGCTCTCCAGGCTTTGCAGGGCCTGGCGCTTGGACTCCAGCGTCTGCCGGTGCTCGCGCACCGCCGTCTCGGCCGCGCCCAGACGCGCGGCCACGCTTTCCAACTCCTGCCGGGCCGCCTGCGCGCGTTCCTCGGCCTGGGCGATGTCGCTGGTGGCGCGGGCGTTTTGGGCTTCCAGGTCGCGCTGCCGGTCCTGATTGAATTGGATGCGGCTTTCGTGGCGCTCAGCCTGGTTCTTCAATTCCAGCCCCTGTTGCTGCCAGTGGCCAATCTGCTGTTCCTGCTCGGAAAGTTGCTCGCGCAAAACGCGAATCTCGTTCTCGGCCCGCAAGACCGTTTCGGAAAGCGACTCGATTTGGGCGCGGGATTGTTCCAACTGCTCGGCGCGGGCGCGGAGGTCGGTCTGCAAGACATCGAAGTGGTGGCGTGCCAGTTGGGTGTCCAGATGCTGGAGTTCGAGCATCAATTGCTTATAGCGGCGGGCCTTGCCGGCCTGGCGCTGAAGCGAACCGATCTGGCGTTTGACCTCCCGGATCAAGTCGGCCACGCGCAGCAGGTTTTGCTCGGTCGCCTCAAGCTTGCGCAAGGACTCCTTTTTCTGCGCCTTGAACTTGGTGATGCCGGCCGCCTCTTCAAAGACCAGCCGCCGGTCCTCCGGTTTGCTGGAAAGGATTTGCGTGATGTTCCCCTGCGCCATGATGCTGTAACTGGCCCGCCCCACGCCCGTGCCCATGAAAAGCTGTTGAATGTCCCGCAGCCGGCAGGGTGTTTTGTTGAGAAAGTATTCGCTTGAGCCGTCCCGGAACACCCGGCGCGTGAGCGTCACCTCGTTATAGGCAATCTCCACTCCAGCCGCCGTCAGATTCTCGCCATCCACGCCGCCGATGGTCAGGGAAACCTCGGCCATGCTCAGGGGCTTGCGGGAATCGGTGCCGTTAAAAATGACATCGGACATTTCGCCGCCTCGGAGGGCTTTGGCCGATTGCTCGCCCAAGACCCAGCGAATAGCATCGGAAACATTGGATTTGCCGCAGCCATTGGGGCCGACAATGGCCGTCACCCCCGGCTGAAAATTCAGCGATGTTTTATCCGCAAACGATTTGAACCCCAAGACAGTTAAATTCTTCAAATACATTCTAGGACAAGAACAAACACGCAAACGGGAGAAAAGTAAAGGGAAAAAACCACAATATATGGGGTTGGAGCCAAAAAAAGCCCCCCTAATGGGGTTTTTGCCCTAATTTGGGGTGGTTTTGGGAGTTTGGGCCTCATTTTCGCCCGCAGCAACTTGCCGTAATAAGACCTATTCGTCCAATAAGCCGTATGCGTGAAATTCACGCATATATTTCTCACCCGTTGAATTGGCGGGCCACGACGCAGGCGTTGTGGCCGCCGAATCCGAAGGAGTTGTTCAAGATCGCGTGGACTTTCATCTCGCGGGCGACGTTGGGCACGTAGTCCAAATCGCATTCCGGGTCCGGGTTTTCCAGATTGATCGTCGGCGGAACCACGCCGCATTCGATGGCTTTGACGCACAGGGCCATCTCCACGCCGCCGGCCGCGCCCAAAAGGTGGCCCGTCGCCCCCTTGGTGGAACTGACGGCCAGTTTTTTGGCGTGCTCGCCGAAAACACTCTTGATGGCTTGCGTCTCCGCCAAGTCGCCCTGGGGCGTGGAGGTGCCGTGGGCGTTGATGTAGGAAACATCGGCCGGGTTCAGGCCGGCGGATCGCAACGCCAGGCGCATGCAACGGGCCGCTCCCTCGCCGCCGGGCGACGGCGCGGTCAGGTGATGCGCGTCGGCCGCGTTGCCGTAGCCGATCATTTCCGCGTAGATGCGCGCGCCGCGGGCCTTGGCGTGTTCAAGTTCCTCCAGGACAGCGACGCCGCCGCCTTCGCCCATAACGAAGCCGTCGCGGTCGCGGTCAAAGGGGCGGGAGGAGTGTTGAGGGTCGTCGTTGCGGGTGCTCAAGGCGCGCATGGCGCAAAAGCCGCCCAAGCCCAGGGGCACGATGGTGGCTTCGCTGCCGCCGGCAAACATGACGGTGGCATCGCCCATTTTGATGGTGCGCCAGGCTTCGCCCAGGGCGTGCGTGCCGGTGGCGCAAGCCGAGCAAGTGGCCATGTTGGGGCCGCGCAAGTCGTGATACATGGAGAACAGGCCCGACCCCATGTTGAGAATGAGCATCGGGATCATGAATGGGGAAAGCCGGCCCGGCCCTTTGGCCAGCAGAATGGTGTGCTGGTCTTCAATCGTGCGCAGGCCGCCGATGCCGGAGCCGAGAAAAACGCCCGCTTCGTCGCGGTTGATCTTGTTTAAATCCAGCCCGCTATCCAATAGGGCCTGGTGCGCGGCGAAGACGGCAAATTGCGCGTAGCGGTCCGTGCGCCGCGCATCCTTGGGCGAGGGGAAGGCGGACGAGGGATCGAAGTCGCGCACTTCGGCGGCGATGCGGGTGGTGTAGGCCGAAACGTCGAAAGCGGTGACCGGCCCGATGCCGCACTTGCCGGCCAGGATGTTTTGCCAAAAAACAGAAATGGACTGGCCCAGGGAGGTGACGACACCCACCCCGGTCACGACCACTCTGCGTTCTGTCCAGTTGCTGGCCATAAAAAAAGGGCAGCGAACCTCACGCGCGCTGCCCTGGCAAATCGCCGTGGCAATTATTTCTTCTGGCTGTCCTCAATGTATTTGATGACATCGCCCACGCTTTGCAGTTTTTCGGCCTGCTCGTCCGGGATTTCGTTGCCGAACTCCTCCTCCAAGGCCATGACCAGTTCCACCGTGTCCAGGGAGTCGGCTCCCAGGTCCTCGATGAACTTGGCCTCCGGCGTTACTTGATCCGGGTTGACGCCGAGTTGTTCGACAATAATTTCTTTGACTCTCTGTTCTATAGATTTTTCAGCCATCGATGCACTCCATTATTTACTATTTAGTTTGTCTCTATGCCCGACGCAACTCCTGGCGTCAAGCCCCGAATCATCTTTTTTACATTACTCACATGACCATGCCGCCGTCAATGGCCAGCACCTGGCCCGTGATGTAGCGCGCCCCCGGCCCGGCCAGGAACAAGGCCCCCTCGGCCACGTCCTCGGGCCGCCCCAGGCTATTGAGCGGAATGCTCTTGAGCAACTCCGTCTTCATCTCCGCCGGCAGCCCCGCCGTCATGTCCGTCTCGATAAAACCCGGCGCCAGCGCGTTGACCGTCACCCCGCGCGGGGCGAATTCCTTGGCCGCGGCCTTGGTCAACCCCAGCAGGCCCGCCTTGCTGGCCGCATAATTGCACTGCCCGGCGTTGCCAATCAAGCCAATGACGGAAGAAATATTTATAATCCGGCCCGACCGCTGTTTGAGCAAGGCGCGGCTGAAGGCCCGCGTGAACAGAAAAGCGCCCTTCAAATTGGTGTTGACCACCGCGTCCCAATCCTCGTCGCTCATGCGCATGAGCAATCCGTCCCGTGTCACCCCCGCGTTGTTGACCAGAATATCCACCCGGCCCGCCTCCGCCAGAATCTTCTCCGCCACCGCCTTCACCGCCGCCGCGTCGGCCACGTCCGCCGCGTGCGCCCAAGCCTTGCGCCCCAGGGCGCGGACTTCTCCCGCCACCGTCTCCGCGTTGGCCATCGTGCGCGACACGCAAACGATGTCCGCCCCGGCGGCGGCGAACTTGAGCGCGATGGCCCGCCCGATTCCGCGGCCCGCGCCGGTGATGACGGCGATTTGATTGGCAAGTTGCGACATAAGCGTTTGAAGATCAATGGCTGGTTGACAGAGTTTTGACCGTGGCTTGCAGGCTGGGAACGTCCGCCACGTTGAGGATGACGGCGGTTTTATCAATCCGTTTGACGAATCCGCTCAAAGCCGTGCCCGGCCCCAACTCGATGAAGCGCCGGAACCCCTGCGCCAGCAAATAGCGCACCGACTCCTCCCATCGCACCGGCGAAATGACCTGCGCCGTCAGCCCCTGCCGGATTTCCTCCGGCCCGCCATGAGGCAACGCGGTGACGTTGGAAATCACGGGCACCGACGGCGCGCGCAGCGTGAGGCCGTCGAGCATGGCCCTGACTTTGGGTTGCGCGCCCGCCATCAGACGGGAGTGGTAGGCCCCCGCCACCGGGAGCAGGACGGCGCGTTTGGCGCCTTTGGCTTTGGCCTGTTCGCAGGCGGAGGCGATTTTTTCCGTATCGCCGGAAATGACGATTTGGCCGGGGCAATTCAAATTGGCCATATCCACGTCGGCCGCCGCGCACACCTCGCGCAGCGTCGCCTCGTCCAGGCCCAGCACCGCGGCCATGGCGCCACGGGTGGCTTCGCAAGCTTCCTGCATGAACCGGCCCCGTTGGCGGGCGATTTTCAAGCCGTCCTCGAAGCTGAAGGTTCCGGCGGCCGTCAGCGCGGTCAACTCCCCCAGCGATAATCCCGCCGTGGCGTGGAAGGAGAAGTCCGGCTTATGCTCCTTGAGCAATTGGAGGGCGATCCAACTGGTCAAAAAGATGGCCGGTTGCGCGTTTTGCGTGCGGGTCAATTCCTCCTCCGGCCCGTCGAAACAAATCCGGGCCAGATCGAAGCCAAGGATTTCCCGGCTTTTATCAAAAAGAACTTTGGCGGCGGGGAATTGGCTGGCCAAGTCCCGCCCCATGCCGGGGAATTGAGCCCCTTGCCCGGCGAACAGTAAGGCAGTTCGTTGCATCATGCCGCGCCACTTAACACCAGAACGCGGTTTTGGGAAAGAGATTTTTTGAACCTCGATAATATAATTTAAGGTATCGCTTGCCTTTCATTTCGATATACTATATTGTATCAATCGTGAAGGATGATGCAAAAAAACAGATCAAGGTGCTACGTCTCAAGGGCCTCCCGGAGGAAATACGCCGATCTCTGAAAGAGGCGAGAGAAAAGCGCGGCTGGACCCAGAGGGTTCTGGTCAGCCGCATCGGTCTGACCCAGAGGCACGTCTCCGGCATCGAGACCGGGAAGATCGTGCCGCGCTATGACACGCTTCTGGAACTGGTCCGCATTCTCGACCACGATCTGCTCATGGTCCCGCGCGCCCTTGTACCCGTCGTGCAGTCCCTGATGCGCGACCATCTCCAAGACCAATCCGGCGAGGGAGCAGAGCGCTCTCTTTATGCCGATGAGGCCAGCCGGGACACAACCGAGGAGTCGCACGATGAAGTTTGACCCGAAAAAGCTTCACACGCTTTCCGTCCACTTGCACGGGCGCAAAATCGGCGTCATTACCCGCCTGGCGGGCGACCACCAGATCTTCGCATTCGAGCAGGATTACATGGACGATCCGCAACGCCCGACCTTGAGCCTTTCTTTCAAGGGCCGCACCGGCGGGCTTGTGACGAGTCTGCGCCCCGTGCCCCGCCGCGTCCCGCCGTTCTTCTCGAACCTGCTGCCCGAAGGACACCTGCGCGAATACCTGGCGAAGCTCGCGGAAGTGAATCCCGAGCGCGAATTCTTCCTGCTCGCCGTGCTGGGGGCCGATCTTCCCGGCGCGCTTGTGGTCACGCCGCCTGAAGAGGAGGCGCGGCAAGTCGGCCTTTACGGCCAGGATGAAGAGCATCTTCACGAAGGCGATCATCGCCGCCAAGGGGCGCTGCGCTTTTCCCTGGCTGGCGTACAGTTGAAGTTCTCCGCTGTCATGGCAGCCTCCGGCGGACTGACCATTCCCGCCGGCGGCATGGGCGGATCATGGATCGTCAAGCTGCCATCCTTCCGTTTCGCCGCTGTCCCCGAGAACGAATTCGCCATGCTCGAACTGGCGCGCCGCGCCGGCCTGGCCGTGGCCGAGAACCGCCTCGTGCCAATGGCGGAAATCCAGGGCCTCCCGCAAGAGGCGCGCGCGCCCGGGGGCAAGGCTCTCGCCGTGCGGCGCTTCGACCGTCTGCCGGGGGGCGAGTCCGTTCATATGGAGGATTTCGCGCAAGTCTTCGGACAGTTCCCGAATGACAAGTACAAATTCCGCAGTTATGCGAATATCGCCTCAGTCCTCTGGGCCGAAGCGGGCGATGACGCCGTTTCGGAGTTCGTCCGGCGTCTCGTTTTCTCGGTGCTGATTGGCAACGCCGACATGCACTTGAAGAATTGGTCGCTCCTCTACCCCGACCGGCGCGCGCCCGTGCTCTCGCCCGGCTACGATTTTGTGGCCACGCTCCCGTACATTCCGAACGACAAACTTGCGCTGAACTTCGGCGGCAGCCGCAGCCTCTCCGAAATCACTCCCGACCAGATGCGGCGCTTTGCGAACACCGCGCGGATTCCGGCAAGTCCGCTGTGGCGGATCGCCGTCGAGACGGCTGAGCGCACCGTGGCCGCATGGAAGACGCTCGAACAGAAGGACGTCGTGCCTAAAGAGTTGAGGGATTCGATCGGCCAGCAGATTCTCGGCGTGGCAGCCGCGATCAGATAATTGTGAAAATTTGGCCTTTTTTGCCCGGTGGAATCCACCCGCCGGAGAAGCCGGGCGCAAGTGTCACATACAAGTTTTCACTTTTTTGGCGGCCCTTCCTTCCAAAACCTCTCGTCCAGAATGAAAGTGTTGGTCGTCTCGGGTTCGCCTGGATTGGCCAGCGCCACGCGGAGTTTGGGAGCGCCCGCCGCCGGGGTCTCCACTATCCACGATGACAACGTCCGTATCCCCGCCCTGGCCGCATTTTTCTTTGAATGTTTTATTTCGTTCTTGCCGAAGAAGCCGTAAGGGGTTTAAGATTGTTTTTGAACAATCTGGCTTGGGATTAGTCAGTATTATGCAACCGCAGCCGGCCCTGGCCGCACAGCGGAGTTATACGAATGATTAAAGTTGAAAATTTAAGCAAGGCGTTCGGCCCCAAGTTGGCCGTCAATGCCGTTTCCTTCACGGTGGAACGGGGGGAAGTGCTCGGCTTTCTCGGCCCCAACGGCGCCGGCAAATCCACCACCATGCGCATGATTACCGGCTTTATCCCCCCTTCCGACGGCCGCGTCTCGGTGGGCGGATTCGACATGGTCAACGACCCCATCCCGGCCAAGCGCCTCATCGGCTACCTGCCCGAAAACGCCCCCGCCTACACCGACATGACGGTGGAAGGGTTCCTGGGTTTTGTGGCTGAATTGCGCGGCCTGCACGGCGACACCAGGAAAAAGGCCATCCAGCGCGTCATTGAAATGTGCTTTCTGGAATCGGTTCGCTTTCAGAGCATTGATACGCTTTCCAAGGGCTACCGGCATCGCACCTGTTTCGCGCAATCCATCATCCACGATCCCGACGTGCTGGTGCTGGACGAACCGACCGACGGATTGGACCCGAACCAAAAGCACGAAGTGCGCGGGTTGATTCGCCGCATGGGCGAACACAAGGCCATCATCTTTTCGACGCACATCCTGGAGGAAGTCGAGGCGGTTTGCTCGCGCGCCATTATTATTGACCGCGGCCAGATTGTGGCCAACGGGACGCCGCAGCAATTGAAGGAAAAATCCGACGTGGCGGGCGCGGTGCTGCTGGTGGTGCGCGGCCCCACCGGGGCGCAAGTGGTGGAACACCTGGGCGGCGTGCCCAACGTCCGGCGCGCGGCCATTGTCAAAGAGGAGAAGGGCAAGGTCTGGGCGCGGATTTATCCCAAGGGCGAAAATCTCAACGGCGACCTGGCCCGCAACGTCCTGGCGGCCGCCGCCGCCTGGCAAGTCGAGGAATTGCACACCGAGGAAGGCCGGCTGGACGAGGTCTTCCGCAACATCACTTTGCCTGAAACAGCCAACGCGGATAAAAAATGAATTCTCTCAGCAACATCAGAGCCATTACCAAACGGGAGCTGGCCGGCTACTTTTCATCGCCGGTCGCTTATGTCTTCATCGTTATTTTCCTATTATTGATGGGTTTCTTCACGTTCATGGCGGGCGGCTTTTTCGAGCGCGGGCAGGCCACCCTGGAAGGTTCGTTCTTCATGTGGCATCCCTGGCTTTACCTGTTCCTGGTGCCGGCCGTGGGCATGCGCCTGTGGGCTGAGGAACGCCGGGTCGGCACGCTGGAACTGCTCCTGACCATGCCCATCACCGCCTGGCAGGCCATCGTTGGAAAATTTCTCGCGTCCTGGCTTTTCCTCTTGCTGGCCTTGTTCCTGACCTTCCCGGTGGTCATCACGGTCAATTACCTCGGTTCGCCTGACAACGGGGTCATCTTTGCCGGCTACATCGGCAGTTTCCTCATGGCCGGCGCGTATCTGGCCATCAGTTGCATGACCTCGGCCATGACGCGCAACCAGGTGGTCAGCTTCATTCTGTCGGTCGTGGCCTGCCTGTTCCTGGTGCTGTGCGGTTTCCCGCCGGTGACCAGCCTGCTGACCCGCATGGATTGGCCGTGGCTGGTCAACACGGTGGCGGCCTTCAGCGTCATCACCCATTTTGAATACTTCACCAAGGGCGTGCTGGATTCGCGGGACGTCATTTTCTTCTTGTCCGTCATCGGATTCTCCTTGTTTGCCACCGGCGTCATCATTCGCAGCCATCGCGCCGGCTAACCTCTTTTGCCAAGAAGTCATGAAGCAGAAAAATATCGAAACATTCCTCTACTCGACGGCGGGTATCGTCATCATGTTCGTGGTCCTGCTGGCCTTTTACATCGTCACCAGCGCCTTCAAGGACCGCATTGACCTGACGACCGAAAAGGCCTTCACCCTTTCCCCCGGCACGAAAAAGATCCTGGGCAAGCTGGATTCGCGCGTGACCCTCCGTTTTTATTGCAGCCAAAGCGGCAACGCCATGCCGCCCGCCCTGCGCACTTACGGGCAGCACATCGAGGATTTGCTGGCGGAATACCAGCAGGCCGGCAAGGGCAGGATTGTGGTGCAGAAATTTGATCCGCAGCCCGATTCCGACGCGGAGGACTCCGCCCTGCTGGACGGCGTGGACGGCCAGCCGACCTCCGCTTTTGGGGGCGACAAAGTGTATCTGGGCGTGGTGGTCAGCATGTTGGACCAGAAAGTGGCCCTGCCGTGGCTGCCCCCGGACCGGGAGCGGTTGCTGGAATACGACATTTCGCGCGCCATCGCCCGGGTTGTCAATCCCACCCCCGCTGTCATCGGCTTGATGAGCGCCCTGCCGGTCTTCGGCTCGGAACCCAACCCGATGATGCAGCGCATGGGGCAATCCGCCGCCGAGCCTTACAGCTTCGTGAGCGAATTGAAAAAGGACTTTACCGTGCGCGACATCCCGATGACCGCCGCCAAGATTGACGACGACATCGGCGTCCTGCTGGTGGTCCACCCGCGCGACGTGACCGAGGCGACCCAATACGCCATTGACCAATTCGTCCTGCGCGGCGGCAAACTGCTGGCCTTCCTGGACCCGCACGCCTACTTCGATCAAAAACACGATCAAATGGCGCAGGTGCTGGGGGAAAGTTCCGGCCAATCCTCCCTGCCCCTTCTGCTCAAAGCCTGGGGCCTGGACATGGATTTGAACAAGGTGGTGGCCGACATGACCTTCGCCGGCCACAACCCGCAGAACAACTCGCTCCTGCCGGCCGTGCTGCTGGTCAACAAAGACGGCATCAACAAGGACGACGTGGTCACCAGCCAGATTGACAATCTGGTCCTGCCCTTCGCCGGCGCCTTCACCGGCAAACCGGCCGACGGCTTGAAGGAGACCGTGCTGGTCCATGCCTCGCCCGAGTCGGAATTGGTCGAAGCCATCACCGCCAGCATCGGGGAGGAGCAAATCGTCAAGGACTTCAAGGCGGCGAAAGTGGATTACGCGATGGCCGTGCGTTTGACTGGCAAGTTCAAGACCGCGTTTCCCGACGGCCCGCCCAAAGCGGCCAAAGACGACAAGGACGCGGCCACAGACCAGTCCAAGGAGACGCCATTGAAGGAATCCAAAGCGGACGGCGCGGTGGTGCTGGCCTCCGACAGCGACATGCTGGCCGATCAGGTCTGCGTGCAGGTGCAGAACTTCATGGGCTTCCGCGTGGCCCGTCCGATGAACGGCAACCTCAACTTTGTGCAGAGTTTGGTCGAGCAAATGGCCGGCGACAGCGACCTGATCAGTTTGCGCAGCCGGGCCAGCCTGAACCGTCCGTTCACCCGTTTGAAGGAGATGGAAGCCAGGGCCGGACGGGAATGGGAGGACAAGGTCAAGGAGCTTGAGGCCAGGAAATCCGAGACCGAGCGCAAGATCAGCGAAATGCAGGCCGCCAAATCCGGCAGCGACCAGAAGTTCATCCTCTCGCCCGAACAGCAGAAGGAACTGGCCAATTACAAGGAAACCGTGGCCATCGCCAACAAGGACCTCAAGGAAACGCGCAAGAAACTGCGCAAGGAAACGGACTCGCTCGAATTCTGGACCAAAGTCATGAACATCGGCGCCATGCCCGTCCTGGTGGCCGCCAGTGGCGTGGTCCTGGCCTTTTACAAACGCAAACGCACTGCCGCAAAATGAACCGCAATCAATTGATCCTCCTCTTAGTGGCCCTGGCCGTCATTGGCGGGGCGGGTCTGGTGTTGCTCCAGCGCCACCAGAAATCCTGGACCGAATCGGAACAGCAGATTGGCCAGAAACTGTTCAAGAATTACCAGTTCAATGATGTCGCCGCCATTCACATCAAGGGCGACACCGATCTCACCCTGGCCCGCAAGGACGACGGCTGGCACGTGGAGCAGCGGGGCAGCTATCCGGCCAATGTCACCCAAATCCGCGAATTGCTCATCAAGATGGGGGATATGAAAGTCGTCCAATCGGACCCCATTGGCGCCTCGCAACTGGCGCGCCTGCATCTGGCCGAGCCGGGCAAGGGCGCCGAGGCCGCCACCCTGCTGGAATTCAAGGACGCCCAGGGCAAGACCCTGCAATCGTTGCTGCTGGGCAAAAAACACACCCGCGAGCAACCCGAGCGCCCCGCCCGCATGCCCTTCGGCGAGGAAGGCTTCGCCGACGGCCGCTACGTCATGCTGGGGGGCGACACAAAAACATTGTTGACAATTTCCGACGCCTTGAACAACGTGGACCCCAAGCCCGCCGAATGGCTGGACAAGGACTTTTTCAAGCTCGACAAGCCCCAGTCGGTTTCCTTCGTCTCCACCAACGCGTCCAATTCCTGGACCCTCTCCCGCGCCACCGAATCCGCCCCGTGGGCGCTGGCGGATCTGAGAGCCGGCGAAGTGCTCGACTCCAACAAAGTCTCCTCCCTGTCCAGCTCGTTGAGCTATCCCAGTTTCGTGGACGTGGCGGCCGATCCCGCGCCCGACAAAACCGGCCTGGACAAGCCGCTGACCGTCACCATCCAGACCTTTGATCATTTCACCTACACGTTCAAGATCGGCCACAAGACGCCCGAAAACGATTACAACCTCAACCTCGCCGTCACGGCCGACATTCCCGCCGCCCGCGCGCCCGGCAAGGACGAAAAAGCGGACGAGAAAACCAAGTTGGACAAGGAATTTCAGGAGAAGACCAAAACCTTGCAAGACAAGCTCAACAAGGAAAAGGCGCTGGCCAAGTGGACCTACCTGGTCAACACCTGGCTGGTGGACCCGTTTATCCGCGACCGCGCGCAATTGATGGTCGAAAAGCAGACCGGGAAAAAAGACGCCGCCGCCGCGACCGCGCCGGAGGACACGCCCGCCGCCGAGCCGGTCACGCCGGAGATCATGCCGGAATTGCCGCCCCAGTGATTAATCTTAATCTTAATCTTGCTCCTAATCCGCACGCTGAAGGGGGATGAGATTAAGATTAGGAGTAAGATTAAGAGGGAAACCCAAAAAAGTGAAATGCACCCCACAGTGATGGGAAAGTCCGTTAGGATTTGACTGGCGGCGCGGCTGCCTGGAATGACCGGGATCACGAGAGCCTTATTCCAACAATTTTAAAAAAGTCTCCGCCACGTGATCGGTATGAAGCCGGGCCTGCCATGCTTGACTGATTTGCACGGGGTCCCGCTGGCCGGATTGCCAGGCGTTGATTTCAGCCGTCAGCGCGTCCCGCAGGTTGTCCACCGAGGAATCGCAGGACGTCGTGCCGGAACTCATGCCAGCGAAGCAAGGCATGGAGGCGATTCTGGCATCGCCCACGACAGAACAGCCGCAACACAAGGCTTCGCCCGCGGCAATCAAGAAGCTCTCCTGGCGCGAAGTGCAGAGAAACACCTGGCTTTCCCTGTAAAAAGCGGGGAGTTTCGCGTGATCCACCCGGCCAACGATGTCCAGACGCGCCCGGCAATCCGCCTTCCAGTGTTGCGTCAGATTTTGGACGACCTCGGAGCCGCCTCCGATAACCCTGGCCGAATATCGTGGTTGCTCGGAGAGCACGCGCTCCAAGACGCGAACCAGCAAGGGAGTGTTTTTTTGATGGGTCTGCCACCGGCTCACCGCGATGATCACATTCTTCCTGGGGATGGACGGTTCGCAGGTCATTTCCTTGACCACGGCGTAAGGCGCCCACCGCAAGCGGCCGGTTAAGTCACCTCGGTTCATGGCCAGCAGGAACCGGCTATAGCGTTGTTGCGCCAGGGGGGAAGGCAGAACGATCAGGTCGCTGTGTTCCAGGTGACGGATCGTCGCCGCGTGATGCCTGCGGAAGCAGGCCGCGGCCGTTTTCAAAAGCGCCCAGCCGGCGGGGCACCATTTTCCGGCGTCTCTTTGGGTGGAGTACTTTTGCAGCAAATACCTCCAGGGCCAAACATGCGGGCTGACGAGGCCTTCAGTGTCAAGCACCAGGATGAGCTTCGACCCCGCGTCTTTGATGGCGCGAGCAATCGGTTCATACCGTGGCAGCGCCCAGGAAGTCAGCAACACCGTTTCCGCCTTCCATTGTTTCCACCACGCGGCCTCCCGCATCTGTTCCAGAGTGCAGGTGATGAGAGGAACATCGTTGCGCTCGCCAGGCTGGCCAAGAGCGATAAACCTGGCATCCACGCCCAACATCCTCATCCCGCGGATGACCAACCCGCCGTCCCGAACCCAAAAGTTGCCCTCGTCGCTATAAACCATCGGTATGGCCCAAAGCCATCGGGCTGGTTTGCTGGAAATATTGATCATCGCAAAATTCGACCTGATGAAGATCATTTTAGTCCCAACCTCGCCCCGGCGGCAATCGGAAAAACCGCTTGCCCTTTTTCCGGCGATTGGCCAGCATTCATCGGTCATGTTTTCTGACTTGCTGGTCGGATTTTATCGTTTGGTTCACGGCCGATTGCATCTGCCGGGCGCTGGCTGGCTGCTCAAAAGGTTCGCTCCGATGCTTCCGGGCCTGCAAGCCTATCCATTCTCCGTGCCGGAAGTGGGAGTGGCCGTGCTTGATTTTCGTGACGAGGCGGCCTTTGGCATGGTGAATTTGGCGCTGGGCGACCTTGGGCAGGATGCGAACCTGCATCGCTGCCTTGAGGCGGTGCTCCAGCCCGGCGACGTTTTTTGGGACGTGGGAGCCAATATCGGCATTGTGTCGGGACACTTCGCGCATCCGCGCTTTAAACTTTCCAGCCTGCACGCCTTCGAGCCAAACCCCGGCCCGTTGAAGACCCTCCAATCGCTTTTCCCGGCCAACGGGCGGTGCGTCGTGCATCCCTTTGGCTTGGGGGACAAAAACCAGGTGATCACCCTGAGCCTTTCTTCGGCCGGCAGTTGCGTGGGGTCCATGGCGCGGGATTTCCACGAGGGCAAACAAATCCAGGTGCAAGTCCGCCGCGGCGATGACGCGCGGCGCGAACTGCCATTGCCGGCTCCCCAGGTGATCAAAATTGATGTGGAAGGCTTTGAGCCAAGCGTGCTGGCCGGTTTGGCGGAAACCATCGCCGCGCACCGTCCCATCGTTTTCTTCGAGCATATCTTCCTGTCCGATGAGCAAGTCCGGGGACTGGTGCCCAAGGACCATCTGCTTTATTTCCTTCAGGACGACGGCTCAATCGCCACCGATTTTTCCCAAAGGCGCAGGGGGCACGACGCTCTGCTTGTGCCGGCGGAGAAGGCGGCAAGATTCAAACTGGAATCACGATGAATCTGCTTTCCCGCGTCAAACATTGGCTGGCTCGCGTGTTGTTGCGCGGGCGCCTGCTGGATTGGTGGGTGCTGCGGCGCGGACGACAATGGGATGCCGCCTACCGCGCGGAATTGACAAAAACCCTGCACGCCGCCATCAAGCCGGTTCCTCTGCCGGCGTTTGCCACCCCGGACAAGCTCCGCCAGATTCTCCTCATTTCCAATTGCCAATGGGAGCAAAACGAACTCGTGCCCGAACTGGCGCGCATCGCCGACACCCGCCTGCTGAACTTGAACCCCGCGCTGAAAAGCGCGCCCGACGGCCCCCAGGGACGCGCGGCGGTGACGGAAGCGGTGCGCCAGTTCGCGCAAACCAATCCTTCGCTGCGCCCGGATGTCATCCTCTTTTATCTCCGCTCGGACTTGCTGTCGGACGAGGTTTTCGACGTGTTGCGCGGGCGTTGGAAATGCCCGCTGTTCGGCATGAACCTGGATGACCGCTTGCAGTTATTTCCCTACGGCATCTTTTCGTCCGGCGACGATGATTATGGGCGCTGGTTGAAAAAGTTCGATCTTAACATCACCAATTGTCTGCCCGCCACGGAATGGTATCACCAACGCGGCGCGGCCTCCTTCTATTTGCCGAATGGCCTGCGTCTATCCCAGGGCTTGGCCATGCCCGGCTCGTCCGATTTCAAATACAAAATCAGTTTTCTGGGTTCCAAGAAAATCGAACGGGCCGCCGTGGTCGAAGCTTTGGGGCGCGCGGGGATAGCGGTGAGTTTGTTTGGCGGCGGCTGGCCCAACAGCCAGTGGGCCGAGGACGCCAATTCGATTTTCCGCGCCACCCAAATCAACCTTGGCATTGGGTATGCCTCTCCCTCGCTGGCGCTGACCACCTTCAAGAACCGGGATTTCGAATGTCCCGGGGCGGGCGGATGCTATCTGACGACCTATAGTTGGGAGTTGTCTCTGGTTTGGGAGATAGGCCGGGAAATTCTCTGTTACCGCTCCATGGAAGAATTGATCGAGATGTATGCCTGGTATGTCCGGCGGCCGGAAGATTGCCTGAAAATCGGCCGGGCCGGCTGGCGCCGGGCCAGAGCGGAACACACGTGGGAACAGCGCTTCCGCAAGCTTTTCGAGCAAACCGGCTTCCAATGTCAACCGTCCCAGCAAAGGCCGTGAGCACCAAATGAACCATCGCGAATATTACCAATTCCAAGCCCAGGCCCGCGGCATGCATTCCGTGGACGACGTGCGCCGGATGGCCGGCCTGCAGTCGTTTCTTTACGAGCGCATTGCCCTGCCCTGGCTGCCAAAGGACACGGCGCTCCCGATCGCGGAGCTGGCCTGCGGCCACGGCAGTGTCCTTCACTGGCTAAGCAGCCGCGGCTGCACCAACGTCATTGGCGTGGACGCCAGCGCCCAACAGATTGAACTGGCCCGGCAGGTGGGGGTGAAGGTGGAACTGGAGGACGCCAATCGCTGGCTGGCGCGCCAGCCGAAAAACCATTATGCCGCCATCCTCGCCATTGACCTGATCGAGCATCTGGAGAAGGACGACTTCATGGATTTGTTGCATTTGGCGCACGAGGCCCTGGCAGACGGGGGCAGCCTGATCTTGCGCTTGCCCAACGGCGAATCCCCTTTCGTGGGAAGGAATTTATACAACGACATCACGCACGTTTGGGCTTACACGCCCAACGCGATCAACTCCCTGTCGCAAATGCACGGCTATTCCGCGGCGCAATTCGCGGACGAAGGGGCCGACGCCATTCGCGACCATCGCTGGTTTAAGGTGCCGCTGGCCAGGGCCGTCCGATTTCTGGCCGGCACAACCGTGCGCATGATCACGCGGGTGCCCATCCAGTTTTGGAGCGACCAGCTTTGGGCCAGACTGACTAAATGAGGCACTGGAGGCGCAGGCTGGACGGCAGCCGCAGCACTCGCGGTCCGAACAAGCGCACGAGCCACTGCAAAGCCGCGTAGTGCAGACGCGGCGCCTTGTGGTGGGTGAAAATCCAGGCGTTGTAGCGCAAAATACGATCTGAATAATGGTCCGCATTCCTCAGCAACGCGCCTGCGGTGATGGTGCTCAGTTGCAGCAGTTTTAAGCGGTCGAACGGCATGGCCACGCCCTTTTCTCGCAGCAGAAAGGCGCGATTGCGTTTGCGCTGCACGTTGTCCAGCGCACAATTCCATCCCTTGCGCTCGACGCGGTTGCTCCCGCGATCCTCTCCGCCATGTTCGCGCGCCAGCGAAACTTCCGTAGCCGTCTGTGCCGCGCCGAAACGCAACGCCAAGCGGAACCACATGTCCCAGTCCCCGGTGAAGAAGCAGGGCGTTTTGAATCCGCCAACCGAGCGCGCCGCCTCGACGCGGATCAATTGACCGGCGAAGTACATCAGACTTTCGTCGGCCAGCACCGCCGGATCGAGGTCGCGCCAGTTTTGGGGCCAGCCCACAGCGGGAGCCGCCGGTGTCACCACGCCGCCTGACAGCACACCCGTTCGTCCAAAATAAACAGACCTGCCAGGAGCAGCCTTGGCCAGGGCCAGCATCGTTTCCACGAAAACGGGATGGAGCACATCGTCATCGTGCAGGATGGAAACCCAGGGGGTGCGGCAGTACTCCAGGCAGGCGTTCCAGTTGTCAAACAAGCCCCGGTTGCGCGCGTTCCGAAAATACTCGATGCGCGAGCCGAATTCGCGCAGCACGAAATCCCGCAAGGTGGCATCCGGCCCGCAATCTTCGACCACGATGACTTTGACTGGCACGCTCTGCTCCAGCGCGCTGCGGATGGCGCCCAGGACATACTCACGCCGGCTATAAACAGTCACCGCAATGGTGATGTCCCGCGGCCGCAATTCCTGGCTGGCGGGCGTGTGGGGCGCGCTGATCGCTGACATCGCTAGGAATCTTTTGCAATAGGGCGGGCGGTTTCCGGGGCCGCGTGACCCATGGCGTCAATCACTTTCTTGATGCCGTCCTCCAGGGAAGTCGTCGGCTTCCAGTATTTGAGGATGCCTGGATCCGGTTCGTTCTTGTGGAATCGCTGCACACTGTCTTCCTGGTCGCCTGGAATTACCGGCACGCCAAAGTGTTGCGCCACAATCGCCGCCACGTCGGTGATGGAACGCCATTCGAAGCTGGTGACATGGAGATTCTCCTCGCGCGCCGCCGTCTTGTAGAAGGAAGGTTGCGCCAGAACATACAAGGCGGCGCTGCAATCTTCCGAGTACAAAAACTGCCGCGTCTCCACCCCCGTGGTCAGCAACTTGATGCAGCCTTCCGACTGGGCCTTGACGACAAAGTCGGTGATGGCGTGAAATTTCCTGCTATCCGTCTCGATGCCATAGACGTTCCAAAACTTGACCATCAAACCGCCCAGGACGCGCGTGTAGAAGTCTCCCAGGGCCTTCAACACCCCGTAAGGCGAGTGGGACATGTTGGCCATCTGGCTGGAGGCGAAGATAAAAGGTTTGTTCTGCTCTTTCAGAGCGTCAAACACCGTGTTCATGATCTTGACGTTGTTGGAGATGAAGTCAAAGGAATGCTGATATGTCTTTAGATACCGCGCCCCGCCCACGTCGAAGGCGAGGAAAAACACAAAGTCCGCCTTCCGCATTTGACGCGCCAAAAGCCCGGCGTTGACGCGCAAATCCTCCTTGGCGTTGGAAGCGATATCGAACTCAATGACGTTGTGGCCGGCCTTTCTCAGGTAGGCGCTTAAGGCGCTTCCTATTTGGCCGGCCGATCCCAAAACAAGGTATGTCGTTGTCATCAGGCGGAAATAGTGCAAGAAAACCGGCCGCAATCAACAACCATTTGCATAACGAATGGGTTCGACCCAAGGCAAAAGTCACAGTCCGGGGCAAGTGATGTCCCAAGTTGCGTTGGTCGCCCAGTTGGTGCCGTAAATGTGGCCCGAAATCTCGTAGTAGCCCAGGGAGTTGGTCAGCACCAGGCTGTTGGTGAAGCCCGCCGGCAGGATCGGGCACGGGCCGGGTGGATAAGGCGCCCAAGAGAGAGTCACGCTCTGGCTGGCGTTGGTCACTCGCAACGCGATGTGAATCCAGTTCAGCGCGTTGGGAATCAGTCCCTGCAAGTTCGAAAGGCAAAGGTCGTTGGAAACGTACATCATGTAGCCCTGGTTGACGAAAGGCTGCCAATTGGTGTAGCCGGGCGACCCCGCCAGCAGGTTGGTCGTCACCACATCGTTGGTCGTGCCGGCCAGGACAATGTTGGCGCCCTGGATGTTGGTGATGCCTTGTCCGTTTCCGTTGCCCACGCCGGCGAAGGTGAAATTGGTTTGCACCCCAGGCGTGCCGAGATAAATCATGCCGTTGTCGTTGGAGGACCCCCTGCTCCCTATGTAAATATTGTTGGAACCGTTCACCAAATTAAACCCCGCCGCCAAACCGAGGCCGGTGTTGGCGGCGCCGTTGACCACAGTGGCCAGGGCGATTTGGCCCAGCGCCGTGTTGGCGGCGCCATTGGTCAGGTTGTACAAGGTGGAATCCCCGATGGCGGTATTGTTCGGGCCGCCCGTGGCCTGATACATGGCCAGGTAGCCCACGGCCACGTTGTCATCGCCCAGATAGGCTTCCAATGCTCCGGCGCCAACGGCAATGTTGTCCGAGCCGGAAACATCCGAAAAAAGCGCCCCATGCCCCATGGAAGTGTTGTGTCCGCCGCTCACTCCCGAGTATTGCGATTGCATGCCGACGGCCGTATTGCAATTGCCGGTAATCATTTCGACCTCGGCTTGGTATCCGACCCCCACGTTGGCGGTGCCGTAGGCGGGATTCTGCCCGTTGGTCACCAGGAGGCCGCTTTCGACGCCCAGAAAGGTGTTCCAATTGGTATTATTCAGGCCGCTTAAGCTTGTCGCCGGCAGGTTCGTCAGCCCCGAGGCGTTGCCGCTAAAAGTGCCGTTGAAAACAACTCCCTGTTGTCCATTGATTACGACGTTCGACGGCAGCGCGGTTGTGGAAAGGGTGCCCGTGATGGCCCCCGCCGGCACGGAAGCCGCCGTCAGCGCGCTGGCCGCGTTGCCGGCATTGGCGGAAAAAATGGCGTAAGGCACGGGCGTGACGGATTGGCGCGGCGCCAGCGTGGTAAAAGTGCCGCCTCCGTTGGTCCTGACCGCGATCTCCAGCCAATAGTTTGACCCGTTGAAAACCGCTCCGAAGTCCAGCGTGGCGGAAAAATGGCCGCCGCCGACGGAGGTGTTAAGATTGGTCAGGATCGGCCCGACGGCGGCGCCAAATTGGCTGGATGGAAACAACGTGAACGTCATGTCGTAATTCCCGTTGGCAGGCTGGCCGGTGTCCATCAAGCACCCCTCATAACTGAACGCCGTGCCTTGCGCCTCAGCGCTCCAAATTCCAAACGACACCCAAACCAAAACCGCCGCTACTCGGCAGCAATGAACAAATATAGTCAAATGCATCTAGTGGTCCTCCGCATGGTTTCGGCTTGGTCACCGGATTTGTGTTTCTGCATGAAGCCTGTCAAGGGGTGTTTCATAGTTTGCCACTGATTCTGCGAATTTTTTGAGTATTTTGCAATTTCTTTTGCGAACTCCATGTTCGCTGTTGCTTTGGCCAAAATTACAACTCATAATGAGCTGCCAATGACCGAAACTGCGATGTCCAAAACTGAAACCTGTTCACCTAAGAAATACTGGCTGGATGCCTGGCACGTCAATCCGGCGGCCAATCGGGATTATGAGTTCATTGATGGCTTGCGCGGCGTTGCGATTCTTTTGGTGCTGTTGTGCCACCATATCTACTTCAATCCAAAAGCAGGCCCGCTGATTCAATTCGCGGGCGCTTTTTCTGCCGGTTTGGGCAACGGCGTCATTTTGTTCTTCGCCATTTCGGGATTCCTGATTTCATGGCCGTTTTGGAAGCGGAAATTTGCCAACGCGGAAAAGGCGGTGCCGACTGGCTACGCCAGGCGCCGGTTCTGGAAGATTTATCCGCCGCTGGCGCTCTCCATTGTTCTGCTGACCCCTTTCTATGTCTTATGGTGCCACGACCGGACCTTTATCCCACTCGCCGCCCAATGGCTGGCTGGCATTCCATTTTTTTGGCCCGTCAGCGGCAAATTAAACCCGGTCATGTGGACCCTCGTGGTGGAGGTCCAGTTTTACATGGTGCTGCCACTGGTCTTCGGTCTTCTCAAAAGCGTGTCCGCCAGGTCCTGCTTATGGCTTATCCCTCTGATTTTTCTTTTGGTCCCGATATTATTTCAAGCTTTCACGGGATTACACGCCGAATTTAACCCGGAGATCAACTCCCATTTTCCATCGGCGCTGGATGCCTTTGGCCTGGGAATTCTGGTTGCGGGATTGGACAACCGAGGCGGGCTGGGAGGAAAATGGGCCTGGCTGGCGGTGCCAGGGGCGTTGCTTTTTCTCCTGGGCTTGCTGCTTGACGCATGGGTGCATACCCATCCCGCAGGGCCAGCCTCGGCGCTGGGCCCATGTGCGACTTGGCTTGACATGATTGGCTCCGGATGCCTGCTCTGTTTCGTGGCCAATCCAAAACTTCGCATGGCGCGCCTCCTTTGTTCCCCAGCCTTGCGATGGTGCGGCATCATCAGTTATGAATGGTATCTGCTTCATCAACCCATTATCCAGTGGGCGCGCCAGTTTCACGGGCCTACGGGCGGAAATGTCGCCCGGTTCGCCGCCCTCATCGGAGGTTCCCTCCTGTTGAGCGGCGTGCTGTCCGCGTCCATCTACCGCTTCTTTTCCCTGCCGCTGTTAAAATACGGCCGCGGCGGCAAATAACGGGGATTTCTTTGGCGTTGACAACGCGGCTTGAATCGTTTGAACTTTTCAATGAAATCTGTGAGCAGTCCGTTGATTCAGGCCCAACATTTGACCGGCGCGGGGGAAGCGCGTCTGCTCATTGCCATCAGCTTTCATTTTGTCAAAGGCCGCCTCGTCTATCTCGACAAAGTGGTGCAGACTCTGGCCTCCTTCCCCGTCCGAAGACGCGACCTCGTGGTGTTCACCAACACCGTGGAGATGGCCGAACAGGAATCCATCCGCGATATTTTTCGGAAAGCGGGTCTGGTGGACGGTCGCGACGCGCGGTTATCAGTGGAGACGGCCCTGGCCCATCCCTATAATCTCACCTGGGCGCACAAAAGGCTCATTTCCGGCGATTTTCTGGCGCCGGACAGCCCCTATTCTCATTTCATTTATCTCGAAGATGACGAACAACTGACGTTTGAAAACTTCGCCTATTTCCTGGCAGGGCGCGATATCCTGCGTCCCTTCGGTAATTTGGTGCCGGCCTACTTGCGCATGGAATGGTGCGACAAGCTGGCCTGCGCCATGAACAATGACAACATCGCGCCGATCCTGCTGGCCGGGCGGCCTTTCATCTCGCACGGCGAGTACGCTTTTGTCACCGCGGACAATCCCTATTGCGGCGGATTCATCCTGGATCAGGAACTCGCGCGCGAATATATCCAGACCCGTTCGTTCGACCTCAAGCGCAGCCGGGCGGTCAGTACCGAGGCAGGCTGGTTTGGCGTGCGCGAACGGTCGGCCATGGGTTTGACCTTCGAGAATCCGCCCGCGCCGTTCGCCTATCGGGTAGTGGTTCCCGTGGCCATTGCCTCGCGGGTGGCGCCGTCCTGCGCCTGGCTGGCGCACCTGCCCAACAATTACGCCAACGACCCGAGCCATCACCTTGGGAAGGTCGCCATGACAGACCTGTTTGCCAGCAATTTCAATGCGGAGAAGGAAGTGGCATTGCCGGCCTTTAACAGCACAGGACAAAAATGGTTCCGGTTCCACCATCGCCTTGGCAACCACTTCCGAATGCTGGGCCGCGGGCTGCTCATTGGCACTATGGACAGTCTCCGGCGGGTCAAGAGGATGATTCTCGGCCCCCGCAAACCGGGACAGGCATGAAAACATCCTCTTAACACTGGCGCATTTTCCCGGAACGATTAGCATGGCGCGCGATTGAATGACGCTGAATTGATAAAGAGATGACTTGGTCCGCGTTGGTTTCACTTTGGAAAAGAGGATGGCGCTCGGCCATGCTGGCCGGCATCTTCGGAACAGGAATCCGCGTGGGGGCCAATCTGCTGCTTCTGCCGCTGGTGGTCCTGAAGCTCCCGTCGTCGGAGCTGGCCTTGTGGTGGGTCTTCGTGGCGCTGGGAAGTTTCGGTAACCTGGCGGATTTCGGCTTTGGCAACACCATCCCTCGCATCTACAACTATTTGTTTGCCGGAGCCGAGGATTTTGAGGCGGAAGGGCTGCGCGAGGCGAAGGAGGGAGCCAAACCCAACTTTGCGGGGATGAACCGGCTTAACGCCGCGGTGCGGTCTCTTTATCTGAAGATTTCACTGGCCGCCGCCGCGTTGCTGGCCGCTGGGGGAACGATCTATTTGATGAAATCCGCGGCGGAAAGCGGCCATCCGCAGAAGATTTGGTTTCTCTGGGGCGCGTTCATTGTGGCCATCACCTACAATCTGGCCACCTGCCATTGGACGCAGGCTGTCCAGGGACTGAACCGGATGCGGGATATGCAGGTGGTTTATATATGGGGCGGCTTGAGCTATGCGGCCAGCGCCGCGCTCCTTCTGCTGTGTCACGCGGGTTTGGCCTCCATGGTGGTGGCGACCTTCGTCAAGGGATTCGTTATGCACGGCAGGTGCTGGCAAATCTTTCGGCAGGTCGTTCCGGCCCCGGCAGAACGGGTGGCGCCGGACCGGCATATCGTCAAAAAGCTGTGGCCCAATTCATATAAATTTGGGATCATTGCCCTGGGCGGCTTCTGTATGTCCAATGCGAGCGTGTTGATCTGCAACCAACTCTTGGGCAAGGACATCACGGCGTCGTACGGGCTGACGGCGCAAATTGGAAACTACCTGATGGGGTTTGCCAGCCTCTGGCTGGGAGTCAAATGGCCGGAGATTGCCATGCTGCGCACCCAAGGCCGGTTGGTGGAAATGGCGGTCTTGTTCGCCCGGCGGCTGGCTTTGGTCATGCTCTCGTTTGTGGCCATGGGTTTGATGGTTCTTCTGTCGGACAATAGTCTCAATGCTCTGCTGGCCTGGAAAGGCTCGCATACGCGTCTGCTGGCCACACCTTATCTGGCCTTCTATTTCGTTTTTTTGACGGAAGGAATCTTTAATATTCAGTTTGGAATGCTGGCCTTTACGGAAAACGTCGTGCCATTTTTCAAAGTCGCCCTTTACACCGGGCTGGGCGTCATCGCAGGCAGTCTGCTTCTGACTCCGCTCTTTGGTCTTTGGGGTTTGCTGGCCGCGCCTTTGATCGCGGACTTGGCTTGCAACTTTTGGTTTACCGTTCGACGCGGTTTCCAAGGCCAGCCGCTCTCCCCGCGACAACTTGCCCTGGCCGCCATCGGCGGACGCATTTGAAACTCTGTCAACCCTGGCGGCAAACCGCCAGGTAAGTTTCCAAAAAACGCTCCCCCATGCGCTTGGGCGACAGGTAAGCCCGGCTGGCCGCCAGCGATTCCGGCGCAACACGGCCGGCTCGGAACAACGGGTTTTGACAGGCCTGCCGGATGGCTTGGATGAACCCGGCCAGGTCGCCGGGTTTAAACAGCACGCCGTTTTGTCCCGGGACGACATAGTCGGGAATGCCGCCCACGGCGCTGGCCACCACCGGCACGCCAGCCACCACCGCCTCTTTCACGGCGTTGGGGCTGTTATCCACCCGCGTCGGAAACAGAAAGAGAGTCGCGGTGCGAAGCTCTTCGGCCACCGCCTCCGGTTGGAGATGGCCCTTGAATTCCACGCGCCGCCACAATTCCGGCGACAGCGTGTTTCTCAGCGGCTCCAGGAAAGATTCATTGGGATCGCCGGCCACCACCAATTGGAACGGCAGTTCGGACCTCAATTCATTCAGAGCCATCAGCAAAAGGTCCGTCCCTTTCCGCCGGCATATCGTGCCGGTGGTCATAAACCGGATGGGATCGGCAGCCAGCCGGCGTTCGATATGGTGAAAATGCCAATTCGGCGCGTGCTCTATTTGATGCACCGTCAGATGCGGCCACCTCTGCCGCATGAATTCCACGGAAAACCTCGATTCCACGCTGGCATGGCGCGCTTTCGACAGGCTGACCTTTTCCGCCAGGACGGATATTTTATCGTGCAGAGGAAGCGGCACGTGCCGGCCATACCAGGTAAAAAGCCCTTGAATCGTGATCAGAAAGGGATAATGCAAGCGAGCCGCCACCAGACCCGCGCCTTTTTCGTTGCCCCAGGCATGGACAATGTGCGGCTGAATTCTGCCCAAGGCCCTCCTTATGAGCCATGTATCCATCCAGTAAAAAGTGGAAGCCCGGGTGCCGCCGCAATATTTCAAGATATGAAACGTGACGCCGTGGCGCTCAAAATCGAAAGACCGCTCAACCCGCGAGCGCAGAACGATGACGTGCAGGCGCAAGGCCGGGTTGTTCTCCAATTCCCCCAACAGCACCAATTCCCACATGGCCGGATGCTGCCGCGGCAGCCGCCGAAGCGATTCGGGGGCGTCCGGCAGCCACTCAACGGGAAAATCGGAAATCCACGCAACGGTCAATGGCGTCATGACGAACCTGGCCTTTCGGCCCGCACCACGGCGGGGTTGCCCGCCGCCACGCAGTTGGCCGGCACATCCCGCGTGACCACGGCGCCCGCCCCGATGACCGCCCGGTCCCCTATCGTGACCCCTTTGACGATAATGGCGCGCGCTCCAATGAACACTTCGCGTCCAATCTTGATGGGGCGGGCGTTCGAGCGATTCTCGGCGCGCCACCCGTCCGGGGTCAGGACATGGAAGTCGTTGTCAATAATCATGGCGCCGCTGCCGATGAGCGTGCCTTCGCCGATCTCGATGGACAGCCCCGCGCACAAGACCGCGCCGCTGGCGCCTGAGTTGGCGGCCATGACCAGCCGGGCCTGCGGCGCCAACGTCCTGACCACGCACGGCTGAAAGCAACCCAGCGGATTGGCGCGCACCGCGCTGGCCAACTGAACATTGCGCCCCAAAAGCAGGACGGAATCGGGCGCCACGCTGAGGACCGGACGCCCCCAAAAGATCACGCCCGCCTCGCATTGCGCGCCCTTGAGCCGCGCTTCCAGGCCCCACAAAGCGGAGCCGCAGCGCCGCGCCATGCTCATCGCCCCTCCAAGCCCTCTGGATATGCCGCCGGTCACGCGCCCAATTGTGGTCCCAACCCGTCCGCCAAGCGAGACTTCTGTTGCGGAATCTGCTTGCCCGCAGGGCGGCGGCTCCGGCATGCTAAAAGCGTAAGAAATGTTTAAGCTCCATCGCATTCTGATCGCCTACGCCGTAGCCGTTCCGCTGGCTTTGGTGCTGGGTTGTTTGGTGGCCGTGCCCGACATCGCCACCTTTGCGGTGGTGGGCCTGGTTTTGGTTATGCTGGCCCTGCCGCTGTTGATCCAATGGGATCACTGGCTGCTGATCTTTTTCTGGAATTCGGTGTTCATTGGGGCCTTTCTGCCGGGTCAAATGCAGATTTGGATCATCTTCGCGGCGTTGACATTTGTCATGGCCTTGATCAATAGGTTCATGGGCCACAGAAACTTTCTGCGCGCGCCGGAATTGACCAAGCCGATTCTATTTCTGACGGCGGTGGTCCTGCTGACCGGAAAAATCCGGGGCGGATTGGGCATGCGGGCTTTGGGAAGCGGCAGCTATGGTGGAAAGAACTACTTTCTTATCCTGATGGCCATCGTCGGTTATTATGCGTTGATTTCCCAACCCGTTGCCGTGAACAAAGGCGCGCGGGCGGTAAAGTTGTTCTTCCTTGCGGGCACGACCAACGCATTAGGCAATCTGATTTACATGGCGGGGCCGATGGCTTACTTCCTTTATTGGATCCTTCCCACCAGCTCCCTGGGCGGCCAGGTTGTCTCAGATTGGAGCGATAGTTCCATGCACCGCCTGGCCGGCTTCGGGAGCGCCGGGCCTTTTCTCCTGTGCTTTGCCCTGGCTCGATGGGGACTTCGCGGACTTTTTGAATGGGACAGACCGTGGCGGCTGCTGTGGTTGCTGGCGGCTTTGGTTGTGGCGCTGTTTAGCGGTTTTCGTTCCGAAATCCTGTTCCTGGTCGCCCTGCTGGCCGTTCAATTCACGATCGAGGGCTATTGGAAAACCGCCATGATGCCGGTCATGGTCTTGCTGGGAATACTGTGCCTGACGCCGGTGCTGTTGTTTGCCAACAGGATGCCTGGCTCCGTGCAGCGGAGTCTGGCTTTCCTTCCCGTGAACATCAATCCCGACATCCGCGCGGACGCGGACGCGTCCGTCAATTGGCGGGTGGATATGTGGAAGGAGGTATGGCCGGAGATTCCAAAATACCTTCTGATTGGCAAGGGTTACGCGATTGACCCAGGGGAACTCGCTGTAACCGTGGCGGGTGCTCAAGCGGGTTACCTGGGTGCGTACGAAGGCTCGTTAATTGCCGGCGACTACCATAACGGCCCCCTGACGGTCCTGATCCCGTTTGGCGTGTTTGGACTCATCGCCTTTCTCTGGCTGCTGGTGGCGGGGGCCAAAGTGTTGTATCGGAACTATCGTTATGGCCATGCCCGATTAAGGCTGGTGAACGCAACTCTCATGGCGTACTTCCTGACAACAAGCCTCTTCTTCTTTTTTGTGGTCGGCGCCTTCAACGTCCAGCTTTCGGTCTTTTTGGGCCTTTTAGGCATGAGCGTCAGCATCAATGGCGGCGTGTGCCGCCGGCCCGCTGTGGCGCGCCAATCCACCCTTTCTTCCTCGCTGGCCTCCCCCGTGGCCGTTGGTTGACCCGCTATGACACGACCGCCACAACTTTCAACCGGTGCCGCCTGCCAGAGCGCCACCATCCCGCGAGGGAGGGCCGGAAGGTGAACGGAAAGATATGAGCAGACTTTCCCGCCTGATAATTGCTTATATCGTGGCCATCCCCTTGGCCTTGGTCCTGGGTTGCCTGGTGGCCACGCCGGGCATGGCCAGCATCGTCGCGCTCGGCTTTGTTTTGTGCTGTCTGGCGGCCCCCCTGGTCATCCAATGGCATCATGCGTTGCTCATTCTTGGCTGGAATTCGGCCTTCATTCTGGGCTTTATGCCCGGCCAGCCGCGCATCTGGCTTGTGTTGGCGGCCGTAAGCTTCAGCATTGGGGCGTTAAACCACGTGCTTGGCTTCAAATCCTTTTTGCGCGCGCCGGAGTTGACCAAACCTCTTTTGTTTTTGCTCGGCGTGATTCTGGTTACAGCATGGTTCCGGGGTGGGATCGGCACGCGGGTTTTTGGCGGTGCGGGGTTTGGCGGCAGGAATTACGCCTATGTCCTGGGAGCGTTCATGGGTTATTTTGCCTTGACAGCCCAAAGGATTCCGCCGGAAAAAGGGCCGCGGATGACAAAATGGTTCTTCCTTTCGGCCATCACCAACGCCATCCCCAATGTGACTTACCTGCTGGGGCCGTCCTTCTACTTCCTGTACATTCTGGTTTCGGCGGATTCCGCTGTTTCCCAGGCCCAAAGTGATTGGGAGCAAAACGGGCTGAGCCGCTTGGGCGACTTTAGCAACGCCGCCATCGGTCTTATGTGTTTTATGCTCGCGCACTGGGGCATTCGGGGGATTTTTGAATGGCACAAACCGTGGCGGCTGTTGCTCTTGGCGGTCACCGTGACGGGAGGGCTTCTCAGCGGCTTCCGTTCGCAATTCACGTTGATGGTGGCTGTCTTTGTCATTCAATTCGTGGTGGAGGGCCTTTGGAAAACCGCCTTTCTGCCCCTGTTCTGCCTGCTAGGGCTTTTGTGTGTGGGACCCGTGCTGCTGTTCGCCAACAAGATGCCTTCCGCCATGCAGCGATGCTTGGCTTTCCTGCCGGTGGACATCAATCCCGACGTTCGGGCGGACGCGCAGGCCTCCATTGATTGGCGCGTGGACCTGTGGAAGGCGGCATGGCCGGAAGTGCCCAAATACCTTTTTGTCGGCAAGGGGTATTCGCTGGATCCATTGGACACGGATATGACCACGCAGGCAGCTCGAATGGGCCTCGTTCCCAGCTACGAGGAAGCGTTGTACGCTGGCAACTACCACAATGGCCTCCTTTCCATCCTCATCCCGTTTGGATTGTTGGGGACGATTGCCTTTGTCTGGCTGCTGGTCGCGGGGGTGAAAGTGCTCTATTGCAACTACCGCTATGGCGACGCCCGCCTAAGAATGGTCAATACGACTCTGTTTTCCTTCTTCCTGACGCAAAGCCTGTTTTTCTTTATTGTCTTCGGCGCTTTCAACGTGCAGATTGTGGTGTTTCTAGGCACTTTGGGCATGAGCGTCAGCCTCAATAATGGCGTGTGCCGCAAGGAAGTTCCCAAAACCGTGCGCATCGCCTCCGCTCCCGCTCTGGCGCTGGAGCCGGCCTGAGCTTCTCATGCGCTTTTCCGTCGTCACGCCCAGTTTCCGGCAATCGCAGTGGCTCAAGCTCTGCGTGGCCTCCGTCGCGGACCAGGGAGTTGAGGCCGAGCATCTTGTGCAGGACGCCTGCTCGGACGACGGCACCCTGGACTGGCTTTTGACCGATTCGCGCGTGAAGGCGCGCTCGGAGAAAGACGCCGGCATGTACGACGCCATCAATCGCGGCCTGCGGCGGGCTTCGGGAGACATCCTGTCCTACTTGAATTGCGACGAGCAATATCTGCCGGGCGCCTTGCGGGCCGTGGGGGATTATTTTGAGCGCCATCCCAAGGTGGAGATGCTCTTTGGCGATTGTGTGGTGGTGGACCCGAAAGGGGAATTTATGTGTTACCGCAAGGTCCAGAAGCCCTCGAAGTACCACGTCATGGTGTCCCATTTGCCGACCTTCACCTCCTCCACCTTTTTCCGGCGGTCTCTCCTGGACCGGCACCAACTCTTTTTTGACACCCAATGGCGCGCCGTGGGAGACGCCGCCTGGGTCTTGCGCGCCCTGGACAAGGGCGTCCGCATCGGCATCCTGGGGCAATTCCTTTCCACATTTACCGACACGGGCGACAATTTGGGCATCACTCCCGATGGACTAAGGGAGAAAAAGCTGTTCGTGGCCATGGCTCCGGCCTGGGCGCGTAAACTGGCTCTGGCGCTGGTGTGGCAGCATCGCTTCAACCGTCTGGTCAGTGGCGCTTACAGGCAAAAGCCTTTCGACTATGCGATCTACACTTTGGCCGCTCCGAACAACCGGGTGGCGCATCACGTGGAGCATCCGACCTTTGTCTGGAAAGGACGGCTGGAGTCGCTGTTCAAGCCGTGACCCTTAAAAACCAACGCGCCACGCCGTCCCCTGACACGGCGATGACGACACTATGAAGCTCAAATTATTGGTGCTTGAACTTTGGGGAATGGGCGATTTGGTTTTAAGCACGCCCTTTTTGAGGGCGGCGGCCGGCTCATTTGAGGTGACCCTCCTGGCCAAACCCATGGCCCGGGAATTGCAGCCGCGGCTTTGGCCGGGCGTGGAGGTCATCCCCTTTGTTTTTCCATGGACCGCGTTCCGGGGAAAATACAATTTGTGGCGCTGGCCCTGGCGGGACCTGGCCGCGCTGGCGCGACAGTTGCGCGCGCGCCGCTTTGACATCGCCCTCTCGGCTCGATGGGACCCGCGGGACCATTTTTTCATGCGCTTGACAGGAGCCGGGCGGCGCCTCGGCTTCCCGCGGGCGCAAAGCGGCCTCTTTCTCAGCGAGCGTCTGTTGCTCCCCGGCCCGGGCGCGCATCGCTATGACAACTGGCGGGTCATCGGGCGCCATTTGGGAATCGAACTTCCCACCAGGAACCAATTGGCGCCTTCCGCGCGCCCGTCGGACACCGTCCTTATTCATTCGGGCGCCGCGCAACAGGTTCGGGTCTGGCCCTTGGAGCGTTACCTTATGCTGGCCCGCCAACTGCGGCAAAACCATCACACGGTGCAAATCGTGTGCGATGCGGCGCAGCGCGAATGGTGGGCTTCCCGCGGTGAAAGCCCGCGCGTGCCGGCCAGCCTTTCCGAGTTGATGGCGCTGCTCGATACCGCCGGCCTTTTCGTGGGCAATGATTCCGGTCCGGGCCACCTCGCGGCCATCCTGGGCGTGCCGACCTTCACGCTCTTTGGCAACAACCTTCCCAGCCTCTTCGCCCCGCTGCATCCGGCGGCGGAATGGATGGAAGGCGGCCCCTGCCCGTATAAGCCGTGCTTTGACTCCTGCCGCTTTGCCACGCCGGAATGCCTGCTGGGCACGGACGCCTCCGCCGCCTGGATGAAACTTAAACCCTTCGCCGAAAAGCATTTGGCGGGAAACCGCGCGCCAACATCCTGATCCGGCACAATTCCGCCACAGGATTTGCTCCTTTACAAGCATGGCCGAAAGCCCTAGATTCTGGCCGTTCGAAAAACTCGTGTTGAAAACTGAAGAATCGAATCCCAATGCCTATGGCCACTTTGCTCAAGAAGGAAGACATTGTCGCATGGCGCGAACTTCGGGCCTCCACGAAAGTCATCGCGGCCTCGGGCTGTTTTGATTTTATTCATCCGGGACACGTCAAATTGCTGCAATCGGCCAGGGAACTGGGCGACACGTTAATTCTTGGCATCAACAGCGATGCTTCCATCAGGCACTTGAAAGGCCCCAAGCGGCCGATTTATCCAGAGGCCGAACGCATCCTGATGCTGGGGTCTCTCCGGTGGGTGGACGCCATCACGGTCTTTGACGACTACAAAGCGACCAACTTCCTCAAAGCCGCCCAACCCGACATTTGGGTCAAAGGCAATGACTGGACGCTGGATAAAATTGACAAGGAAGAACTGGCCGCCGTCGAGTCCAACGGCGGCAAACTGCAATTTGTTGACACCGGGGTTTCCTGGCACACCACCAGTATTTTGGAAACCCTGGCCAAACTTTGAAGACCGCATGAATTCACGCGGGACAGGAACCCGCCCTTGGGCGCTTTGTTCTGTCAGGCTAAAAAAACATCTCATCGCCGCTTCTATTTTGCGGCAGAGTAAAAAGCCAGCGCCCGTTCAATGCCGGTCTTGAAACTCAGCGTGTATTCAAATCCCAGTGACTTTTGCTTGGCCGTGTCGCCGCCGCGGGCGTGGACGCCGGACGGTTTGTCGGACAGGCCTTGCACCTCGGGCTTGAATCCCAAAATGTTGGCGGCCAGTTGCGCGAAGTCAATGAAGCTGGTGAAGATGCCGGTGGATAAATTAAGGGCCCCGCCGTCGTCAATTTTGTCCATCGTGGCCAGCACGCCGGTGACGCAGTCGTCAATATGAATGAAGTCCCGCATTTGGGCGCCGGTGCCCCACACTTTCAGGATGGAGGCATTGCGGCTGGCTAACACGCGCTTGCAAATGCTGGGGAAGGGGTAGGCGTCGTCCTGGTCTTCGCCATAGCCGGAGAAGGGGCGGTAGCACACGGATTTTAACCCGTGCTTCTGATAGGCCAGTTGCGCCAGGTATTCGTTGGTCAATTTGGCCCAGCCGTAGCTCATGTCCGGCATCCCGATGTCGCCCTCGAAGGAAATCATGTCCTCTTTGAGCAAAACGTAGTGTTCCGGGGTTTGCAGGCGGACGGGATAGGCGGCGCTGGAACTGAAACAGACGTTTTTGCGCGGATGCGCCACCTTGGCCCATTGCCAGTAGGCGGCGTCAATGGACAAGTCGTCCGCCACCGCCAGTGGATTGTTCTCAATCATCAGCCGTCCGCCCACCATGGCCGCCAAATGAAAGGCGTAATCGAAGTCGGTGTCCGTCACGCGCCGGAACCAGGCGCGGCAATCTTCCCGGTAAAAATGGAAAGCCTGGCAGTCGCGCGGATCATACATCGGCCAGCCTGCGGCCGGATCAATCCCCCCCGTGTAAGGAGCGAGGCAATCCACCGCATGGACTTCGTCGCCGTTCTCCAGCAACCGCCGCACCAAGTGGCGTCCAACAAAACCGGCGGCGCCCGTAACCAGGATTTTACGCATGGGGGAAGTGCCTCCGGTAAAGTTCAAACGCCCAAACGGAGCGGCCGGGCAAATAGGCCAGGATCGCTTGCGGGTCCTTGGGCAGGTTCTCCACGATTTGCAAGTTGTTCTCGTAGCCGACGTACTCCTGCTTCATGTCGCGCACCAGGTCATGCACGTTGCGCTTCTGGTAAACGGAGGCTTTATTATACACGACACGAAAACCCCGGGCTTGCGTGTAATAGGCCGCCCAGATGTCATCCATGCGGCCGACGTGCGGAAAAAGGAAATAATCCGCCAGCATCGCGCCGCGCAGGAAGGTGTTTTGCGAATTAAACGGACTCAACTTATTGCCGGCCAGGGGAAAGGCCTCCGGGGCAAAATTGCATTCCGGGGCGTGCTCCATGCGGCAGACCGCGTCAATGTCCGGATCGCCGTTCCAAAAATCCGCCTGCACGTCCACCTGCACTGTTTTGCGGCTCTTTTTGTCGTAGCGCCGTTTGGGCAGCAATTGCAGCGGGTATCCCCGATGCCACAGATGCGGGTAATTGGTCGCTCCCACCGGGTCGAAAGCCGGCAGATCGGTCTCGTAATAATTGACTTCGACATTCCTGCCCACCAGGAGGTTTTGGCCCCACCCTTCCAGCGGAATGTTGTCGTCATCCACCACCGCGACGATGTCGGCCTTGAGGTCCTTGGCCCACAGCAGGCCGAAAATGCGGCGCTGGATGCAGTTCCAGCCAATGGCCTCCGACAGAGCGGGGTCGTATTTCTCCTGTTCCTCGGGCGTCACGTAAACGCCGCGCGACAAGGGATAATCCTTGGGTGTTTTTTTATCGCCGATGACCACCAGGTCCCAGTCCTTCATCGCTTCAAAGCGTTCGATGGCCTCGGTCGGTGGGTTGATCGTGGTTGTGACAATGACTTTTTTCATGAGGGGCTGTTGGAGGTTTTAAGGGATGGCCACTTGAGCCGCGGCTGGCCCGGCGGGTTTCAAAATGGATCGCCGGGAGGCGAACCGCGTCTTGATCCCTATGCGGAAATAGACAAAATTGCGGAAGAACGGATTCTGCGACTCGCCTTCGATCCGCGCGTGCCAGTCGGTGGGAATCTCGGCCACCGGCACGCCCAATCGCAGCGGCTTGACCATGGTCTCGAGCAAAAACGGATGCCGCAGCTCCTCCCACTGGATGGCTTGCACCAGCTTGGTGGGGAAGATGCGGTAGCCGAAGGTCATGTCGGTCAGATGCGTCCCATAAAGAAGTGAAAAGAAATGCTGGAAGACCCAATTGCACACCAGCTTGACTTTGGAATAGCCCTCCCAGGCCGCGCCCGCGCGCCAGCGGGTGGCGGTCACGATGCCGGCGGGATTCTTCTTCGCTTCCTCGATGATGGCGCGCGCGTCTTTCGGGTCCGTTTCCAAATCGCTGGCCATCATCAGGACGTGGCTGCCGCGAGAGATATCGAAGGCATCGCGAAAGGCCCCGCCCAGGAAAGGCAGCGTCTGATGCAGCACCACCACCAGGCCGCCCAGTTCCTTCTGCAACTGGGCGATCACCGCCATCGCTTCGGGCGTCGTTTTCTTGCAAACGATGATCAGCAACTCGAGGATGTCCGCTTTGGCGTCGCGCAGGACAATATCCACCGTTTGTTTCAGCGAGATGGTTTCATTGATCACCGGCAGGAGCACGGTGACAGATTCCAATTTGGAAACCTTTGGATAATCGCTCATGGCCCCTTCAATCACGCTTGTTTTGCATTGTGGCCCTCAAAGTAGCCATCCGCGCCGGGAAGGCAAGCCGGGATTCACAACCGATTTGCGCCCTTGGCGGGATTTCAAGGTTGACCGTGGCGCGGATTTCAATAAACTGGCTTCACCTTGACAGTTTCTGGAAAACCCGTTGTTGCCGGCGGGGACGGGCCTGCCGGCGAATTAAATTCGAGAGCGGCCGGCTCCTGCCCCTGGTTGGAAGTGTGGCCGCTGATGGTCTGTTTTGCCCTCCTTATGCTGGCGGTGGTGAGCCGCGCAAGTTTTTGGATTGATGAAGCGGACACGGCCTTTTTTGCCGCCCAGTCCAGTCTTGGCCAATGGTGGCACGCTCTTTCCACTTCCCACGTCCCGGAACTTCAAATGCCGTTTTACACCCTCTATTTGTGGGCTTTTGCCAGAATCTTTGGCGTGGGCGAGGTTCCCCTGCGTCTGGCCGGGGCGATTTGGCTGATCCCGGGTCTGACGGCCTTTGTCGTAAGTTTTCCCCGGGGCGGACGGCGTCTGGCGGCGCTGGCGGTGGCCGCCACCAACGCTTTTATATGGTACTATGGCAACGAGGCCCGCACTTACTCGATGCAGTTGGGCGGCAGCTTCCTGCTCTTTGCGGCCCTTAACCGCCTGGCTTCCAGCCCGGCTTCACCCACAGAGGAAAAGCGGTGGCTCTGCTGCTTTGTCTTTGGCTTGTTGGTCGTCTGCAGCACCACCATGCTGGGGATGATCTGGGCCTCGGCGGCTCTCGGCGCCGCCTGGGTGATCTTCCCCGCCGGTCGCCTCCTGGGTTGGTGGCGCGCCGCGCGGTTCTTCTGGGTTTCCCTGGCCGTCTTCCTGGCGGCGCTGGGCTGTTATTACGTGTGGACGGTGCATCTGGGGGCGCGCGGCTCGAACGTGGCCGCGACCGATTGGCGCACGACGGTGTTCATTCTCTACGACCAACTCGGTTTCGAAGGGCTGGGTCCGGGGCGCCTTGCCTTGCGCTCCCAAGGCCCGCGCGCTTTGGTGTCTTTCGCGCCGGGGCTGTTGTGCTACGGCGCCACGCTGGCGGTCATTTTCTTCCTGGCGCTCAAAGAAGCCTGGCGCTTGTCCCCTCGCAAACTGGTCTTGCTGGCCATTGCCGTCGCCGTGCCGTGGAGCTTCCTCTCGTTGGTTGGGGTGATAACGCACTTTCGATTGTTAGGCCGCCACAGCACGCCGTTGGTCCCCATTTGGTTGTTCTTGATTGTGAACGGAGTGGCCCTTCTGGCCGCCAAACCCCGCTGGGTCGGAAGAATCATCGTGGGGGTGTTTTTGTCATTGAGCTTGTTTTCCTCTCTCTCCGTGCGGTTCGCTTATCGCCAATCCAAGGATGACTACCGAAGAGCCGCCAATATGGCGGCGGCGGCGCTGGCGCAGCGGCAGAATGTTTGGTGGTGCGCGGATGATGTGGCGGTCCGCTATTACCATCTGCCCGTGAGCGATTCGGCGGCCGCCCCCCAAAACGCCCTGCTCCTGCTCAACCCATCCGACGCGACCGTGGACGGGTTGCCGCCGCCCCAGATCATCTTTGTCTCGCGGCCGGAGTTGTACGACCGTTTTGGCGCGCTGGCGCGTTACATGGCGCGTCATGGCTTTCACGCGACGACCACCTTCCCAGCCTTCGAGGTCTGGACGGCGCCACCATCAAAATGACCTGTTCGCGTATTTTGAGGCTTAAAACCTCGCCCGCTGAAAAGCCTGATCTGCGCCTGAGAAGAAAAGCGCACACACCATGACCCGATGAGCCATGCTCGTCTATGCAGTTAAACTCTGGCAAACAAAACAGTTCCGCCATGTCAGCATGGCTGGATTGGATACGGGCGCTGGCGGCCATATCCGTGTTTACCGGACATTTGCGCGCATTTTCTCTCGAAATTGATGTCAGCCAGCACGGTCTGGCAAATGTAGGGATGAAATCCTTCTATTTCGCAACCAGTCTGGCACACTATGCGGTGCTCGTTTTCTTCGTGTTGAGTGGCTTTTTGGTCGGAGGGAGTGTTCTGAACGAATTTCGCCAGACTGGAGGACTGCGCGTCAAGACTTACGTTGTGGCCAGGGTGGCGCGGATTCATTCAGTCTTAATCCCCGCTCTGGCGCTGGGGGCGGTGGCGGATTGGCTGGGCTTGCGAGTGTTTCACGGATCGGCCGTGTATGAACATGGTCATTTTTCCCACCTGCTGTGGTGGAATGCGGCAGCGAATCAAGGCATCGGAATTTTCTTCGCCAACGTGGCGTGCTTGCAAACCATTTTCAAGCCCGTGCTTGGCAGCAATGGACCGCTCTGGAGTTTGGCGAATGAATTCTGGTACTACTTTTTGTTTCCCGCGCTCCTGATGGCGGTCTGGCCGCGCGTGCGTTGGTTTCGGCGGTGCCTGGCCGCCGTGCTGGCGATGGCGCTGCTCTGGATGCTGGGCGCTCAAAGGGACTTCTTCTTTTTGTTCTGGCTGGCAGGCGTTGGAGTGCGTCTGGCGCCGGAAGTGCGGACTCCCCCGATTTGGCTCGCCTTGGCGGTCCTGGCCGCTTCGTTGGTCGCGGCGAAAACCACGGAAATCCTGCGGTTGGAAATGATGGGGCCAATAATGGACTCAGTCGTGGTAGTCACCTTTTCCGTTCTGCTTTGGAGCTTAACCAAAAGGGCGGCGCCCATGTCCTCTTGGCCGGCAAAATGTGGACAACAACTGGCCGCGAGTTCATACACTCTTTACGCCTGTCATTTTCCCCTGGCGGTGCTGATGGCAACGGTGCTGATGCAAGTGCCGGGCTGGCAGTTGCCCGGCCATATTCATGATCCACGATCTTGGGCTGCTTATGGGGCTCTCCTTCTTGTTGTAGGTGGCGTTTGTTTCGGATTATCGTTAGTGACCGAGCGCAAACATCATCAGTTGAAACGATGGTTGATGAAGTTCGTGTAAATCCAAGAGTCCCCTGCCATCCTCCATGACTGGAGGCTGGCCGGATTCCCTCTCAAAATGATCGGTTCTCATTTTGCGGATGACAGGGTCCCTGATGGCGAAAGAGGCGCCGTCAGCTTTTTGCCCAGGACAATGAGGGGCGACTCGACACCGTGGAACAGAGCGGCCACCACCAAAGGAAGGAGCAATAAGAAAAGAACCCAACTGGCCGCCTCTGAACCCACAGGCAATGTGCGGAAACAAAACCAAATCAGCGGCGAGTGGGCCAGATAAATTCCATAAGAGTATTTGGCGATTTGGTGGGTCAGGGCCGCTCCGAAACCTGGGTTCAGGTCCCGAAACCAGCCCACCGACGCGCCGAGAATCAGACAGGCCGCGAAGGAATCTCCGAAAAACGACAAGCTTTGGTACGCGAAACCCAGGCCAATTACCCAAACCGGCCACAACCCCGCGGGCAACACCGCTTGCTGTCTCCATCGCAACCAGAACGCCAGGATCCCACCCATGAAGCATGGCACAAACTGGGCTACTTTTCCAAAGGGGGACAGAAGTTGGATGCTGCCCAGGCCCACGGATAAGGCGATCAGGGCCGAGATCATCCACCACTCGGGGCGGCGCTTCAGCAGCCGGTACAAAAAAGGAAGCGCCACGTACATCTGCATTTCATAGGGCAGGCTCCAGAGCGGTCCACTGACGGACCCAACTCCCGTGTTCTGTGCCAGCAGAACATTGGAAATAAGCTTAAATGCGCTCGGACGCTCGTACCGAATGGAATAGATGTCCACCGGTATATGGCAGAGCACGACCACCAGCACACAGAGAATGCTCAGGGGATAGATTCGAAATGCTCTCTGCACATAGAAGGGCGCCGCAATTCCCGAATGTCGCGACGCCAGCCGCTCCAGGGACATCATCAAAACCAGGCTCGTATGAACGAAAAAGATGAGCACGCCAAAACGTCCCCAACGGTGCCAGGCCTGGCTTTGGACCACGTGAAGTTGCGCCAGATGAAGCGCCAGCACCGCCAGCACCGCGATCGAGCGCAAAACATTCAAATTGGCCTCCTGTTTAGACTGCGGCATGTTGGGCATATAGTTGCAGTTGCGCGCGCCAAAGAAAATGGGACTTTTTCGACAGGGGCGTATCCTGGCCATATCTCCTCGCAAAGGTCAAATTCAATTTTTCGGATCCCTGCCCCGCTGCCCCGCTCCAAAATGATCCGCCTTTTACCGTTGACGGCCCGCCTCTTTGGGGTATAATGGGGTTCGAATAAATTTGGTTGCTGAACCGGATTCAGCGCGCAAGTCGGAGAGCCAGGTTCTGCCGGCTTTTTTATTCCCTTGATCGGGGAAACAGAGATATGAACGCGGATTTCTTAGCTGTCTTGGAGTTTTGGGAGCGTGAAAAGGGCATCAGCCGTGATGTCCTGGTGCAGGCCGTTGAAGAGGCCCTGCTCTCCGCTGCCAAAAAGGCCGTCGGCCCCGCCCGCGAAATGCGCTGCGCCATTGACACCAAGACCGGCGACATCCGGGCCTTCGCCAAGCTGCTCGTCTCGGATAAAATCCTCTCCAAACACGACCAGATTTCCGTCTTCGACGCCCGCCGCCTCAAGCCCGACGCCCAATTGGGCGACGAACTGGAGGTCGAAGTCACCCCCGCCGGCTTTGGCCGCATCGCGTCCCAATACGCCAAGCAGGCCCTCATGCAGCACATCCGCCGCGCCGAAAAACAACTCATTTTCACCGAGTTCAAGGACCGGGTGGGCGACATCTTGAGCGGCGTCGTGCGCCGTTTCGAACGCTCCGACGTGACCATTGACCTGGGCAAATACGAGGCCCTCCTGCCCAACCGCGAACGCGTCCCAACCGAGGAATACCAGATCGGCGAGCGCATCCGCTGCTTTGTCAAGGCCGTCGAAACCGGCGCGCACGGGCCGGAGATCATTCTCTCGCGCGCCGACCCGCAGTTTGTCATCAAGCTCTTCCAGTTGGAGGTGTCCGAAATCAACGACGGCACCATCGAAATCAAGGGCATCGCCCGCGAGCCGGGGTTTCGCACCAAACTGGCCGTCCACACCCGGGACCCCAAAGTGGACCCCGTCGGCGCGTGCGTTGGCTTGCGCGGCCAGCGCGTCAAAAACATCGTGCGCGAATTGAACAACGAAAAGGTGGACATCATCAAGTGGGATGCCAACATCAAAGTTTATGTCGCCAACGCCCTGGCGCCCGCGCAACTCAAGTCCTTCATCGTGGAGGAGGCGCGGCACCGCGTCAAAATCCTGGTGGCCGAAGACCAGCTTTCGCTGGCCATCGGCAAACGCGGCCAAAACGCCCGGCTGACCTCCAAGCTCACCGGCTGGCAGATTGACATTGAGCCGGAGACCGTGGTCCTGGTTGGCTTTGAGGAAAAGGTCGCCCTGGCGGTCAAAGCCTTCGCCGCCGTTCCCGGCCTGACGCCAGAGGTGGCCAGCGTGCTGGTCCATGCCGGATTCTCCACCATGGAGGCGCTCCTGCAGGCGGAATTGAGCGATTTGGAGCAGATTGAACAGATCAAAGAGCAGGCTCCAGCCATTATAGCGGCCATTCGGGCCGAGGTGGACCGGCGCCACAGTGGCCCAGTGGAGGAAAAGAAGGAAGGGGCTTGAGAGGATGGAATGGACGCTTACATTGTTTGCATGGTAAGGTCATGAAAGCTTTGTCGGCCAGTTGGCGGATAGATCATTATGCCCGTTCGAATTTACGATTTAGCAAAGAAACTTGGCATCGAAAGCAAGGTCGTCCTTGCCAAAGCCAAAGACTTGGGCTGTACCGCGGCCAAGGTCCCGTCCAGCACGCTGGATAAAATCACCGCCGACTACCTCGAAAAGGCACTCATCCTGTTGTTTCCGCCGCCCGCGCCGCCCGCGCCGCCCGCGCCAACTCCCCCGCCTCCTGCACCTGCGATACCCGCCGCGCCCGAACCTGTTGCGGCCCCCGCGCCTGCCGTTGCCATCGTGGTCGAACCCCCTCCAGCCGCGCCGCCGCCAACCGCCCCTTTGCCAGCCGCCCCGCCACCGCCGGTCGAAACCGTCACATTGCCGGAAGCGCCTCCACCCGTCGCGGCGGTTCCCCCGCCGCCAAAGCCGGAGATAGTGGTGGCCGCCCCGCCGGTCGCCGCGCCGGTCGCGCCGCCAGTCGTGCCGCCGCCCGCGGCCGCGCCGGTTGTTCCGGTGGCGCAAGTCGAAATTCCAAAACCGGCCGCTCCGCCGCCTCCGCCGCCGCCCCCGCCCGTGCCCAAGATCGGAGAAAAAGTGGGTTTTGTGCATCTGCCCCAAAAGCCGGTCTCCCGCTCGCAAGGGGATAGAACGTCCGCCCGCGGCGGCGCCGCCGGCAGAAGCGAGGCCGGCCGCCGGGGCGAGCCGCGCCGGGGTCCGGGCGCTCCGGCCGCTCCATTCGGGCCTCCCGTGTCCGGCCAGAGACATGCCGCCAAAACCGCCCAATGGCCGCCAAAACAAGCCCCCGCCGCCGCCAAGGCCCCCGAAAGATTTGTCGCCCCCGCCACCGGCCAGTTGATTACCCTCAAACCGCCGATCATCGTGCGCGATCTGGCCGAGCAATTAAAACGCAAGCCCTTCCAGCTTATCGCCGACCTCATGGAGGTGGGCGTCTTCGCCAACGTCAACCAATCCATCGAAGAGGAGGCGGCCCAGCGGATTTGCGCCAAGTACAATTTCCGCTTCGAGGTCGAAAAACGCGAGCGCGGCGCCGGCACCCACACCCCCGTCCGCAAAGTCGAGCTGGATGTCGAAGACAAGCCGGAGCAGATGAAGCCCCGCCCACCCGTGGTCACCATCATGGGCCACGTGGACCACGGCAAAACCACCTTGCTGGACGGCATCCGCAAATCCAACGTCGCGGCCGGCGAAGCCGGCGGCATCACCCAGCACATCGGCGCTTACACCATTTCCTTCCCCCACCCGGAACGCAAAAACGAAGTCCAACAAATCACTTTTCTGGACACTCCCGGCCACGCCGCCTTCAGCGCCATGCGCGCCCGCGGCGCCACGGTGACGGATATCGTCGTGCTGGTGGTGGCGGCCAATGACGGCGTCATGCCCCAGACGCTGGAGGCCCTCAGCCACGCGCAGGCGGCCAAAGTGCCGATTATTGTGGCTGTCAACAAGTGCGATCATCCCAACGCCAATCCCTTGAAGGTGCGCCAGCAGCTGCAGGACAAGGGGCTGGTGCCCGACGATTGGGGCGGCGACACCATTTTTGTGGACGTCTCCGCCCTGACCAAACAAGGCGTGGATAAACTGCTCGAAATGATCCTCCTGCAAGCCGACTTGCTGGAACTCAAGGCCAATCCCGACCGCCACGCCAAAGGCAACATCATCGAATCCGGCCTCGAACCCGGCGGCCCCACCGCCACCGTGCTGGTGCGCAAAGGCACCTTGCGCGTCGGCGAGGTCGTCATCTGCGGGCCTTACTGGGGCAAAGTCCGCGCCTTGATCAGCGAAGAAGGCTCGCGCCTCAAAGAAGCCCTCCCCTCCGTCGCCGTCAAAATCCTCGGCTTGAACGGCATCCCCGAGGCCGGACTGGAATTCAGCGTGCTGGAAGATGAAAAGGCGGCGCGCGACCTGGCCGAGCAACGCGCCCAAACCGCCCGCTCCCAATCCACCGAAGCCCGCGCCAAAGTCACCCTGGAAACTCTCTTCGCCACCCTGGACGCCAATCAAGCCAAGGCGCTCCAAGTCGTCGTCAAGGCCGACACCCAAGGCTCCGTGGAAGCCATCGTGGAGGCGCTCAAGAAAATCGAAGCCGACAAAGTCTCCCTGGAAATCATTCACAGCGCCGTCGGCACCATCACCGAGTCCGACGTGCTGCTGGCCTCGGCCTCGTCGGCCATCATCCTGGGCTTTCACACCCGCATTGACGTCGGCGTGGCCGATCTGGCCAAGCGCGAAGGCGTGCAGATCAAACTCTACTCGATCATTTACGAGTTGATTGACCAGGTCAAGGAGGCCATGGCCGGCTTGCTCGAACCGGTCGTGCGCGAGGTCGTCCTCGGTTCGGCCGAAGTCCGCAAAATTTTCGAGTTGTCCAAGGGCGGCAACGTGGCCGGCTGCATGATCTCCAGCGGCCGCATCGTGCGCGGCAAAGGCCGTGTTCTCCGCCGCAAGGGCCTCATCTACGAGGGCATCATCCAGTCCTTGCGCCGATTCCAGGACGAAGTCAACGAAGTGCGCGCCGGCATGGAATGCGGCATCCGCATTGAAGGTTTTAACGAGATGCAACCGGGCGATGTCATCGAGTGTTTCACCACCGAGAAAGTCGCGCCCAAGATGCTCTGACCAGAAGGCCGTCTTATGTCGCTCAGAATGCAACGGGTCAAGGAATTGTTGAAGCGGGAGATCGGCGAGGTCATCTGCCGCCTGCTGCCGGTCAGTGAAGTCGGCGTCATCGGCGTCAACGACGTGGACGTCGCCTCCAATCTCCACACCGCCACGGTCTATGTCGGCGTGCTGGGCGGGGACGCCCAAAAAAAGAAGGCCATGGAGGCGCTGGAGCAAAACCGCGGACGCATTCAAGGCTATTTGGGCAAAGCGGTCATCCTCAAATACACCCCCCACCTCCGTTTTGTCCTGGATAAATCCATCGAGCGGGGCGACAAAATCCTTCGCATCATGGACGAATTGGAGAAATCCTCGCCCGAGGCATGAAATCTCATCCCAAAATCATTGACCGCATCATTGAAGCCATCGGTCAATGCCAGTCCGTATGCGTCGCCGGCCACGTCCGCCCCGATGGCGATTGCATCGGCTCCCAAATCGGCTTGGGCCTGGCCCTGCGCAAACTGGGCAAGGACGTCCTCTGCTGGAACGAGGACACCGTGCCGCAGAAGTACGCCTTTTTGGACCCCAATCACCTCTTGCAGAAACCCTCCGGCCCGCGAGACTTCGATTTGCTCATTTGCACCGATTGCGCCTCCTTCGAGCGCCTGGGCAGCGTCGGCGCGGCCGCCCGCCGCAAATGCCTCATCAACATTGACCATCACCGCAGCAACACCCGCTACGGCGAGTTGAACTGGATTTCCGCCCGCGAGGCCTCCACCGGCGAACTCATCTTCCGCCTCCTGCAAGCCGCCCGCTGGCCCATCACCCCGGCCATCGCCGACTGTCTCTTTACCGCCGTCTCGACCGACACCGGCTCTTTCCAGTATTCCACCACCAAGCCGGTGACCTATCACACGGCCGGGGCCTTGGTCAAATTGGGGGCGCACGTCGAGACCATTTGCCACGAGGTCTATCAATCCTTCTCCCTCTCGCGCGTCCGCCTGCTCAAGCACCTTTACAACCATTTCCATTTGGCGCACCGCGACCAGATCGCCTACCTCTGGCTCAAGAAAAAAGACTTCGCCCGCACCGGGGCCGACAGCAGCGACAGCGAGGGCCTGATTGACCACATCCGCGCCATCGAACCGGTGGTGGTGGCCGTCATTTTTGAGGAGGCCGGGCCTGATTTGACCCGCATCAGCCTCCGCTCCAAATCCTCCCGCGTGGATGTCAATCAAATTGCCAGCCAGTTCGGGGGCGGCGGCCACCTCGCCGCCGCCGGCGCCCGCGTCCCCGGACGGCCCCTCTCGGTCCAGCGCCGCGTCATCGCCGCCATCAAGAAAGCCCTCGATTCCGCCCATTGAACCATGCGTACCTTTGATCCCCTTGACGGGGCCATTCTTATTGACAAACCCGCCGGCCCCACCTCCCACGACGTCGTGGACGCCCTCCGCCGCGCCTTTCGTCTCGAAAAAGTCGGCCATTGCGGCACGCTCGACCCCAACGCCACCGGCCTGCTGGTCATTGTCCTGGGCAAGGGCACCAAACTCTCCGAAAAACTCATGTCCGACGACAAGGTCTATGAGGGCACCATCAAATTCGGCGAGACGACCGACAGTTACGACGCCGACGGCGACCTGGTCGGCTCCCTGCCCGTGCCGCCCATGACGGTGGAGGAATTGAACGAAGGCGCCGCCTCCTTCCAGGGCGACATCATGCAGACGCCCCCCATGGTCTCCGCTGTCAAGATCAAAGGCGTCCCCCTCTACAAAATGGCCCGCAAAGGCGTGGAGGTCGAACGCAAGGCGCGCCTCATCCACGTCTATAACTTCCTCTTCTCCAAATACGAGGAACCTTTCGGCTTTTTCCGCGTGGCCTGCACCAAAGGCACTTACGTGCGCGCCCTGGCCCACGAACTGGGGCAAAAGCTCGGTTGCGGCGCCCATCTGGCCACCCTTCGCCGCGTCGTCTCCGGCAAATTCAACGTCCGCGACGCCCTGCCCTTCGAGGACGCCCTCAAATTTTCCTCCGCCGATTTCCAACAGCGGGTCATCCCGTTCCTCAAGCTGGCCGCCCAGGCCAATCTGCCCGCGGAATGAAGGTTATCTCCGACCCCGCCGCTTTGGACCCCGGCCCGCGCCCCGTTTGCGCGGCCATCGGCGTGTTTGACGGCGTTCATCTCGGCCACCAGCGCGTCCTGCGCCAAACCATGGCCGAGGCCGCGCAGCGCCAGGCCCTCTCCGTCGCCGTCACCTTCGACCGCCACCCCAACGCCGTCGTCGCCCCCGCCCGCGTGCCGCCGTTGATTTATCCCCTGGACAAAAAGCTGGACGTCATCGCGTCCCTGGGCGTGGAGGCCGCCTATGTCATTCCCTTTGACAAAGCCTTCAGCCAAATTCCCGGCGGCCAGTTCGTCCGCTCCCTGGCGCGCGACTTCCGCCACCTTGAAACGATTTGTGTCGGGGATGGCTTCCTGTTCGGCGCCGGCCGCTCCGGCAACGCCGCCCTCCTGCGAACACTGGGGGCCGAACTCGGTTTCACCCTCCACGCCCTGCGCGACGTGGAATTGGACGGCCAATCCGTCAGCAGCACGCGCATTCGCGACGCCGTGCGCGCCGGCGATTTTGCCCTGGCCGGCCGGATGCTGGGCCGTCCCTACGCGCTGCGCGGAACCGTCATCCAGGGCGAGCATCTTGGACGAACCCTGGGCTTCCCCACCGCCAACCTTGCTTTCCCCGGCCTCCTGACTCCGCCCCCCGGCGTGTACGCCGCCGAGGCGCAACTCGGCCCGGCCCGCCACAGGGCCGCCGTCAACATCGGCCATCGCCCCACCGTCCATGCCGCCGACCCGCGGTTGCACGTCGAAGCGCACCTGCTGGATTTCAACGGCGACCTCTACGCCCGGACTCTGGAGTTGGTGTTCCTGCAACAACTGCGGCCCGAGCAAAAATTCCCCACCCCCGCCGCCCTCCGCGCGCAAATCGCCAAAGACATCACGCAAGCCCGCGCCGTCGGGGCCCCGTCCCATCTTCGTCGGCCATAAGCGTAATGGGCCAGTCTTGCTTTGTCGCGCGGCCGAGTTTACTCTAAGAACGCAGTGAAACAACCGTCTATCAACGTCGAGGAAAAAATTGACCGCTTCGTCGGCCGGCGGACCAGGACGCCCGATGCGCTCTCCATCGCCACCAGCACCAAGGCCGATTCCATCGCCTGGTGCAAGGCCTTTGGCGGTCTGCGTGTGCCGCGCGGGGTGCATCGTTTCAAAACTCACGAGGAAGCGGACCAATGGTTATGGCGGATGATCACCCGTCGAACGGATTAGAATCCCGCGAACCGACCGTTGAGGATTTGCGGAATTTGTGCCGTGAACTTAACCAACGAGGCGCGCAATACATCGTCGTGGGGGGCTTCGCCATGCGTGCTTCCAATTACAACCGTCGGACCATGGACGTGGATTTAATCGTGGCCGCCGATGCCGCGAACGAAGCGAAGGTTTTTTCCGCGCTGTCCACCTTGGCGGACAATGCCGTGGCCGAACTTCAGCCCGGCGATCTTCAAATCTACAACATTATCCGGGTCGCCGATGAAATCCTGGTGGACTTAATGCGCTCGGCGGGCGGCCTTGATTATGCCGAAGCGGCGAAGGACATGATGGTGCGCGAAGTGGACGGCGTGCCGATTCCATTCGCTTCGCCGCGTTTGCTTTGGCGCATGAAAGCGGTGACGCATCGCGAAAAGGACGCGGGCGACCTGTTTTTTTTGCGTCAGTGGTTTGCCGAGCGCGGCCAGGAGCCGCCGCGTGTTTGAAGCCGGGAAAGGAGCCGTAACGCGGCCACATTTCCTCCACCCGGCCTTCCCCCTGCAAGGTCAGGGCGAGGAGGGACGCGGAAAGAAGGCCCGGAAAAACTCCATCTGGTCGGTGGGAGAGACTTGGTAAAAGTTCGTCGTCAGGCCGCTTAAAGTGAAGTTGGTAAATGTCGTCCAGACCACGGGCGGCAAAAGGTTGGTGGTGTACTGAATGCTATAATTGGTGCCGGGGTTGCCGTAGAGCGTAAGCTGGGGCGTGGTTCCGTCAGCTAACACACTTATCGCCAGCATTCCAGAGAGCAACGGCTTGCCTTCAATCAGGATCGCCTCTCCGTCCACGCCAAAAGCCGGCACGGGCGACGGGTCGGATGGCGCCAAGGCCACGATATTGGAAACGACCAGCAGCGCGAAGGCCGAATGCCCCGAGTCCAGCACCTCCACACAGACGTATCCCAGCAACGACGATCCTGAGAACGACTTCCCGGCTTTGGCGGTGAAGTTGAACTGCGGCTGCGACGTCACCGGGTCCGCCACCGTGGCTTGGGCAATGGCGCCATTGACGGGATTGATGGACCAATTGGTGAAGCGATTCGTCAGGGTCTGGATGGCAAAACTCAAATTGGTCAAAGGACTGGTGGCAAAAAGACTGACCGGCAGGCATAGGCTCTGGCCGATTTGCACCGGGCCGGAACCGACGCTGACTTCCGCGCACGGGCCTACCACCACCGTGAAAGACATGGCGTTGCTCAACGGCGGGGTGCTGCTGTCGGTGGCCCAAATGCTGATGACATTGGTGGTGCTGCCTTCCTGGCAGTCGGGCGCCAGGGAAAAAACGCCGTTGGTGGACAAGTTGGCGCCGGAGAGATCATTGGAAGCCAGGGACAACGTGATGGGAAGCGTCCCGCCAAAAGATTCATTGGTGAAGACCAATTCCTGGCCAATTTGCAACACCTGGCTGCCGGGATTAGCCAGGGCCGGCGGGCCGGCCAGACTGGTGAATTCAAAGACGCTCCCATCGCCCCCGTTGCTCAAGTCATTGGTCCCTCCTTCCGAAGTCGTCCCATAGAAAACGCCGGGATTGCCCTGCGTCAGGCCCGCCGTCGGATAGGCCCCATCGGAACCGCCGTCAAAAGAAAGCAGGCTGGTTATCCCCCCGTTGATCGTCACCCGGAAAATCGTGCCGTAACCCCCGGGGAAAGTCACCCCGCCGCGCGTGGTTGTGCCGTAAAAATTATCGTCGCCCCCCAGCGCCAAAGCGCCTTGGGGAGAATCGCCGTTGGTTCCGTCGAAGAAGGCCAGCGTGGTCAGCAAACCATTGGTGGTGATGTCAAAGAACGTGCCGCATCCGAGGCCGGAGTTGAGGGCCAGGTTGCCACCCGCGGTGGTGGTGCCGTAAAGGCCGCCGTCAGGCCCCACCGCCAAGCTCCCTTGCGGATAAGAACCTTCCGCTCCGCCCGCGAAGGAGTACACACTGGCAAAGACACCGTTGGTCGTAATGGAGAATACCGTGCCCAGACCGCCGCCGGAGATGGCGTTGGCGCCGCCGGCTGTCGTGGTGCCATAAAGCAGGCCATTGCTGGATTGCACCAGGCCGTATTCCGGTTGGCGTCCATGAAGCGCATCCAGCGAGACGGCCCAAACCAGCGCCCCATTGGTGCTCATCTTGAAGATCGTCCCGTCGCCCCCGCTGGCGGCGTCATTCGTGCCGCCCATCGCCGCGCAGCCATAAAGGCCGCCGTCCCTCCCCAAAACCAAGGTGGCCCGCGGATTGGCCCCATCCAGCCCGTTGGTGAACGAGTAGAGGGAGGTGAAGACGCCCCCTGAAGTGATGCTGAACACCGTGCCATAGCCCGCCCCGCCGTTGACCGTGGTCCCATAAAAGACGCCGCCACCGCCTTCCAGCAGCCCGGCGGCGGGATTGGCCCCGCCCGCCTGAGTCAATGAAACGGTCCACAACACATTGCCGTTGGTATCCATCTTGCAAATAGTCCCGTCGCCGCCGGCGCTGACATCGTTGACACCGCCCTGCGCCGCCGTCACGTAAAGGTAGCCGTCGCTGCCGCGGACCACCCTGGAGCCGGGCTGGCTGCCGGTGGCGCCGGCTTCAAAGGAGAGCAACGGAGCTAATGTTATCCCAGCCGCCTGGGTGGCCACCACGGGAACGGAGAGCGTGGCCACCGCGCTGGTCTGCGCGCCAAACGCATTGGTCACCACCACCTGGTAACTGCCGGCGTTGCCGGACTGCGCCTTCAGCAGCGAGAAGACGGGATTGGTCGCCGAGACGATTGGCCCGCCATTCCAAAACCACTGGTAATAAAGAGGCGCCGTGCCCGAAGCGCTCACTTGGAACGTGGCCAGGAAACCTTGAGGCGCCGTCTGGCTGGACGGCTGGCCGCCAATGACTGGCGCCGTGCCCAGCACAAGCTCAAGGAGCAGCGGCTGGCTCTGCGCGCTTCCGTAGCCATTGGTCACTATCAACTGGTAGCTGCCCGCATTGGCCGTCTGCACGTTGCTGACGATCAAAACAGAGTTGGTCGCGTTGAGGATGGCATTGGTGCTGGCGCCGCTGGCCGCTTCGAAATACCACTGGTAGGACAGCGGGGCCGAGCCTTGCACAAAAGCGTCGAAGGTTGCCGTGCCGCCCGGCACGGCCGGGCCGCTGGTCGTTGTTCCACTGATGACCGGCGCTTCCGTGACGGTCAAGGGCAACACCGAACTGCTGGCGTGCCCGGAGGCGTTGGTGACGAAGGCCTGATAGCTGCCTGAGTTGGACAATTGAACATTGGCAATGGTCAACGTCGAACTGGTTGCTCCCGCGATGGCCGCGCCATCAAAATCCCACTGGAACGTCAGTGGCGGCTGCCCCGTGGTGAAAACCGAAAACGTCGCCGTGGAGCCTACCGCCAGGGAGGTGGAGGCGCTATCGCCCACCACGGCCGGGGTCAATACCACCCCCAGGACGGCCACTCTGCTGGTGGACGAACCGGAATTATTGGTCACCACCACCTGGTAACTGCCCTGATTGGACGTCTGCACATTGGGAATGATCAGAAGCTGGCTGGTCGCCCCCGCGATGTTGGTGTGATCGAACGACCACTGATAATAGAGGGTGGGATCGCCGCTGGCAATGACCAGGAAATAGACCGTCGCTCCCACGCCGTCCGTTTGGCCGCTAGGCTGGGTGGTGATTGCGGCTGGATTGCCACCAGCATGGACAAGGGGGGAGACCGCGCAAGAAACAAGCACGGCAACCAATGAAGCCAATTGCTCAATTGGTCTGGCAGACATTTGCATAATCAAGTATCCAAGCCGAAAAGCGTGCTCAAAACGCCCATCTGGCCATTTAACTGTCTAATCTTTCGTGCAGATTAGTTTAAGCCGGCTTACGCAGCCAGATCAAGCTGCTTTATTCAACCCCAATCCCCTCCGGCGATAACCACCGGCCACGCCGCACATTCCCAAGAGCACCGCCGCCTCCATAAAGAATCCAACTGGGGCATCGGGAACAGGAGGATCAATGCCGCCCGTCCAGGATACACTCAAATTGTCCAGCGACGACCAAAACGCCGTGTTGCCCAACAGGCCGAAATCCGAAATGGGGCCGTCGGCCGTGACCACATAAGTATAATTTGCAGACGAAGAGGAAGAGGGGGACGGGAGCATCGTGAAAGATTCATTCACAATCGGCTGATTCCAAAACACGACGAAGTCCACCGGCCCTTCCGACGGGGTCAAACCCAGATCGAAACTGATGTTGTAATAATACAGGTTGTCGGTTGGCAATTGTTGGGAAACAAGATAGCTCGAAGTGCTAAACAAATTGAGGCCGGATGTGCTGCCGGACGTGTAAGTCCAGTCAAAGGCAAAGGGACCGGCTGTGTTTTGAAAGGTCCACTGCTGCCCGTTAAAATCCGGGTTTTGCACTAAGTTTAGTCCTGGTGTTTGAGCTTGCAGGCCAGCCGCGCAGGCCAGGAAAGCACCCGCCACCGCCAAGCTCACAAATTTGGTTTTTGAACTCGTTTTCATTGTTGTAACTCCACCGTAACTTTACTGTCTCATTCCCATTTTGCAAGTACTTTTATGCTTTTTTTTACGTTGGCCCGCCGAAGGCCTCCGACGGATGGGGCGGGGCGGGCGTATTTCCCTTTTTTGGGTTGTCTTTCTTAATCTTAATCTTAATCTTAATCTCATCCCCCTCCAGCGTGCGGATTAGGAGCCAGATTAAGATTAAGATTAGGAGTAAGATGAAGATTATGAGCCAACACCATCAGCCGGACTCGCCCCCGGTCTAAAGCGATGGCCGCGATTGTCCTCGCCACCTTGAACGCCAGGTATATCCACGCCTCCTTCGGGCTGCGCTACCTGCGGGCCAATCTCGGCCCCTTGCGCGCCCACAGCAGCCTGCTGGAATTTGACAGCCAGCAGCGGCCCGTGGAGATCGCCGAAGCCATTCTGGCGCTCGAACCCAGGATTGTCGGCCTGGGTGTCTATATTTGGAACGTCGCCGAAACCACCCAGGTCGTCGCCATCCTCAAACGCGTCCGGCCCGAACTCCTCCTCATTCTTGGCGGGCCGGAGGTGAGCTACGAAGTCCAGCAACAGGAGATTTGCCGCCTGGCCGACTGCGTCATCACGGGCGAGGCGGACCTGAAATTCGCCGAAGTTTGCCGGGAACTGCTGGCCGGCAGGCCGCCGCCGGCAAAAATTGTGGCGGCGGAACCGCCGGACCTGGCGCAACTGGCGCTGCCCTACGAACTTTACACGGACGAAGACGTGGCGCACCGGGTCATTTACGTGGAGGCCTCGCGCGGCTGTCCGTTCTCGTGCGAATTCTGCCTGTCGTCGCTGGAAGCGCCGGTGCGCCAGTTTCCGCTGCCGTTGCTGCTGGGAGAAATGCGGCGGCTGCTGGAGCGCGGGGTGCGTCAATTCAAATTTGTGGACCGCACCTTCAACCTGAACATCGCCACCGGCCAGGCCATCCTGCAATTCTTCCTGGAACGCTGGCGGACGGGCTTGTTCGTCCATTTTGAGATGATCCCCGACCGCCTGCCGGAAGCCCTGCGCGAGGTCATCGCCCGGTTTCCGCCCGGCGCGCTCCAATTCGAGGTCGGCGTGCAGACCTTCAACCCGGCCGTCGCGAGCCACATCAGCCGCCGCCAGGACTATGCGCGGCTGGAGGAGAACTTCCGTTTTCTGCGCGCCCGCACCGGCGTTCACGTCCACGCGGATTTGATCGCCGGCCTGCCGGGGGAAACGCTGGAGAGTTTCGCGGCCGGTTTTGACCGGCTGGTGGCCCTGGGGCCGCAGGAGATTCAGGTCGGCATCTTGAAGCGGCTGCGGGGCACGCCGATCATCCGCCACGACCAATCCTGGCAGATGGTCTATAGCCCGCACCCGCCTTACGAGCTACTGCGCAACAGCCTGCTGGACTTTCCCGCCATGCAGCGCCTGCGGCGCTTTGCGCGTCACTGGGACCTGGTGGGCAACAGCGGCAACTTCATCGAAACGACGCCCCTGTTATGGAGCGGCGGCGCCTCCCCGTTCGCGGCCTTTCTGAAATGGAGTGAGTGGCTGCGCGCGCGGTCGCCCCAGTCCCACGGCATCGCCCTGGCGCGGCTGGCCGGCTGGCTCTTTGAGTATTTGACCGCCGAGCGCGGCCTGGCGGCGGCGGAGATTGCGCCAACATTGTGGCGCGACTGGCGCCGCGCCGGCCGCCGCGAGAAGCCGGAATTCCTGGCCCCCTACTTGACAGAAGCGGACGCCCCCGCGCCCCGCGCCCACCCCGGCGCGCCCAAGCGGCAAGCCCGGCACTTGGCCAAGGCGGCGGCCACATGATGAGCCATTTTTGAGAGCGCCATTCGGGCCAGTCCTCGGAAGTTGGTATTTGTGTGACAGGCGCGGTGTTTATCGGTTGATTTATCGTGGCGGCGGTTTGACTCCCCATCTCTGGAAGGCTCTTCGAAAGTGCAATAGTCTGGGCGCCCCCTCTGATTTGATGAAATTAAAAATGACCATTTTTCAATGCTCAATTCTCAATGGTTTCCATCGCTGATTTCAGAAGGCTTCGATTGCGAATTGGTCATTGAAAATTGATTATTGCTTATTAGCCATGCTGGGGCGGTTGCGCCAACGGCACGGGCTTCGGAGCCGGGGACGGGGACCGTTCCGACCATGGGACAATCTTGGTGGCCACGGGTATCGGCGGGCGCGGATACCGGGGGAGCTTGAAAGCCGTGGGTGGCGGCGGTGGCGGCAAGGGAACAGGCTTGGGGGCCGGGGGCGGCGGTGGTGGCGGCAACGGGACGGGCTTGGGGGCCGAGGGCAGAGGAGGTTCCGCAGGCCGTGCCACCGCCGCTCCTTCCATCGCAACATCCGTCCCGGCGGTTTCGGTCGTCTGGTTCGTTTCTTCCTTCATACTTCTTCCTTCTTCCTTTGTTTTTCCTTCTTCCTTTGCTTTCCGTTCTTCTTTCCGTCGCAGCATCTCCGCCACGACCAT
>Ga0224555_1000397_pt1 | contig 66638 bp, 45 predicted proteins | sample 714S23034metaG_FD_180687 | JGI IMG/M metagenome (GOLD analysis project Ga0224555, IMG submission 180687) | Peat soil microbial communities from Stordalen Mire, Sweden - 717 S2 30-34 | ecosystem: Environmental > Terrestrial > Soil > Wetlands > Peat | place: Sweden: Norrbotten County, Stordalen... | reverse complement strand
TTCAAAATCTGTTGCACTTGGAATTTGAATGTGCCCACCCCCCGGGGGTCCAGTTCACCTCTTATTCGCCTTTTTGTGTGGTAAGTGATTGATTATAAAAGATAACAACTCGAAAATTGCATGTAAAAAAATGCGCAAAAATGCTGGATTTTGACCTTTTTCTGTCGATAATCGACCGTTTTTGTAGTAAAAACGCACCTCCAACGATGCCGCCGCTAACTTGCTCGTCGCCCGTGAGCGGCGGCTAACTCGTTGCTTTTGACCGAACAAGCTTTTTCCATTTGCATTGTTCAACTTAGGTCTCTGACTGCTTGATTTTGTACCAACTCCGTGCCCCATCCTTTCCGCTTTTTTCTGCGGAATGGGTGGGATACCACGAATGCCAAAGGACGAATTCATCCGGTCAGAGACATAGCGAGTCCAAAGCTCGTTCTATAACAGCTGTTAACCTTAACAGCCCGGCTTGCTCCGCTCTCTGCTCAGCTTCGCATCTTCACCATGCTCAGCGCCGCCAGAATCACCGCATTGCTCGCGATCACGGATCCCTGGCTGTTATCAAAATCGTCGGAGCCGCCCCGGAATCCAGTTGTGCCCTTCAGCCGGATTTCATGAATCACTTTGCCCAACCGCGGATTGACCCACTCGAATGCAAAAAATGTCACACTGTCCTTCACTCGGTCTCCAACCGCAACCGCATCGGCGCCGTAGCATAGGTCCTTCGCGGACTCACGCTGGTCCCAGTTCCACTCCAGAATATTGACGCCATAACGGATGGGAACAGTGACCACATAGTTATCTTCATAAACCACTTCATACCATCCCAGAAGGTCCGCCGTATCCGGCTGATCCCAGATCATCCTATAACTCTCTCTGTTCTTCGCACGCCTTGCTGAAGCGTGCAGAAAAATCAGGCTGGTAGGCGCTTCGCCAACAGGAATGCCCGTCACGGACATTGGTAACTCAATAGCTTCCTTCCCCTGTGTTCCGGCGATAATCGCGCGCATACCGTTTGCGCGCCTAAGATTGAACGAGACGCTTTTGTACTGAATAACCTCTGTCACCATTCCATCCAGATTCACGCCCAGCGCCGGAACGGTGTTTCCAATATTGAACCGGCCTGCAATATCCACGGGGACGATTGAAGTCTCTGTCAGGCTGGGAGGTGTGATCCCGCTCAGCCTGTTTCGAATAGCGGGTAGCATCGATTGAACCCGTCCCGATAACTCCTTGCCCTGAATTACGTCCCCAGTCCAAAGGATGTTGCTGCAGCCGAGAAAATCGCACATGGAATCTTTGCCGATGCTGATTTCGTTTGTGGCAAACCAGGCTGACGGCGCGCCGCCAAGCAGTGTTTCGCGCTTTTTCCGCGTCTCATAGTTTTTGATATCCGGCGTAAAATTACCAAATATCTGCTCGAAGCCCATCTTATCCAGAATATCTTCGTTCTTTTCGGCCTTGGCCTCTTTATCCCCGTCATCGCTCCAAAACCAGTTATAGATAAGACAGTCTTTGGGAATCAGTCTTTCCACCTGCTCCGGTGTCATTCCGCCAGGGGAGTTATAGACCCATCCATCCGGCGCTGTCTTCTTCTCCAGCCCTTTGCCTCTGACCGTCTGCAGCAGCATATCGCCCCAAAGATGTGTCTTGACGCCCTTGGAAGCAAGATAATGATGAACCTTGTTCACGTCCTGTCCATATAACTCGCTGATATCCTGGTCGTTGCATTGAGGAGATACAGCGACAGCCAGAAACAGTTCATCGTGTCCGATGTGAACGTTCTTGGGCTTTATTAGATCGATAAACTCGTCATATACCTGATAAACCAACTCGTACGAATTAGGATTGGTAGGGCAATAAATATCCGGCCACTTATCCTGTGGCACCGCCGCCAGGTCTTTGTGCCCCGTCAATAGATAGTAACTATGTGTAAAGGAAGGAATTTCCGGGATAAGTTCGATGTGATGCCTTCTTATCCAGCGGGTAAGATCGGCAATCTCTTCCTTTTCAAGAAAGCCTCCATCGGCCGTATCCTGATGCGAGGAGTTCTGCTCCATACCGTGAAACGGTCCAAGAGGATAATTGCGGCAGCTATAGTCTACGTCTCTTGCAAACTCCACCCATCCAGTGTTCAGTTCAGGATGCTTCTCAAGCCGCATGCAAGAGTTCATTTCCAGAATGAGCGTGTTGTATTTGAACATCGCCATAAAGTCGCGAACAAAGCGCTTGAAATAATTAATATTGTCGCGTCCAGGGAGGAACATATAGATTCCACGAAACTGTTTGTCGGGCCAATCGCGAATCAATGCTCCGCGGAATCGCACTTCCTTCTCTTCCTTAACCACTATTTGCCGCAGAGACTGTAAACCATAAAACGCGCCGCGATCATCTTTGCCCGCCACCAAAACCATATTTTTGTCGGCGTGAAGAATGTAACCCTCCGGGCCAAGACTTTCCACGCCGCGCGCAAGTTTCATCTCCGTGCAATAGCCGCGAACCAATGGATTCTTTATTGACCCCATCAGGATCGCTCGTTTGCCGGCACTCAGATTCTTCACACGCTCGATCTTTAGAAATAAACCAAACCTGTCGCTCAATTCATTTACCAGCATGCCGGCTAAGAGCAAATCCTGCTCCGATGCCTTAGACGGCACCACAACCCGTACCTGGTTGTCGAGCGCGAAGTCGCTGCCCGAGTTGGAAATTTCCTGCGGTTGAGGAAAGATCGCTGACTCAAGCGTCTGGCATGCCCCGTCGCATGGAGTGCCACTTTGGGCGACCGCAGGCGAAAATGTTTCCAAGGTTTCACCATGAAGAAAGGCATCATGCCCCGCAACCGTACTGCCCACTGCCACTCCCGTCACTGCATGGATGAAGTCGCGTCTTGATAGATCTTTCATGCAAAATCTCCTCAATTATCTGACTCGCTCGCATTGTAAAGTGCTGCGCTTTGATTTTCATGGGAATGTTCCGCTCAAGCCCTAATCATATTCGCCAAACCCTAATTCTATGGCACTTGAGATGCGCCGGCCTGGCTTTTGCTCCGCAGGCATTTGACCCTCATCCTGTCAATTGATAAACTGTATTTGCGGGGTGGAGCAGCCCGGTAGCTCGTTGGGCTCATAACCCAAAGGTCGCTGGTTCAAATCCAGCCCCCGCAACCAAATAAATCAACAACTTAAAGCTATCTTCAAACACCCCAAAAAGGACAGTTGGGGACAGATTACAGATTTCCCTCTTCTGCCGCCTTTTCTCCCTCCTCATTAACGAACTTCACCAGACGGGACTGCGCTGCGCGCTTGGCGTCCAGCGAGAGGCCGCCGTAGACATCGCTTGTGGTTTGAATGTTCGCATGACGGATCAGTTCTTTCGTCTCCTCAAGCGTCAGCACCTGCTTGCCCCAGGAAGTGAGGCTGTGGCGGAAGGTGTGCCAACCGATCCGACCAAAGCCCCCTTTTTCTGCAATTGGCCGAATGTAGTCAGCCAGCATTGAGTCGGGCCACATGGGGCGCTGCCCATTGGTCGCAGGACTGGCGAACACCCAATTTTCCGACGCCGAGTATGGCGTCAACTTCTTCCAAGCCATCAAGGAATCCCGCACTGTTTCCGGAAGGCTGATCTGCGTCCGTGACGCCTCCGTCTTGAGCTGCGAGATGCGACCGGAGACGAAGCCCTGGCGGAAGGTGACTACGCAGCGGTCGAGGTCGAGATCCTGCCATTTCAGGCCGAATCCTTCACTGCGCCGCGTACCCAGCCATCCTGCAATCTCGACTGCGAGCCTCTCCCGGGGTCCGAAGAGCTTCAACAGCGCCAGAAATTCCGTCGGCGTCAAGGAGCGCGGCTTCTCTTTCCTGCGTGTTGAGCCTTCGGGCAGGTCGACGAAATCCATCGGGTTACTGGCAAGATAGCCCCACTTCACAACGCGCCTGAAGATCAAGCGCATCAGTGAACCGATGCTGCGGACTGTCTTCGGTGCCAGCTTTCCTGACTTGCACAAGTCTGCCAACCATGTCTCCATGGCTGACCTCAACTGAGGTTTGGCAAATTCGGAGATCGGATACTTCTCCCAGCGTGGTCTAACCCAGCCGCGTATGTAGGATCGGTAGGATTTTGCAGTTTGCACACTGATCTTTCCATCGTCAACGGCGCCCAAAGGTCGTTCAGTGTACGGAGTCAGAAATTCTCTCTCGTAGCGGTCGAGCACTGCCGACATGGTGATGTTTCGCACGACATCGTTTTCGCTGTTTGCAGTGAGCCGATAACCATCTGCGGCTTGTTTGACCGCCTGCATGGTTCGCAGTTCTTTTACGGTTCCGAGTTGGACTCGGCGCCGCTTGCCGTTGGTTCTCTCTACCCAGCGGTATGTCCAAATATCTGGACCACTTTTTCTGGTCATGCGCTCCAGTGTCCCATTCTGATAGCGCAGACGGCGATCCTGCAATGCCGTCATGCCTGCACCTGATGAGCCGCGTGGATAGCTGTATCAATCATGCCGTCGATGTCCTGCAGACGGAAAAACCACGACTTCCCAAATTTGAAACCAGGGAGCTTCCCGCTACGTGCCTGGCGCTTCACAGTTTCCGGATCGCAGCGAAAATATGCGGCCAATTCACTGACGCCAACAAGCCTCGATTCTGTTGCCAAATCTTCCATCTGATTCACGCTGTCCTTATCTCAACTCCAGGCTCGCGCTATGCTGCGTTGGCCAGCCAATTTGTGGTTCCGCATCCGACGTGGCGTGTTGCCACGCGGAGGCATTTGGTAAATCAAGCCAAAGCTTGCCTCGAACTCGCGTGCTTGCTGAATAGCGATCGTCTATGCAGAACCGGCGGCGCGCTGCTCAAGCCAGGCTTCCATGGCTGCAACTCCATTCGACTCGTTGAAACGGCTGCCGTATTCCTTCAACGTAGTGTTGATGTTGCGGTGCCACAGCAGCTTCGACAACGAAAGGTAATCATTCGGGTGATGCTCAAGCCATGTATAGGCAAAAATGTCCCGGAAGCGATGCGGCGATGTGTGACTCCCTGCATAGCGAAGTGCGAGTTCAGAGACCGACTGGCCAATCTTGCGCTCAGTTGCCGGGTTGCCCTCCTCGTTCACAAAGAGCGTGAGAGAGCTGTTTCCCTTGAGCAACACGGGACGATGAATCGTAATGAATTCCTCCAGTAGCGGAATAAGCTGTTTTGGCATAAGAGAGTGAACATCGATGTCGGTTTTCGTTTCGTGAGGTGCAAAATGAAACTGCCAGAACCTAGCAGCGGGATTCTGCTGTTCTTCTTGCAGCACCCATTTTGGCTTGGCAATGTCGCTGAACCTGGGGATTGGCCCCTTGAAGATATTGGGTTTAGGCCCATCGATGCGGGATTCGCGAAGATTACGCTGGCGCCAGGGAAGAACAGTCAACCATTGAATCAGCAACTCGTCCTGAACATACTTCGCAACGTCGAGAGGACCCTTCCTGGATTTCAACCGGTTTTCGCGGATCTTTGCAGGAATCGCCTCAAGGCGGGCATAGTCCACATACTTTTCAGCCTTCCGCGCACGCTTTTCTGACTCAGGTTCCACGGGGATACTAGCCATTAAAGGGTCAAACCAGGAAATATCCATCGTCTTAAACGCCGGATGATGGCGCAAAGCTGCATGCAGAGAAGCAAGACCGGTAATAATCGACTGACCCTTTACTTTGCGTTCATTGATGCGCCATTCGACAAAGCCCGTGACAATGCTCTCGGTTATCAGGTCAGCAAGACATACGATCTCCTTTTCACCGCGAACCTTAATCGCATATCCATAAAGCTTGCGAAATGTCCTATCCATACCATGAGCCGTCACTTCGCGAATCTGGCCGTTCTTTGGGCGGCCCGGCGCGAAGTTAGCCTGCTTCTAACGAGTAAGCTCCTTCACTTCGGACTGCATCTTTGAGGGAAACTGATCGGTGGGAATGCCGTAACAGGAAGGGGGATCCTTGGCGCCATCTCCACCCAAGTCAAGCTCCTTGAGAATGCGCCAAAAGCTACCGGAGATCTTCCGGGTCGTGATAATTGAAGTTCCGCCAATGATCTTTTTCGATGACCAGTCGAGGACGTCCTCTTCGATGACTTCCTGCGGAGTATTGCGGTTCTTTGCCAAGTACGAAACAAGACTCCTCCCGTTTGCGGAGGTGACGCAATCCATTACCTTCTGCCATGCGGACGACAAATCATTGGAAGGTTTCCAACCGAAGATTTGAGCGTGCTGCAGGAGAATACGCTGGTTGTTGACGTAAGTCCGGATCGAGTTCTCGGCGTACTTGCGGCTCTCCAGGAAATCGCGCAGCGAATCCTTGCTGTCGAAGACTTCCTGAACCGTTAGTTCGCTGGCAGGCTTGTCGAGATACGATGAAAGAATCGCGCAGGTGCTGCGAAGCATTGCGAATCCCTTCGGATGCGCCTGCTGAAGGCTATCAAGAAGGTTGGATATAGTTTTCGGACTTATCCGCACATCTGTGAATTGAGTTGACTGGATCGGAACTTCTGTTGCAATTTCCGAACCATTCTGAAGATTGTTTGCGATCATATCTGCATTTCCTTTGCGTGTTTATAGAGGTAACCGGCTGCAAAAACGCATATAGAATGCGCCTTGCAGCGAGAGATTGCGAATCAATGCTTTCTTTGCGAACGGTTCCGAACGGTGGCCTGATATAGCTCTCATTTCCGAACCGGTGGGAACCGGTTTTGATGCGGTTCCCTGAGGCGAGAAAGAGGGACATGGTCAGTTGGCCCCGGTTACTTACGGCGCTCCTTGCAGCTCTGGTGAATGAAACCTTCAAGGTCCTGAGACAGAAACTTGGCGCGGCCGGGCATCGAGCGCGAAGAAAGGCGACCACGGGACATCCACTTCTGGATGGAACGGGTCGAGACCCGGAAGATCGCGGCGACATCGTGAACGGTGTACATCGGCTTCAGAGGGAGATTGCTCATCTCGAGGATTCCCTCGAGCAACGGAAACTTAATGGTGTTGTTATTGTTCACTTCGTTCATTCCTTTGTTGCCGGGACTGCTGACCGCTGGCTGGCAGTAGCCCTGACTGTGATTGACAGATAGAAGTACCTCTGCGAACTGTGTCCCTTCTTCGGTTGCTATGCCGTCGAAGCAGATCAAGCAGAATCGCGACCGGAACTTGTTGCCTGATGAACGAATATTACTGGCGTTTTCGAACGGCGAAACTACGGGAAAACCTTTAGATCCGAATGGTTTTCTCACGATACGCCGACGGCGAATGGTTTTGACTGCCAGGTTATGCCGACAAGAGGACGATTCAACGGTTCCGGTTCTCCGGGCCGGCCAGCATCATTCCGGTGATCGCACTCGTCAGCAGACTGGCGGCCAGGTTGGGCCTTTGGTAGAAAAGCGGCGGCGAGCATGATGAATGCAAGCGCGGGGATTCCGCGTTTGACCACCCAAAGGGGGTACATGGAAAATCCGCCGAGCACGACAAATGGTTGGATGTCAGTAAAAGAAGTCGCCACATTTCAGGGGGTTCCGCCCAAAATGGTTTACCGTTGGCTCCGCCTGAAAAGGCCTTTGCCAGTGCGGCGTGAGAACCGAAGAATCTTTATCTCAGTTGAAGATCTGGATGGCTTTCTGACGGCAAGAAAGCCGACATCGCAGGCACCAGAACCAGAAACTGGGCCGGAAGATGGCAAACCCGCCTCAGTGTGCGAGCGAGCAGCGTCAGCACCACGCCCCGCAGCTACAGGCACCAGCAATCCGCCGGCGAAGCCAAGCTCTGGCGGCGGCCAGCGGGAACTGGGCCAATGCGAGGGCAGAGGCGCCCCACGAATCGCCGTTCTTGCAAGCTATCTATTCATGGGATGAATTTGATGTGTTGCAAGGCGATAGCGCCTCCTATACTAGACAGCTTGCGGGGAGTCCTATTTCGTATGGCACCCATCGCTGTTGTTTCTTCAACGACGTCTGTAATATCCGCGGCTTTGGCTGATCACACATGGCACGTCAAACCTTAATCATCGAATCTTCAGAGGAGCAAGACATTGAATACTGACCTCGCAATCACGCCGAAAAGACTGGGACTCGTTGAAATCGACAGCTTTTGCCCAAGGTGTTACTGGTATCTGCTGAAGCAGAAGTTCCATCCGCCTTTTGATCATTTTGGCGGCGCGATCTTCAAATCGATGGAACAGGCGCAGATGGCCGTTGTCGGCGATTTGATCGAGAAGAACAATGGTCTTCCGGAAGAATTCGCACCCTTTTGCGACTTGGTGGGCCGGGTCCAATTTCCTCGTAACTGGCGAAAGTTCAAGCACCGCCTTGATTCCGGCGTCCTTCTGTATGGCGAGCCGGATGACATTTTCCAAGTCTCAGATGGGTCCATCGCTGTGATCGATTTCAAGACGGCTCGGCCCAAGGATGGTAAAGACCCCCTGCTCGGTTGCTACAGAATTCAGATTCTGGGGTACAGTTTTATTGCCGAGTTTGGGCTGAAGCTCGGCGAGGTATCACGGGGGGGACTGCTTTACTGGGGGGCTGAGCATGAAAAGGTGGTGGCAGATCCAGACAAGTACTACCGCTCCAAGAGCCTCTGGATGCCCTTTGTTCCCAAGCCCCTCGCCTTTGACATTGATTACAAGCAGCTCGATGCACCTCTGAAAGAGGCGGTCCGGCTTTGGGAAGCCACTACCCCACCGGAACGTACTGCGAAATGCAAAGACTGCAAGAGGCTCGACGCGCTCCTTGCGATCGAAACTGGAGTGCAGGAACTCGTCACCGTCAGTGACCAGATCATGCTCAATCGCTCCGGCAATGACCCCTGGATCAAAAGTTATGTTCAGCAGCGCATAGATGACCGTCTCTCCACGCGCAGGTCAGCACTTATGGATCACCAGGACTTGGCCGGAGACTTGAACTTCGAGCATGACGGAATGATTGCCAACTGGGAGGTTTTTCATGATCAGTTCTAGCATTGTTGGAAGAACCTAGGCAGTCGGCCTTGATCGAAAACGTCTTGTGCTCCACGCCGTATGCCGTATACGTGCAACCTGGGGGCGCGTTGGGGAAATACTGAATTCTCAGCTAATGCTCGTGAATACGGGCTTTCCGATGGTCTGGAGTTGTTCTACCAGAGCAGCAGTTCTTCCGCCGGGGGCGGCGTGGGGGACGAAGATGCGGTCGGCGAGTGCGCCGATGAAGCGGTTGCGGGCTTCGGCCAGGGTTGCGGTGATGCGCTTGTCCTTTGGTGGGAATGGGGAGAAGATCAGCAGACGGCCGGCATCGAAGGCGGGAACCAACTCCGGCTTCAGGTGCATTCCTGCGATGGAGCGGGCGGGAACCCAGATGACGGGCTGGCGGCCACGGAGCAGGATGCCCAGGCACTCCCACTCCATGATTGAATGAAAGCCGCCTATCAGGATCTGGCCCTCGTCGCGCATCCGGGTGATCGCATCGAAGGTCTTGAGGACCACGGAGCCGGGGCATTGCGAAGAACAGAAGAAGCCGATCTTGGGCTGATTGGCAACTTCGAGCGGGCCTGCGGACCATAACTCAGCGGGTGCGTCGCTGCCAAGTCCCGCAAGCAAAGCCTGCGGGAAGGCTGGATTGCCTTGGCGAATTGTTGCGACTTGTTCGTTGAGGACCATGCTTATTCCTCATCTTCATCCGCGTCCGCGCCCAGTCGGTACTTGATGTCGTAGTTGACGATGAAATCGAGTTCCTCGCCTGTCAAACCGAATCCCGTTGCCAGCAATTCATCGACCGCTTCAATCAGATGTCTTTCTTTCGCAGCATTGATTTCGTCGTACTCGATCAAGTATCCCTGTTTAGTCGTGATCGACTTCCTCTTGGATGAGGACCGTATTGCCTTTGTGAGTTCATCGCCTCGTTGCCACCATCCATTTTCATCAAAATTGCTGGGCAAAGGGAACCGTCGCACGAAGTCATCATTGACATGCTCACAATCGCTGAGGACGCTGTATAGCCAGTAAAACAATGACGAATTGAGGATGCACACTGCGAGTCCTGCATATTCGCGCTTCCGAAAACCAAGTGTTCTCCCGTGCGGAGGTTCTGATATTACGCCGTTCTTCTTGAATCGCGGCAAGCCCAAACACGCTTTCACCCAATATCTGCAAGCCTCCTGGTAGTAGACGAGGTGCAAACTATCCTTCTGAATCAATTCCTCAATTGAGTGAAATTCGGATTTCGATATTTTCGTGAAGATCGAGTACTCGATGTCTCTTCCCAGCTTTGCAACTCGATGGCCGTGCGCACGTTGACTGTGCTGTCCTAAGTCAAGCGTCGATAAAGCGTTCGGGCGCTCCTCTGTATAGAAACGAGAGATCCTGCTGGTCAAGAACTGATCTTGGGAGTGCGACGGTGCAGATAAAATGATCGCAACTGGCATTTCAACTCCATCGAAGATGGATTCCGGGCGTCTCGGAAATGAAACGCCGGTGAAACGGCCTCTCCTTATGAGCAGGTCTTGAATCGGCTTCATTCTCTCGGATGACATCAAAGTCAATTGGACGATCAGGCCGGCGTGGCCTCCCGATCCGAGAATCGCCAGACTTCTCTCCCATGTTAGGGCGTATAGATTCTTGGAGGATTCGCTTGCAAATAGACCTGCCGGAAATTTGTATGGAACCTTCTCGCTCGGAAACACAACGTAAGGTGGATTTCCAATGATAACGTCAAACCCGCCGGAAGCGATGATGCGGTGGAAGTCGCAAAACCAGTGAAACGGTTTGTGTGATTCCTTCCACTTCTTGACCCCGGACTTCTTGATGCCGTACTCGCCTGAAAGGTGGTCATTGAGTTCCGCTTCAAGTTCGGAGAATCGGCGGCGTAGTTCTGTCTTGTCCTCGGCAGTCACGGTCCCATCAAGTTCGGTCTGCTGCTTGCGGAAGACAGCTACAGCCGAATCCAGAACTTTGGCTTTGTCCTCGATGCGGCTCATGGCATCGCCAAAGTCGAACTTCGACGTGACGGCCTTCTTCACATCCTCGTACCGTGCATAGCCAACCAGCGTATTACCAGCGCGAATATTGAAGTCGATGTCGGGCAGTGGTTCTATGCGGTCCTGCGATTCAACCTGGGCGACCAGCTTGAGAAAGAGACGCAGCTTGCAGATTTCGACGGCCTCCTCCATGATGTCCACGCCGAAGAGGTTGTTGACGATGATGGCTTTGAGGATAAAGTAGTCCTGCTTGGGGTGGCGCTTCGATTCTTCAAGAATCTGCTTGAAGTCGCTGAACTTCGCCGGGTGGTGCGGCCCCGCCGATTCCATGTCCTCAATGAACCCCTGCATCCGTATCAGGCAGGCTTCATAGAGAGGCTTGAGGATATTGAGCGCGGCAAACAGAAACGCGCCGGAGCCGCATGTGGGGTCGAGGACAGAGACCTTCTCGATTGCCTTCCAGACAGCGCGTAACAGTTCTGGCCCCTCGCAAAATTGAATCGCGTCTTGTGCGAACTGGCGGATATTCAGGTTGAGCGTGACCAGATCGTTGACCTGATGGACTTCACCTGCGGCCAGCTTTGCCTTGGCGGCGCGATACCGCTGATGGCGGTCGATGGATTCCCGCCAAATCTCGGTAGGGAGCGCATACTCTTCCGACGCTTTCCGGTTCCAGCCGGTGCGCTGTTGCACATTGGCTACTCCGGCCTCGATCTCCGCAGGCAGCGGAAGATCAGCGCCTTTCTTCATTGCATCGTGAATGTAACGGTCCGGGTCATCCCGGAGCAGACGCCAGACGGAACCATCTGGAGCAAAGGCCACGGCACATCCCTTGCGGGCTTCGTCCAATAGAAACGGGATGATGGTGTTCTGGGCGATGTACTCGGTGATGTCCTCTTTGGTGTAGTACGCGCCTATTTGCTTCTGGTTGATGTACTTCTCAAAGATGTAGCCGAGCACGTCCGGGTTGATCTCGTTGCCATTGCGATTCTCACGCTCGTCGAGATGCCAGTCGTATTCTTTGAAAAAGCTGAAGAGTTTTTCAAAGGCAGTGTCGGCAATGACGATCGTCTTGCCGTGCTGTTCCTCGATATAGTGTTTCTGGAAGAGGCCGCCATTGAGATAGGGGATTTCACCGAGCAACTTATTCGTGGCGGAGGAACGCTCCGCCTTCTTCCGAGCAAAGCCCTGAAAGAAGAGTGGGCAAAGAAAATCTTTGTAATAGGCCTCTGGCTTGCGGTCGCTGCTCTCGGCGAGTTTGTTGCGCAGATAGTCTTTGTCTCCATTGAGGAAGCCCTTCTCCTGAATGAAGTAAAGAAACATCAGCCGATTGACCATGACGGAGGCATACCAACTCTCCATCTGCTTGTCTGGAATTCCCTTGATGAAGCTGAGGAAGCTGGAGTGCTCGGTCTTGAATCTCTCGTAGAATTTCTTGGTAACCTTTTCAACGTCGAAGGCTTTCAGTCGCCCAGTGACGCTGGTCAGAGTGAGTATCTCCTCCTCTTCCAACGTAAAGAAAAGACTGTCCAGCTTTTGGAAGAGCAGCTCGCCAGATTGAGCCGGGGAGTAATGATAGGTGCGAACTGCCGTGGGCTTACCCGGCTCCTTGCGAACCCATTGCCAGACCTGACGGCCGTGCGCCTGATCCGTGAAGACGATCAAATGCTCGAAGTGATCTTTGGCAATGAGTTTGTCGAGCTTGACTCGAATGGCGTAATCGGGGATGGAATCGGAGACCAGCACGGCGACGCCGCGCTTTTGTGCAACGGCCTGGAAGCAGTAGTCAGTGCCGTCGATCTGCTTCACGATAGGCCGGGCGAAGTTGTCCCAGCCAAGCTCTTCGATGAACAGCTTGCGGAAGTCGAATGCCTTGAGCCATTGCCGGGCGCGTTCGCGGTTAATTGCCATTTCCCTGTCTTTCTACAAGCCCCAATGAGCAAATGATCTGAGCTACTGTTTCCTGATCTTCGTCGCCTTCGACGATGCTGAGCCGTCCGGTCTCCCGCAGGCCCGTGGCAAGCTCGGCCAGGGTCTGGTCTGTGCAGTCAGTCTTCATGTGCCGGTTCAAAATGTCTGAGGCAACGGAACGCAGAGGATACTTATATACATCTTCAAGCGTTCGCTGCAATGGAAGAGTATCGAAAAGAGTACCCTTCACTTCCTGGGTGTACCGCTTGAGCCGCTCATAGGTGCGATAGCGCGCGCCCGTGGCGCTGCCCAGCCCGCCGCCAACGATCTTCTCTTCCGCGGCAAGCTCGTTGACTGCGCCCTCGACCAGTGCGTGGTGGTTCGGGAGTCGAGGCACTGCCGGGGTTGCTGGAAGGCACTCCGCAGCCTTGAGAATCTTGAAAGGTGAATCCGTGACGCGCTGGCCCTTTGCGTCAACCCAAGCCAAGGAATCAGTTCCGCTGGCATTTTTCAAATAGACCAAGGCACCTTGCGTTGACGGTTCAACGGTATCGTGCTGTTTTGCCGTGTAGACCACATTCGGCATATCCTCGATGGTCTTCTTGAGCGCAGGGTTCGTGGTAATCGCATCTTGCCAGATTTGATAGGCGTAAGAGACGAGGTCAACCTCGGAGTCCTCCTCGCCGTCGAGAAGCCCCGCCTTTTCGTTGTAGAGATCGGCAACAATCTTATTGTGCTTGTCGTCATCGAAAAAGGATTCATCGGTGCCAACCACTTCAGAGTTGGCGTGGAGCCGCGCCCGTACTTTTGCGCGAAGATTGATGATAGTTTCGATTCCGTCTGCGGGCAGGAAACTGTAGCAGAGGATTTTGTCGGACTTCTGGCCGATGCGATCAACGCGGCCCGCTCGTTGGATGAGCCGAATGATCGTCCACGGCAGGTCATAGTTGACAATGATGAAAGCATCCTGGAGGTTCTGTCCTTCACTCAAGACATCAGTGGCAACGAGGACGCGCAGTTCCTGCTCCGGCGCAATGGTCTTCTTGTTGCTTTGCGGGCTGAACCGATAGGCAAGATCCGTGACGTTCTCTGAGTCTCCCGTTGCCGCCGCAACCCGCTTGATGCCGGCTGACGCGAGCTGGTGACTCAGATAATTGACCGAGTCGCTGAACTGACTGAATACCAGTACCTTGTCTGTCTTGTGCTTCTGGCTCACCAACGTGATAAGCGCCTGGAGCTTTGAATCTTTCTTGGGGTTCCAAACAGTGCAACGGTCAAATATCTGCATCAGCGCATTGGAATCCGCGAGAAGATCACTACAGAGTTGGGGGCGGAAGAATCCTGGCCGAATCCAGTCGAATCGAGTACGGAAGCGGCCGGTATAAAGCGCGTACACCTCGGCTGCGCGAGCGCGGAAAGCGCTGACTGTGCGCAAATGCCCTTGGGGCGCGCTGAGTTCGTCAAACGCTTCTCTTGTCGCAGAATCCTCGTCGGACGTGGTGGTGTCCAAGAGGCCAGAATCCTGTGTGCCGATGGGAATGTCCAAGCCATTTTCGATGGCGTGGATAAAGATGAAGTTGCGTAGGATGTGCCTCTCGACCGAAAGCAAGAAACTGTGGCCGCTGCTCTCCAGGCGTTTGAAGAGGTTGCTCCGGCAAAATCCCATGAGCCGGGTGCCTGCTGCGGAGAGGTTTGCCAGAATTGCTTCGTCGCCCTTGGTTGCGGTTATTGGAGGCTTCTCCAACACAGAATTGCCCAGCCCGTAGCGAGGAAGACTCAGACCATTGACGATGTCAACGACGGGCGCGGAGTAGAGCTTGGCATACTCATCGTTCGGGTCGTTCTCATCGACAACAAAGGGGAGCTTCTTGGGAAGGCGATCAGGGAAATACGAACGACTCCCATCTTTGAATTCAAGATATTTGCGCCCGTTATCCTGGTCTGTCTTGGCGTAGTTCGTCTTGATGAATCCCCGTGTGCGGCGAACCATGTAAAGGCGCATCAGATCACGCCAGTCGTCTGGGTACTGGCTCTTTTCAAAAGCGGCGAGCGTGTTGGCACCACATTGAAACTTTCCTCTGAACAGCGCCCGATCTACTTCTTGAAACTTGCGCTCCGGTCCAATCCCAAGTTCCTTGTCTGGTGGTACAAAAAGACGCAACTGGCTGGCAAGATCGAGATAATCTTTGTTGTATGGAGTCGCCGATAGCAGGATGCACTTGCTGTCGTTCTTTTGAATGTACTCCGAGATTGCCCTATAGGTCTTGCCTTCACGATTCCGAAGGTTATGGCTCTCATCGAGAATGATGAGTCGAAAACGGCGAAGATCCGGGAGTTGCTGCAATACCTTCGAGTAAGACAGCACCTTGCACGATGGAAGTCTATAAGTATGGCAGTAGTCTTCCCACATCTTGACGAGATTCAACGGGCAGAGGATGAGCGTTTCGAGAAGTAGTTCGTCAGCTAGAACTCTGGCGAGAGCCGTAGCCATGAGGGTCTTGCCAAGGCCGACTACATCGGCAAGTAAAACGCCGCCACGCTTCTGCACATGGTGAGCAGCTATCTTGACAGCCTTCTCTTGAAACTCAAAAAGCTGGTCTCCGAAATCCTTCGGGATACCATAGCGAACTATTCCTGCCCGCGCTTCCTCGGAGAGGTGGTATGCCATTTTGACGTAGATATGGTGCGGTGAAATCGGTTCTGGACGCGCCCAGCTTTGATCGATAATGTCCGCAATCTCGCTGGAAATGTCCAGACACCACTTGTCGCTCCATCGGTCGTCGAACCAGCGGGCCAACTTCTCGCAGGCATCGTGGTCGGTCACATCGACGTTCAACTCGCCCTGTTTCGACAGGCCTGCAAAGGTTAGATTGCTACTCCCCAAAAAGCCGATAGCCGGACTCACTGGGTCATGGCGAAAGAGGAGATAGAGTTTAGCGTGCAGAGTGTGGCGAAGATGAAGTTTGACAACCACCTTCTTGGCGCGAATCTGAGCGGCAAGTCTGCGAAGCCCGGCTTCGTCGGCGTTTGTAGGAGCACCAAGGGTAAGTTGAAGTCGGAACTGCTCGGCGAGTGCCTTCTTCAGGCGAATGGCGGTCTGGTTGTCGAGTTCGGCGTCATGCTTGATGATGCCGTATGCGCCAGCAATCTCCTGCTGGGGGAGCGTTTGCATACCAACCAGAAGTCGGCAGCACTCGCCTTCGCCACCTGCCCAACTTTCGATATGTTCATCAAGTTGACGCCAGCCTCTCAGGTTAAAGTATCCAACACAAAAATCGGATCGGTGAGAGACAGACAGAGTCGTCTTGAGCGTAGGCAACAACTCTTGGTCGATATTGTCGAAGATGCGCGGCATAGGATGTGACCGTCCAAAATCGGTTACTGGGTTGAAGTGAACAAATGGTCCCTGTATTAAACCTTCAAGGGTGGACGGGTTGACAATATCCAACCTTCAACCAAGTTCAAAAACGCCTTGGCGTGATATGCGGTCAGGTTCATGCAGTTTGTACCCGCAATACGTCAGACAAGAATATACTCAACGGCATCACTTCCGTCTTGGCATCGAGATTGTATCTCTCATCGCCTGGGTAGAGCACGATCTGGCGCGTTGCCCGAATGTCCTCGCAGCCAATATAGAAGCCCTTGTTCGGCGCAGGATTGCTAATGGAACGTTTGATCTCGATGGCCCAGCGATCTTTCGCGTTGAACTCAATCACGAGGTCTATTTCAGCACCCGCCGCACTGCGATAGAAGGTAGATCGAGCGGTGGCTGGCAGCGCAGCGAGGATGTTCTCGATGAGCATTCCCTCCCAGCTTGCACCCACCACGGGATGCCCCATGAGAGTTTCCATGTCGCGGATGTCGAGGAGAGAATGGAGCAGTCCGCTATCGCGGACATAGACTTTTGGTGTGCGGACAAGGCGCTTCTTCGCATTCGTAGCCCATGGCTGAAGGCGACGGACGAGCAGAAGATCCACCATGATGTCGAGATACCGGGCGACAGTATGGCCGCTGACGCCGAGACCGCTTGCGAGTTGTGCGGCATTCAGCATCTGGCTCTGATTGTGAGCCAACATCTGCCAGTAGCGGCGCAGAGTCTCCGCTGGGATACGCGGGCCAAGCACAGGCACATCGCGCTCAAGATAGGTCTGGATGAAAGCTGCGCGCCAACGGAAACTCTTCTCGTCGCTGGCGGCGAGGAAGCTGTCCGGGAAGCCGCCGCGTACCCAGAGCAGGTTGGCAGCGTTCGGTCCAGAGTGGACGACCTCTGCAACGGTGAGAGGCGTTAGCTCCTCGTAGGCAATGCGCCCCGCCAAGGTCTCGGCTGACTGGTGCAACAGGTCGATGGAAGCTGATCCAAGCAAAAGGAAGTGACGGCTTCGATTTCCCTTGCGTCGTCGTCGGTCAATGAGACTTCGCAGGGTATCAAAGATGCCGGGGACACGATGAATCTCGTCCAGAATGACGAGCCGATCCTCGTGCTGGTTGAGGTACAACTCCGGGTCAGAGAGCTTGGTACGGTCTGAAGGCAGCTCCAGGTCAAGATAGAGGGCGCTTTCACCCAACGCTTCCGTCAGTGACAGGGCGAGCGTCGTCTTGCCCACCTGTCGAGGACCGAGAAGCGCCACGGCGGGAAACTCTTCCAAGAGTTGAGCGACTTTAGGCTGGACAAGACGTGGAATCATTACCATGCAATTATGCCACACAATCTCATATTTGTGCGGCATTATTTTCAACGGTTGCCGTCATGTCGGACAGCGGAATATCACATTCCAGCTCAGGATTAGAGACTGATGCCCTGGTCGTTGTTGCTGCTGCCATTGTGAGATTGCATCGGCGTGTTGCTGTCCATCTGGCTTCTGGACGGTGATCTCGTTCTCTTTGTGGTTCGCAGAAACCACGATTACATAACCTCCGTTATTAAGGGCGAGATGGCATGAACAGCGCCGAGGACAGATCAGGGACAAGTATGTTGTAGCGGTATATCGTTTACAGTGGTTTAGCGTTGTGGTCGATTTCTTTAAGTTGTTGATTTAGCTAGGTCTTGGTCTCCTCATAACCCAAAGGTCGCTGGTTCAAATCCAGCCCCCGCAACCAATAACTCATAGATAACATAGCGTTTACGCTTCTATACGGCTCATACTGACTAGAGATTCTTCTCCCGTGGTGTCAGTATCACGTATGGTGCCTGTATGTCTGAAAAATCCGCTCGCAACTTAGGATCGCCGAAGGGCGGAGCATGATCGCCGACCAGGACGAAAGCGGTCGGTCTTGCGGTATTCCCCAGAGCCACCTGCTGGACTGACTGGTAAACAGTACTCCCTTAACGAGGCCTGGCGTAGTAATGAAGCCAGCAAGCGTTCCAGGCATATTGAATCCACCAAAAGCCCGCGCGGACCAGCGAAAGCTTTGAGAACATGCGATAGAGATGCCATGCATTCAGGGCGCTGCTGAGCTTATTGCCCGAGCGGCTCTGCGGCGACAGGCGATATCGGGCCAGATCGCATGGGAATCGGTGCCCTGTGTGTCCTTTTCTGAGCAACTGTGTCCACAAGGCAAAGTCCTCGGCATGGTGCGGCGCGATGGTAGGAAAACGAAGAGCGGGAATCGCATCGCGATCAAGCACGACAGTCAGGCAACCGGTGCCGCGGTGCGTGTGAAGAGAGCGCATCGTCAGCGTATCGGAACCACGCACTACCCTGCCCACACGGGAATTATCGTACGAGATATGCCTGTAATCGTGATAGATAAAATCATACCCGTGCTCTGTCATCCACTCGACCGAGTGTGCCAGCTTTTCGGGAAGCCAAAGATCGTCTGCATCGAGAAAAGCGATGAACCTGCCGCGAGCAGCATCGAGCGCCATGTTGCGGGCCGACACGGGTCCTCCATTGCACGGCGCGCGCAGCAGGCGAAACCGCGAGTCCTGGCGAGCCGCGGCTTCCACGATAGCGGCCGAGTCGTCGGTCGAACCGTCGTCGACTAATATCTGCTCCCAGTCAGTCAAAGTTTGCGCCCGCACTGAAGCTATGGTTGCCGGCAGCCAGTGGGAAGCGTTATAAACCGGTGTAATGATCGAGACTAGGGGCATCATGTTACCTTTCTGTGGAAACGCCTACCGATGCAGCTTGCTGGTTTCGCGGAGCAAGGAAAACGGCTAACGCCACGACGGAGGGAATTAGATCGGGCGGGGCCATGATGAGAAGAGCGAATGCGGCCACCAACATCAACGGCCGCAGCCGAACCTGCCGACGAGGAAAATTACGCCACAGAACATAGACCAGCCAAACAACTCCCAGTACACTTCCATAGCCGACCACCAACGGTAGCAGCCCCATCGGCTCCGCTACCATGGAGTCAAATACGACTGGGGGGGTGTAGATATGTGGAAACTGTTGGAATGGAGTGAGAATCTGCGCAAACCGCATCAGTTCGCGGTTGGACTCGCTGTTTAAGCCGTCGGTCAGTACACTCGAGTGAAAATCGGCCAAGCGCTCCGACGCTCCAACATAGAGTGCAAATGCAACAGTCATGGGCACAATAGCAAATAGCGAATGGAGCTTTCGACGCATGCTAGAGATACAGTAGAGGCCCACCGGAACCGTCAACACTAGGCAGTAAACGGATTTGTTTAGTAAGAGCAACAGAGTAAGCAGGGCGAGAACGCTCCAGCGCTTGTCTGGACGTTGGTAAATGGCCACTAGGGCAAAAGCGATGCACATTAGTGCCGCACCGGCCGGTTCAGACGCCCAACCCTGGACGCCACGGATGCCGAATTCGTCATAAGGGGTTCCGGAATAGCGCGGCACAATATTCATTAGCGCCGTGGTTAGCCACGCTGGAATCACAGGAAACAATTGGAACTGCACCGCCTGCGCAACGCAGAATCCTACGAAGACCTGCAAGGAGCGGTAGGCTAAATTGGGTGGAATCAGTTCCCTGCCACGCTCACGCAGGTAGCGGGTAAGATTAAGCACAAAATACAGAGGTACGATGCCGATGGCCAACCGTAACGGCGCGGTAGGGTTGGCCCAGATGAGAGCTACCGCAAAAACCGGCATGGCCAGCACGAGTGACCATCCCTCGCGGAGCGTTACCTCCGGTACCAGCAGAGCGGCCACAAAGACTGGCAAGAAGTTAACTTCCATCGTATTACCCGGGACGACTAGATCGTAGTTGAAGAACGGCCAGACAAAGCTGAACACCACCAGCATTTGGGCAATCGCGAGGCGGGTTGAAACGAAGGTGAGCGCGCTGAGTGACGGGAGAACGCCGACGTAGTCCGCGCACGGAAAGCTCGCCTGGTAGGAACTCATTTGTCTACCCCCGCTTGGAAAATCCCCTGCGCGGTAAAGCAGGCGTCGACGGCCAGATATGCTTCGGCTACGGCTCTGGCAGTGAAGGATGTTGTAACAATTGGCCTCCACGTCTCGTTCAGTGCTCGGCGAAGCGTGTGAAGAACTTCGCTCCTCTCCCACGATAGAGGGAGCAGTTGGACAGACTGACCCACCTTGTCTAGAGCAATTTCAAGGCCACCCGATGCAGTCATAGCGACAACGCATCCCTGAGTCATAGCTTCGAGGTAGGCAATCCCGAATCCCTCCACCTCATTGCCGGATACAAAAATCCTGCTGCGGCGAAGCAATTCACGAACGGTGAGATCATCCGGCGTTCCCTTGAATTCAAACCGGGGATCGCCGGCTACAATGGCTTCCAACTGAGCTCGCTGTTCACCCTCCCCGATAATGCATGCGTACAGGTCCTGATTTTCATCTAGCAGGTCGCGGATAGCAGGCAGGATGCGATGGAGATTTTTTGCTGCAACTAGTCTTCCGACATACGTCACATAGCAACGCTGAGGGGGCGGCCCGCTGTCGGGCTCCAAATATAGCAACTTCACCGGATTGTGGACGACGGCGTCGGTTCTGACGTTGAAGATCGCGCGAAGAGTGGCAGCCGTGTAGTGAGACACTGAGACCAACTGAACCCCAGGGCAGCGGTTAGCGAGCAGGTATGAGCCGATGATTGCCAATAACCTTCGCCAGCCTTGACAATCGGCGCGCGGCACTCCGTGAGCCATGCAAAGAGTTCGTCGCGCAAACGGCGCGGCAAAGACCGCCGTTGTACTGAGGATCTTCAATATTCGCGGATCGCGCAGATCCCGCCAGCGCCTGAAGATACGCGAAGGCGAGATGATTTCAACCGGCATCCCGAGCTCGGTGAAACCAGCGTGCAATCCTTCCGCGAAGCTGCCAACGCCCCCAATTTCGCGGCCTCCCGTGATCAGAACCTTGGAAGGATATCGTTGTTTCATTCCTGGCACTCCCGAACGCGCAAGTATCAACCGGCAAAAAAATGGAAGTCATGTGTTTCCGAATCCACATATCCGTTGGCAACCCAGCGCCTGACATCCGCTGGATTCACTGGAGTCCGCGCCGCATCGAGCATTCTGCATCGATACCCGTGTTTCCAAAACATCTCAAAGGTCTCTGCAAACCTTCCACTAATTCCACCGGGAAGAACCTCTCCTCTGAGTAAGATTTCAACCAGCCATGTCGGTTTTGGGCTCATGCCTAAAGTTTTTACTGCTCCAGCCAGAACATCCAATTCAAATCCTTCCACGTCCATTTTGATGAGAAGCTTTTCGTTTTGAAATCTACCGGCGGCGATGGTGTCGAGTGTGGTAAGGGGCACCAAACAGGACTGCGCCTCGCGCGCCTGAGCCCAACCGGGCACAAAGGACGCTATGCCGCCATACCCGTAGATGCGTCCCAGGCCGCATTGTCCAGCCAGGCCAAGTGGAAAGACTTCTACGTCGAAAAATTTGTTATCCCATAGATTTTTGTAAAGGAAGTTGAGATTTCTGGATGAAGGTTCAAAGGCAATTGCGTGCTTCCCATAACTCGCCGCTAAACATGAGTACAACCCCACGTTAGCTCCAATGTCCAAAACGATGTCATGTATTTCCATCAATTCGCGAAATACTTCAATCTCGTTGCTTTCACATTCATAATTGGCCATGGATGGGTCGCCGGCCAAAGTAAAACCATACTTTGTAGGGATAGGTCGGCGGCGATTTGTCGCGTCCCTTAGCAAACGGTACTGTCGTCCAAAAGATGGTGCATATGTATCGACAGTCTTCCTGCATCTTGACAAGAGCATTTTTCCACTCCTTTGAGCTATCCGCTCACATTAGGTTGAAGCACAGGCGATTCATGGTCAGATAACTTCGGCGGGCACGCACAAAGATTGCGCCGGCGTAAGGCATCCCGATAACGGCAGTGGCAAAAAAATAACTGAAAGTAGCGCCGGCATTACCCCACCGGGTCGCGGTAAGAGCTGTGAGCAACAGGGTTAGAGTGGCGACAATAATCGATTGCATGAGAAAGGGTTCGCATTTGAAGGAGCGTAGCAATATAGCCATGCTCTGCACGACGCAGTTACATCCTGCAGCCAGCACCAGCACGGCAAAGAGTTGCGGCAAAACCATGCGCGCCGCCATCCGGGGAGCCAACGCGGGCAACAGGGCGGCCACACCGCAGGCGCAGAGCGCCATTATTACGAATACGGCCAAAGATTGGCTCAACGTGCGCAAAAACATTCGGTCGAGCTGCTGGAACTCGCGCCGCGCGATCATGCGGCCGAAAGGTGTTGTCTTGGTCGAAAGCCAGGACAATGCAAGTACCGTCATAAACCCGGTGATACTAATCGACATGCCCATCTGACCGGCTTCAACGGCTCCACACAACACGAATAGTATGGGAATGAACAGTTGGACGGTGAAGCATGAGCACATCCAACTGACGGCAATTCGCCACTGAAAAGGCCAGATTTCGCGATTCCAGCAAATCGCTGATTCTTGGACCGGGTAGCGAAGCAACCCCTCCAAAAGACGGCGATGCGAGCCCAGGAAGAAAAGCCCTATACCGATGTAGCCCACAATCACCAGGGCCGGCGCGTAAAGCCCGTGGTGCAGCAGCAGTGCAGCCCAGGCCAGAACTGATCCGGCAATGGACTGGCGCAGCCGCATCGCTGCCACTGCGCGCACATGCCCGCATCCCTCCAGAAATGAGTAGAAAGGCATGCACCACAACCCCACAGCGGAGAAGATGATGGCCGTGAGCCACGGTCCCAGCCAGGCAACCTGAGCTGTGCCAGGCGCCGCTTGACGAGAGAAGAAAAAAAATCCCAGTGGCGCAAGTATCAGACCCATTGCCGCCGCGGCCAGCGTGTACCAGCGCAAACTGAGTTGCAGCGCGGAAGCCAGTCGCGCATGGGCAACACGATCGCCTGTAACGCTACCGTCTGTTTTCAATTCCAGGTGAATGCATTCGTGCGCGGCCAACTGCTGAATCACAAACGAGAAACCCAGTTCGAAGACCATTTGCAGCGAGACCAGGCTAAGCAGAGTGTAGTAGTAACCCTGCTCGACGGGGCTGAGGAAGCGCACAATCAGCAGCACAGTCCCGGTGCTACCCGCGATGTTCACCATCCGCGCCAGGAAAGTGTAGGTAACCGCACCATCTAGCCCCAGGGTCCTCCGTATGCTCATTGCCATACTCCTGCGGCGAGCTGTTCGAGAGCAGTGGGCCATGAGCCGGCACGACGGCGGGTTGAACGCAATATTGCCAGGACCTCCGCGGCCCAGGCTGTGAACAAAGCCAGCGGCAATGCTGCCAACAAAGCTGCGAGCATGATCCAAAGCTTGTACGGTGATGGCCGGTCTGGAGCGACAGCCGGATCGACGATCTGTATCAGCGCTCCCTGCCGCGCTTCGTCCACGCGCGCCCCTTCATACTGGCGCGTCAACAGATCTTGAATGGTCTCGCGATACTTCACCTCCCGCAGACCGCGCGTATAGTCCAGACCTGCCTGCGTAACAGTGCCCTTGGGCGCGATCAGGTCGCCTGTGCTGCGATCACTGGCCGCATCCATCGCCGCAAGCTGACCTTCCATTCCAGCCAACTCCTGCTCGGCACGCACCAGATCCGGGTTCTGATCGGCGGCAAACTCGCGCATGGCTCTGATCTCAACCTGCTTGGCCGCCAGTTGACCCCGCAACACTGCAGCCGACGCGATCATGGCGCGCGCCTGGCCCTCGATCTCAATTACGCCGGTGCGTTGCTCGGTCTGCTTCATTTCTTCTTCTGCACGCACCAAATTCTCGTGTGCGGCGCTCAACTGGCGCTCATAAAAAAGCCTTCGTTGCGAAGCTTCGGTGATGGCAAGCGTAGCGGTGAAACGCTGGTATTCTTCAACCCAGCCATTGGCCAGATCAGCAGCCCGGCCAGAATCTCGATCGGTCACCGATAGGCGAATCAATCCATCCTTCAATCCGTTGTCGATCTTTGTGGCCCGCTCCCAGCGTTTGCGCGTCGTGGATTGATAGTTGCGGTGGTAGAGCTGCAGCAAATGAAAGCGCTCGATCATCGCATCCTCTACAGTACGGCTCTTCAGCAGCGCAACCTGCTGGTCGTTCGGATTTTTCATGCTCATGCCGCCGGCCGCAGAGGCTATGGCGCCCAGGTTGCTCATTTGCGCCATCATCGCTGCTCCCGTTGACCCGCTTTGTGACGGCGGCAGCAACACCACGGTGGCCGTATAACGTTGCGGCAATAACAATGCAACCAGGCAGGAGAGCACAATGATCGCTGCCGCTGTGATCCAGACCAGCCTCTTCCATTTCATTGCCATCCGCAGCAGAGTCACCATGGAACCCTGGGTTGCATTGGTTGTGAGAGTGGCGGATTCGTATTCTGCTGTAGGCACGAGAATCTTCCTTATGGATGAATTCGGGTTGTCGGTAGCGTAATGTACATCCTGTTTTGGACTTGATGTCTGTCGCCGGCTTTGCTGTTTTGGAGATCGCCGTTCGCTGCCTTCAAACGCAAGGAGCGTTGAACTGGAAATAATCCGCCCGGTCAGTTGGCCGTGAAACTTCATCCAGAGTAGCGGCGCAAGAGAGGTGCGCAATCAGCAAATACAAGAATCAACCGGAGGATTATCAATTATGGGAAGAGACTCATGAGACTGTTCGATTTCGGGACATTGCTTCTCCATAACTGTATTTTTTCCTTCAATCTTTTCAATAGATGAGGGAACAATAAGGCGTCTATGAGAAACCATTCATCTGTCCGCCCACGCCATCTTCGCGCTGCTCACCTCTGGATTGCCGTCGCAGCAGCACTATGCTTTACGGCACCGGCGCAGGCGCAGTGTCCTGGGGGAGCCGATCCGGATGCACTCGGCTGCCCTAATCTTTCAATTCCTCAAAGCACAACCAAGGATTCATCCGCGCCTGTTGATATTAACGAAAGTGCGCCAACGGAATCGCCAAAGGCGGACAGCTCCACAGATGCCTCGGCCACCGGGAGTCTGAATGGCGGCGCAGGCCACACGGAAGGCAGTTTGGGTAATTTGAGAGGTCTTCATGGCGGTTTGCCGTTACAGCCCGAGCCGCTCACCGAATTTCAGCGCTTCGTTGCTGCATCGACAGGTCAGACACTACCCATATACGGGGCTAACCTCTTCAGCACGCTGCCGGCGTCGTTTGGCCCTCTCGATCACGAACCCGCGCCAGAGGATCTGATCGTCGGCGCCAATGACGAACTGCGCATCCGGATCTGGGGCCAGGTCAACTTCAGCGCCAATCTGCGCGTAAGCCGCGAAGGAGAAATCTACCTCCCCAAGATCGGCAACGTTCATGTTGCCGGACTGCCGTTCTCCACCATCCCCGGTCATTTGCGCAGTGCGATGGAACGGGTCTATCGCAACTTCGAGATGAGTGTGGATATGGGCGAAATTCATTCCATACAGATCTACGTAACCGGTCTGGCGCACCGGCCTGGAGAGTACACGGTCAGCGCGCTCAGCACACTGATAGACGCGGTCTTCTCCAGCGGCGGCCCTTCGGCAGCTGGTTCCATGCGCCACGTCCTGCTCAAGCGCGAAGGCAAAGTGGTTACAGACTTCGATCTCTATGCGCTCTTGGTGAAGGGCGACAAGACCGGTGATATGCAACTGCAGCCGGGAGACGTACTTTATATTCCCGCGGCGGGGCCGCAGGTTGCGCTGCTAGGCAGCGTGCGCCAGGCCGGCATCTACGAGTTGCGCGGCAAGGAGTCGATCGAACAACTACTGGACGCGGCCGGCGGCAGGACAGCGATTGCCTACGGCGCTCGCCTGTCAGTGGAGCGCATCGAGGACCACGCGCGCCGCCGTGCATTTGAGCTGGCGGCCGATTCCGCGGGCCTGTCCACCGAGCTTGCAGACGGCGACATTGTGCGCATCGATCCCATTGTTTCAACTTATCGCGAGACCGTAACGCTGCGCGGGTCTGTGGCCAATCCGGGGCGCTTCCGCTGGCATGAAGGCATGCGCCTGAGCGAACTGATGCCGGATCGCGACGCGCTGGTGACGCGTGGCTACTGGTGGCGCCGCACCCAGTTGGGTCTTCCCGCGCCGGAACTCGCTCCGCCCGCCGAAAACGAAAAGGAGACTGAAAAGCCGGCGGCCGTGGTCAGTCCCGGAGCGCAAACCGATTGGAACTACGCCGTAATTGAACGTCTGAGTCCAACTGCCATGACCACCGCGCTGATTCCCTTCAACCTGGGTAAGCTGGTGCTCGATCACGACACGTCGCAGGATCTGGAACTGAAGCCGGGCGATGTGGTCACTATCTTCTCCCAGGAGGATATTCACCTGCCCCTCGATGAGCAGACCAAGTATGTGCGGCTGGAGGGCGAATTTGTGCATGGGGGCATCTATAGTGTCACCGCCGGCGAGACATTGCGCTCGCTCGTCGCGCGCGCCGGAGGCCTGACCGCCAATGCCTACCTGTATGGAGCGGAGTTCACCCGCAAGAGCACGCAGGCGCTCGAGCAGACGCGGTTGGATGAGTATATCGATCGAATCGCGCATCAGATGGAACGTGACTCGATCAACCAGGCGAGCGCCGTGACCAATCCCATGCAACAGGTACAGGTTTCATCCATCAACCAAGACCTGATTGCGCAGCTTCGCAAGGTTCGTGCAACCGGAAGAGTGGTGCTCGAACTTGGACCTCACAACTCGGGCGAGAGCGCATTACCGGACCTTGCCCTGGAGGACGGCGATCGGCTGGTAATTCCGTCCATGCCCGCCACCATCCAGGTCATTGGAGCCGTCTATAACCAGAATGCATTTCTTTACCGCGGAAATGCCACGGTTGCCGATTATCTTCATTGGGCCGGCGGAACTAGCCGCGAGGCGGATCGCGGGCGATCCTTCATTCTGCGCGCCAATGGAACGGTCACTCCTCGCGGGGCATGCCAATCTGTCTTCGCCTCCTCCAACTTCGACAAACTGCGTCTCTACCCAGGCGATTCGATCATTGTGCCGGAAAAGAACGTGCGGCCTTCGACTCTGAGCCAGATTTTGGGATGGAGCCAGTTCATCTCCGGCTACTCCATGGACGCGCTGCTGGTCAACTCACTCAAATAGGAAGTTATCTTCGCTCCAACCAAACTGCTTACCTTGCACGATCTTCCTGGTGCAGGGTAAGCAGTTTCTCGTCTGACGCTTGAGCAAATGCATTCTTCAGACAAGCAGCCTGATTTAGCCATGCATTCGGAAACTTCTGTTGAATACGTTCTATTAGCCTGATTAAATATGTACTTATCGCTGATACTTATAGATTCTTACTAACATAGTTCATTCATTAAAACTTACTCATCAATGTTCGATTACGGGAACTGTTCCATTCGCGTTCAATCCATCTTTCTATTTGGCTTTCCGCTTACATTATCCACACAAATCAAAGCGAAGATTAATTAGTGGTCACGTTGGCAATCGAATGTGTGGTTTCTTGGCGAGGGAGCATTAGGCCAGGCCCTCCGACCATCAGGTTTTTACCAATACCGGAATTTCTAATTTCATCGGGCGAGGAAAGTGCTTATGCAACTGTCTAGTCGAGTGTTTGAGCCAAATACTGTCGCAGTTCCGCCATCGCTCCTCCCCGCAATGATGCAACCCGTTGTAGCCGCGCCCACTCGTAAAGTGTTAATCGAAAACCCATCCGCAAGCGCCTGGAGCCTATCACGCTCCAAACGTCTGCTGGATATTTCGGTTGCTGTTTTAGTCCTGGTGATATTTGCTGTTCCGATGCTGGCGATCGCCCTTTGCGTGCGTCTCTCCTCGCATGGACCGGCCCTTTTTAAACAGAACCGCGTTGGTCGTGGAGGACGTATTTTTGGCATTTACAAGTTCCGCAGCATGACTGCGACTTCCGAAAAGTGTTTTGGTCCATGGCTAACAAGAGATGGAGACGGACGCATTACTGCTGTGGGCCGCTGGCTGCGCAGGCTCAAACTCGATGAGCTCCCACAGTTTTATAACGTTCTGCGCGGGGATATGAGCCTGGTAGGTCCCCGGCCAAAATTATCGCAATACGCGGCCATCGTCAATATGCCCTATCGGCCCGGAATCACCGGAGCGGCAACGCTCGCCTTCCGTTATGAGGAGGAGTTATTAAGTCATGTGCGCCCGGACAATATGGACCAGTTTTATCAACAGCGGATCAAACCGCTAAAGGCGCGCATCGATGCGCGCTATATGCGCAGGGCTACTTTCTGGTCCGACATGCGGGTAATCGCGGCTACGTTTGTAGCATGCGTGGCTCCCGATCGCATTGCGGCTGCCAACAACCGTGCCCTCTCAACGCTAGCCGCCGCATCAAAAGTGTTTTTGGCAAGCGAAGCGCCCCTGGTAGATTGAGCGTTCTGGAACAAAACTAATTTGCCTGCTGTAGATTGCGTCCCTTGGAGAGTTTGCCTGGCTCAACCTCGCGTACGGCCAGATGGTCATACCAGGTAAATTTCAAAATGGCCGAAGTTCCGAGAATTGCCGCCAGGGCGATGGCGGCACGCCGATACTCCTGAATCACGATATAGAGAGGCAGCGTTACCAGGCTGACCTGCCACAGAATGCCAACCGCGATATTGAACATATCGCGCGGAAAATCACGGTTGCGCTTGAAGCTTGGATCTTCCGCCAGCACCTTCTTCAGGATCGGCCCCCATAACCCCCACGGCCTGACGCGGCGATAAAAATCCTTCAGCACTTCTTCGTCGTCCTGTTTGGTGAGCAGCGTTCCGGCGAAGCAGCCGATCAACGAGACGATCAGCGTCAGAGGGAAGATAATCGAAACGTTCAGATTGATGGAATACTGAGAAAGTAAATACTGCACAAACGGAACTTTTTCAATCACCAGGGGCAGAGTCAGCGAAGACGTAATGCCAACGACCATACCCCAGAAGTAGCCGAAGCCGTTGAACCGCCACCAGTACCATTTCATGGCATTGGATGCGGTATACCCCCCCCACAGTCCGGAAACGAGCCACAGCACCACCGAGTTTACTGACGTCACATACCATCCAATCGCTACGCCGACCACGACCACGGCCAACGAGGCTAGGTAACTAAGCCGGACCAATGTCTTCAACGAAGCATTCGGATTGATGAAGCGCTTGTAAATGTCATTGACTAAATAAGGCGGGGCCGAGTTCACTGTAGCCGCAAAGTTCGACATAAAGGCCGCTAACATGCCGGCAATCAGGAATCCCAGCAGCCCGACAGGCACGAATCGGCCAAGCGCCATAGGCAGCACCAGTTCGAAGTCCATGTTCGGACCCATGGCACGGATGCTGTCGCTGAAAAATGCGGCTGCCAATATCGTAAGTCCGACAATAAGAAAGTAACGCGGGAAGGTAAGCACAATATTTACCCAGGCGCTCATCATCGAGGCTTCGCGCGGATTTTTTGCGGCCAGTATGCGCTGCATATCGTAGCTGGGAGCGGGGCCGGCTGCCGAGATCAGCACGCCCTTGAAGAGCAGCATGATGACGAAGAAACCGAATAGCCCATAACCGTCCTGAGCAATCTTGGCGTTGGCCGAAGGAATAAGCGCCGACCAATCCAAATTCAAATGCCAGCCGAAGAAGACGCTGTCCCACCCGGCTGGCACTACCTTGTGCAGCGTTTCTGGCGCCACCTTGAGCATGGCGATAATGCCAACCGAAAACGAGGCGATGGCCAGTATGGCAAACTGCACCACCTCGGTGATCACCACGCTGATCATTCCGCCCTTGATGACGTAGATGGCCGTAATGGAAATAAGGACAAGAGCGTACATATTTGGCGAGGGATGCCAGCGCTGGTTGGTCAATGCCAAAAACGTCGGGTCAAGAAACGTGGCCGTAAACTTCCCTATCCCCTTGAAGCCATAACTGAAGAATCCGAGGGTGCAGATCAACGCGTAGACGATCACAATCACATGCGACAATTGCGCGCCAAGCCCGGTCCCGAACCGCGTCTTGAGCCACTCCGCGCCGGTCATCACATTGGAACGGCGCAGCCATGCGGAGAGATAAACCATCAGGAAAATCTGGTTGAAGATCGGCCATAGCCAGGGAATCCATACGCTCTTCAAGCCGTAGATGAACATCCAGTAAACCAGCAGCATGGTGCCGCTGATGTCGAACATGCCCGATGCATTCGAGATGCCCAGCATGTACCAGGGCATTTTGTTGCCGCCCAGAAAATAGGCCTGCATGCTTTGCGAAGCGCGGCGCGAAACCCAATAGCCGATGAGCACCGTGCTCAGCAGATAGACCAGGATAATTGCGATATCAAGAGCGTGAAGTTGCATTTGAACCCTCAAGGCCGGCAGCGGGCATAGGAGAGTTACTCGCCGCCCTGGCAGCCCGTGACAATGAAAATGCGCGTCGTGCAAGTATACAGCGTGATTGCCCGCGTCCATTGTGGCCTGGTTTACAATAGCTCTGCTTTCCAAAAACAGGTGTGCTGGTAAGTGAGTAAATTTTCTGAGGCGTCCTTAGCCGCCCGTCCTATCGAATAGTGGCAGGCTGAGTAAGTGCCTGTTACCCCGTTTGGAACACTAAGTAGGAATGACTGAAAGGACCGGAGAGAAAGATGAATCAAGCTGCATTCAAAAAGAACATTCAGGGTCTATACAAGCAGCAGGAGAAGCTGCTTGCGCGCCGCAATCTCAAGGCAACGGGCGGCAATGGTATTTATGACCGATATGAGTGTCCGGTTCTGACCGCCGCGCACGCGCCTCTGATTTGGCGGTATGATTTCAACCCCGGCACGAATCCATATTTAATGGAGCGCATGTTCGTCAACACGACCTTTAACGCCGGCGCAATTTTCCACGACGGCAAATACCTGGTGATCGCGCGCGTTGAGGGCGCAGATATCAAGTCGTTCTTCGCCGTTGCCGAGAGTCCCAATGGCATCGATAATTTTCGCTTTTGGGATTATCCCATCCTCTTGCCAGAGACGGACAATCCGGACACCAACGTCTACGATATTCGCCTGGTCAAACACGAAGACGGATGGATTTACGGCCTTTTCTGCACCGAACGCAAAAACCCGGAGGCTCCGGAATGGGACACATCATCGGCCGTTGCGCAATGCGGCATTGCCCGCACCAGAGATCTGAAGACCTGGGAGCGCCTTGCCGATCTCAAATCCAAGTCTGCGCAGCAGCGCAACGTAGTACTGCACCCAGAGTTCGTCGATGGCAAGTACGCCTTCTATACGCGGCCGCAGGATAGCTTTATTCAGACCGGCAAGGGCGGCGGCATCGGCTGGGGACTTTCGTCCAGCATTGAAAAAGCCGTGGTCGATCAGGAAATCATCATCGACAGCCGCAGATATCACACCATCCAGGAGGTCAAGAACGGACAGGGCCCCGCGCCGATCAAGACTCCAAAAGGCTGGCTGCACATGGCGCACGGGGTGCGTAATACGGCCGCCGGTCTGCGCTACACGCTCTACCTTTTTCTTACCGAACTGGAGCGGCCGTGGGTCATTACCCACAAGCCGGCCGGTTACTTCATCGCTCCTCAGGGCGAAGAGCGCGTGGGCGATGTCTCCAACGTGGTCTTCAGCAACGGATGGATCGAGCGCAAGAACGGCGACGTTTATATTTACTACGCCTCATCGGATACGCGACTGCATGTGGCCACCAGCACCGTCAGCAAGTTACTGGACTACGTGATGAACACGCCTGCCGATCCGTGGCGCACTCACGCATGTGCGGAACAGCGCCACGCTCTGATCGACAAAAATATCGCTGCTCTGAAGACGCTGAAAATTCGAGCCGGCAAGAGTGCCGCGAAGAATTCAGCGGCCCGCGCTAAGGCGAAGAAGCGCTAGAGATTGACCAGTCTATTTCTGATTCTGCCGGGCTGCTTTTTCTGCTGCGTCTTGCGCACGGAGCTGGGCATCGAGGCCGTGACTGGGATCCCTGTGCAGGAACTTCCGCGATAGGTCGGGCCAAAACTCATCGAAGATGGCGGCAACTGTGCCCACATTGGTCACGATCATCCCGTTGCTGATTGTCTGGCCGATGCCGGAGCCGCTGGAAGGATAGTAGAGATTGGAGATGGCTCCCGAGATGATGTTGCCGGCAACGTTGGAGTAGTTGGGCTCCCACTTGCCGGTATTGTCGTGTTTGCAGATGTAGGCAGTTGCCGCGGCGTAGAGCAGACGGTGGCGGATGGTTCCGTGGCCCAAGCGGAAGAAGCGGGGATCCTGATGCAGAATCGAGGGCAGAATGCCGTTGCCTATCATGGTGCCGTCGAAGGCGTCGAGGTAAGCCGCGCCGGCTCGCTTTCCAAAACCTTCAGGACCCCATCCGAACCCAGTATCTTCATCGAGGCCTTCGCGGTAGCCTGCCGCAAATAAACCGCCGACAATGGTAACCGGGTCGATGGAGGAGCGAAAGGCGAGGCGCATCTTCTGTCCCGCGGTCATGGAGACGGCATCACTGTGATAGGTGACATTGAAAGCAGGCACAACACCCGCGATGCGTTGCTTCTCCTCCTCCTTGATCTGTTCTTCGGCCTTGTCATATTGACTTTTTTTCGCGTCAGGCTGTTGAGGAGACGCTTGAGAGCTGGAACTACTTTGGTCGATGGCGCTCTGAGACGGCTGCTTCGTGCTCTGTTCTTGCAAGCCGGAGGACGCATCTGCGGCAGCAACGAACTGCGGCTGAGGAGCATAGGGAATCTCTGCGGTAGCGATTACTGCGTGGCTTGAGACTGATTCCTGCGAAAGAATATAAGAAGGCAATGCAATAAGAGCAACACTGATAAAAAGCATTGCTGGGACAAAACCAGAACTTAAACGCATTCGTTCACCAGTGTGGAGTTGACGCCTGCAGGGAAGTCCGCATAAAGACGAAAAAGACCAAGGCCATTTTTAGTATAAATTACTATGCGCGGAGCGGATGGCTGCCCAGGAGTAATGAGATGTCGATCAATGTCCTCCTTCGCACACTTGTGCCGATCTTTCTCGGAAATTTAGCGCACAATTCAACCTTTTAGCTGGAATCTAAGACTATCCATCCGATTTATCTGTTCTAATAAATATAGGACGCTGGACCTCAATATCTGAGTGGCAGCCTTCACTTGTGCTTCGTAGGATGGTGTGTTTGCGCTTCATCACCGCTCTTCTCTTGCTTGGTCTCGCCGCCAGCAACTGCGCCCAGTCGGTGCAACTTCCAGACGCGCCGCAGCCCTCGGCCAGCCTCCTCGCCGCCAGGGTCTCCGTGTCCGATTCTGGCGAATACTCTTCCTCGGCTGACCTCATCGGAGCATCCGGCTTGACCTTCTCTGCCCAACAGGCGCAGACCGGCCAGCCCGCGCAGAACACCAACCACGGTAATAAGCACCACAAGCCCGCCTCCGAGGTTCCGGTCGATGCTGACGGCAAGCCCATCCCCCTCGAGCGTCGACAGCCGCAGCGCATCCTCGGCTTCATGCCCAACTTCCGCTCCGTATCCAGCGGCGCCACGCCCCACCCGCCCGGCTGGAAGTACAACTTCACCATCGCTACACATCAGGCCACAGATTATTCCTCTTTCATCTTTCTCGGCATAACCTCCCTTATGGCCGAAGGCATAAACGAGCATCCCGTTCTGGGCAAAGGCGTGGACGGCTTTTACGCCTACACTTGGCGCGGCTTCCTCGATAAGACCGACGGCACCTATCTCTCTGCTTGGCTGTTGCCCAGCCTTATCCACGAAGACACGCGTTACTACGCACTCGGTAACAGTCACAGCATCGCCATCCGTGCTCTCTATGTGATCAGCCGGCAGGGAGTGACCCGCACCTATGGCGGCCGCCAGACGCCCAACATCGCCGGGCTCGGCGGCAAGGTCCTCACCCAGATTGTCTCGCGGACATATTATCCACCCGGCGCAACCAGTTTCAGCGTCCTGGCCACCAAGTTCGGTTACTCCACCATGCGCGACATATCCTTTACATCCATTCGCGAGTTTTATCCCGATGCCGCCGCGCACTTTGTTCGCAAGCACCGCGAGAAAATGGCTCGTCTTGCCGCGCGTGTCGCCGCTTCCAATCCTTAGAGTATCCGCAGTTTTCAGTCGATCAGTCAGTTCGCAAATTGACCCGTCTTAAGCGCGGCTGCCCTTGAATTATGGATGCCGGTGCAGTATCTGGATGGCGCTGTCAGGTCAATACTCGCGAAAAGTATCTATCCCCGACAGGCTCAGAAATCTGCCGCAGGCCCTTGGGCGCTTGGTGAGACCGGTGCAACCGCCGGCTGGGATGCATGCGGCGGTGGTCCCCAATTGCAGTTTCAAGATTTCTCGGCTAGCGCATGAGACGCTGCCGCCACGGTGATCATCAGAGTCATCGGATCGACAGGCGATGGAATGAATCCCGATTTTTCATAAAATCGTTTCGCACTCTCTGAGATCGCATGGACGAGAATCGCCCGGATCCCGACTATTTCGGCAGCCAGTGTTGTCCTAAGAACCGCATCCCTCAGTAGTGCCGATCCGATTCCGCGACCCTGATATCCTGAGTCGATGGCTAGCCGTCCGATTACCATGACTGGAACGGGGTTCGGCATATTCCGCTTCACACGGCTGGGAGCATTGGAGTGAGCCGCGGCTCCCGCGGCCAGTGCATAGTAACCCACCACCTTCCGCCCGGTGCGGACGACGTAGGTCCGTGAGGCGCCGCTCTCTTCATTGTGAAGCGCCCTGCGTTTGAGCCAGTCGTCAAGCTCGGGTTCGCCGCATTGAAATTGCGAAAGGTCGTGAGCTGTGCTCAGTTTTTCAGGAGCGGATAGAACGTCGCCGGAACCGCTCATTTCTCCCACGGCACTTTTCGTCCGAGCAAACGGGCAAGCCGGGGATTGCTCTTGGGAGGAGCGTCCAGTATGGCCATGAAGCGCCGGAAGGCTTCTTCGTCCAGATTGAAATACCGCCTGTCCAGCAGAACGGACTCCGCCTCTCGGCAGGCAGCGTCCAGCATAAAATCAGAGCGGTTGCGGCCTTGCGCCTCCGCAGCCCGGTCAATCAGCGCCTTCTGGCTTCGGCTAACGCGAAGATTGATGTTCTCCGCGCGCAAACGGCTTGAATCGGAGAGAGCTGTGCCCATCAAATCACCCTCTACTTGTACTCACAATTAATATACATCAATGTGCGCACAATGTAAATACAAGAAAACACGCAGCCACCTCACGCCGCAAAATCAATAAACCCGCGCTGGGGATCGGTAGAGATCAGCTTGACCGTCACCCTGTCGCCCACGTCCAGCCCCTTGCCGCCCTGCACCAGCTTTCCATCCGCGTGCGGATTGAGGGTCCGGACGAACGTGCCGTAATTGTTCACTCCGGTGACGATGGCTGGGAAGCTCTGGCCAATTCGGGGATGGAGAACTACGGCAGCGATGCGCTTCTGCATCTCCCGCTCCACCTTGCGGGCGCCGTCTTCCATCAGGGTGCAACGAAGTGCAATTGAATTGAGCTGATCTTCGGTGTAAGGCTGTGGCCCATGAGCCAGAAACGCCTTCATCAGCCGCTGCGTCACCATATCGGGAAAGCGCCGGTTGGGAGCGGTGGAGTGGGTGTAATCCTGCACGGCCAGGCCGAAGTGACCCGGTGAAACCTCGTTAGGCTTGACCAGCACGTACTCCCCAGGCCCCATCAGCTTGATCACGGCCAGCGAGAGATCGGGAAAGTGGTCGGGATCCTTCTGCTTCTGCGCCAATAGAAAATCATTGAGAGCCTTCGAGTCCGGCTGGGCAGGCAGAGTCGTGCCCAGTCCTTCGGCCACTTCAACGATGCGATCCCAGCGCTTGGGGGTGCGCACGATGCGGCGGATGGAGGCCACGCCGGCCTGCTCGAAGGTGCGAGCAATAACGCCGTTGGCCGCCACCATAAACTCCTCGATGAGCGATGTGGCGCGATTTTTCTGCTGGCGAACGATATCGACCGCCTGCTCGGCCAGCATCACGGGCTGAGTTTCGATGGTCTCCAGATCGAGCGCTCCATGCTGAAAGCGGCCGCCAACCATGCGCTGGGCGGCTGCGTCCTGCAGTTTGAGTTGCGCGGCCAGATCGGCGCTGGCGGCTACCTTGGCCGGCGCCGGACCTGTTCCCTCAAGCCAGGCGCCCACGCCGTTGTAGGCTAACTGCGCCCGGTTGCGCACCAGCGCCCGATAAGCCTTCCCATCGGATGCATTACCCGCCTGATCCACGGCAAACTCGATGACCAGCGCTACGCGGATTTGATACTCATTCAGCGAGGTAATGCCTTCGGAAAGCTCGACGGGCAACATGGGAAAGACCTTAACTCCTGTATAGACAGAAGTCGTCTCGCTGCCGGCGTGGCCGTCGATGATCGTACCCTTGGCGACGCGCGCATCCACATCGGCCACGCCGACAAGCACGCGGATGCGGCCGTCAGCGAGCTGCTCAGCCCACTCGATCTGGTCAAGATCTTTTGAAGTGTCGTTGTCTATAGAAGACCAAAGCAAGCCGCTGAGGTCCTGAATGCCCGGAATGGCGGACGCGTCGGGAAGTGCCTCAATGGCGGCTAACTCGGTATCGGTTCCGGCAGGGAAATCCGGCTGGAATCCGTGCTCGATCATGGAGGCGTGGGCCGCTGCTACAAGATTGAAGTGCACAGGCTGGCTGGAATGCATGAAGAATGGCGCTCCTTGTATGCGAAAAGCCAGCCTATCACGTTCGGGAGCAGCAACGGTTAAGGCGCGGCCAGAACGTTTACGGTAAGGTACACGCTCTGGCTGACAACGGTATTGTCCACGTAGGCGGTTGCGGTGATCTTGAAGGTTGCCACACCCAGGGGAGTGCCGGTATTGGAGGTGGTACTCTGTCCGGCGATGCTGTTGCACCCCATGCCCACGCCGCACAAACCTACCAGCAGTAAGAGCGGCACCAGGAAGCGCCGAGTGGAACGGCTTGCCAAAATGCGCGCCCGTCGTCCGAACGGCAAAAGGAAGAATCCCAGCACTGCCAGTGCCGTGCCGCCTGCCGCGCGCGGCCAAATTGGCTCGCGATGGTTGGCGGATGCCGAGGGTCCTCCCGAGACGAAGGTCTGGATGGTGAAGGTGACCGTGCCGGGAGGAACAATCTGTTGCGGAGTTGCGGTGCAAGTCATATCGTCCTGCGAGGGTACGGCGCAGATGACCTGAATCTCGCTGTCGAACCCTCCTTGGCCGGTGACATTGAACGATGCGGTGCCCGACTGGCCCTGCACGATGTCGACATTGGTGGGTGGATTCGAGGTAGACGGGGTGAGGATGAAGTTCTCAACACCGAGGGTAAGAATATTCGAGGTTTCGGTATCGTAGCTGGTGTCTCCCAGATAAACAGCTGTGAGCATGTCGTAACCGCCCGGCAGCGTTTGCGTGGTAATGGTCGCCGTGGAGAAGTCGGTCAGTGATACAGGAACCAGAGCCGCCTCCCCGATCACTGTGGTTCCGTCGTAGAAGATGACGTTGCCGGAGGGGTTCTGCTCCGTGCCTGCCGGTGGCGGAGTATTTGGCGTCACCGTCGCGGTCAGGACCACCGCCACTCCTGGCGGGGCAGGATTGAAGTTCGAGGCAAGGACCACGGTCACCGCCGCTCTGGCCACATCCACAGTAAGCGCGCTCGACGTGGAGGTGCCGTACGTCGAGTCGCCTTCGTAATAGACTGTCAGAGAATTCGCGCCGTTAGGCAATGTCTGGATAGTGAGCACCGCCGTGGAGGAGGTGGCGCCCGGCCCCGCGCTCAACGTCGCAGAGCCTATTTGGGTCGTACCGTCGTAGAAAAGCACGGTTCCGCTCGGGTTCTGCTCGAGTCCGGCGGCAGGCGTGATCGTTGGCGTCACGGTGGCAGTGAGCGTGACCGCCATGCCGGGTTGTACTGTGATAGAACTCGCGGTAAGAACCACGGTGGTGGCCGCTTTTGAGGCTGTCAGAATATAGGGATTCGCCGTGGTGCCGCCATAGTTGCCGTCGCCTGGATAGCTGGCAACGATCGAATTCGAGGCCGCGTTGATGGGAACCGTGAAGATCGCGCTCGTAACGCTGCCCGTGGTGGAGAGCGCCACCGGATTGAGCCCCACGCCATTGACAGTGAGGGTGACGGCGCCGGTAGGAGAAACGCTGCCTGCCGGCGGGCCGCTGGCAACAATGCCAAGGGTTACGGTCACCGTGATGCTTGAGCCGAGAGCCGGCGAATTCGTTGAAGGCGTGATCGTGAGAACGGTCGGACTCACCTCCGGCAACACGCTCAAAAGATAGCCGGACTCCCCCCCGGTGTAGGTGGAGTTACCGCTGTAATAGGCGCCGAGTGGATACGATCCCGGCCCCGTGTAGTTGTAGAAGCTCGACAACTCCATGGGACCGATGGTGCCGACGCCGCTGTTGTTGAGAGCGAACACGGGCGTGAGCACATTGAAGTTAGTCGTGTCGTATAGGTCTACGGTGCCTGTGGGAATGCCCGCGGAGCCGGTCACATTGACCGTGAAGGTAACAAGCGCCGACGGATTGTAGGCGTTGTTCGCCTGTGCCGGCGAAACGGAAAGCGTAATCGTGGGAGTCGTGGTGGTGGCAGGCGTCGCCAGGCTGGTCACCAGCTTCTGCACGTCTGGCACGCCCAACCCGGTGGCCAGGTCGTAGCCTGCGCTAGCGGTGTATCCAATCTGCTCCGTTGCGCCGCAACCGGGGCTGCCCGCGACGCACTTCAGTTGCGCGCTTCCCTGCTGCACATCTTCAAAGATGCCGCTCTGCCGGCTGAGCGCATAAAGGTTGGGCGCAAGGTTGCCCTGCGCGCCGTATTTCTGAGCTACCAGGGACGCGACTCCTGCAAAGATGGCCGAAGCGGCGGAGCTGCCTCCGCTGCGCGCCAGGGTGCATCCGCTGGAAGCAGTGGCTGTTGATATAGGCCCGCTTAAGCAGAAGGCCAGCCCGTGATTCACGCCTGTATCGACGGCTGTGGGCAATGCCAGGTCCGGCAGCAGCCGGTTATGGTTTCCCATTCCGTCTGTCCCCTCTTGAGATGCTTTTGGTATCGGCTGCCATATGGGCGCGCCATAGAGCGTGCTGCCGCCGCCGCCGCCGGCATAGGCCGCATCGGTTGCGCTCAACGGAGACCATGCGCTCAGTTCAGAGATTCCCGCCGCCGGACCCGCTGCGCCAAAACCCGCCACGCCTACCGCTGTGTTCCAGGAGGTTGAGGCCAGCGCGTTCACGCCATATCCGCTGCTGACCGATGTATCGCTGCCCGCCAAAGTGCAGGCCGAGGGGCCGCTGTCGCCGGCGGCGGCAATCACCGCGATGCCTTCCGCGGCCGCCTGCCGGTAAAGCGCGTTATAGAAAGCCTGGTGCGACTGGCTCAAAGCCGCTTCGCACTCCGAGTAGCCCACGGCCACGGTGTGCGCCAGCGCCTGATCGACGATAGCCGCCAGCGACAGATCCAATCCGTCCGTGGCGGAGGTGGTAGCCGCTGGAACCAGTAGGACTTGCGCGCCGGGAGCGGCAGCCCCGGCCCACGATACTGCCAGAGTAGCCTCGGCCAAGTCGCCTGTTGCTCCGGGGTCTGGGCCGGCAAGTGTAACCGTCAGCGGCGGGTTCGCGGGCAATCCGAAGGCCGCGCGGAATGCCGCAACGTCCTGGCTGTTCACATTGCTGCGCGCCGCAATGGCGATCGATTCGCCTGAGCCGTTAATTCCGGAGGATTGCAGCGCGTCCAAATGCAGCAGTTGCGCAACCAGTTCCGGGGTCAGAGCCTCAGCGTTGTTGGGCGAGGTTTCCGCTGCCAGCTCGGCCGCGGAGACAGCGACGGTCTGCGGCGTAGTCAAAGCGGCCGTGGAAAGCGCTCCATCGAGCGAGACCAGTCCCTGCACCACCGGTACGAGCGCGGCGGGAACTGAAATCCCCTGAGCCAGCACAGCACGCGTTCCACCGGCTGTAACCACTGAACTAACTTGCGTATGAAAGGCCTGGTCGACCTGGGCGACCGTACCCGAAAATTCGATCCAACCGCGACCTGCGGGCAACGGAGCAACCTGGAATCCCTGGCTCTCAAGCCACGCTGAAACCGCGGCAACATCCGTGGCGGAGTTAGCGTAAGAGGCGGCAAAGGCCGTCGGGGTAAGCCATTGATGATAGTGAGGCGATGAGGAATTCTCCAGGTTTCCAAGCTCCGTCGCCAGCGCCTGCTGCTGGGCAGCCGAGGGCGAGAGCAGCAGCAGCATCCGATCCAGCTTCATGCCGGCCGGTGCATGGCCTTGCGCATTCAGGCTGATGGGCGGCCTGGACGCGGGAATCGCCACAGCTTCCGAACTGCGCCAATCACCGGCCAGTCGGCTCGTTGGAGCCCCAGCGGACTGATCTGCATCCGTCGCTTGGGTTGCCGGGGTCTGGGCCACGGCCCATCCTGTGTTGGCCGCTCCAGGGCTGAATACTCCAGAGCTAGCCAGGAGAAGTATTGCGAGCGGCAAACCAAGACTTTTTTTGTGTGCCATGTTCCTCTTTGTACACGAAACCGGAATGACCTTCACCTTATTCCTGACGGGAAGAATGGGGTTTTCCCCATCCTCCTTCCAGGAACATTTGTAACACCCAGCCACCGTTTGGCTCCAGGCTTACGGATTCGTAACGCTTCGCCCCGATTGTATAGCGGTAGAGGGTACTTAAACACTAGATTATGCAGCGGAAATGGTACAGTTAGCCAGAAAGTAATGATTCCCGGCAATCGGCGGACTGTATCTCAGCGACGGATGATAGCCGCTTGGGAAGTAAAGGCCGGGTTTTCCTACTGAATCCCCAGGTCGGCCAGCACCTTGGGTTTGGCTTCGTCCTGAGCAAGCAGGTTGTGGCAGGCCGCGCAGTCGTTGGTGATGCTAGTCTTGCCGTCCTTGGTCGAGTGGTCGCCGTCGTGGCAGCGCCAGCAGCCCGGATAGCTCATGTGGCCGATATGGTTGGGATGGGTTCCCCAGGTCACCTTCATAAAGGGGAACACGTTCTGGCTGTAGAGAGTCACCAGTTCCTCTCCCGCGGCCTTCACCTGGTCAGCCTTTGCCGGCAGCACCTCTGGATGCTGGCTGCGATAGAACTCCGCCAACTGCTCAGGAATCTTCTCGCTTGCCTCAGCCTCTGAGCCATAAGTGGCCTTCAGCAGCTCCAGGCCCTCTTTGTGAACCCAAGGCAGCTCCGGAGAGATCGCTCCATCGGCCATGGCCCGGTTAATCGCGTCTTCCGCGGTCAAGAAAGTATGAGCAGCGCGGTTGTGGCAATCGATGCAATCCATCACCCGCCGCTCGCCCTGGGGAACGGCGCCGTTCAAAGTTGACGCCGCAAATGTCGTCTCCGAACCGTCGGCATTCCGCCTCTGTACCCAGGGGATCGTGGTTCGGGTGGGGTCGGTGGCGATGTACTCGATGTGGCCCAGGTGCACGCCGTGAATTCCGGTCAGATGGGAGAGCCCATCCAGCCCGCCCAGGTGCAGCACCAGGACCGTTTGCGTCTCTGTATTTTTCTCGTCGTCGGCAAAACTCGACTTGACCAGCAGCTTTTCACCCACAAACCGGTCCGGCGAGTGGCAGCCTTCGCAGGTATAGCGTGCCGGGCGCAGATTCTGCACCGGCGATGGAATCGGTGTAGGGTAGCGATGAAACGTGACTTCAACAAGCTGCTTGGTGCCGTTCACCTTGGCGCTGAAGTAGGCTTGGGCGCCGGAGCCGATGTGGCAGTCCACGCAGGCCACATGAGAGTGGGCGGAGATCTTGTAGGCCGTGTACTCGGGGTGCATCACGTGGCACGACTGGCCGCAGAACTGCGGCGAGTCCATATAAGCCGAGCCGCGATAAGTGGCAACGGACACTACCAGCAGGTTGGCAATCGTGGCCAGCAGCACAATGTCCAGGCCGTGGCGGAAGATCCGGTCGTTGAGATCGATCTTGGGAAATTCGGCCGGAATCTGGCCGGCTTTCTGGAGCTTCCTGCGGCGGAAAAACATGCCCACCGGAATCAGCAGCAACCCGGCAATAAACAGAATCGGCAGAATCAGGAAGAAGATGATGCCGAGGTATGGGTTTTCGTGTGGCCGGCCGAACAACTCCACCAGCCAATAGCCGATCATGGTTACGCCAGATGCGGTGGTAATGGCTCCGCCGGCAAGGCTGATGGGGTTGTTGCCGAAGAACAGCGCCGGGCGAACCCAGTTTTCACGGAATTTTTGGAACACTGACACCTATCCCCCGCTCTAAAGCATTTTTATAGTTAGTGGAATGTCGGGTGCCCCACCCTCGCCGCGTCTTTGTTTTTGCGGCTAGGGTGGGATAGAACGATGCCCTCATTACAAGAACAGTGAAAATGCTCTAAATTCAGATGGGCCGCCCCGAAGAACGGCCCTCCTATGCTTCTACTTCTTCAAGGTGCGTATAAACGCTACAACGTTGTCCAGTTCCGCGCCCGCGACTCCGGCAACCGGCTTCATCGTGCCCGAACCGGCCGTAACAACACTCTTCAGTTGGGCGTCGCTCTTTGCCTGCACGGCGGCCCCGCCCAGTGGGTTCGCTTTTGCCTTGGGCAGATTGCCTGAGCCATCGGCGGCGTGGCACATCTGGCATTTGGCCTTGTAGACCGCCTGGCCGGCCGTTGCGGAGGCAGCTTGAGCAGATTGGGCAGCGCAGGCCATTGAAAACACTATGGCCGGCAGCATCAGGGATCGAATTGTCTTTGTCATTGTGACACTCCTTGATTTTTTCGACCGGATTAGTCGGGAAAACACCGGCCGAGAGTTTTTCTTCTACATACTACAACCCCGGCCATTGGTAAGAGCGGCAAGGGTTGCAACCTGAATGACAAAACATACCATTTCAATGCAACGGCGCAGCCCCTTGTTATCCGGAACTGCGCCGCTGGTTAAAGGGCAATGCCCTGTCAAAACTCGTAATGCACGCTCAGGGTTATGTTATTCGCGTGAAAGTTCCTGGGTGCGGTCAATCCGGAAGACGGTTCGGTCAGACCCGTCGGCGAGGAAAAAGAGGTGCAAGGAGCAACCGTCGATGACAAAGACGTTGAAGTGCTGCAGTACTGCGGGCCGGAAGGGCCGCCCTCGCCGTAGCCGTAGTAATTGTATTCGGCCTTCATAATCATGCCCTTGCGCACCGTCCAGGCAAGATTCACGAACGGAGTCTGGTAGTTAGACACCAGCGAGCCGTTCACTGAGCGAGCATCGTTGAAAAACTGGCTGCCGTTCACTGAGCTGATGCGATAGCCGATATTGGAATGGATTTTGTCGATGGGCGACATGGTAAGAGCGACCGTTCCAGACTGCGTCGGCGCATCCATGAAGTCCCTGGCAAACCAGTCCGCGAGCTGGGTCGTCGACCCCCTGGTGTATATGCCGGGGCATACGTTAGGCTGTCCGCTGCTGTTGAGCGAGGCAGTGCCGGGCAGGCCAACGGTGGTCGAGGCATTCTGCGCTCCATTGTCATAGCAGATGTTGGTCGCCGCATACACATCGCTATAGGCGTAATCGAGATCGATTCCATAGTGCTCATTCGGCATCAGCACCGCGCCCAGGCTGAAAACCCGGCTGTGATCGACGTGATTGAGCGGGCCTTCGTATGGCAGGCTGTTGGGGGTTGATTGGGTTGCCTCGTATGCGACGCTGGCCAGGTTGTTTCCCGTGTTGTTATGCCGTTCCAGGTCGTTATAGGCGCTCGATATCGTCGCCCAGGGCTTTGGCTTATAGATGGTATGCACTCTGTAGTGCTTCGTTTGCCGTGGGCCGACCGGGGTGAATGCGTTGTCGTCGTAGAGTATTTCGACTGTACCATTTACATCCCAATTATTTGTGGGACGCACGGCGGCGTTGAAGATTCCACCGTTTTCGTTAATGCTTACTGTTCCGCCCGTATCCGCGCCCAGCGGTAATGGAGTATTGCCGGGATTGCCGCTGCCCTCAGCGATCATGTGCGTGCGGTAGCGGTAGGTGAGCGAGAGCGTGGTGCGAGGCGTGGCATCCCAGGTTCCCGTCAAGTTGTTGGTCAGCAACCTCTGGCCGAAGTAACCCGGCAGTGGAGCGCCGTTGGAGCTGCCCTCAACTGTTGTGACTGGACCAGCCGTCAGTGGACCTGAGTAGTTGAGGGTCGCCGTCGTGTTTGGAGCTGCTGACGGACCGCTGCCGTATGCAACCTTCGGCGTGATTTGCGTGGCTCCCGAAGTGATGTCGGATGTTCCGGGCTGATGAACATTGGAGTAGTCAAATTGATCGGAGAGGCTGACCGTCTTGGTTGCCTGCCACACGATGCCATAGTCGGCGGATAGCACCTCTCGCTTTGCGCTCGCGTTGCCCGAATACAGAGTGGAACGAATCCCATAGGAAGGAGTGGACGGAGTCGCCGGAGGCCCGACTTTCGCAGCGGCGGCCGCCACAAAATCGAAGCCCTGGAAGTTCTCGTAGTAGTTGGGCAGGTTCATATTGGCGCTGGTATAGCGGAAATCGCCGTTCATTGAAATGTTCTTGATGCTTGAGCTTTGAAACCGGAATATCTCCGTGGGGTAGAGAATGCGCGTCGGCTGCGAGCGCAGGTAGCTGGTAACCACATCGCATGCCGGATTGATGATCGGCTGGCTGCCAGTGGTTGGCGCGGAAAAGATGGTGTAGTTGGTTGAGTTCGTGTAGCCGCTGCCCATGCCGCCTGTATTGCAGGCGCCAATGCCGTAGGCGGCCTGGCTGTCCCAATCGCCCAGCGAGACCGGGGTTCCGTCAGCCTCTTGAGCAATAAAGTCGCTCGGAGCCAGGGTGAAATAAGAATCCGCCTTGTAGTGGTCTACCTGCTCTTCAAAAGTCAACAGGGTGCCCTGCACGGGCTTCCAATCGATCCCTCCCGTGAAATCGTCAGTGCTGTTGCGCTGATACTCCTGAAGAAGCGAATCGTATTTGCCGACCGATTCGCCGGGGCTCAGGCTGGGGCCCTGGAAGATATTCTGTGAGTACCCCGCCCGAAACGTCACCTTCGACAGCGGAAAAATCGTCACAGTGGTGTCCGTCATGCGGCGCACCGTGTTGAACATCACCGGCGATTGTCTCACCTGCGGCCACGCAAGCGACGCCGAAGTCGGCACGCCGCCAACTTTCCCGTAGGGAATCGACTGCCCCGATAGAATATTGGGGTTGCCCAGCAGGTCGTAATCAAAGTACTGGCGGTCGCGGCGGAACAGTCCCGTGAACTCGTAGATCTTGCCCTTCGAGAAGTCCAGCTTGGCAAAGTTGTTCGGATCGCCGCCGAACCCGCTGCCGATGGCCTTGAAGGAATCAATAAGAGTTCCCTTTTTGCCCGGTAGCGCTCGCATCTCAAAGACCTCGCCAAGAATGCGCGGCCCCGACTGCAAATTGACCAGAGTGTCATACATGGCATTGCTGCCCGAGATGCCGGCGATGCGCCCGCCTATATCCACGCTCTCATGGATCGAATACCCGTCCGGAACAGCCATCTCCGACTCCGGCGCCGGCAATGGAGCGGCGGGGGTCGGATTCTGGGCGGCCGCAATGCCCGCCGTCATCAACAAAATGGCGATTCCAATGCCCCCGGTGGTGCGCTGTATCCTTGCCGGAAAGGGCTGATGTTTGGACAGCCGGAAAAAACAGCCTATCTTTTTCATATGAAGCCTCGCTTGAATAAAAACATCATTGCCGAAATCGAAAACCTTGAAACCCTGCGTGAAACTGGCGGAATCCAGCGCCGCGCCGTACTGTGTTTCTGGACGGCGCGGCCGAATTCCATTACTTCAGAAAAGCCTGGTTGAGGTTAGACCCATGGATCATGGTGTGGCAGCTGATGCAGGGCAGTAACTCCGACGATCCCGCGTTCATCCCGTGAACCGTGGCGGCAGAGACTGGACTATGGCACTGGTTGCACAGCGTGTTGATACTCGGCATATTCAGCAGCCGCGCGTTCTGTGACCCGTGCGGCGTGTGGCAACCCAGACACCCTTCCGCCTTGACCGCTGCGTGCTCATAAACGAATGGCCCGCGCGTCTCCGTATGGCACTTGGTGCAGATCATATTTTGATCGGCCGTCGACTTCAGGTTGTTGTTCAAGAATGTGCCGTGCACGTCATGACAGTCGCTGCACTTGACCAGGCCTTCGTTCACCTTGTGGTGGAAGGGCATATCGAACGCCGGCTTCGCGTCGGTGTGGCACTGATAGCAGAGCGTGGGCTGTGCAGCCTTGAGCAAGGGCTCTTCCTTGCTGTCGTGGATGTTGTGGCAACTGATGCAGCTTACCCCTGCCTTGGCATGAGGAGAACGATCGAAGTTGGGATGCGCCCCGGCGTGACAGCCCAGGCACGTGGCATCCACGTCCTTGGGCGAGGCCTTGGCGGGGTCGAAGATCTTGGTGATGTCCCCGCCCCCATCCACATGCCCCTTGCCCGCCCCGTGGCAGTTCTCGCAGGTCACCCCGGCGATGTTGCCGTGCATTTCGGTCATCTTGGTGTGCGGATTGGAGGCGAACTTCTTGGCCACCTCGTCATGGCAGGTCGCGCACGTTTCGCTGCCCACATAATCGCCGGGCGCGGTGTCCTTGACCTGCGCCGTGGCCGGTTTGGCGCCCGCATCGGCTTTCGGCGCCTGTGCCCCGAGTGAAGCAGCGCAGAGGATGCCTGTACACAGCATCAACATCAAACAAACTCGCAGTCCCGGCCTATTGCCCGGAGCCGCATCAATTGGCAATTGCGTTACAGGCTCATCTCTATGCATTGAAAATTACCACCCTCGATGATCTCTTTTGCTTCTGCTGGAAGCAGGTTTACCAGCCTTCAACCGGCTTGTGTGGAGTATCACTTCATGCGCTGGATACTATCCCGATATTTTAATTCCAATCGGTGATGTTCATCACATAAGACGGAGAGAGCATCCCGTCCTCGAATTTCCTCATCGAAAGTGACGGAGATCCCTCGCCCACGCGCAAACCACGGGCGCAGCCCAAAGCACATATGTTCAAAACCCCCTGGAGATCGGAGATAACGGAATGGGTGAACGCTCTCTAGCAGAAAATCAGGATTACGGTTTTGCGGCTGTACTCAACTGCTCACTTTCCAATAAAAAAGAGAGCTGACTGGCGCCCAGATGAGTGTCAGCTTCCAATTACCCAAAAGTTCCTTTTCCGCGTGTCCGGCGTGAGGCCGCTAGAGAAGAAATGACGAAAAACAGCAGGATCGGATCTTGACCTGCCACAGCGGAGTTTGCGATCCGCTGCATGGCCATATAGACGTGAGGCCCATCACATCCATTGGGCTTGCACCTCCGGCAAACTTTGTACAGACAAAAGTCACTTTTCCGGGAGTCCAGAGGATTTTCACCCCGCTTTAGCCCTTGTGGAGTTTCACTCGAGCTCAGCAAGATGCAGGGGAGAATCTGTCAGAGGCGGTATCGGAAGGGGTAAGACCATGTTAGTTACAGAGATCTCGTCAGAAGTCCATACGCGCAAAAAGCACCCCGCGCAGCCGGTTCCGGCAGGCTGCGCCGTTTGCGGCAATCGCCGTCCCGGCTGGTTCTGTTCTCTGGGTAGCGCCGTACTCGCCGATCTTGAGCTGGCCACCAGCACCATCACCCTGCCCGCGCAGGCCTCGCTCTTTACCCAGGGTGAGGATGCCCGCTGTCTCTATCTGATCTGCGGCGGTTATCTCAAGCTCACCGCCGGCCGCCATGAAGATCGCCAGATGATCGTCCGCGTCGCCGGACCCGGCTCCATGCTGGGCCTCTATGCGGTTCTCTCCCACGGCGTCTATGAGGTCTCCGCCGAGTCGTTGACCTCTGCCCAGCTTCGCCCCGTCGAGCGCGACCGGTTCCTCAGCTTCCTGCGCAACCACAAGGAGGCGCAGATGCGCGCCGTCCAGTGCATCTGCCAGGAATACCGCTTTGCGTTGCAGGATGCCTGCCGCATCTCCCTGGCCGAGACCGTAGCCGCCCGCCTGGGAAGGCTGCTCCTCGAGCTGGCACATCAGATCGGTGAGCACCAGGACGACGGCAGCTTCCGTTTCCCGCTGCTGCTCACCCACGAGGAGATGGCCTCCATGGCCTGCACCACGCGCGAAACCGTCACCCGCACCCTGGGCCAGTTCCGCAAAGACAAATGGATCTCCATCAAAGACTCTGTGGTCACCGTCAGCCAGCCTGAGCAGTTGCAATCCCTGCTCTAGCTGTTCATTCCCTAGTCCCTCAGTCCCCTATTCCCTATTTTGCCGCTCCCATTCGGACCCTTCCCGGAGTCCAGGAGTTATCATCTTGATAGCGCCATTCTTCTGGTTGGGAGTATATGGACCGTATGACCCGAATTGTGTCTTGTCTTTCTGCTTTTCTTCTGATTTGCTGCATTGCCGCCGGACAGAATCCGGCTCCTGCATCGGACTCGGCTACTGGCCGGCCCAACGTCACCTCTGCTGAAAGCCCTGAGATCCGCGAGTTCCAGAAGATTGAAGACTCCTGGGCCGACTCCATCAACCAGCGCGACCAATACGGCCTGGAACTGGTTCTATCTCCTTTATTTGTAGATGTTTCCGCCACAGGCGACATTACCACCCGCAACCAGCAGATCGCCTTGATGATTACCGGCGAGGACAAGACCATCCACCTCGAGCAGCGAGTGATCACGGTGCGCATGATGGGCGACACCGCCGTAGTCAACGGCACCTATACGCTGCGCCGCAAAGTGAACGCGAACACGGTCGAGGAAAAGGGCGTTTTTACGCACGTCTACGAGCGTGCCCACGGCGTCTGGCTGTGCATCAACTCCCAGCGCACCCTGCTCCACCAGGACTCGAACGCCAAGGTCAAGAAGCAGTCCAACGCCGAAATGCCCTTCCACCTTCCGCTGTTCTCAAAGTAGCGGCTAGAGCTAAACCAGAGTTGCTGTACCCTATTGAATTCTGTTGAAGTGTGAGTGTGAGTGTGAGTATGAGTGTGCCGAAGCTGGGTCACTCACACTCACACTCACAATTCTGGGTACATCTACTCTGGTTCCGCTCTAGCAAGATTCTTGCGGATTGTGACGGTTTGGGACCGAATTTAGCCCTTTTATGACATTTTTTTACATTGGTAATTTTATCATTACTATTTAGAATCAATTACTTGTGGCATAAAAAGGCGAACGGAAGGGGAACGGACCCCCGGGGGGGTGGGTACATTCAATTTCCAAGTGGGCCAAAAATTGGTTTTCGCGAGGTTTGGCATATAGAGAGTATGCACTTTCAGGTTTTAATTATCTGCAAAACTGATTCACTTAAATTTGTAGCGCCCGCCGCGACGGCGACCACGGTTCACCTGACCAATGACGCCCTTGAGCGCACGCTACGCCCCGTTCGCTGTAACTCTTTGTCCCCACATGCCTGCCGCAATTACCATATATAGATGCGCTTATCAGGCCGAGGCCTGAGGGGCGCGGGTGAGTTTCGCCGATGCGGGCGAGCGGCTGATTGAAGAGAGCGATTTCGCGCCTCTTCGCGGCGGCTCAGAAAGCCATCGCGGCAAGCCACCAATATGAAAATCCCTTCAATGGGGAGGAATCCTAAGTTGAGCGACCGTTTCTTATTTACCTCTGAGTCCGTTACCGAAGGCCATCCGGATAAAATTGCCGATCAGGTCTCCGACGCCATTCTGGATGCATGCCTGGATCAGGACCCCTATAGCCGCGTGGCAGCCGAGACGCTGACGGCCACCGGTTTGGTGGTCATTGCCGGCGAGATTACCACCAAGGCCTACGTCGATTTCCAGAGCCTGGTGCGCGGGGTTATAGCCTCCATCGGCTACGACAATGCGCTCTATGGCTTCGACTCCAACACCTGCGCTGTGATCTCAACCATCAACAAGCAGTCGGGCGACATTGCCCAGGGCGTGGACACCGGCGGCGCCGGCGACCAGGGCATGATGTTCGGCTACGCCTCCAACGAAACTCCGGAGCTGATGCCGGCTCCCATTTCGCTGGCCCACAAGCTCTGCCGGCAGTTGACGGCGGTGCGCAAGTCAGGCAAGCTGCCCTACCTGCGCCCCGACGGCAAGAGCCAGGTGACGGTGGAGTACGACGAGAACGGCAAGCCCGCGCGCATCGACGCCGTGGTCATCAGCAGCCAGCACTCCGAGAGCGTAAGCAACGAAGAGTTGCACGCCGATATTCTGAAGTACGTGATCCAGGCCGTATTGCCGGCCAAGTGGCTGGACGAGCACACCAAGTACCACATCAATCCCACGGGAAGATTTGTGATCGGCGGTCCCATGGGCGATACCGGCCTGACCGGCCGCAAGATCATCGTGGACAGCTACGGCGGCATGGGCCGTCACGGCGGCGGCGCCTTCAGCGGCAAAGACCCGACCAAGGTGGACCGCTCCGCGGCCTATATGGCTCGCTATATCGCCAAGAACATCGTGGCCGCGGGCTTGGCCGAGCGCGCCGAAGTGGCGCTGGCATACGCCATCGGAGTCGCGGAGCCGGTGAGCGTGCGCGTGGATACGTTTGGAACCGGCAAGATCGGCGAGACAAAGCTGACCGAACTGGTGCGCAAGAACTTCTCGCTCACTCCCAAGGGCATTATCGAGAGCCTGAACCTGCGCCGTCCCATCTACCAGAAGACCGCAGCCTACGGCCACTTCGGCCGCACCGAGCCCGAGTTCACCTGGGAGGCCACCGACAAGGCCGCCGCCTTGGCCGAACAGGCGGGATTGAAGGCAGTGGCCAAGTAAGACCCACCGCAGCCCCCTCGCAACACCATGGGACCCTTCGCCAGAAGGGTTCCTTGCTTTAATCTCAGGCCTTATCTTCAGAGGTGGCCGATATACCACTCGGCTTCACGACTTGTCCGGTATCAATCAGTGTCGAAATGGCTCGATATGAGAGGGATGACGGAATTCCCAATTGCTCTGCGACGATGCGATGGAGGCCAAGCGGCCAAGTTGTGTTGGGCAATTTCGAGGCGACTGCTTTCAACGTTTCCAAGTCGGTGATATGCTTAACCGGCGGTCGTGACGACTTGTCATAACCGGAGCGGACGCGTCGAGTGCTAATTAATGTTTGGATCGAACGGTGTGCAACTGAAATGGAGATATTAAGTTGTTGAGCAATTGAGCGTGCTAGATCGGCTGGCCACGGTGCTGCTGGCATTAATGCGATTACACACGAGAGTAGATCTTCATCTGTGACAAATTTGAAGCTTGGCGAACCTGCCGTCGGCAGAATACCCGGCCGTTGTTGTGGGCTCGATTCCAATATTCTGTTTATTAGATCTCGACTCTCAATGTCCATTTTCTCCATTATTCCTAGCTCTTTAAGGCCCGAGACAACAGCCTCGCGGAAGCTCTTCTGAACTTCATTCCTCCCCGTTCCGATTATCTTGTCCCTAGAAACGTCATAAATGAGATCCGCATCACCTCGAATATCGATATCGAGAGCGACGGCCAAACGATCATCGCCCAAGCCCAGAAGTTTCGAGACTTTCTTCAGGCCCATCTTGAACCCGTTGACGGTTATTCGATTACCCACATAATGATCAAGAAGCGCATCAGGATTGATGCCATTTATGGACGACAATCGGATCTGATGGCCTTGACAAGTGTGCGAAAGTAGACCGTCTTGGCCGCTGCCAAATAAAATGGCGACTGGGCCAGAAATTCGATCGCTCCAACGTGATAAGTCAAAAAACACCAGTTCCATCCCTTGGTCAGCCAACCATTGCTTTGCTGATGCTCTAGATGACATGTAGGTTTGCGGTTCCACAGAGGTTTTCATCGTACCAATGCATACTTTAATTGGGTACTTGGGCCTGACAATTATGTCCTGAATGTAACGGCGGATCTGAACGAAAAACCAATCGAATACTGCATTGAAGTTTTGCTTCAGTCTCACTCTGACAATAGTTCCTGGATCTCCGTTCACATCGGATTCGGTTACGAATGCTAGTCCTCCCATTCTTTCCACGCGAACCGTTCTCCGAGTTGTGTCGAGACGAGGAGAATGCGCTGCACGTGTCTCAACCTCAAGGACATCGGCAATCATGAAGATAGAAACTATACCGATTCCGAATCGAGAAATAGGCGTGAAGCCTCGCCCTCCTTCAGGACCCCGTGCCAGTAGACGACCGAACTCAGAGGAATCGTGATAACTATTGCCCAATGTAAGAAAGAATTCTGATAATACGTATTCGTCCATACCAAGCCCATTGTCTTGAACAACAAGCCACTGTCGTTCAGAGGAATCAAGCATCGTGCTAATCGAGATATCGGGTTGATAATGCACGCCCTCGATCTCTCGTCGAGCAGCGCATGCATCTATCGAGTTTTGAACGAGTTCCCTAATCGGTACGCCCGGATGTGTGTAAAGGCGATCACCCATAAGAAGAGACATGATTGCGGATTCATTAACCCGGAATGACATGTCTTTGAAAACGTAACCTGTAGCACGGATTTCGGGCCTAACATTTACTGGAAGATCGACCGAATAGTGGCTCACAATGTCGGGAGTGTTCCTTCGTATGACCGCGGCTGTATCCCGGATCTCTCTTTCGATTAACGAGCAGAATTCGCGAATCGTCTTTTCGATTACAGGGTGCCTTGTGTCGGCAGAGATAACGATTTCATTTTCACGGATATCAATGGTATGCACTGACATATGCTTCTGCCACTCGCGTAGGCTGACTTCAGATCCCGGCAAATTTCGAGCAGAAATACCGAGACTTTCAAAAAGAATTGGTGGAGTGCGTTCCCGGTCGAAGTCGAGGATATCTGTTAAGCGAAGAATGGCCGCACAGAATTGGGTATTGAGATACTGACCAGCAATTGCAAGCTGCCGTTGAAATCTTTCTTCATAGAGGCCGTGGACCTCGGCCAATACATCCACGGCACAGTTATGGCTTACGCAGATATTAATTAGTTCATCTTCAAAGGAGACCCCCTGGAACTCAAATAAGTCCTGGCGGTGAGACGTTTGCTTCAGAAAGACGATTGCTTCATGGTACCGCTGCTGCGTTGCATGCCGAGGCCTGAGATACGCCGCAAGTGCAGCTTCCTGAAGCTGAAACAATCGTGATTCGAGAGCGGGTCGGAGGTCAATCGGCGCGACCGCAAGTTGGGCTCTCGTCTCATCGAATGCTGCGGACAGTTCCTGCCACTCCTTAACAGTATCCCGAAATCGGCTCGAGTTTAGAATCCTCTGGCGCTCGGTCGAACTTAGCGCCATGCCCAGATCGTGTAGATAAGCGGAATAGACAATAATCAATAATTCGATGGTCGACAGATGTGTGAATGTAGATTCTGGAATAACGTATTCGCATAGATGCAATAGTTTTTTTGCATGATCACGATTGTGGAGGGTATATTCTTTGAATGGGCCACTCATAATCAAATCCATTAGCGGAGACGTCACTTGAATATAATCTCGCGCTTTTTCGAGGGCACCTGTTCCAGCGTGGGCCTGTTGAGCAAGAGTTTGGAGAATTCGACACTGGAACACATCTGCGGGTGGCGCTTGAAGAATTGGCATCTGCAAACCTCTAGAATGTAGGGACCGGAACCGTCAGCGTGTGGAATTCAGATCATGTCGTCAACCATGATTAATCATCTGGGGCGGGTGACCCATTTCCCCGTGTGAGAATCTGGGTGCTTGGTGCCCCAGGTTCGGATTCTCGGACATGGGAAGGTATCAAGTCAACTGGTGCCAACAGCCCAATGCGCACTTCAAGCTGGGCTGTCGATAGTTTTCCGAGTTCTGGTCCGATTGTCGCCCATTCGCAAACAGCATCGCTCCCTTCCATTCCGTTTTTACCCTCCCCGCGTCCATCCCCCGCCTCGCTCCCCGCTGTAGAACTCCCGCCCCCGGAGACCGTTCTCCTCCTTTGCGCCCGAACTCCTTGAGCCATTTTTGGAGCTATTCCTGAAACCCCCTCATGCTTCGCCCGGCGCACAACTCAGCCCCAACCCGTTTTGCAGATAATTACGATCCGGTAGCGCAGAATGACCGTATGTCCAACCTCCGTCCGATCGATCTCCGCCGCCGCGGGTCTTTTCCTGTTTCCTTATTTCTATGTATTGAGTCCTGTACCTTATTGATTCTGTAGGTGATATTCTAATTCGCAGCCGATAATCTATGCCCACCCCCCCGGGGTCCACTTCTTCGTTTGTTCGTCTCGTAAAATAAAACATTTAAACCTTGCATATAATTTATAACCATAATTGAATCAATGAATTACGTAAGGAATCTCCGGAAAACGCTAAATATTGCCTTTGCAGATGATTTCTAAGTTCCGTGGAACCAATGCCTGGTGAAAGATTCCCGCCACTTTCAACTGCACAGAACACCGCTTCGATCTCCGGCAACAGTCCTCTCGCAAATGCCTTAGAATGCTCTCTAGCGCGTTGCGCGTCTTTTTTATAGAGGAGCTATCGATGCGTTTTTCTGCACTTGCCGTTCTTGCACTCGGCGTGGCCGCCATGTCCGCCGGGCAAACCTTTGCGCAGGCCACAACCCAATGGGACTACGAGGGCAAGCGAGGCGCGCTGGCCTGGCACCGGCTTGACCCGGCTTACAAGGTCTGTTCGTCAGGCCATCAGCAGTCGCCCATCGACATGCGCGGCGCACGGCTGAACAAGGCGCTCAAGCCCATCGAGTTCCACTACATCTCCGGGCCGGTAACGCTGGAGAACGACGGCCACACCATCGTGGGTCACGTGGACCACGGCAGCTACATCATCGCCGGCGGCGTGCGCTACGACCTGATCTCTTTTGATTTCCACCATCCCGGCGAGGAGACGGTGAAAAACAAGCTCACCGACATGAGCATCCACCTGGTGCACCAGAGCGCCGACGGCAAGCTGGCGATTATTGCAGTGCGCCTGAAGGAGGATATGGGCAACCCTAACGCCGTGCTGGCTACGCTGTGGCCTCACCTGCCCAAAAAAGCCGGGGAGAGCGATAAGGTTGCCGAAGAGGTGAATCCCGCCGGCCTGCTGCCCGCCGATCGCGGCTACTGGACTTATATGGGCTCGCTGACCACCCCGCCCTGCACCGAGGGAGTGCGCTGGTTTGTCTTTGAGCAGGAGATCAGCCTGAGCCGCGACCAGATGCGTGCCTTCGCTCCGCTCTTCAGGGTCAATACCCGCCCCTTGCAGGACGCGCACGGACGGCGCATCGAGGCTAACGAGTAGGAAGCTAGAGCGGATACAGAGTCGATGTACCCAGGAGTATGAGTGTGAGTGTGAGTGTGAGTGTGAGTGTGAGTGTGAGTGTGAGTGTGAGTGTGAGTGTGAGTGTGAATGACCCAGCTTCGGCACACTCACACTCACACTTCAACAACATTCAACAGGGTACAGCAACTCTAGTTTCACTCTAGCGCTTTTTCAGATGCGTCTCTTTGGCTCCGGCAAATGCGACCCTGGGCGGAGTGCCAAACGTCACTGTGGCTTCAACCGCTCGCTTGCGGACGCCTTCGAAAACTTGGGCATCCTTGAGCGTAATCGCGCTGTTGGCGATCTCTGCGTCGGAGCTCCAGCGGTCGAAGCGGGCCAGTTGCTGCGGAACGGAAACTGAGGCTGAGGCAACTGACCCATGCCGCCAATCGAAGTGCAGCGTGCCTTTGGCCGAGGCGGCCAGGTCTTTGTCTGTGTAACCGGAGAGATCGAGCTGGCCGTTTGCTCCGAAGGCTCCTCCCGACCAGCGCTGCCCCAGCAACTGGCCCACGGCGGCGGGGTTGAGCTTCAGGAAGCGAGCCTGCAGCGAATAGAACGGTTTGTCTCCGGTGCTGAGCGTGCCGTCCGCCTGCACGCGGCCACCGAGCAGGCCGGCATTGAGCCCGGAGATCTCCGCTCCGGCAGGAAGAATGAACAGCTTGGCCGACGGCTTAAGGAGCACGACCGGTCCAGCGATGAGGGAGTCAGCCTGCACCGTACCCTCAAGCCGCGGCCAGGCGGGTGCGGCAGACGAATTCATTTTGCGCAGCCGGTCGATCAGTTCAGAGAGCATGGTGCCGCGCTCATGCGCACCCAGAATCGCCGCTTGCAGAACGCTCAGGTCAAGAGCGCCAAATTCCACCTTGAACTGCGGCAGGCAGGGCTGGAGCGGATCGCAGTTTGCGGGAATGCTCAGGCTCGCCTTTCCCTCCACCGGGCCGTAGGAGAAGACCACAGGGTCCCAGCGGGTCTCGCTTCCGCCCAGGTGAAGCGTGGCTGTAGAAATCACCACATGGTTGGCCAGATAATCGGACTTCCAGTTGGCGTTGCGGAAAAGGACGGTCCCGCTGAGAGAATCTGCGACCGGTATGCCGGCCTTATCCACGGTCGTCGCGGCAGACGGCGTTTTTGCATTGCCGGCCGACGCAGTGCTGGTGATAGGAATGTTCTGAGCCGGCATCCACGGGCCCTCTGCGCTCAGGTCAACGGTGATGGGCTCTCCCGCCATAGCGTCCAACACCGCGGCATTCGCCAGTCCGGCCACATGCGCCATTTCTCTGGCTCGCGCAAGCGCAGCCTGGCCATGCACCGTTACCCGGTAGCCGGAGAACGCCAGCCGCGTTTGAACTGTGAGAGGCACGGCAGCACCTGCGGGAATGGCCACGGTTGCCGCCAGTGCAGGCGGCTGGCTTTGGCCAGAGTGCTGAGCCTCAAGACCGGCTACCGGCTCCAGCACTACCCTGGGGATGTGAATGGGCGTTTGCAGCGCATCCCCGCTCAGTTGAAATCCGTCCACGGTCAAGCTGCCGGTGAACGGCCCCTGCACTGCGGAGCGCGCCTTCGCGCTGACGGGAGCGATCTTTTTTGCTGCGCTTTGTTCGTAAGCGATCTTGCCGCTGATCGCGCCCACGGCTTCGAGGCCGGGACCAAAGCCGCTGCGGACAGTCCGCAATGCATCGAGAACCGCGGCCACCGGAATCCGGTCAAGCTCGACGGAAATGCGCGGCTGATCGCTCACGCCCGGCAGGTCTCCGGCAAGCGCCCCCGGCAGGTCTCCGGCAATATGGACGCGGCCGTCGCCGAGCGGAGAGTCGCAGGCCAGATTGTTCAGGGCGCGGCTGGAATAGTGGTAGACAAAAGCGCAGTTGGCGTCAAAATCCATGGGAGCGGCCGGGGCAAACTCGGCGCGATGAACGCCGGTGGCGCTCAGGCGAGTCTTCACCTGGGCGGCTTCGGCGGTTCCGTCCAGGTGCAGTTCGCCGGTCAGGTCGCCGCGCCAGCCGGGGTCGGAGCCGATGACCAGCCGGGTGAGCTGGCCCAACTGCGCCTCCCGCCAATCCAGGTCAAGATGCACCGGCATCTGGCGCAACTCGGGGGCACGGCGCACGCTAGCCTGCAGCCGCACGATGCCGGTATCGGCCTCTTGCATGCTCAGGTCAGTGCGGGCCGGCTGACCGCGCAGTTCGATGCGCCAGTCTCCCGGATCCTGCTGCCAGAAAGAGAGTTCGGTATCGACCAGCGAATAGGGCAGCTTCTCCGCGCCGCTCTTGATATTGATACGGGAGTTGGTGGCCTCTAAATAGGGCAGCGGAACAGCACGCCGCCGGCCCGCGCTGTCTGTCGCTGATCCGGCCCGCGCTGCCGCTGTGCGAAAAAGCGATTCCATGTTCCAGCGGCCGGTTTCGGTGCGCACCAGGTTCAGGCTGGCTTCGTCCACGCTGATGCGGCCAATCTCCAGCCGCCCACGCCACAGCGAGAGCAGACGGAAGGAGGCGGTGACAGTATTGGCGTGGAGAATGGGCTCGGCGCCATAAGCAGGGTCTTCTTCGACGGTCAGGTCAGTGAGCACAAAACCCGGCCTGGGCAACAACCGCAACTCCACTGAAGAAAGACGCACCGGCCTGCCCAGAGAGGCGGCCATCAAACTCGTAATCCGGCCTTTGTACCGATTGATACTCACCAGCGGGGGCACAATCAGAACCGCAAGCAGAATCAATACCGCGGCCAGAACCAGCCACAGCCGCCAGTGCTTTCTTTGCCGGGGTTCAGCGTCTTCCGTCATGGTCATTTCAGTGAACAGTGAACAGTGGACAGTGGACAGTGGACAGTGGACAGTGGACAGTGAACAGTGGACAGTGGACAGTGAACAGTGGACAGTGAACAGTGGACAGTGGACAGTGGACAGAAGTCAGCGGACTTCGGTCTTCAGCATTTTCAGTAAGGTAAAGATCATCTTGCCGACTTCATGCGAGAGACTCTCTGCTTTGTCGAGAAGTTTGGAATCTCCCAAGCCCAATGCGCGGGCAATTGCCAATTGCGTTTGCAACTCACAATTCGATCCGCGCGCAATGCCAAGGAACTGCTTAAACTCACGAGTACCCGATCTTCCCTGGCCTTCGGCAATGTTGCTTGGGATTGAAACCGACGACCGCCTAAGCTGGCTTGTAAGTCCGAATATCTCCTCGCGCGGAAAGCCCCCGGTAAGGTGATAGATCGCAATTGTCAATTCCATGGACCTTTGCCAAACTTGAAGATCGCGAAAGGACTGCACTATCGGTTTGCTCACTTGACCACCAGCTATCAATTTGACTGTTCACTGTCTGTTGTTCACTGTCCACTGTTCACTGTTCACTTAACCGGGTGCAGCGTCCGCTTCCAGCGCGTATCGCTGAAGAAGTGCAGCACCACGTGGCCCAACCAGGCTACGGTGTTGCCGATCCCGGTCTGCTCATACTGGTCTTCTGAGGTCTTGAACGACCAGTAGTTGAAAAGCGGCCGCCCTACAATATTCTCTCTGGGCACAAAGCCCCAATAGCGCGAATCGAGGCTATTGTGCCGGTTATCGCCCATCATGAAGTACTTGCCCGGAGGAACCACCAGCTCTCCGTTCTCGATATGGTTGGGAAAGTCGATGGCCCAAGCCTCCGGAGTGCCCTCGCCGGGATCAGGGGTAGCAACGGGCGGAACCGAAGGAAATTCATCGACAAATTCCAGATCGCCGCTGGGTGAGATCTTTCCTTCCTTGGGCGCGCTCTGGGCTACGCCGTTGAGAATGACGATGCCGTTGTCGAGGTAAATATGATCGCCGGGCACGCCGATCAGCCGCTTGACCAGAAACAGGTAGTTGCCGGTCGAATCCGCCACTGGCTTGATAAAGACCACGATATCGCCGCGCCTGGGCTCGCGGTAGTGCACCAGCGGCATCCACTTCGAGGGCGGGGCCAGCGTGATGCGGTCCACCAGCAGGTGGTCGCCCACCAGCAGCGTATTCTCCATCGATCCCGAGGGAATCACGAAGTTCTGCGCCAGAAAAGTGAGGATAAACAAGCCGATCACCAGCACCGAACAGATGCTGGCGACAGCCTCAAACGGCGTCTCTTCCACTCTGGTTTCCTGAGGAATCGGTTGCGCCTCTGAAGGCGTCTTGGGGGCCGGCGTCTTTTTCTTCGTCATCCTGTGCTCTTTGTCAGTTCAGTGGTCAGTGAACAGTGAACAGTGGTCAGTGTTCAGTGTTCAGTATCTTAGAGTGATTCCAACAAGGCAAAGAGCATCTTTCCGACTTCATGAGACAAGCTCTCTGCTTCATTGATTAACTTTGTATCCCCTATTCCAAAAGACCGCGCAAGTTCGAGTTGCGTTTGCAGTTCACAACTAGAACCGCGTGCGATGCTCAAGGATTGCCTGAATTCTCCCGTGCTGAGTCTTCCGTGACCTTCCGCAATGTTGCTGGGCACTGAAACGGCTGATCGCCTGATCTGGCTGGTCAAACCGTAAATCTCTTCGCGTGGGAACTTCTGCGTCAAGCTATAGATCACACCTGCCAATTGCATTGACCTTTGCCAAACAATCAAGTCGCGAAACGATTGAACCATAGATCCTTATCCATACTCTGACCACTGTTCACTGACCACTGTTCACTGTTCACTGTTTTAGTGAACCACGTGGAAGATGCGCTTCCAGCGGGCAAATCCAGCCAGTCTGGCCGAGAACTGCCTGTCGTGTCCGAGTCTATCATCACCGGCTTGGAGCGCGGCTTGTTGCACGTCGGTGGTGGAAGAGCGGGCAACGGAGAAGTAGATGACCAGCGGACGGGCCACAATCTCCTGCCGCGCCACAAAGCCCCAGTAGCGGGAATCCGTACTGTGATTGCGATTGTCGCCAAGCACAAAATATTCTCCCTCGGGGACGACCAGCTCGCCGTCCCTGGTAAGGCTCTGCATCTGCTTCCACCACACTGGATCGACCTCCGGATCGGTATAGACCCGGGCGGGAAAATCGTCGCGGAATGGATTCGACGCGGCGGGTTCGAAGGCCGCGTAGGGCTCGTCCAGAGATAGCCCGTTCACCGTCACCCGCCCATCCTCAATGCGCAGCCGGTCGCCGGGAATGCCCACAACTCGCTTTACAAGATAAGGGTGCTGAGGATGATGGAAGATGACGATGTCTCCGCGGGCCACGTCTCGATAAGGCAGCAGCCAGCGGGTAAACCTGTCGGAGGGAGCAAAGACCTGCTTGTTCACCAGCAGAAAATCTCCCACCAGCAAAGTGCGCTCCATGCTTTCCGATGGGATCAGATAGGGTTGCAGCACAAAGGAGTTCATAAACAGCGCCGCCACCACCAGAGTAAGCAGCCAGGCCAGCGCCTCCGGCACGGTGGGCAGATGGTGCGTCAGCCCGGAAATGATCCGGTGCAGCGGTCGAGTGCCGGGCTGTTGGGCTGCGGTGCTCATTCCGCTGCTTGCTCCTTTTGATTCGCTTCTTGATTCGCTTCGGGCTCCGGTGCCGCGGAATTTGCCGCCAGCCGCTCCAGCGCTCGCTTTGCGGCATCCTGTTCCGCGTGCTTTTTGGTGCTGCCTTTTCCACGGGCCAACGGCTTGCCCGGCCCTCCTTCATCCGTCTTCAGAAGAACCTCCACCAGAAATCGCTTGCGATGGTCGGGACCGCTCTCACTCCTGATCTTGTAAACCGGCGAGCCGGCCCGCGCCGCCTGAAGATGCTCCTGGAGCGCCGATTTATAGTTTCCCAGCGCGGCCCCGGAGCGCAACTCCTCGGCCAACTGCTCGGCTGCCTCGCCCATTACCCAGCGACCGGCAAATGCCCTCACCGGCTCCAGGCCGCCGTCAAGAAACATCGCGGCCATCACCGCCTCCATGCCATTGGAAAGCACGGTGCTCTTGTTCCTGAGTCCTCCGCGGTCCTCACTCCGGCTCAAGCGGAGATGGCGGCCCAGCCCGATCGCCTGTGCTACCTCTGCCATGTGCTGCCGGCTCACCAACTTGGCGCGCACGCGGGTCAGCTCTCCCTCGTGCCACTCAGGATGCGCCTTGAACAGCTCTTCAGCCACCACCAGCCCCAGCACGGCGTCGCCCAGAAACTCCAGGCGCTCATTATCCCCCGCGGCTGCGGCTTCATTGCTCCCGTTTTCAAGCATCTGCGCGCTGGCCTGCTGTTTCGTCAAGGAGCGGTGCGTCAGCGCGCGTTCCAGTAGCTCAAGCCTCGCGAATCGATACCCGAGTGCATTTTCAAGATCGGAAAGAGCTGCGTCCATGTGCGCCTCGACAGTTTCAATTTCAATTGACTCGTCATGGGGACAGCGGCGCTACCAACGGTTACGGGAAAAAATCCTCCCATTGTTTTATTAAACTACCTTGCTGAACTGCGGTGTTGCACAATACGGACTATTGCGGCTTCACCGGTTGCGTTGGTGATCCGGCATCCGGCTTTGTCGCGCCCGATGGATCGTCCTGCGCATCCTCGTCGCAACTGTGACCCCTCACGGCATAGGCCGCCTTGATGCCGCGCTCGGCGGCCAGCCGTGTATCCTGCTGCCCGTCGCGCACCGTAAGCGCCGCAGTGTACTCGGTAACCGCCTGGTCGCGCTTGCAATCCAGATCGAGCATGCGGCCCAGGTAGATGTGCGACCAGGCCAGCAGCCGCGGTTCCTTGCTGGTGGCCAGGGTCTTCTGGAACCCGTCCATCGCATCCTCGGGATGACCGGTGAGAATGGCCGCCCTGGCCAGGATGAAGTTGGCGCGGGCGGTAGTGGCCACCGATTCCACACTATCCGCTTGCACGGTGAGCGCCTGACGCGCCAGGGTGCTGGCCGCGGCCACGTCGCCAGCGGCGAGCTTCGCCTCAGCCAAATCCAAGCCGGTCAATTTGCGCGGCGTGCTGCGCCCCAGCACCTCACCATCGGCTTCCTTGTCAAAGTCGATATGGTGGGCGCGCTTTACCTGCTGGTCCACGTCCATGCTGTACACCATCTCGCCGATGGTATCTTTCAGGCTGACCGAGTCTTTTTCGAACTGGATCAACTGCTCATAGAAGTATTGCGTAAACACGTATCCCTGAGTCATATCGTGGGTCACCGCGGCCCAGCGCACGGCGTCCACCTTCTGCTGATAAACAATCCGCTCGTGCTCGTAGCGCGGCAGGTCAGAGCGGTCAACACCGGCAGGAATTTTGTACTCGGGAATGCCGGTATCCATGGTCCGCGCCTCGACAGCCTTGATCAGGCACTCAATGGTCAGCGGCAGGGAGTCGGAGCGCAGGCGAAAATCCAGAGGAGCGTCGCGCACTACCTTGAGGACGGGCTGCATGCGGTCAATCGCAGTGGCGCGCGCAGCGAGCAGCGGCTCGATGATGTAATGCAGATAAGTGTGGCGCACGTCGTTCATGCGAATCTTGCCATCCACAGGCGAAGCCACCACGATGTAATCAGTACCATAGATGCGGGCGTTGACCATGCGCGGCGAGTAGAGCGGCTCGAGGATCACGATAAACCGCTGCCCTTCGTAAGCCGACGCCGGCATCTTGAGATAGAGATTGGTGTTGACGATCATGTTCGACAGCGGATCGTGCAGCAGGTTCTCTTGCTCGTCGTAGATGTGGTGCACCCCGAGCCAGATCCCGTGCAGGTCAACGGCGTTCACAAAGTCCTTGAGCAGGGGCACAATCTCCGCCACCTGCGTGGAGTCGGGAGGCATCTCCGACAGGTCATCCGAGAGCTCAATCTCCGGCGGCGGGGTCAGATACAAAGACAGCGATATGTACTGCGAAATATCCAGATCCGAGCCTGTCATGCGGTGCTGGGCAACGTAAAGGCAGAGGCTGTCTCTTTTGGCGCGGGCGTCCACGCTTTTGGCCAGCGCCTGGTTCATCTCCTCGCGTACCCGCTTGCGCACCGGCGCGCTCTCTTCCAGTCCTTCGTCGTAGCCGCATGCATTCAGAGCCGCGGCCATCATAAAGACCGGCTCCGCGCTGATGAGCGAAATCGTGGGCCCGGCCGGATCGATCAGCGACGGCGCCCGCTCCTGCGGCATTGCCGATGAGGACGAACTTTGGCCCTTGGTGGAACTGCTGTCGTGTGATTGGGCGTGGGCCAGTGCGACGCCAAACCCCGCAAACACGCATAAAAGAGCGGCAAATAGAACGGCGAAAGATCGATCAGTCTGCAACGTCATGGATATACCTTGCTAGCAAGTCTAGTTTAGTAGACGCGGCAGCAGGGTGAAACGAGAGTGGAGTCGAACTTCCGGTTGTACCTCGCACCCATAGGGAGCCAATGAAAATAGCCCAGGGTGAAACCCGGGGAAAGACGTCGCCCAAAGATCCCGCCGTCCTGTAAGGACGGTATGAACCATTCCATCTGCCTAATCACATACTTGACATTGCTAAACATTGTATTATATTGACAAGTATGCGCATCGCGAAGACCATCTCGATTACCCTTCCACCCGATCTGCTGCTAAAAGCACAAAAGACTGCCGAGCGCGAAGATCGTACGATCAGTGAACTCTTCAGGGAGGCACTGCGCCGTTACATTACAGCCGATCCGGAGTGGGAGGCGTTGTTGCGCCGTACCCAGGCCACCGGCAAGGCATTGGGTATTGCTTCAGAGGCGGATGTGGAGCGCTTGTCGGATGAATTCCGGCAGGAGCGGTTGCAACCCGCGGCCCGATGATGCGCGTGGTTGCGGATACTAACGTATTCATCTCCGCTCTGATGTTCGGTGGATTAGCGGGGAGATTTCTTGATCTCGCGCTCAGCCGCAGATTCACTCTGGTTACATCAAAGGCGCTTTTAGATGAACTTGACGAGAAGCTACGCGATAAATTCGCTGTTCCAGAGCACGATGCGCTGGCGATTCGTGCGAAACTCGAAGGCTATGCGAATCTGGTTAATCCGGATTTTGAACTGAATATGGTTTCCGACGATCCGGACGACAATCGGGTTCTGGAATGCGCCGTAGCAGGCAAAGCGGATTTTATCGTAAGTGGAGACAGGCATCTGTTGCGGATTGGCTTCCATGAGGGGATTGCGATTTTCACGGTCCGGCAGTTTATGGAAACTCCAGGGTTTCAAAGAGCGGAATCCTGAACGTGATGAGTTAAATCATTTCGGTCTCCCACCCTTCGCTAGAAAAAAGCGAAGGATGGGGCACCCGCTCTTTTGTGGGGTCTCAATAGGTAGGTCACCCGTCTATTCCCTATTCCCTGATCCCTATTCCCTGCTTTTATCACCCCCGCACGGAAACGCCGGAGAAGGAGAGCACCGCCAAGCCGCGGACCGGCTGGCCGAAGAAGCGGGCCGGCTCAAAGACGCTGAAGAGCAGCAGGTTCTCAATCTGCGAACGGGTAGCCGCGTCGGTGGGTCCGGAGACGATGCGATAGTCGTATACCCGGCCGGCGCCGTTGATATAAGCCTCCACCACGACGGGGTTCGAAAAAGATTCGATTTCGTTGTTGCCCACAGCGCTGGAGAGATAGAGCAGCCGCGGCGCGGTTGCGTTGCCCAGAGGCTCGTCCTTGCTGGCGTGGGCTATCTCAGGCTGGGTAAACATGGTGGCCAGCACGATGACCGAGCCCATGAGCAGAACCGCGCTGGCAAAGCCGGCCGAGGCTTGCAACAGGAAGGGTCCCAGGGTATTTCTCCACGCCAGGTTCCAGCCCGTAAAGATGCTCTGGCGGCTGCGCGCCCGCTCCCGGCTGATGGCCACGCGAATCCGCAGCGGCAGATCCGCAGGCTCCGGCGCTGGACCGAGCGATGCCAGCGAGGCCTGCACCTGGCGCAGCGACGACCACTCCCGCGAGCATGCGCGGCAATCTTCAAGGTGGGCGGCAATGAATTGCATCTCTCGTCCGTTCAGCCGGTCATCCATATACTCTGTAAACTTTTCTCTTACTGCACTGCAACCGTTCATCGCGCCTCCTCTCGAAGAGGTATTTCAAATCGGCTGTTTTCAGCGGTAGACTGGGCCGCCGCCGGTGCGGTCAGAATCGCCTTTAAACAAGCGCGCCCGCGCACCAGCCGTGATTTCACCGTGCCCAGGTTCACACCCTGGATCTCCGCCACATCCTCGTAGACAAATCCCTCAATATCGCGCAGGATCAGCGTGGTGCGAAACGGCTCAGGAACCTGTTGCAACGCCGCCTCAACCCGCGCCCGGTTCTCTTCATGCACGGCCTGGTCGAAGGGCGACTCCGCCGGATCGATCAGCATATCTTTCAGCAGCAGCGGCGTTCCGCAATCGCCGCCCGTCATCTCCTGCTCGATGGGCGTCTCCTGCTGCTTGTGCCGCATCCACCAGCGCCTCTGGTTTGAAGCTTCGCGCAGAGCGATGCGGTAGATCCAGGTGCGCAGCGAAGACTCGCCGTGAAAGCTGCTCACCCCGCGGAAGACCTTGACGAAGACTTCCTGGGTGAGGTCGGCGGCATCGGCGCGGTCGTGCACGGAGCGCGCAATCAGCGAGTAAATGGGCTGGTGGAAGCGGGCGATGAGCCACGCAAACGCCTCCTCGGAGCCGGCTTGAAGCTCCGCGATCAGAGCCGCTTCGTCGGATTGGAGAGCGAGCGCGCCGGCAAGATTGCCCATGGTGAGGTCCACCTGCACTTCAGTATCCTCCCACCTTACCGCAATCACAAGCACTTCCGGAACTTCTCACCGGGCTCATCGCCCGATGCCGATACCCTCAGTGCCGATTGCGGCCACTCCTCCCAACGGCCCAAAACTGCTGCCGGGAAACCCAAACTGCCACGGAGTGCGCGGGAAACGGAACAAAGCCAAATGAGCAATTGCCCCGCGCGCTCTATTGTCTTAGACACCGGAGGACCCCTAAAGTGTTCCCGGTCACGGCAGTGGATATTCTTTCGTAACCTGAAAGGAACCATTTAGACCGTAAAACCGATCCTTCGCCCTGGATTCGCGCGGTTTGACGAATTCTTCCAGAGCAGAGACAATAGGAGAGTTGCATCCCTCAGTAGTGGGCCTGTGGCGCAGCTGGGAGCGCGCTTCCATGGCATGGAAGAGGTCATCGGTTCGATCCCGATCAGGTCCACCAACATCACGCACTAAGCCGGCCATGCGCGCCCCGGCTTGCCGGGGAGGTCATCGGTTCGATCCCGATCAGGTCCACCAACATCACGCACTAAGCCGGCCATGCGCGCCCCGGCTTGCCGGGGAGGTCATCGGTTCGATCCCGATCAGGTCCACCAACATCACGCACTAAGC
>Ga0224555_1000396_pt1 | contig 66687 bp, 61 predicted proteins | sample 714S23034metaG_FD_180687 | JGI IMG/M metagenome (GOLD analysis project Ga0224555, IMG submission 180687) | Peat soil microbial communities from Stordalen Mire, Sweden - 717 S2 30-34 | ecosystem: Environmental > Terrestrial > Soil > Wetlands > Peat | place: Sweden: Norrbotten County, Stordalen... | reverse complement strand
CGGCGCTTGCGGTGGCCCCATATCGGTGGAGTAGCGATTTCTTGCCTCCCAAATCGTTTGAAAACACCAGCGCGACCAAAGCGGATGCCGCTGTCGGGAATTTTGCAAGAGGCTACTGGGGCACCCAATCTATCCAGACTTATCGTATCGCTTTGCGGCTTCGCTGCGGAGCTTCCATCGTTTCCGGCACTGAAACGAGGTGCTGCGCGGCTCCTGCGAGAAGCCTACAGCTCTCTCGCGTGTGATTTGCCTCACATACAGGCCTGTGGTGAATTCCTGTACGGTCAGAGCTGCAAGGAATGTTTCAGATCACATCGGCATCGATGTGCGGAAGCTCGCGGCAGCGGCGTTTTGGAGAGGGTTGGATGAGTATCTTCAAGGATGCAGGGCATCTTTTCCGGTTCGCGGGGCTCTTTGTCCTCGCCTTTCTGGTCTTTCTGGTGGTGCGCCACTACGTGGTTCCCAAAAGTTTTGGGCAGTATGGGCACTATCGCGGAGCGGCTATCGGCGAGATTGCACAGCACCCGGCAAAGTTTGCCGGCCACGATGCCTGCGAGACCTGCCACTCGGACGTGGCGGACAAAAAGAAAGCCGGCAAGCACGCGCATGTGAACTGCGAAGCCTGCCACGGCGCGATCTTCGAGCGTTTGCCGGTTGCGGAGCAGCCCAGGCCGAACCTCTTCCAGCGCGCTATCGCATTGATTGTTCGACCTATGCCGCCAGACCCGCTGCTCCTCCGTCATGCCGAGGATCCTTCGGTGAAGCCGGTCTTGCCGGATACGGCTGTGCTCTGCGCCCGCTGCCATACGGCCAGCGCCGCCATGCCCAAAGGCTTTCCGCAGGTGGTTCCCGCGGAGCACTCGAACGGAATGCCCTGTGAGACCTGCCACAACCCGCACAGTCCCGGAATGGATGCGCCAGTGGCGGCTGTGGCCGGAGGTGCTAAATGAATCTATCACGGCGTCAAATGCTGATTTTGTTGCCGGCGGCGGCGGTGGCATGGAAGTCCGTGCTGGCCGGAAGCCCTGAGGAGTCGCCCAACTACAAGATGACGGACCACTGGTGGGGAATGCTGATCGACATCGACAAGTGCATCGGCTGCGGCAACTGCGTGCGCGCCTGCGCCACCGAGAACGACGTGCCGGATGGACACTTCCGCACCTGGGTGGAACGCTACCACAGGTCGGACTGGCCAATGACCGAATCCGGGGAGGTTACGGCCAACCCCTTGATCGTCCCCGAGGTCATCTCGCCGGACGGCGGCAAGGAAGGATTCCCGGTGGCCACCGATGAAAGCGGGAAGTACTTCTTCGTTCCCAAGATGTGCAACCACTGCGCGGATTCGCCCTGCACGCAGGTCTGCCCGGTGGGCGCGACCTTCATCAGCCCGGATGGCGTGGTGCTGGTGGACCAGAAGTACTGCCTGGGCTGCGCCTATTGCGTGCAGGCCTGCCCTTATGGCTGCCGCTACGTTCATCCCACCAAAGAGGTGGCGGACAAGTGCACGCTCTGCTACCACCGGATTACCAAGGGGCTGACCACCGCGTGCTGCGAGGCCTGCCCGACCGGCGCGCGTCAACTGGTCGATCTGAAGAATCCCAACGATCCGATCCACGAATTCCTGAAGACGCACAGCGTGCAGGTGTTGAAGCCGCAGATGGCCACCGGCGCCAAGCTCTTCTACAACGACCTGGACGGTTCGGTGCGGTAGAAACAGCTATCAGCTCTCAGCTTTCAGCTATCAGCTTGTTCATGCGGCTTAAAGCTGAATGAGACGTTCGGAGTGGTTTTGAGGATCCGATAGACAAAAAGGGATTGAAGAAGCAGGGTAAAGCTGAAAGCTGAGAGCTGAGAGCTGAAAGCTGATAGCTGCCTTCTTGAGCGAGGAACTATGAACGGTGTTGAAGGCTACATGTATCCCAACGAAATCACACTCTATTGGAGTGTGCTAATCGTTTTGTATCCCTATATCACGGGGCTGGTGGCGGGCGCGTTCATTCTGGCGTCGCTGGAGCGCGTCTTCCGTGTCGAGGCGGTCAAGCCCACTTACCGGCTGGCGCTGCTGACGGCGCTCGCCTTCCTGCTGGTGGCGCCCCTGCCGCTGGTCTTGCACCTGGGCCACCCGTTCCGCTCGCCGGAGATGTACTTCACCCCGCATAGCACCTCGGCTATGGCCATGTTCGGCTATGTCTACCTGTGGTACCTGATGGCGGTACTGGTGCTGGAGATCTGGCTCGACTACCGGCGCGAGATCGTGCTGCTCTCACAGTCGAGCACGGGTATGCTGCGATTGATCTACAAGGTGATGACGCTGGGTTCGAGCAACATCAGCCCGCGCTCGCTGGCCATCGACGAGCGGGCGGGTTGGATCGTGACTCTGATCGGCATTCCCTCCGCCTTCCTGCTGCACGGCTACGTCGGCTTCATCTTCGGCTCCGTCAAGGCCAATCCCTGGTGGTCGTCGCCGCTGATGCCGGTGGTCTTCATCTTCTCGGCGATGGTCTCGGGGATTGCCGGGGTCATGCTGCTCTACATGGCGATCACCAAGCTGCGCAAGCAGACCATCGACATGCGCTGCGTGGACTCCATCGCCATGTACATGTTCTATATCTTCATCATCGACTTCAGCCTGGAGATGCTGGACCTGGTCCACCGCATCTACGAGGCCGACGAATCGTTCAACAGCCTGAATTTCATGGTTCATACCAAGCTCTACTTCTCCCAGATCGTCCTCCAGATTTGCCTGGGCACCATCACGCCGCTGGTTCTGCTGTTCCTGACGCAGGTGGTGAAGCTGCCGGAGATCGCCCGCAAGTATATGTATGGCCTCTCCGGATGCCTGGCCCTGATCGGCGTTCTTGCCATGCGCTGGAACGTGGTGATCGGCGGGCAGTTGTTCTCCAAAAGCTTCCTCGGCTACACCACTTACAAGATGAGCCTGGTGACGCGCGAGGGTCTGCTGGTAGCGATTGCGTTGACCCTGCTGCCGCTGCTCTTCCTGTGGGTGCTGATCAAGCTGCTGCCGCCGTGGCCTGAGAAGAGCGAGCAAGCGCCGGCGATCGGGGACTAAGGGATCGTTTTTTCGGGTGGAGGCTATGGACGTTCTTCCCGACGCACTCGAAGAGCTCACGGCGCGCCTGGAAACCCTGGAGCGGCGCGTCGACTCTCTCGAACACCCCTCCGCACCGCTGATCGCCCCAGAGCCAGTCGCCTCGCCTACGGCCGTTGTCAGCGAAGAGCTCTCCCTGGCGCAGAGCGGCAGCGTCCTCTCTGTGCTGGCCTATGCTCTGCTGGGCATTGCCGGCGCTTACGTCCTGCGCTACATCGCGGAATCCAGTTCGCTGCCCCGGCTGGCAATTGCCGCCGTCGCCATCGTCTATGCGCTTTTGTGGCTGGTGGGCGCGGCGCGCGTTGAGGCATGGTTTTCCAGCGCCGTCTATGCCGGAACCTCTGCGCTGATCCTTGCTCCCATGCTCTGGGAACTGACCCTGAGCTTCAAAGTGCTGCCGGCGCAGGCCACTGCGGCCATCCTCGGCGCATTCGTGATGGCGGCCACCGCGCTGGCCTGGAAGCGGAATCGCGCGCCGGTCTTCTGGATGGCCAACGCAACTGCGGCGGCGGCGGCTCTTGCCCTGTCCATCGCCACGCACGAGCTTCTGCCTTTCCTCGCGACGCTGCTGCTGATGGCGCTCACATGCGAGTACGCGGCCGCGCGTAACCACCCGTGGAGTGTGCGGCCGCTGGTGGCCGCCGCAGCCGACCTGGCCATCTGGGAGCTGATCTTCATCTACTCAAGCCCGCAGAGCACGCGCACGGATTACCCGGCGCTGGGCGCGGCAGGCTTGCTCTTGCCCGGCTGCCTTCTGCTGCTGATTTACGCGGTCAGTGTCGTCGTCCGGACCACGCTACAGGGGCAACGGATCACCATCTTTGAAACCGGCCAGATGATCATTGCCTTCCTACTGGCCACTTCGAGCGTGCTTTATTTTGCGCCGGGCTGGGGCGCAATCGTTTTGGGAGCGGTCTGCCTGCTGTTTTCAATTGCCTGCTACGCGGCGGCCTTTCTGTTCTTCAGCAAAGCCGCCGCAAGCCGCAACTTCCAGGTGTATTCCGCCTGGGCCGCGTGCCTGCTTCTGGCCGGATGCCTGTTAAGCCTGCCGCCCTTCTGGCTGGCGGCGTGCCTCGCCCTGGCCGCGCTGGCCGCCACTGTTTTTCACTCCCGCCTGGCACTCAAGCTGCACGGCCTGGTCTTTCTGCTGGCGGCGGCGATAGCATCGGGACTGATGGGGTATGCCTTCCATGCCCTGGCCGGAGCCTCGCCCGTGAGCCTTACGGTGAGCGTCTGCCTGGTTGCCGCGTGCGCGATGATTTGCTCCGCGGCCGGCAAGCGCGGCTCTCCCGAGAGCTGGATGCAGCAGTTGATCAACCTGGCAACGGCGGCTTTGGCGGTCTTCGCGCTGGCGGCGTTGCTGGTCGAGGGCATGTTGCGCCTCGTCGCCCTGCGCTGGCCTCCTGAAGCCCCTCACATCGCCCTTATTCGCACGCTCGTCCTCTGCGCGCTGGCTCTTGCGCTGGCCAAAACCGGCTCCCGCTGGCGCCGCGTCGAACTGACGCGCATCGCCTACGCCACGCTGGGGCTGGTTGCGGCCAAGCTGCTGCTGGAAGACCTGCCCCTCGGCCACCTGGAAGTCATCGCCGCCTCCATCTTCCTCTTTGCGATCACTCTGATCGCGGTTCCGCGCCTGGCGCGCATCGAGCAAAAATCGTAGGGCGTGGCGGCAACCAATCGATTGACAATCGTCGAGACCAGAACCTCGAAACTTCACTCGCCGTTTGCCGCTTTATGAATCGCCAGCAGCCTTTCCAGCAGCGGCTTGAGCAGCTTTAAATCCAGGGCATTGGCGCCGTCGGATTTGGCGTTGGCGGGGTCGTCGTGAACTTCGAGAAACAGGCCGTCGATGCCGGCGGCAACTGCGGCCCGCGCCAGCAGCGGAATGAACTCAGGCTGGCCACCGCTGACGCCATTGGCCGCCGAGGGCTGCTGCACCGAATGCGTGCCGTCGAAGACCACCGGCGCGAGCGCGCGCATCACTGGCAGTCCGCGGAAATCGACCACCAGCGTGTTGTAGCCAAAGCAGGCTCCGCGCTCGGTGAGAAAGACGCGCTCATTGCCCGTCGAGCGCACCTTTTCGACCGGGTGGGTCATATCCCACGGGGCGACGAACTGGCCCTTCTTGATGTTGACGGCGCGGCCGGTCTTGCCCGCGGCAACCAGCAGATCAGTCTGGCGGCATAGAAATGCGGGAATCTGCAGCACGTCCACAGCCTCGGCGGCCACCGCGCAGTGAGCCGGCTCGTGCACGTCGGTCAGCACCGGCAGGCCGGTGTCCTTGGCCAGGCGGCCCAGAATGCGCGTGCCTTCGACCAGGCCCGGCCCGCGAAAGCTCTTCACGCTGGTGCGGTTGGCCTTGTCGTAGCTGGCTTTGAAGATGTAGGGAATACCGAGGTCGGCCGCAATGCGCTGGATCGCCTCGGCCATCGTGCGCGCGTGGACCTCGGACTCGATGACACAGGGGCCGGCGATCAGGAAAAGCTGGCCAGCGCCCACATGGACGGGGCCGATTTCAAAGGAGTTGCTCACGGATTCGATTGTAATGGCTCCGGGAGTCGTAAACTTGTTTCACAGAAGTTTTCCGGCAATCCGCAACTTCCCTGACGTTCTCACCCGATTTTCAAGGCACACCACGATGAAAGACATCTACATCGCCGATTTGGCCAACTTTGACGAAGGCAAGCTCTTCGACGGCTTCTTCCTGGTTCTGCTCAAGCAGCAGCGCACCACCAAGTCCAACAAGCCCTATTTGAATTTGATTCTGGGCGACAAGACCGGCCAGCTTGAAGGGCGCGTCTGGGAGCCTGGAGACCCGCGCATCGCCAGGGACTTCGAGCGGGGCGACATCGTCAAGGCGCGCGGCTCGGCCTCGCGCTTCGACGACCGCCTGCAGATGAAGATCGACCAGCTCCGCGTGGCACTGCCCAGCGAGGTGGACAAGGCGGATCTGCTGCCTTCGACCACCTACGATGTGGCCGAACTCTGGCGTAAGCTTCTCGGCTTTGTCGAGAGCTTCACCAACCCCGACCTCAAGCTGCTGCTGACCACGCTGCTGGCCGATCCGGCGCTGGCGCAGGACTACCGCGAAGCCCCCGCCGCCAAGCAGCTTCACCACGCCTGGCTGGGCGGACTGCTGGAGCACGTCGTCAGCCTGCTCACGCTGGCCGACCGCGTCGCGCCCAACTATCCCATCCTCGACCGCGACCTGCTGCTGACCGGCGTCATCCTGCATGACATTGGCAAGGTGCGCGAACTGAGCTGGGAGATCGGCTTCGAGTACACCGTCGAAGGCAGTTTGCTGGGGCACATCCAGATCGGAACAGCGCTGGCCGAGCGCACCATGGACAGCCTGCCCAACTTTCCGCCGAAGCTCAAACTGCTGGTGCTGCACATGATTCTGAGCCATCATGGCAAGCTGGAGTTCGGCTCGCCCAAGCTGCCGATGATCCCCGAAGCGCTGGTGCTGAGCTTCGTCGACGACCTCGACGCTAAGATGCAAGCCATGGCCGGCGAGTTTGATAAGTGCATCCGCGAGGGCAAGAGCGCGGACGAACTGACGGGGAAGGTCTGGGCGCTGGATCAGCGGCAGTTGCTGAACACCAGGCGCTGGCTGGGGGAAGGCGGGGTTTAGTCCTTCAGGCCAGCATCTTCAATCCGTGCTTCTCGACGATGTCCAGCAGCTTGAGCGCCATACCGCTGGGCCTTTTTGCGCCGCTCTCCCACTTCTCGACCGTGGATTCGCTGGTGTTGAGATAACGGGCAAAGACCGGCTGACTGACATGCTGGCTCTCGCGAATCTTCTTGATGCGGCGGGGTTCGAGCGGAACGGGGACTGCAAGGCACGACTCGTCGAAACGCCGCATGGTAGCCTTGTCGATTGTTCCTGCTCGAGCCATGCCGGAAACGGCGCTATGAATCGCTTCAAAGGCATCGCTCTTGTATTTGTTATTCTTCGCCATGGCATATCTCCACAATTTCTTTGAGCTGCAATTCCTTCACGATTTCGGCGTCTGTCTTTCGAACATACAGATCGGCTAATGCACGGAAGTCCGCCAACTCATCAACGCCAATATTGGCCCGATCCTTCTTCGCGAAGAGGTAGGCGTAGACCCAAAACCGTCCGCCCTTTGCAACGAGGATGGATCGGAAAAGATTTCTACCCAGGCGCTTCTTGTAGACTCCGCCGCCCAAATCGTCGGCTTGCCCCAGCATCACCTGGCGGATGGCCGCGCAAAGCTCGGCATCCAAAATGCGCGCCTTTCGTGCAGCCTTGGAAAACCAGGCAGTTTTGAAAACCCGTTCCGATCTTGCATCCGGGTTGGGCATATTCATAATATAGCACCAGGTGCTATCAATGACCAGCTTCCGAGCGCAGCCGATACGCTTCCGGCGTCTCGATGAGAAACGCAGTCTGCCCGGCTAGCGCCAGCAGGTCATCGTCGCCCGTCACCAGCAAGTCAGCTTTGCCGCTTTGCGCCAGGTCGAGAAATGGCTGGTCTTTGGCATCCCGGCATTGGATGGGGCAGGTTTCCGTGACTTCAACAGCTTCGCAGTAGCTCACGTAATCGCCCAGCAGTTCTAATTGGTATTCGGCGCTCAATTTGAGCTTGCGGTAACCCAGAACCCATTTCAATTCCGCTGCCGTCGCAGAGGAGACAAGCGGAATCGATCCTCGCTCACGCCAATGCGCCCTCAACCAATCCAGGCGTCCACCGGTGAAAACAAGTGCGGAAATGACAGTATTTGTGTCAAAGACGACTCTCTGGCGCATTGGGCTGGTCAATGGCTTTCACGCGCCCATGCAATCGCATCGGTAACGTCCTGCTCGGTGATGCCCAGGCCAGCCAGGTACTGCCGCACTTCATCGGCCTTGCTAGGTCGCAGCGGCTTGAGCGTGATCGCGGAGTCGTCGGTACTCACATCGAAGTACTCTACGCCTTTGAAGCGTGTGACGACCGCTTTCGGCAAGGTGAGCTGATTTTTGACGGTCAGTTTGGCTAGCATGATTCGCCTCATTCAAGGATACAAGGAAATCTTACCACATTGCTTCCTTACGCTACAAACCACTCCCACTGCTCCTCGGTCAGCGGCACCACCGAAAGCCGCCCGATGAGGACCAGCGGCGAGGCGGCGAAGAGCGGCTCGGCCTTGATGGCCGCCAGAGTCTTGGGCTGCCTGAGCCGCTTGCCCACCTTCACCTTGACGATGGGAACCTTGGGGTCGGCGGGGTCCACGCTGACTACGGTTCCCGTGCCGACGGCGGTGCGCTCCTCGCCGGTGTGGTAGAAGATCCACTTGGTTCCCGGCTTCATCTCGCGCAGGTGCTTCACGGCGGTGGGATTGGTCACGCCGTCCCAGACAGTCTCCCGGTCGCGCAGGAAGTCGTCGAAGGAGTAGACATCGGGTTCGGTCTTGAAGAGGAAGAAGCGCATGCAATTTATCGTACACGTGGGACCAGGGACCGGAAAATAGGGACTAAAACGCCTTGCTCGTCTGACTTGCTCAACCACTCGCGTTAATTTTTAGTGGAGCATTTCGGATTTCGTTTGACCGGCGCGGCCTTGCGGGGCTACCATCCGATACGATCATGCTCGCAGCCGCGATCAACCCAAACAAGCCCCTCCGCCGCCGGAGACAGTATGCCCTGGCGCTCCTCCTTCCCATTGTTGCCGCGCTGGCGCTGGCCCCCTGCGCCGCCTTTCAGCACAGCGGAATGCCCCGGACACAGCGCCACGAGAGCCACCACGAGATATTCCAACTGGAAGAGGCGTGGCGCATTGCCGTGCTGAAGGCCGACATCCCCGCCCTGGACGCCCTACTGGCCGACGACTACATGGCCATCACCCCCAACGGCACCCTGCAATCCAAGGAGCAGGCGCTGGCCAATCTCCGCACCGGCGCAACCCATTTTACGGCCCTGGAAATCTCCGACCGCAAAGTGCGCTTCTACGGGACAACGGCGCTGGTAACCTCGCGGGCCGATGCGAGCGGCACGACCGCCGGGGGAGACTTCTCCGGAAGCTATCGCTACACCCGCGTCTACGTGCGGAATGCGGAGGGCAAGTGGAAGATTGTGAGCTTTGAGGCCAGCCCGATTCGCTTGCCCGGCGAACACAAATAGCCGTGGACCGCACCGGAAGACGGATTCACCTACAATAGACCGATGCCCGAGTTGCCTGAGGTCGAGACCATCGCCTGCGGCGTCGACGAGCGCCTGCGCGGCGACCGCATCGTCGAGGCCTGGTTCGGCAGCCACCGCGAGCCCTTCAAGACGCCGCCGGCGCGCCAAGCCAGGGGCTTGGAAGGACGCGCGATTCTGGCCGTGCATCGCACCGGAAAGCACATTGTTTGCGAGCTGGGACCGGCTGGCGGGATCATGCAGCCCCACCCAGGCGCTGGTTTGGGGGAAGTGGAGGACAATCCGAGCGCCCAGTGGATTGTGCATCTGGGCATGACCGGGCGGCTGCTGGTTACCACTCCCGATGCTCCCCTTGCGGCCCACACTCATGCCCGGTTGAGCCTGGCCAGCGGCCGGGAACTGCGCTTTGTGGACCCGCGCCGGTTTGGGCGGCTGGAGTTCCGCGATCTGAGCCGCGACCCCGTCTTCAGCGCGGCGGGAGCCGACCCATTGACCGTAACCGCGGCGGAGTTTGCCGCGCTCTTCCGCCCCCGAAAGCTGCCCATCAAGGCGGCTCTGCTCAACCAGAAACTGCTCTCCGGGGTAGGCAACATCTACGCCGACGAAAGCCTCTTTCGCGCCGGCATTCGCCCACGCCGTCTCTCTGGCCGGCTGACCAAGGCCGAACTCGAAGGCGTGCGGCTGGCCTTGCGCGAGGTTCTTGAGCACGCCATCCGGCTGGGCGGCTCTTCGGTTTCTGACTACGTGGACGCCGACGGAGTGCGCGGCTTCTTCCAACTGGAACACTGCGTCTACTTGCGCACCGGCCTTCCCTGCCGCCGCTGCCAGACGCCGATCCGGCGCATTCTGTTGGCTGGCCGGGGAACGCATTATTGTCCGCAATGCCAGCGATAGGAAGGAGCTTCTATGGTTTTCAGGATTTATCTCGCATTAGAAGTTCCATAATCAAGACAATTCCCGCATTGAGAAATCCGCAAATCATTGAAAATAAATAATGTACAAAATGGCACAGTAATTGCTATTAGTTAAGCGCCAGTGATGTACAGGCGCTGGAAGATTTCTGCCAGCCCAGAGAATGCAGATGCCCGGCAAGAGCAACCGCCAACGCAGCGGCCCTCAAAAGGGATGAACCGGCCGGGAAGGTCTGCATATAGGCACGGTGGAATACCATCGGCCATTGGTAGCTGGGAGGCCAGTGACCAGCACAGAGACAGAGAAACGCCACTCACGTGAGTGGCGTTTCTTGCGTTTGGCCCTTAGTTGGGGAAGGCGCTCATCCGGGCCGGGTCCGGCATCCAATTGGTCACTTGCCAGCCGCGGGAGTTCGCTGTAATATCAGAGTTGCCTATCAAGCGGCTGACGCGAGCCACCCGAAAGGGGCAGAGCAAGCTCGCCGCAAGCAAGGAAACTTCGCCAGTCCATTCATTGCTAGCATCTACAGGCGGCGGAGGTTCCCATAGGAAGGGCATCACCTGAGGAAGGCGCCGCTCTCACCGTCACGAATCTGACAACCGGATGAGTTTACCCCGGCTTTTGTGCGCGCGGCGGCAAGAATGCAATTTCGCAGAGTTCTATAGAGATCGTTCCGGGCAGCAGAGGCTGAATCGGCTCCGCACGCTGGAAGCGCCGGTTGATAGGAATTCTGGATACGGTCGAAATCTGTGAAGATGCACAACGTCCCTGGGAATCGCTGTTGATTGCGCGGAGAACAGCTCCTGCGCAGTTTGCGCGGGTTCCTGCGGCGATTTTTCGCCGCATTCCGCCGAATTCCCCGTCCTGAATTGGGCGGCGGCGGGCAAAGGAAGTTCGGCACCCGGCAACAAGGGCTGAACCAGGAAACGCAATGCAGCAGAGCGCAATACACCAGGAAGTTCACGCATGACGACAGAATCGACGCAGCCTCAAACTGAATTGGGGCCGGACCCGGCCAGCGGCCAGGGACAGTCGCAGGGGCATCGGCGCCGCCGACGCCGCCGCAAAAACAAGAGCAGCCAGGCAAGCGCGGCCCCCGCGCAGCAGCTTCAGGCCCAACAGCCTCCGCCTCAGGCGCAGCCGCAGGCTCAGGCTCCGCCGCAGCCTCGTCCCGCGAAGCACAAGCCAGCTCAGCCGCACCAGGGTGGGCAAGCGGGCGGCCGCCAGAGCGGACACCAGAATCAGGGCCGCAAGAAGAAGTTCTCCCAAAAGGGACCATCCAATGCGGCGCAGCCCGGCAACAGCATTTCCTCCCCGCCGCAGGGCAAGCGCAAGATGAAGCAGAAGGGGCCGCGCGAGTTTGTCGGTCCGATGGACCACAGCTATCGCATCGTGAACGGCAATGTTGCCGACGGTCCGCCCTCGACCATCCAGATCATGAGCAACGGCCACGGCGACTCTTACCAGGACGACTACCAGCCGCAGCCGGCGGTCGCCATCCGCGCCGACGCACCCACCCGCATCTTCTGCTTCATTGACGATCTCTTCTTCCTGGCCAAGATTCAGGAAACAGCGCGCAAGCTGGGCGTGAAGGTGGAGTTTGTGAAGGGCGACAAGGAATCCGTTGCCCGGCTGACAGATCTACCGGAGGCCGAGCGGCCCAAGCTTGTGGTCTTCGACCTGAACAATCTGAACGCCAAGCCCATGTCGCTGATCCCGAAATTCAAGACCAAGTTCAAGAAAGCGACCTCGATCGTCGGCTATCTCAACCACTTGCAGGGCGAACTGAAGGCCAAGGCCATTGAGGCCGGCTGCGACGCGGTAATGCCGCGGTCGGCTTTCTCGCAAACCCTGCCCAATCTTCTGCGCCGCTATGGCCTGGACGAGGAAGAAGACCACACGCCTCAGCCGGTTTAAGACAGACGCACGACAAGAAGGCGCTTCCATGGCGGGAGCGCCTTTTTCGTGTGCGAGAATTTATCCCGGCGGCCAGGTGAGCGGGCGGCCGCCGAGCAGGTGGATGTGGAGATGATCCACGGACTGGCCGCCGTCCTCGCCGGCGTTGACTACCACGCGGTAGCCGTTGGCGAGGCCTTTGTCGCGGGCGATCCGCGCCGCGGTCCACAGCAGGTGGCCGAGCAGCGCGCGGTCCCCTTCGGTGCTGTCGGCCAGCGACGCAATGTGTTCGCGCGGCGTGATCAGCACATGCACCGGCGCCTGCGGGTGAAGATCCGCGAAGGCGTAGCACTGCTCGTCCTGGTAGACGGCGGTGGAGGGTATGCTTCCGTCAACGATCTTGCAAAAGAGGCAACTCATGGCGCGTTCAGTGTACAGGAACGAGACACTTTCATGCACGAATACCAGAAATATTGAACGTTGCCGGCAGAAAGCGGTCGAGCGAATTGCCGGGCGTGTTCTTTTCGCAACGCATCTCTCGCACCAGAGACGGGAAAAGGCGCGATATCAGCAGTCCTGTCTCCGATTGCACAGCGCGCCTTGCAGCCAGATGGAAGACTTCAAATACAAGTGTTCTATGCGCTTGCCTGAAAGGAAAAGACCATGCCCCAGAGTGAACATTCCCAAGCGGCGGAACTCCACAACCACGCAGCTCATGCGCACGCGGTAGCCGCATGCGGGCACAGCACAGGCGATCATGCCTCCGATCACGAATTGACCGAAAAGGCCTACGAAAGCTCCCAGGAAGCCGCTCAGCTTTCAAGAAAGATTGCCAAAGAGGAGCAACCGGATTCCATGGCGGCCTGAGCCGCGCCAACGAGGCCGCAAAGGCGGGAGACACCAGCCTTCCGCGGTAGTCCGATCTTGCCCTTTCTATTGATAACCCTCTTCCCTGCTCTATTGCTCCATCCACTCTTGCTTGGGCTTACAATGGCAGCATATCGCCAAACGGCAGAATGGAGAGCGAGGATGAAGCGAATTCTTCTGGTCTGCGGGATCTTGTTGGGCAGCCTGGTTTGCTCCGCTCAAGCCGGCGGCGTGGCGGGAGAGTGGCGCGGCATCTGGACGGATCCAACCGGGTATGTCTTTACCGTCACGATGACGCTGGAGACCGGTCTCGGTTGCAAAACCTGCGCAGCGGCGGGTGACGGATCGATCCGCGGCAAAATTGTGTGGATGCTGCGCAAAACGCCCGCGAACGCCACCCCGGAGTTGGCCGCCAAGGTTGGCATGACCGGCACGGAGCTGGTGAAAGGCAAGAGGAAGGGCGAGGGCCTGCTGGTGCTGAACGGCTATCAGAAGGACGACCCTAACAACATCATCGGCCTCGACCAGTACCGGCTAGCCATCTCCGACGACGGCAAGGTCATCGGCGGCATCACGCTGAATTACGGTCCCTGGACGGGCCAGCTCTTCGCCGTGCGCGCGCAGTCCTGAGCGCGAAAAATTCAGGACGCGGGCCGTGCCAATCCCCCGCCCGTGCTGATAGAATCTCCGCATGGAAACCATCCAATACAACCTCCCGCCCAACCGCATTCCCCTTGCCTGGTATAACATTGCCGCCGACCTGCCCAAGCCGATGGCGCCGCCGCTGCATCCCGGTACGCTGAAACCGCTGGGCCCGGACGACCTGGCTCCGCTGTTTCCGATGAGCCTGATTATGCAGGAGGTCAGCACCGAGCGTGAGATCGAGATTCCCGGCGAAGTGCGGCAACTGTACGCGCAGTGGCGGCCCTCGCCGCTCTTCCGGGCGCGTCGCCTGGAGAAGGCGCTGGATACGCCGGCGCACATTTATTACAAATACGAGGGCGTGAGCCCGGCCGGCTCGCATAAGTTGAACACCGCCCTGCCGCAGGCCTATTACAACAAGAAGGAAGGCACCAAGCATCTTTCCACGGAGACCGGAGCCGGCCAGTGGGGTTCGGCCTTGGCCTTGGCCTGCGCCTTCTTCGGCCTGGATTGCAAGGTGTATATGGTGAAGGTCAGTTATAACCAGAAGCCCTATCGCCGCGCGCTGATGGAAGCTTTTGGCGCTACCTGCATCGCCAGCCCGAGCGATACGACAGATGTGGGCCGCGCCATTCTGGCGGCAAATCCAGAGACCAACGGCTCGCTGGGAATGGCAATATCAGAGGCCGTGGAAGTGGCCGCCAAGGATCCTAATACCAAGTACGCGCTGGGCAGCGTGTTGAATCACGTGTTGCTCCATCAGACGGTGATCGGTCTGGAGGCCATTGAGCAGATGGCTCTGGCCGATGACGATCCCGATGTGGTGATCGCCTGCGCGGGCGGGGGATCGAACTTTGCCGGCCTGGGAATGCCTTATATCGGCCGCAAGCTGAAGGGCCAGAGCAAGGCGCGCGTAGTTGCCGTGGAGCCCGCCGCCTGTCCCAGCCTGACCAAGGGCAAATTCACCTACGACTTCGGCGATACCAGCCACCTGACGCCGCTGCTGAAGATGCACACGCTGGGCAGCACCTTCGTTCCTCCGGGGATTCATGCCGGCGGCTTGCGTTACCACGGCATGGGCCCGCTGGTCTCGCACGTGCTGGACCTGGGATTGGCCGAAGCAACCACCGTGCAGCAGTTGGACGCCTTTGCCGCCGGGATTCAGTTTGCCCGCTCCGAGGGCATCATTCCCGCGCCGGAGGCCAACCATGCCGTGGCCGCGGCCATCGCCGAAGCCCTGCAAGCCAAGCAGGAAGGCAAGCAGAAGACGATTCTCTTCAATCTCAGCGGCCATGGGCACTTCGATATGCAATCGTACATTGCGTACCAGGCCGGGAAGCTGGAGAACTACGAGTATCCGGCGGAAGAGATTGCGATGGCGCTGGCCGGGCTGCCGTCGGTGGGGTAGGTGTCGGGGGGAGGCGGGGGTTTCAACCCCCGTATAAAGTCAATGAAATAAGCGTGGCTTTAGCCGCAGAGGGGTGCTTTTAGCCAATTTCACACGCAATTCGCAAACTATGATCGGACAACAAAAAGAACCTGCGGCTGGCTTGAGGCCGCAGGTTCTTTTTGTTGTCCTTCGCTCACCAGCACAGCAGAGTCAGAGGTTTTCGAGAGCCTTCGGGCGAAACCTAATTGACCGTCAGCACGAAGGTTGTGTTCTGCGTGATGGCGGTGACGCCGTTGTTGGACTGCGCGGTGACGGTGACCGTGTACGTTCCAGCCGGAGTCGGCGGGTTGGAGACCGGGCCGTGGTGTTCGTAGTTGTAGCGCGGATTGCATCCGGTTGTGCCCAGTAAGGTGACCAGGCTGACCAGCGCCACAAGCGAAAGCCGGCTGAGCCAGCGGCGGCGCCGCGCTCCCCAGGCGAGACCGCCCAGACCCAGAGCGCCGGGCAGCAGAAACGCCCAGGCGATGGGAGATGAACCATTGCCCGGCCGGCTTGCCGGCGAGACCGAGGTGGTGGATTGCGCGTAGGTCTGAAGCACCATCGAGCTGGTAACCGCCGCATTCTGGTCAGGCAAGATCTCGACGCTCTCCGGCGTATAAATGCAGGAGGCTTGATCGGGCAGACCGGAGCAGGAGATGGTGACAAACGCCGGAGTCGTCAACGTGGAAACAAACTCCTGCAAGGGTGTAACGCTGATGGTGCCCGTTCCCGCCTGACCCGGCGTCAGGGTCAGGGTGTTCGAAGTCGTGGGTGAAAGATTGGAGACCGTCACCACAAACTCGGAATCGCACTGATTGCTAATGGTCACGGATGCAGGCGCAGAGGGTGAGCCATTAAAATTCAAGCTGGCGTTGCCGGCATAGACCGCGCTCAGGGAGTGAGCGCCGTCCTTCAGGGCAAATTGAAAACTGGCCTGACCTGTGGAATTGAGATCAGCGCTGGCCAGTGAAACCGTGCCGTCCTCAATGTTGACGGTTCCGGCAGGCACGCCCGCCGTGCTGGTCACGCTCACCGAGAAGCTGGTCAGCGAACAGGTCTGCGCATCGGATTGCGTGATCTGCGTGGTTTGCGGCGCGGTCAGCGTCGTTGTCGTGGCTACGCCCGCTGCCGCCGCCAGCGCGGGCATGGCCAGCGCGATACCGAGTCCCGCAACCAATTCAAGCCGCAGACCGCGGCGGACAATGCCTCTCACGTGTACCTGCTCCAAAACTCAGAATCGTCTGCCGCCTGTCTGCCGCAGTCCAAACCCTATTGTATCCGGCGGAGGCGGACAGGAGCCATTCCTGGCTTGTTCTTTGGACGCAACGGAGAAAGAATAGTGTTCCTGGAGCGGCCGGGGATTCTACAATAAGGCACCATGATCGCTCACCTGCGCGGAAAGCTCATCCACAAGCAGCCCGGCCAGGCCATCGTCGAGGCCGCCGGGGTGGGTTACGACGTCACCATCTCGATCCCCACCTTCACGGCGCTGCCCTCTCTGGGCGCCGAGGTCGCGCTGCACATTCACACCCAGGTCAGCGAGGACCAGATCGCCCTCTTCGGTTTTCTCGACCGCGAAGAGAAGCGCCTCTTCGAGCGGCTGATCACCGTCAGCGGCGTCGGTCCCAAACTGGCGATCAAGATGCTCAGCGGCCTGTCGCCGGAGCGAACCGTGCAGGCCATCCGCGGCCAGGACCACGCGCAACTGACGCGCATTCCCGGCGTCGGCAAAAAACTGGCCGAGCGGCTGGTGGTCGAACTGAAAGACAAGCTCGACGACTTTGCCGTTGCGCCGGCTCCATCGTCCGTGCGTGGAGCGGCGGTGGACGACGTGCTCTCCGCGCTGGTCAATCTCGGCTACCAGCGCGTGGCCGCCGAGAAGGCCATCGAACAGGCTGTCGCCAAGGACAAAGCCCTCGCCGCCGACTTCGACGGCCTCTTCCGGGGCGCGCTGAAGGTGATCCGGTAGACTGTCTTCATCATGACTCGCATCGCAAAACCCGCACCAGCCCCACCGGCCGCCCACCTTCACCCCGAAGGCCTCGCCTTTCTGCGCAATCTCGCCCGCCACAACGACCGCGAGTGGTTCACGCCGCGCAAGGCGGTCTTCGAGGCCGAGTTGAAGGAGCCGATGCTGGCCATCATCCGCAAGGTCACCGGCGCGATGGAGAGCTTTGCGCCCAGCTTTGTCCGCCCCGCGGAAAAGTGCCTGTTCAGGATTTATCGCGACACCCGCTTCAGCGCCGACAAGAAGCCGTACAAGACGCATGTGGCCGCCTGGTGGTCACATCAGGGGCTGGAGAAGACCTCCGGCGCCGGCTACTACTTCCACATCGACGCCAAGGAAGTGGTCATCGCCGCCGGAGCCTATATGCCGGAGAAGGATCAACTGGCCGCCATCCGCCACTGGCTCCTAGATCACCACGCCGAGTTCCGCAAGCTCTTGCAGAAACCCGCCGTGCGCAAGACGTTCACCGAGTTTGACGGCAACGCGCTCATCCGCCCGCCGAAGGGCTTTCCCAAGGAGCATCCGGCGATGGACCTGATTCGATGCCGCCAATGGGGGCTGAGCGCCATGCTGCCCGCCTCGGCCGCCCTCGACCCCGGCTTTGCCGCCACGCTGATTCGCCACTTCCGGCTGGCCGCGCCGGTGGTGGATGCGCTGAACACCCCCATTGCCGCCGCTCTCGCGCCCCGCAAAAAGGTGCTTTTTGGCCTGGATTAGGTGCTGCGAACAGCAGCGATCCTGAAGAGTTTCCCGGTGCGCAACCCGATAAAAACCTGTAAATCCCTGCAAAAATGGGAAAAAATGGACGAAAAGTGCACAAAAGCCTAAGAAATTTGTGGAAATCGCGGTTTTTTCCTTGACTTTATACCATCTAAAGTCGCATTGTAACGAACGACGGGTACTCCGACCCGCATGAATACAGGGGTTTCGTGCACGTGTTGCCTGATTCCCTCCCATCCATGCGGCGCGCAGTATGCGGCGGAAGCCCAGGCAACACCGGCGCGCCCAAGGGCACGCCCGAGAAGGAGAGCAACACATGGCAACTGGATTGACCAAGACCGCCCTGATTCGGCTTCTGGCCGAAAAACTGGAACTGACCAACAAGCAAGTCGCAGCCTTCCTGGACCTGCAGGCGGAGACCGCCGTGAAGGAAACCAAGAAGAACGGCGTTTTCGTAATTCCCGGCATCGGCCGCCTGGTGAAGGCGGAGCGCAAGGCCCGCATCGGCCGCAACCCTCAAACCGGCGCGGCCATCAAGATCAAGGCCAAGACGGTGGTCAAGTTCCGCGTGGCCAAGGCCGCCAAGGACGTGATCGCCCCCGTGAAGAAGTAGTTTCGCTTCGGACCAGAATCATTCCCTGGACTGGGGACAGCAAAGGGGAGGAGCTTAGGCTCCTCCCCTTTTTCTTTGCACCCATAGAGCCAACCCCTTGCTCCCGCAAGCGCTCAATCCGCCTCACTCTGGACTGCGGACTGTGGCTTGCGGCCCGCTGGCGGTGAGAAATGGCAAGCCCGATGTGGCGGCGCTGCCACGGGAGATAGGAGCTGTTCAATAAATCAGCTTGAGCGAGAACTGGATCTGCCGCGAGTTGCCGGCGGTCTTGCTGATCTCGCCAAAGCCGGAGCCGGTAAGGATATTGTTCGGCAGGCCCATGGTGACGATATTGAAGAGGTTGAAGAATTCACTGCGGAATTGCAGGCTCGCTCGCTCGGCTCCGCTTTTGCGGCGGCCGAGGGGCGTGTCCTTGATCAGCGCGAAGTCGTAGTTGTAGAAGGCCGGCCCGCGAAAGGTGTTGCGCCCCAGCGTGCCGAAGCGGCCCTGATTCGGGCCGGTGCCTCCGGTGATGTGGATGGGGATAAAAAAGTAATCGGTAGCGTCGTCCGCGCCCTCGCCGAAGTAGTCCTGGCGAACTTTGCGCGCGGTGGAAAGATGCGGCTGGGCGATCTGGTCCGGGCGGTCCGCGCCGTTAGCCCCGGCGCCGGTCTGCTGAATGCCGCTGAAGACGGTGAAGGGCAAGCCTGAGCTGATGCTGGAAATGCTGAGCAGTTCCCAGCCATCGGTAGCCTTCTTGCTCACGGAATGTAGAATCCCGACGCTCTCCAAGTGCAGATACTGGACCGCGCTGAGGCCGAAGCCGTGGGTCACGTCGAAGGAAGATGGGCCTTTCTCAGGGTGGGAATCGTACGGATTCTGCGGAAATCCGGACATAGCCTGACTGGTGTCGTCGAGCGACTTGGCCCAGGTGTAACTTGCCTGAATGCCTGGCCCTCCATGAGCCATGGCGCCGGAGAGCGAGGTTTGCAGCGCGTGATAGGTCGAATGAGCCGTTGCGGCCATGACGTTCTCCACGCCGAAGCCGCCGGTCACGTTCCCATTGGCATCGAAGGTGGTGTGCGTCGCAAAGGCCGGGCTGGCCCCCGCATAGGCGTTGGGAAAGCTGGTGCGCGGCAGCTTCTCGGCGGCCGTTCCCACGTAACTCGCGTCCCCGGTGAGATTGCCGAACTTGCGCTCCAGGCCTACCGTCCATGTATAGAGCGTGGCGTTGCCGAAGGAGCGGTCGATGCCGCTCAGATTCAGATCGCTGACGACATGACCCTTGGTGAGTGCGGCAACGTCCTGCTCATAGCGGTTCACATCCATGACGGTATTGGGCGCGATAGTTTTGGTTGGACCGGCGAGGATGTCGGCTCCCGCGGGTGTGTAGGCCTTGGGAAGCTGCGCTGGAGTGAGCTGGAAGCCATACGGAATGGGAGCATTCGATGCGGAGAGCAGGCGTGGATAAACGGCAAAGGGCGTAGAGCCGGTGAGAAAATTATCCTGCCAGATGTTGGGAGGGATCACCATGATGCTGCCGCCGGCATGGGCGGAGATCGCCTTGCTGACCTGCCACGTCGCCTGCACGCGCGGCTCCCAGGCATTCCAGTTCGTCTGATAGCCGGGCTGCGGGTTGATCACAAACTCCTGCAATCCGTTGACGGTAAGGAAGCTGGAGGTGCGGTGAGCGCGCTCGGTGATGGGCTGGTAGAGATCCCAGCGGATGCCGTAGTCCAGCGTGAAGCGGCTGCTAACCTTCCAAGTGTCTTGCAGATAGAAGCTGAAGTTGTTGCGGCTGATGGCCGCCGGACCGATGTGGTCGCCGCCGGAGACCTCCGGGGGCGCGATGGCAACGGTATAGACAAAGGGACTGCCGGATAGAAAGCTCGATAGAGTGTCCGGCAGCGGGTCGCCCGGATGGATGTCATGGGTTCCGCTCTGCGACGGAATGGCTTCTGTGGCATAGGCAGCGCCGCCGCCAAAGTCGTACTCGCCATTGGGACTCATGCCGAAGTATGTGGTGTCGCGATTCAATCGCGCCTCAACGCCTGCTTTGAAGGCATGATGCGCCGCGGTGAAGGCCACATTCTCGCGGCCTTGAAAGAGGTTTCCGTAGGCCTGCATCACCGATCCGCCCGCGGAATTGAAAGCCTCAAAGAGGCCGTCGTTGAACTTGACGGCGGGATCGGTATGGTTGGGCGTGGGAAAACCCGGCGTGGAGCGCGTGATGCTGATGGAGGATTCGAAAATCAGGCGCGGCGATACGGTTCGCGTATAAGTGCCGACCACGTTGCGCTGGCGATCGATGTACTGGATACCGAAGGAGGGGTCGATGGCTGTCTGGTCGGGATTGGTCGTCGGTCCGGTGAGGTTATCGAGATTGAAACGCGCAAAAAACTGGTCCTTGCCGGAGAACTTATGATCGAGCCGCAGCGAAAACTGATTGGCGTTCGTAACAACTTTCGACGCGGTGGCATAGGTGCGAGCCTGGAAGGCGCCCGCCGCATCGTTGGGCAGCTGATAGCGCGCCATCACCGCCGCGATTCCCGGATCGACGGGAACGGTGAGTGTATCCGTGGAGCCGTCGGGGTATGTGATCGCATCTAGGCCCCCGCGTTCGGCGAGCGTCGGCACCGCCATCACCTGCGTGGTTCCCAGCACCTGGCGGAAGCCCTGGTACTGCGTGAAGTAGAAAGTCCGCTTGCTGCCGTCGTAAACGTGCGGAATGAAGACCGGCCCGCCGTTGGTAAAGCCGAACTCGTTGCGGCGGAAGGGCGGAATGCGGCCGGGATACGCCTGTGTCGAGTGGTCGAAGTAGTTGCGCGCATCGAAAGCGGAGTTGCGCACAAACTCAAAGAAGGAACCGTGAAAGCCGCTTGCCCCGGAACGGGTATGGATGTTCGTGAAGCCCGCCGCGCCCCGGCCGATCTCCGCCGGCATCCAGCCGGAGCTGGAATCGATGCTTTCGACCGCGTCCACATTGAAGTTCGAGAAAGTGACGCCGCCCATCTCCGGATCGCTGATGTCCGCGCCGTCCATGGCAAAGGTCGCCTCCACGCCGCGCTGCCCGTTGATGGCGAACTGCGCCGTGAAGTTGGTTGCGCCGTTGGTGTCGGTCATGGTGCCGGCAGCCAGCAGCAGCAGCGTGCTGAAGTCCCGCTTGTTCAGCGGCAGCTCGCTGACCGCCTGGCTTGACAGCTCCTCGCCGCCCGTGGCCGCCGGAGCCTTGAGGATGGAGACAGTCAGTTCGCCGCGACCGGAGAGCGTGATGACAACCGTGGGCTCGCTGGCGCCGGGAAGGCTGGCAACCAGATCGATAGGCAGCGCGTAGTCGATCCTGCGGCCCTTGGATTCAATCGAGAGGCGGTATTGTCCCGGCGAAAGATTCAGCAAGCGAAAGCTGCCGGCGGCGGCGGTGATCGCTTCGGCGACGGCGGCGTTCGCTGTCAGCCGGACCGTCGCGCCGGGGATGGGCGCTCCGGCCGCGTTGCGCAGAATGCCCTGCCAAACGGGCAGCGCTGCCGGTTGCGCCCAGGCTCCCGCCGCGGCGAGCAGCCAGGCCGCTATTACCAAAACAAGGATCGACTTGCCCGCACAACCGGCTTTCCCGCGCTCGTTCTCCAACCCGACTTTCAAAAGAATCCCTGCCTCTACTGGGTAATGTTGGTACTAATTCAGGGTATACCCCTGCCACTGAGGGCGCGGCGTTGGTTTGGATCATTGCGTTGCCTCAGATGGCGATGGTTTTTCAATCTCGCTTCCAGCCGCAGCATCTACACTGTTTCCAGCCCATGACTCTCTCTGGCTCAGCTACCGACACCATTGCCGCCATCTCCACGCCGCCGGGCCGGGGGGGCATCGGGATCGTGCGTTTGAGCGGTCCCGATGCAGCGTCAATTGCCGCGCAGTTGGTTTGCCTGCGCCAGCCGCTGGAACACGCGCGGGCGCGGCTGGCCGATGTGCTGGATGAAAACTCCAGTTCAGAGGCTGCCCGTATCGACGAGGCCGTGGTCACTTTTTTTGGCGCTCCGCACTCTTACACTGCCGAAGATCTCGTGGAGATAGCGGCGCACGGCTCGCCGGTGGTGCTGGAACTGCTGCTGGGCCGCGCTCTTGCCCTGGGTGCGCGATTGGCCGAACCGGGCGAGTTCACACAGCGCGCTTTTCTGGCCGGCAAACTCGATCTCACTCAGGCGGAGGCGGTGCGCGACCTGATTGCGGCGCAGACGCTCACCCAGGCCCGCCAGGCAGCCAGCCAGATGGGCGGCGCGCTCAGCCGGCGGGTCGCGCCAGTCAAGCAGGCGCTAGTCGAGTTGATAGCGCTGCTCGAAGCCGGCATCGACTTTGCCGAGGACGACGTGGAGGTGACGGCGCTGGCCGAGATTGCCCGCCGCATCGGCGAGCTGACGCCGCCGCTCACGGCGCTGGAAGCCTCCTTTGCCCGCGGCCGCATCGTCCACGACGGGCTTACACTGGCGATTGTGGGCCGGCCCAACGCCGGCAAAAGCTCGCTCTTCAACCGCCTCGTCGAGCGCGACCGCGCCATCGTGACCGCAACCCCTGGCACCACGCGCGACACGGTCACCGAGCGCATCTCGCTCGACGGCATTCCGCTGGAGTTGGTGGACACGGCCGGTCTGCGTTCGGGCGAGGGCGACGAGGCGGGCGAGGGCCAGCGCGAGCATCTGCAGGAGGCCGAGCAGTTGGGCATCCGCCGCAGCCGCGAGGCGCTGGCCGACGCCGCGCTGGTGCTGATCGTGCTGGATGCGACCGAACCGCTCAATGACGAGGAGCACCGGCTGCTGGCAGCCGTTGCGGGGCGACCCGCACTGGTGGCTGTGAACAAGAGCGACCTGATCGAAGCTGGCCAACCCCTGCCGGATTGCGCCGGAGTGCCATCGCTGGCCACATCGGCGCTCACCGGCGAAGGCATTCCCGCGCTGCGTGAGCGTATCCTGGCCCTGGCCACCGGCGGCGCCGCCGCCGAGCCGGGAATGTTGACCAGCCTGCGCCATCAGCAAGCCATCGCAGCGGCCATCTCGGCTCTCGCCGATGCCGCGCGGGCCAACGCCGCCGCCATTCCCCACGAGATGATCCTGATGGACCTATACCGTGCCCTTTGGGCGCTCGACTCCCTCGCCGGCCAGACCACTCCAGACGACATTCTGAGCCTGATCTTCTCCACCTTCTGCATCGGAAAGTAGGATTCCAAGGCTTTCCATGAAAATAGAAAATAAAGGAGCACTTGCTGTGTGATACAGGCCACACGCAACCGCTCGGCAGGCGGGCTACCATGCGAAGTGGAATACTATGGTGTGAGCCAGCGTGGGCTGCCGGAAGGCAGGCAGACGCATTCTACAACCGGGTTCATGGCCCATCGGATCGGACACGAGTATTGACTGCGGCGCGGCGCGCAATGCATTCGGGTTTGCGCTCTTGTGCTGGGAAGCCATTGGGATTTACCTTGAGTTCTATGCATCATTGCTGTCCATGAGCCGGTTTCCGCACCGCGGCTCTCCGGTTTTCAGAGGCAACAGGCCGCCGGGGTTCTGCCGGTGTGTGTGGGATGGCAACAAACGACTTTTTTGAGCGCGCGAGCTGCCTTGTGACCGCCGCTCCCAAGGAGAAGAAGATGAAACGCAACCTATCACTTTGGCTGGGTCTGCTGGCATTCGCCGTTTCGCCCATGCTTGCGCAAACCTCCGCCACTACGGGCAAGATTCACGGCCACGTAATCAATCCGTCCGGGGCGCCCGAAACCAAGGGCACGGTAACCGTTGTGCTGGTCTCCAGGCCCGCTGGCCCTGGATCAGACAAGCTCACGGATATCGCTACTCTCCCAGTCAATGCAAATGGCGAGTATTCAGGGGAAGTTGAACACGGTATATACAAGATCGTTTTCCGCACGCCGGAGATGTCACGCGACCGGGAAGCCGATCACGTCGAAGGCGTTCATATCGTGGCTGGCCAGGATATTCTCCAGGATATCGATATGTCCCGCAAGGAGTATATCGACCAGCTGCCCGCGGATCAGAAAAAGCAGCTTGAGGAACTCAAGAAGCACAACGCCGAGGCCTTCAAGGCTAACGCGGTTATCAAGAACCTCAACGCCGATCTCAAGACTTGCGACCAGGACTTCAAGGACGTCGATGCTGCGCACCAGGCAGCTGCCCAGATCCTGGGCGCCACCGCCTCCAAAGCGGATCTCGATGCCAAGGAAGCCGAGATCAAGACTGCGAAGTATACCGAAATCGAAACCCTCATGCTCAGGGACACCGCGGCCAAGCCCGACGCTTCCCCGCTCTGGGCTCAGTTAGCCCAGGCGCAACTCGGTCTGAAGAAGTTAGACGAAGCGGAGGTGAACTACAAGAAGGTGCTTGAGCTGGATACCGCGTCGAAGAAGCCGAATCCTCAAGTTCAAGGAGCTGCCTATAGCGGCATGGGTGAGATCTATGCGCGCTCCAGCAAGGTTCCGGAAGCGAATGCGGCCTATGACTCGGCCGCCAAGGCCAATCCCCCAGGGGCAGCAGGCTATCTGAAGAACGAAGCGGTGATCTTCTCGAACCTAGGCAACGGAGATGCCCAGGCCGCGGCAGCCGACGAGGCCATCAAGGCTGATCCGACCCAGGCTCTCCCCTACTACCTCAAGGGCCAGGGTCTCATCCAGAAAGCTACCATCGACCCCGCCACGGGGAAGATGATTCTGCCTCCCGGCTGCGCGGAGGCATATCAGAAGTACCTCGATCTGGCCCCGACCGGCCCCTACGCCGCTGATGTGAAGGGCATTCTCGCCGAGGCTGCGCAGACCCACAACACCGCCTTCGGGGCCGACAAGCCCAAGAAGAAGAAGTAAGCCGGCTTTCGGCTTGTTCCGCGAAAGGCGCTCCCGGCAACCGGGAGCGCCTTTCGTTTCTGTGCGCGTAGTTGTTCCATTGCACCCTATTTGTGCGCCTTCTTCCATTCTTCCAGCAGGGCCAGCACCTCTTCCGCGTGGCCCGCGGGCGTAACCTTGGGGAAGATGTGCAGCAGAGTCTGGTCCGGGCCGATCACAAAGGTGGTCCGCTCAATGCCCCACACTTTCTTGCCGTACATATTCTTTTCCTTCAGCACGCCAAACTGATTGCAGACTTTCTCGTCTACATCAGCAAGAAGCGTGTAGGGCAACTCGTACTTGGCGCGGAATTTGGCTTGATCCCTGGGCGTGTCGCGGCTGATGCCCAGCACCACCGCGCCGGCCGCCAGCAGCTTCTGGAAGGCGTCGCGGAAGCCGCAGGCCTCGATGGTGCAGCCGGGAGTGTCCGCTCTGGGATAAAAGAAGAGGATGACCGGCTGGCCGGCATAGGAGGAGAGGCTTACGGTCTTGTCCTCGTCGGTTTGCAGGGTAAAGTCGGCGACTTTCTGGTTAAGTTCCATCGGGAAGCACCTCGTATGTTGATTGGAGGGCCGTTGGTGGCCATCAGGTTCGATTATTTTCGAGGGCTGCGGCAATTGGCTTCGCGCGGAACTGCTTTTTTGTCGATGGGGCGAACCGTGCTGGCGGCCACGAGCCTGCTGATTGCGCTCCCGCTGGGTGCGCAATACCCTGGGCAGGTGACCAGGGCGAGCAAGGACGCACCCGAACTGCGCTCCATCGCCGTGCTTGAGTGGACGGGTGAGGCGGGCAATCCCAAAGCCAGCCGCCTGGTGCCCGTGGCCGTGCTCGACGGCGGCCAGCTTCAGGATGGCGGCATCTACCTGGCCCGGCCCGAGCCGCTCGCCCTGGCCGGCGAGGTCGAGTACGAACTGGAACAGAACGGCAAGCCGGTGGGACTCTTCGAGATCAAGAATGCCGGCCAGGAGCAAGGCTCGTGGGTCGGCTATGGAGCATGGAAGCCGCTCGCCAGGCCCAAACCCAAGCCGTCAATGGACGAGGGGTCGCGTAGGATCGAAGACGAAGAGAGCGACCAGCCCATCCTGCATCGCAAGCGTCACACCGATGAGAGCCCCTCGTCGGGCAAGGACGACGGGAGCACAAGCGGCAACTCCAGCGGAGGCTCAGGCACAAGCGCCCCAGCTCCGGCCAGCGATCCGGACCGGCCAACCCTGCATAAAAAGGAACCTACTGACTCGACAGCCAGCAGTGCGCCGCCGGACGACCCCGACCGCCCGGTGCTGAAGAAAAGCAAGAAGAAGCCAGCGGAAGACGTTGGCCACGTGGATTCGCTGCCCGATGTCACCGACCCCGACCGGCCCCGGCTCAAGCGTGGCAAGTCCAGCGGCAACGGCCTGGATGTGCTTCCAACGCTGATGGGTCTGCCCGCGGATATGCAGCAGGCGGTGGCCGTCTCTGATGCCAAAAGCCGCCCCGAGCATACATGGAGCTACAGTTGGGCGAACGCGGACGATGAAGCCAGCATGAAGTCGGCCCTTGAAGAGATCGCCCGGAATGCCCTGGGGCTGAATCAGCCGCCTCCTCCGCCACCACCTGCCCCCAAGAAGACGGCATCGCGGAAGAATGCCAAGCCCGCGCCTCCTGTCGAGCCTCCTCCGCCTCCTCCGCTGATCGACGAGCAGTTCCGCGTCTTCGAGCTAGCTTACGGATCCGGTGCAACCCTGGTGCTGACGGCCCACACCGATGCGCCCCTGGCCCAGCAAAAATTTGTCACGCTCATCGCCCAGCCGGACCTCTATGGCAACGTGCTGGTGCTGCTGAAGTACGTGGCCGACGGCTCCCGCCTGGACGAAACCCCGCGGATGCGGCTGGTGGATGCCGTGGATGCGCTGGCCGACTACCGCGGCGAGCTGCTCTTCGAGTTGCGCGGCGCAACCCAGCGCCAGTTTGCCCTCTACCGCGTTCTGCGCGGCCAGGCCGAGAAGCTGTTTGCCTCCGGCGGCGGCGAGTTCGGAACCGAGAGCCGGGAATAGGAACCGTAAAATCGATCAGCGAGCCATTCAAACTGTGCGCCTCTTGATCCCTGGCGTATCGGCCCGTGTAACATGAATTCTTGGCGTTATCCTAGGAATAGTTTGAGGCCGGTCCACACCGGCTGGAACCAGAAAGGGTACGGAAAATGAGATTGTTCGCTTCTGTGTTGCGCTTTGCGGCACTGTGCATGGTGTTTTTCCTGTGTGTTTTTCCGGCGGTTTGCCAGAGCAACTCATCGGCAGCTCCGGCGCCGCCGGGAGTTCAGCGCATCCAGAACGGCGTCCAACTGGCAGCCGGCGATCTGAATGTGAAGGTGCAGTTCTATGCGGAGGGTATCGTCCGCGTCGTGAAATGGCCGGCCGGCGGTACAAGCGAGAAACTCAGCCTCTCCGTTCTCAAAAAAGCTCTGCCTGATCTGGACGTTCATGTCGAGGAGAACGCGGCGGGAGTGACTCTGAGTTACGGGCATGTCAAGCTGCGGATCAGCAATAGCGATGGCTCGATTCAATATCTCGACGGCGACAATCGCGCGCTTCTCAGGGAGCAGGGACGGGCCATCTTCACGCCTTCACAGATTGCGCGCGAAAAGTCAGCCTTCAGCGTTCAGCAGAACTTCAGGCTGAGCGCGGATGAAGGCGTCTATGGCCTGGGACAGCAGCAGTTAGGGGTCATGAACTATCGCGGGCAGACCGTGAAGATTGTGCAGGCCAACAAGTGGGCGGTTACGCCCGTCCTGGTTTCAACCGCGGGATACGGCATCTTCTGGGATAACTATTCCAAGACGATCTTCGACGACCGCGGCGGCAAGACCTCCTTCTGGTCAGAGGTTGGCGATAACATCGATTACTACTTTTTCTACGGCCCCACAATCGATCAGGAAATTGCGGGATACAGGCAGCTCACCGGCGAGGCGCCCATGTACGGCAAGTGGGCCTACGGCTACTGGCAAAGCAAGGAGCATTACGCCACGCGCGACGAACTGCTGGGCATTGCGCGGGAGTATCGCAAGCGCCATATTCCGGTTGATAACATCGTGCAGGACTGGAATTACTGGGGCAATAACGATAACTGGGGTGGGATGATCTTCGATGAAACAAAGTATCCCCGCCCCAAGGAAATGATCGACGAGCTGCACCAGCAGAACTTCCACCTGATGGTTTCGATCTGGGCCGGGCTGGGGCCGTCTTCGCAGATTTACAAGGAGATGGACAAGGACGGATATCTGTTTCCGACCGTGGGCTGGGCTGGATTCAAGTACTTCGATGTCTACAATCCAGCCGCCACGGATTTGTACTGGAAGTATGCGAACAAGGGACTTTTCTCCAAGGGCGTTGACGCCTGGTGGATGGATTCGACCGAGCCGGATATGGTCAACGCGCTGACGCAAGAGGGCGAAGAGTATGAGATGAAGCGAGTCCAGGACAATCATCTCGGAACCTTCGCCAGGTATCTTAACTCTTACTCGCTGCTCGACACCGAGGCAGTCTATAAGAATCAGCGAAAAGAGACAGACCAAAAGCGTGTTTACATTCTCACCCGCTCGGCTTTTGCCGGCCAGCAGCGGGCCGCGGCAACCACCTGGTCGGGAGACATCGGCGCAAGCTGGGAAGTGTACAAGCAGCAGATCGCCGCCGGGGTCAACCACAGTATGTCCGGCATTCCTTATTGGACCTTCGACATCGGCGCATACTCGCTCGGTTGCCAGGGCGGCATCTTCATGAACGGCGGCAAGGATCCCGCGTATCAGGAGTTTTACACGCGCATGTTCCAGCTGGGCGCGTTTTCTCCCATCTTCCGGGCGCACGGTTCGGAAACTCCGCGCGAGATCTGGGAGTTTGGCGAATACGTTCCTGTGCTGGAGAAGTTCGACAATCTGCGCTACCGCCTGCTGCCCTACATTTATTCGCTGGGCTGGCAGGTTACGCACAACGGGTACACGATCATGCGCGGCCTGCCGATGGATTTCACCAGCGACCATAAGACGTATTCGATCAACGATCAGTTCATGTTCGGCCCGGCGATCATGGTCTCGCCGGTGACGGAGTATATGGATCATCGCCCGCCGGAGGATGGCATTCTGGTGTCTCCCGAGCACTTCAAGACGAAGGACGGCAAGCCGGGCCTGAACGCAACCTACTATTGCGATGACGAGTTCAAGAACGTGTGTCATGAAGACGTGGAGCCGGATGTGAATCTGGACTGGTACACGGGCTACGAAAGTTTTGTCTCCGGGCCCAAATTCTCTATTCGCTGGGAAGGCAAACTAACTCCCTCGGAAACCGGGAATTATCGTTTCAACCTGAAGAGCTTCGGGGCGCGCCGGGTGTATCTGGACGGCAAGGAAGTGCCGCATAACTACGAATCGATGGAGTCCTGGACCGTACCCGTGGCGCTGGTTGCGGGCAAGGAATATGACTTCAAGTTCGAGACAACGAATAGTTCGCTGGGCGCCTTCCGGGCCAAGCTCTACTGGAAGACTCCGTCGATTCACGCCAGGGAAGCGGTGGTCGAAGCCAGGAAGAAGACAAGAAGCGTTTATCTGCCGGCCGGTACTTCATGGATCGATTTTTGGACGGGAGAGAAGCTGGAGGGCGGCAGAGCCATAGTCGCTGATGCGCCGATTGAGAAGATGCCGCTCATGGTCAGGGCCGGATCGATTGTGCCGATGGGACCCTTCCTTCAATACTCCACGGAAAAGCCCGCCGATCCCATTGAGCTACGCATCTATCCCGGAGCCGACGGCAGCTTCACGCTCTACGAGGACGAGAACGACAACTATAACTACGAAAAGGGCGTCTATGCGACGATTGCGTTTCATTGGAACGACGCAAGCCGCCGGCTCACAATCGACGCCAGGAAGGGCGAATTTCCCGGTATGTTGAAGACTCGCACCTTCCAGATCGTACTTGCGGGAAAGAGCCATGGCGTTGGCGTGGAAGTTACAAGCAATCCGGACAAGGTGGTTTCGTACACTGGCGAAGAACAGACGATTCAGTTGCCCCGGTGATCGTTCGCCACGGCTGTTCCACTCAGTATTGGCAGGCGCACAAAACAAACGAGAGCTGGGATCGCTCCCAGCCCTCACCTGTTTGCTCGATTCTGCCGTAATCCGGCCAATGGGCTTAGCTAACCGGCTGCACGTCAGACGCCTGCCAGCCCTTGGGCCCCTTCACCACGTTGAACTGCACGGCTTGACCCTCTTGCAAGCTCTTGAAACCGCTGGAGCTGATCGCAGAGTAATGCACGAAAACATCTTCGCCGTTCTGGCGCGAAATGAAGCCGAAACCCTTCGCGTCATTGAACCACTTCACTGTACCTTGTTCCATTTTGATCGTATTTCCTGAATTGAATTGCGCTGGATGAATCGGAGCGACCACTGGCAGAATCTTGCTTGTTTGGGCGAGTACTGCTCACGCCCGCTTCGGTCTAACGCTGAAAGCAGTGTACCATCCCTTCTCTAAATTAAGTGCTAAATTGTTGCGTTTTGCAACACATTTTTCATTTTCAATTTCGGAACTTATTGAATTGGAAGGCCTTAATGTCGTACTCTTGCTGTGTTACCGTGGAAGGTTACCATGCCAACCGATCCCGTTCCCGGACTGTTGTCGCGCGCCACCGAGCTGCTCGAGGAGCAGTTCGCGGCTTTGCCCGCCTTTGAGTCCGCTGCCGATCCGGCGGCGATGGCACCGATTCTGGAAGAGGTCGCGCTCCGGCTGGGCGACAACTACCCCTTCTTTCACCCTCTCTATGCCGGGCAGATGCTCAAGCCGCCCCATCCGCTGGCGCGGGCTGCTTACGCGCTGGCCATGACGATCAACCCCAACAACCACGCTCGCGACGGTGGCCGGGCCAGCTCGGAGATGGAGATTGAGGCTGTCCGCGAAATCGCCGCGATCTTCGGCTGGGCGGATTTTCTCGGCCATTTGACTTCGAGCGGAACGCTGGCCAATCTGGAGGCTTTGTGGGTGGCCGGGCAGTTGGCTCCTGGCAAGCGCATTGTCGGCTCCGAGCAGGCGCACTACACCCATCAGCGCATCTCCGCCGTGCTGAAGCTGGAGTATGCGCCCATCGCGGCTGACCGCCGCGGACGCATGAGCATGGAGGCGCTGGAGGACGAACTGCGCAAAGGCGGCGTGGGCACGGTGGTGGTGACGCTGGGCACCACGGCCATCGGCGCAATCGATCCGCTGGACGAGATTCTGGCGCTGCGGGAGCGGTACGGCTTCCGGGTCCATGTGGATGCGGCTTATGGCGGCTACTTCCGGCTGATTCCCGAGGCTCTGGATGCCCCAGCGCGGCAGGCCTTCGCGGTCGTCGACCAGGCCGATTCGATCGTGATTGATCCGCACAAGCACGGCTTGCAGCCCTACGGCTGCGGATGCGTTCTCTTTCGCGACCCGTCGGTGGGACGCTTCTACAAGCACGACTCGCCCTACACCTACTTCACGTCCAAGCAGTTGCACCTTGGCGAGATCAGTCTGGAGTGTTCGCGGGCCGGTGCCTCGGCGGTGGCTTTGTGGGCCACGCAGAAGCTCTTGCCGCCTGTGCCGGGAGGCGCGTTTGCCCATGGCCTCGCTCGCGGCCGTGCGGCGGCCCTGGAGTTGGACCGGCGGCTGAGGGAAGACCAGTTCGGGCACTTCCAGGCGCTTGCCGGCGGCGGCCCGGAGCTGGATATTGTGGTGTGGAAGGCGAAGGCCGAGACGCCCGAGCAAGCCTCGGAACTGGCGCAAAAAATCTTTGCGGCCTGCGCCCTTCGGGATTTGCATCTGGCCCTAGTAGAATTGCCGCTGAGATGGTTTCAGCCCGCGGAGGTTTCTGAACCGGCAAACGGCGCGGGATTGGTCACCTGCCTGCGCTCGGTGTTGATGAAGCCCGAGCACGAGGCATGGCTGGACGCAATCTGGGAGAGACTGACAGTGGCCTGCGCGGAAGTCTTGGAAGCAGGATGAATCTGGGTGCACCACCCTCGCCACGTTCTTGTTTTTGTGGCTAGGGTGGGAATCCTCGAGCATGAACTGGCCTTGTTTATGAGGAGCAGCCCGGCTTGCTGTTGCAAAGTTACGCAAGTAATGAACCCGCTAACTCGCTAATTGTTGACCCATCTCATCTTCGTATTGAACGAGAAGATGGAGAAGATTTCAAACTCAACCTGCTTTTCTCTTTTGGAGTGTGACCTGTATGCATGATCCAATTGCCTTACGTTCAAAGCACCTTGCCCGCTTCCACGCGGAACCCGCGATCTTTGTCGCCCCCGGCCGCGTCAACCTGATCGGTGAGCACACCGATTACGCCGAGGGCTTTGTCATGCCCGTGGCCATCAACTTCGCCACCCTCGCGGCCATCTCTCCGCGAACGGACGGTAAAATTGTGATCTGGGCCGAGAACTACGGCGAAGAAAAGACCTTCGACGCCGCCGCCAAGCCCGCGGCCGGCAAGCACTGGAGCGATTACCCGATGGGCGTCGTCGCCATCCTCGCCGGCGAAGGCCACAAGATTCCCGGCTTCAGCCTGAGCATCTGGGGCGATGTGCCGCTCGGCTCCGGCCTCTCCAGCTCCGCCGCGCTGGAAGTCGTCACCGCTCTGGCCGTGCTGTCGCTGATCGGCGCCAGCTATCCCGGCCCGGTCCTCGCCCGCCTCTGCCAGCGCGTCGAAAACGAGTTTGTCGGCGCCAACTGCGGCATCATGGACCAGTTCATCTCCGCCAACGGCAAGGCGAATCACGCGCTACTGCTCGATTGCCGCGACCTCAGCTTCCGTCTCGCGCCGCTTCCGGCAGACGTAGCCCTCGTCATCGCCAACACCATGGTCAAGCACTCGATTGCAGGCGGCGATTATCCCACGCGCCGACGCGAGTCCGAGGCCGCCTGCGCCATCATCAACGGCCATCGCGGGGGAGTGCCCTTCCTGCGTGACGCAACGCTGGAGGATTTGGCCAAGTGGGGCAATGAGATGGAGCCCAAGTCGTTCCTGAGGGCCAAGCACGTCATCAGCGAGGACCTGCGCACCGTGGCCGCCAGCGAGGCTCTGCTCCGGGGCGACATGAAGGAAGTGGGCCGCCTGATGGCCGAAGCGCACATCAGTTACAGCAAGGACTTCGAGGGCAGTTGCGCCGAGGCCGACCTGATGGTCGATCTCGCCAATGAGCTTCCCGGCCTGATCGGCGCGCGCCTGACCGGCGGCGGTTTCGGCGGCTGTACGGTTAATCTCGTCGAGCAGGACAAGGCCAAAGCCTTCGCCGAGGAGCTAGGCAAGCGTTATGCCGCAAAAACCGGCATCAAGCCGGAGATTCACATCTGCCATGCTTCCGATGGCGCTCATCAAATCTCTTAGTTTGTTCTGCATCACCCGGACTCCCAGGTCTCGGAAATTGAGGCCTGGGAATCATGAAGAGTGAAAGCGCAATCAGAGTGGTGTAGGACGCGGCAATACCCGCCTAGCCGCCGGGAGTGCTGGCAGCGGCACACGCTCATTGCAACCCTCTGATCGAAGAAATCCTACTCGTAGGCCAGTGCGTCGATGGGATCCTTGCGCGCGGCCATCCAGGCCGGGTAGAACGCGCCGCAGACGGAACTGACAAATGCAATGGCCGCGCCCGTGGCGATCCAGGTTGCATTCATATCCAGATAGAGGGTGGGAATCCAATGCGCCAGCGCTGATTTGACGGCAAGCGAGGCCGCAACGCCTACCACGACTCCGCCTATGGCCAGCAGCGCCGTCTCGCGCAGCACCCCGCCGACGATGGTCAGATTGGAGGCGCCCATCGACTTGAGGATACCGATCTCGCGCGTGCGCTCCAGCACCGACGTGTACATGGATTGGAAGATCACCAGGAAGCCGATGATGACCGCAATCCCGATCACCACGCGCATGGCAATATTCAGCGCGGGAATATGGTCCGGCGTCATCAGGGAATACCACTCCTCCATGGTCATCACCTGATAGTCTTCGAGGCCTCGGACGGCATGAATTTCCTTGGTGATCAGCGCGATATTTTCCGGAGAGTCCGCCTTCAGATAAAAGGCCGAGGCCTTGTCCGGCGTACCGGTAATATCGTCCATGGCGTCAATGGAGATCAATTTGCGCCCGCCTTTGCCGTGCTCGAAGATGCCCGCGATTCGGAAGGGACGCTTTTCAACAAGAATCGTATCGCCGACACGATGTCCATTGCCCGTGGTTGCGAAGACATCGTCCACGATGACATCGTCCGGTTTCTGCGGCGGACCTCCCGATACAAAAACGAATGGACTCAATTGGCTATACGTCGGGTATTCGATTCCCCACAGTACCTCCAACCCATCGACCATGGAGAGCTTTTGATTGACCGGCGTGGCCACGGCGACATGCGGCAGTGCCCGCAAAATCCCCTCCATCTTGACGGGAATGACCGCTCCGTTGATCCCGTTGAAGATCATGGCGTTGCTGGCGCGCACAATCAGATCGGCGCCGATCCCGTTGTTCATCCGCTTCTGCCCGGTCAATTGGCCCACCATAATGGCGATGATGGTCAGCATCATGATGACTTCAATAGCCACGGCGAAAACGCTGATGAGTGAGCGCAGCGGCCGGTGCAGCAGATTGGCGAAGATGAGCTTGTTCATTACCGATCCTGGCTCCCAGAGGCTCGAAGGCGCTTGAAAAATGCCCTCGCTTTCAGGGTAACAGCCCTGGGCTGGCGAGACGTGGAGAGGAGGAGCCGTCCAAATCGAACGATTTAAGTCCAAAATCCGCAGCTTGCTGAAAAGAAAGGGAAAATGGTTTCCGTCCTTTGACCGAAGCGGCATCCGGGTTTATTGTGAATGGGGTATTCATGCTCGGCACTCGAACCGGTTTCTGGTAGGCGATGGGCAACTTTGGAGAAGACCTGCGCAAGGAGCGGATCTCCCGCGGCATTGCGCTGGAAGACATCACGGCGGTCACCAAGATCAGCCCCCGGTACCTTGAGGCGCTGGAGCAGGAGAAGTTCCGCCTGCTGCCCGGCGGGATTCTGAACAAGGGCATCGTGCGCGGCTACGCGAGCGCAGTCGGCCTCGACCAGAGCGAATGGACGGAGCGGTTTCTCAAGGCCTATGCCGCCAGCGGGCAGATGGTCGAAGAGGACCGCGACTGGCTGGAGTTTGCCTCGAATGTGGGCAAGGCGCGCATCCAGCGCAGCGAAGCAATGGAAAATCGCCTGCGCTGGATCGGCGTGATTCTGCTGGTGCTGGTGGTGGCCGTGGGCGCTTGCCTGGCGGTGCGCTACTATGGCCTGCGCGCCGGCTGGTGGCCCACCCTGCTGCCCATGCACATGGCTGCGGCCCGCTTTGCGATGGCCTCAATCAGCGTCAAGCCAACACGCGGATCATTGAGTTGATTTGTATCCACATTTGTGTACATAATCAATCGTGAGACATTCGCTTAGTGAGATCAGTGCCATGCGCGAACGCGGCGAGGACCGCACCAGCGCGAATGCCCCGGAAGCTGAATCGCTGGGCGCGGAGTTCTGGCGAGCCGCGCCGGTGGTGATGCCGGCTGGAAAAACCTCTGTTCACCTGCGCCTCGACAGCGATGTGGTCGAATGGTTCCGGGCGCGCGGCAAAGGACACCTGACCCGCATGAACGCCGTTCTCCGGGCCTACGTCGAAGCGCAGAAGCATTGTACTTAGCAGCCCTTGCTTTCATATGTCTTCCATTGAATTGATTTGACGCAATCTCCGCTCACCGCGCGGAAATTTCACCTCACCTGCCTTTGCCGCCCGTTCACTGCAAGCGATTGCCCCCAAACGCTCGCGGCAATTACCATAGAGCAATGCATCCCAAGGCGCAAGTCTGACGGTGTTGGCGTCTCCTGTGCGAGAGTGGGTCCGATGCGGCTGAGCAACTCTTGATCTCCGCGCCGGTGATCCAGCGTGAACCGGTCCTCGCTCCAGGCCGCCCAAATTGAATTCCCTGCAATGGGAGGAGAGTTTCTACATTGAGCGACCGTTTCCTGTTTACCTCTGAATCCGTGACCGAAGGCCATCCCGACAAGATTGCCGACCAGGTCTCCGACGCCATTCTCGACGCCTGCCTGGAGCAGGATCCCTACAGCCGCGTCGCCGCCGAGACCCTCACGGCCACCGGCTTGGTGGTCATCGCCGGTGAAATCACCACCAAGGCCTACGTCGATTTCCAAAGCCTTGTCCGCGGCGTCGTCGCCTCCATCGGCTACGACAATGCCCTCTACGGCTTCGACTCCAACACCTGCGCCGTCATCTCGACGATCAACAAACAGTCGGGCGACATTGCCCAGGGCGTGGACACCGGCGGTGCCGGCGACCAGGGCATGATGTTCGGCTACGCCTCGAATGAGACTCCCGAACTGATGCCCGCGCCCATCTCGCTGGCCCATAAGCTCTGCCGCCAGCTTACAGCCGTGCGAAAGTCCGGCAAGCTGCCCTATCTGCGCCCTGACGGCAAGAGCCAAGTCACCGTCGAGTACGACGAGAACGGTAAGCCCGCCCGCATCGACGCCGTGGTCATCAGCAGCCAGCACTCCGAGAGCGTTACCAACGAGGAGCTGCACGCCGACATTCTCAAGTACGTCATCCAGGCCGTGCTGCCCGCCGCGTGGCTCGACGAGCACACCAAGTACCACATCAACCCCACGGGCCGCTTCGTCATCGGCGGACCCATGGGCGACACTGGCCTCACCGGTCGCAAGATCATCGTGGACACCTACGGCGGCGCGGGCCGTCACGGCGGCGGCGCTTTTTCAGGGAAAGACCCGACGAAGGTGGATCGCTCAGCCGCTTACATGGCCCGTTACATCGCCAAGAACATTGTGGCCGCCGGCCTGGCCGATCGCGCCGAGGTTGCGCTGGCGTACGCCATCGGCGTAGCCGATCCAGTCAGCGTGCGCGTGGATACCTTTGGAACGGGCAAGATCGGCGAGGCCAAGCTGACGGAGTTGGTCCGCAAGAACTTCTCGCTCACGCCCAAGGGCATCATCGAGAGCCTCAACCTGCGCCGCCCCATCTACCAGAAGACCGCCGCCTACGGCCACTTCGGCCGCACCGAGCCCGAGTTCACCTGGGAGGCCACCGACAAGGCCGCGGCCTTGGCCGAGCAGGCCGGATTGAAGGCCGCGGCCAAGTAACCCTCACCCAACACCCTCTTAACAGCAAGGGACCCTTCGTCAGAAGGGTCCCTTGCTGCAAGAGTGCAGCTTTCGGTTGGGCGGCCTTTCGTCCAGAGATCGGAAGTTTGGAGTTTCTCCGGGGAATGCTGAGTGCATCGGTGATTTGGCGCAATCCTGATTCGACCACTTTACGAAATTTGAGGTCCATGCACTTGTTATCAGAGACGAGACAGGGGCATCCAATTTCAGGGCCGCTCTCAATTTCTGGAATCTGCGCCATTCGTAAGAGACCGTAAGAGCAAGATCTTCTCATCCGTCATGGCGCAGATTCCTGGATTTTGGCGGGACCCGTGTTGATCGAGAGCTGCTATGGATGTGTCGGGATCACGCCGGACGCAAACAAGTCTGACAAATCATTCGCGTTGGCCGCATCACCCAGATAGGGCGACGATCCGCCTGTTGCCCTCACATGGAAGATCTCCTGCATCGTGCGCAGGTCGGAGGAGTGAGTGTAGTCGATCGAGCTTGCGTAGGGAAGGCCGCCTTCATTGGGATGAGCGAGATTGGAGATGATGATCTCTCCGACCGTGTGGTTAAAATCGTCCGCGTTATCCCCGGCCTCACCGTCCTCCTCACTCTCATCCCACCAGAGAATGATCGCGCCGCCGTCCTGGTACGCTCTCGATGACATGATCAGGGGAACGAGCCTGCTGACCGCGTTATCGCCGGCCCTGATCTGCGATGCATCTCCGGTGAGGCCTGCAAAGCCGCCGGTGAGTGCGCTGTGCATTTCGTTGTATTGGTCGGGGGTAATCCAGTTGTAGTCGGCGACGCGGTTGTCAGCCAGGTCGAAGGCCAGTTGCTGCAAGGGTGCGTAATGGCTGGTAAGAGGGTTTGAGGTGGTCGTATTGCCGCCGCCATTCGTGTCGGTGAAGAAGACCTGCGGATTGTGTTTGCAGGCATAGTTGTATTGGACTGAATCGTTATACGCATTCAGGTAGCTGCCTGGCCCGAAGACGCCCGACTTGCTCACCAGCGGAACGGTCCACTGATCCCAAGGCAACGTCAGGTTGATGAGCTTGCCGCCGCTGGTTGTCAGGTCGATGTCTTCCTGATACGACTTCCAGGTCTTGCCCGCTCTCTGCAGCAGACCGCTGAGATGCTGCGTAGTTGTCTGGACATTCGGCGGGTTGTCAACATAGGGGTCGTCGTCATTGAGAATGCCGAAGTTGGTCCCGGCTTCAGCCCATAGGTAGTTTGGTTCTGAGGGGTGAATATGGGGATTGTTCCCGCTGGGAGTGGCCAGAACGTTGTGATAGGCCGTCGCGTAAGCCACGTGCCCGCTGATGTTCTCAAGGTGGCCGCCGATGATAGCAAGCCCAGTTCCATTGACAAGACTGTTAATGAACGGCGCGTTCGGGCTTTGATCGATGGGCTCAATCCCTCCGGGGACGGTAGCTGGCTGAGTCCAGTCGTGATTCTCGAGGGCGATCACGAATACATGCTTGATTTCCCGGTCTTCCTGGGCGCTTGCGCTGCAACTGCTCAGTGCAGCCACGAGTGCGAGCCCGGCAAGGGAACGGAAATAAGGGATCGTTGACATTGAAACCTCCAGTGTTGTGATTTGCGGCGTTGATTGGAATGCTTTCCGGGTTTTTCTTCGGGGAACCCGGACGGCCAACACCGCCGCTGAGAGTATAGATAGCAAGTGCATATTAAACAGTCATTATCGGTGCGTTAAAGAATACGCAACCAACCAGCCCTTTCGTCTATACAAGAGATCAAGTCCAACCGCAGACGCTCCATTGGGTGATAACAGCCCAATGCATACTTCGAGCCGGGCTGCTTGCAGTTTACCGAGTTCCGGGCGGATGGTTGCCTAATCGGAAACTGCACCGCTCCCTCCCATTCCGTTTTTACGCTCCCCGCGTCCATCCCCCGCTTCGCTCCCATACGTTGAACTGCCGTCCCCGAAGACCGTTCTCCTCCTTTGCGCTCGAACTCCTTGAGCCATTCTGGAAGCCTCCTCCTGCTTCGCCGGCGCACAACTCGGCCCCAACCAGTTTTGCAGAAAAATACGATCCGGCAGCGCAGAATGACTGTATGTCCAACCCCTTCCAGATCGATCTCCGCCGCCGCGGGCCTTTCCTGTTCCCTGTTCCCTGCTTTTCGGGTATCCCCCACCCCCTACCCTCCATACCCCTATTTCTCAGGGAGGAAAATCTACTCAAGTATATCAAAATAAACAATATGAAAGACAGACACCATGTACTTATCAGTAAACACAAGCCTCGAAAAACCTCAGTTTTTTGCCCGATTCGAGCCGAAAAACTGGTCCCGAAGATCCCTTTTCCCTCGCTTTTCTCATTATCCCCATCTGCAAAGGACACCGTTTCGACCTCCGGCAACAGCCATCCCGCAAATGCCTTAGAATGCTTTCTAGCGCGCTGCGCGTCTTTTCTGTTGAGGAGCAATCAATGCGTTTTCCTGCACTTGTCGTTCTTGCACTGGGCATGTCAACCCTGGCCGCCGTTCATTCCGCCGCGCAAACCACCCCCTGGGATTACGAGGGTAAGCGGGGCGAGCTGAACTGGGGCAAGCTCAACCCCGCTTACCAGGCCTGCTCCAAAGGCCGTGAGCAATCGCCTATCGACATTCGCGGCGCGCGCCTGAACAAGGCGCTCACCCCCATTGAATTCCACTACATCGCCGGGCCGGTAACGCTCGTGAACGATGGCCACACCGTCGTGGCGCGCGTGGATCCGGGCAGCTATATTGTCGCCGATGGCGTGCGCTATGAACTGGTCGAGTTCGACTTCCACCATCCCGGCGAAGAAGCCGTTAAAGGCAAGCTGAGCGACATGAGCATCCACCTGGTGCATCGCAGCGCCGACGGCAAGATGGCCATCATCGCCGTGCGGCTCATCGAGGAGATGGGCAAACCGAACGCCGTGCTGGCCACGCTCTGGCCCCATCTGCCCCGGACCGCCGGCGCCAGCGAAAAGGTAGCGGAGATGGTCAGCGCGGGCGGCCTTTTGCCCGCTGACCGCGGCTACTGGACATACATGGGCTCGCTGAGCACCCCGCCCTGCACCGAGGGTGTGCGCTGGTTTGTCTTCGAGCAGGACCTGAGTCTGAGCCGCGACCAGTTGCGCGTCTTCGCGGCGCTCTTCCGGGTGAATTCCCGCGGCTTGCAGGAGGCGCACGGGCGGCGCATCGAGGCCAACGAGTAGGCACCTGCGGTGGGGCAGCCGCTCGCTTTTCGCTCGCAGAGCAACCTGTCGGCGACGGTAATGCCAACTGCCTTTTGGTTGGCTCTTTAGGGCCGCCCCAGCTACACTTCCTCTATGCACGTACACGCGGCGCCTTCCGGCTCGGGCGCGAATCGAACTCAATCCGTGCTGCGCTTTTCGCTGGTGGCCACGCTCGCCTACGTGGTGGTCACCTTTGTGGCTGGGCTGCGCGCCCATTCGCTGGCGCTGCTCTCCGAGGCCGGCCACAACGCCTCCGACTTCCTCGCCCTGCTGCTCAGCTTTGTCGCCGTCTACTTCCAATCCCGCCCCGCCGACCCCTCGCGTACCTTCGGCTACCAGCGAGCCGGCGTTCTGGCCGCCTTCATCAACGCGGCCTCGCTGATCGCCATCGCCCTCTGGATCGCCGTCGAGGCAGTCCATCGGCTCTCGGCGCCGGTCGCCGTGCAGCCCCGGCTGATGATGATTGTGGCCGCCGCCGGAGTGCTGATGAACGGCGTGATCGCCGCCCTGCTGTGGGGCGTGGCCCGCGACGTAAACCTGCGCTCGGCCTTCCTGCACATGGCCGGAGACACGCTCTCCACCGCCGCGGTCATCGCTGGCGGCGCGGGCATCCTGCTCACCGGCCAAAACTGGATTGACCCCGTCCTTTCGCTCCTCATCGCCGCATTCATCCTCTGGAGCAGCCTGGGCATCGTCCGCGAGTGCTTCAACATCCTGCTCGAAGGCGCGCCCCGCGGCCTCTCGCTTCCCGAGATTCGCTCTGCCATGGGAGCCGTCGAGGGCGTCGTCAACGTCCACGACCTGCACGTCTGGAGCCTCGGCTCGAACTACGCCGCGCTGGCCTGCCACGTCACCATCGCCGACATTCCCCCCTCGGAGAGCGCTTGCATCCTGGCCCGGCTCAACCACCTGCTCCACCAGCGCTTCCGCATCAGCCACACCACCATCCAGTTCGAGCACATGGGCTGCCAGGAGCTGGAAGGCTGCGTTGTTCCCATCGAAGAGCTGGCTGGCGGCCAGAGCCGCGAGCACCACCACAGCCATGCGCATTAGAGCGCGTTTCAAAAATGCCGTATTGTGCCAGGGCACGACTTCACAGGCTGCGGAAAAACTCAATTCGGAGGGAGACGGGGTTTTAACCCCCGTGTAAAGCCATTAGAATCAGTCGTGGCTTTAGCCACGGAGGGAAGATTTTCGTACATATTACCCGAAATTAGGGGTTTTTCCGCAGCCTGTTCAGTCGTGCCGATTGTGCCCGCGGCCGCAACCGCACCGGCGCTGATCCTGGTCGGCTCCATGATGCTCTCGACGATCAGCGAGATTCGCTGGCACGACCCGCTGGTCGCCGTTCCCGCCTTCCTCACGCTGGTACTCATCCCTTTCACGTACTCCATCGCCAACGGCCTCGGCTTCAGCATCATCGCCTGGGCCGCGCTGCACCTGGCCGTCGGCAAGCTGCGCCGCCAGGACTGGCTGCTCTACCTGCTGGCCGCGCATTTTCTCATCCGCTTCATCTATCTGGGAACGAGTTAGCCCTGTTATCATCGGCACAAAAGCAGCAAAGGAGACCTCATGCGCTGGTATCACTCTCTCGCCTACTTCTTCGGGGGCGCGTTCCTCGCCAACTGCCTGCCCCATCTCGGGAATGGGATCTCGGGCCATGCCTTCCAAAGCCCCTTCGCATCGCCGCCGGGGCAAGGCTTGTCCTCCGCGACGGTCAATGTGCTGTGGGGTCTATTTAACCTTGCCGTCGCCTACCTGCTCGTCTGCCGTGTCGGCAGCTTCAACCTGCGCAACACCCGGCATGTGCTTCTCCTCGGCGCGGGCATCCTGCTCATGTCGCTCATGCTGGCCCGCGCATTCGGACGCTTCCACGGCGGGCTGTGAGACATCCATTGAATTAAGTCCGCTGTTTTTCCCGCGCAGCCGTCGCGGTATACTCACGGCCAGGTGCAAGCGATGGATTTATCGACCCTCTTTTCGCCGAGTCTTCTGCAAAACGCAGCCGTGCTCACGGTGATTCTGGCGTTTGTCGGCTATTTGACTACCTTCCTCAGCGCCCGCATGCTGGCCCGCCGCAAGGACAAGCTGGAGTTGATCAACCGGTGCCTCAACGAGTTTTACGGTCCGCTCTACGTCGCCTCCCAGGCGGGCAATATCGCTTACCGTTCGCTGCTCAACAAGCAAGGCAAGACGCAGAGCTTTCCCATTCTCGACAGCGAGATGAAGGAGTGGATGCTGTGGATGAACACCACCTTCATGCCCCTGAACGATATTCGAGAAAAGATCATCATCGAGAAAGCCAGCCTGATCGTCGAGGAGCAGATGCCGCATTGCCTGCTCGACTTTGTCACCCATGTGGTCGGCTACAAGGCGGTGGTGGCCAAGTGGGCCGAGGGCGACTACTCCGAGCGCCGCTCCACCATCGGCTGGCCGCCGGAGTTTGATCTGTATGTGGAACGCTCCTATGCCGCGCTCAAAGCCGAACAGACCCGCCTGCTGCATGGCGCTCTCTGGCGGCTCTATCAGCGCCTCTTTCACCGCAAGGGGCGTTGATCCATGGACCCGCGCCGTAGGCGCTGCGTTAGTTAGCCGGGTGCCCCAGGTCCGGATTTTCGGACCTGGGATACCACGAACCCCAATCAGCTTTTATCATTCCGCTCAAACTGCTGGGTGCCCCATCCTTTCACGTTCTATGTGAAAGGGTGGGATACCACGAACCCTAATCAGCGAGTCGTTTTCCCTCACCCCACCATCGGCAGCCCCAGGCGCTTCCACAAGCTCAGCGTCGGGCCGGCCTGGTTGCCCGTATAAAAGTGCAGCCCTGGCGCGCCGTTCGCGAGCAGCGTCTCGCACAGGCGCGTAACCACCTCCAGGCCGAACTCCAGCAGCGCGGGCTTGTCATCCTGCAACTCTTCCAGGCGCAGGCGAATCCAGCGCGGCAGGTCGGCGCCGCAATTAGTGCAGAAGCGCAGGTTGTTGGCAAAGTTGGTGATGGGCATGATGCCCGGCGTCACCGGAATCGTGATGCCGGCCTTGGCGCAGCGTTCGATGAAGTCGAAGTAAGCGTCGGCGTTATAGAAGAGTTGGGTCAGCGCACCGTCCGCGCCCGCCTCCACCTTGCGGCGGAAGTTCTCGAAGTCCGCGCCGGGGTTCGCCGCCTGCGGATGCATCTCCGGGTAGGCGCCCACTTCGATCTTGAAGGCGTCGCCATGCTCTGCGCGGATAAAACTGACCAGCTCATTGGCGTAGTGGAAGTCGCCGGGAGCGGAGGCGCTCATTGCCGTGGCGGGCAGATCGCCGCGCAGAGCAACAATGCGCTTCACTCCCGCATCCCGGTAGCGCGTCAGAAGAGCGGCGATGGCGGCGCGCGTTGAACCCACGCAGGTCAGGTGCGGCGCAGCCTCCACGCCGGCGTGCTTGATCACCGACCTCAGCGTCTCGTAGGTGCCGTCCTGCGTGGAACCGCCCGCGCCGTAGGTAATGGAGAAATACTTCGGCCGCACCGCCGCGAGCTGGCCAATGACGGCCGGCAGCTTGGCCACGCCTTCCGGCGTGCGCGGCGGAAACAGCTCGAAAGAAAAACTGCGCGGCAAAGTCATGCGTGGAACTCCCAGGGAAGGACTGAAAAGCGAAGTCCGCAAATTCATCCTTGCACCATTCTTACCTATGCGATCCCAGAGCATCTACTCAGAAATGATTTTGATCGTCCTCAGCCACGTCTCCACTAATTGAGGCCATGCCGTCACTGGCAGCTTCGTGCGCCGCAGCCCGAAGGCATGACCGCCCTGCGCATATGAATGCAGCTCCACGGGAACCCCGGCCTTCTCGAGCGCAATGTAGTAAGCCAGCGAGTCGTACACGCTATCGATGTGATCATCCTCGTTCTGCAGCAAAAACGTAGGCGGCGTCTGGCTGCTGACCGGAACCTCGGGGTTCAACGTGAGATTTGCATCCGCAGTTGCCGAATGAGGAACGATAAACTTTTTAGCGCCTTGCTGAGCATCCCATTCCGCAGCGGAAAGCGAAAGATGCCCCGGATAAATCGCCACCGCAAAATCCGGGCGGCAGCTAACTTTGTCGGCTGCATCGACAGCAGGATACAAACGCTTCTCAAAATGCGTACTCATCGCCGCCACCAAATGGCCGCCCGCCGAAAACCCCAGCACTCCGATCTTGTGCGGATCAATGTGCCACTCGGCGGCGTGAAAGCGTACCAGCCCCACTGCCCTCTGCGCATCTTCCAACGCCATGGGTGATTCCGGATATGGCCCTGATTTCGGATACGGCCCCACATCCGTCACACGGTATTTCAACAGCACACAAGTTATCCCTCTGGACGTGAGCCAGTCGCAGACCTCCGTGCCTTCGAGATCGATGGCCAGAATCTGATAGCCTCCGCCGGGAAAGACGACCACCGCGGCGCCCGTAATCTTTTTCGTGGGCGAATAGACGGTCATCGTAGGCTGTGAAACGTTACTCACCGCAATCCACGGTTTGGCAGCAACCAGCGAATCCTTCCCCGTCGTCTCAGCGACCTCGGGCCCCGCGACCGGCTGAGGATCAGGCGCCGCCCCCGGCCAGATCGAGATTTGCGTGTGTCCCTGCGTTGGCTGCCAGACTGTTGTCTGCGCGCTCAAACCGCCGAACACAAAGACAACACAGAAAGCAAGAATCAAAAGCTTCATCGCAATCCCCGCGCGTTCGTTTCACACCTACTGATTAAGTCAGACCTGACCTACATGGCCGGGTGCCCCAGGTCCGGACCTTCGGACCTGGGAAACCACGAACCTCCTGGCGCACAAGCGCCGTCTGCCGCACCGCAGGTGCTCAGTACCGGTAATTCTCCGCCTTGTACGGCCCCTCAACAGCGACGCCCAGATAGTCAGCCTGCCGCGCGGAGAGCGTCGTCAGCTTCACGCCGATCTTCTCCAGATGCAGCCGCGCGACCTCTTCGTCCAGCTTCTTGGGCAGCACGTAGACGCCCACCTTGTACGTGTCCTTGTGGGCCCATAGGTCTAGCTGCGCCAGCGTCTGATTGGCGAAGCTGTTGCTCATTACGAAGCTCGGATGGCCCGTCGCGCAGCCCAGGTTCACCAGTCTTCCTTCGGCCAGCACGAAGATGCTATTGCCACCGGGGAAGGTGTAGTAGTCCACCTGCGGCTTGATGTTGAGCTTCACCACGCCCGGCTCCGCGTTCAGCCGGTCCATCTGGATTTCGTTATCGAAGTGGCCGATGTTGCAGACGATGGCCTGATCCTTCATGCGCTTCATGTGTTCGAGGGTGATGATGTCCACGTTGCCGGTGCAGGTGACGTAGATGTCGCCGCGGCCCAGCGTCTCCTCGACCGTGGTCACCTCGAAGCCCTCCATCGCCGCTTGCAGCGCGTTGATGGGATCGACCTCAGTGATGATGCAGCGCGCGCCCATGCCACGCAGCGAGTGCGCGCAGCCCTTGCCCACATCGCCATAGCCGCAGATCACCGCGACTTTGCCCGCCACCATCACGTCGGTCGCTCTCTTGATGCCGTCGGCCAGCGACTCGCGGCAGCCGTAGAGGTTGTCGAATTTGCTCTTGGTCACTGAGTCGTTCACGTTGATCGCCGGCACCAGCAGCTTGCCCTGCTCCATCATCTTGTAGAGTCGGTGCACGCCGGTCGTGGTCTCTTCGGAGACGCCGCGCCACTCCGCTGCCACCTTGTGCCAGTGCTTCGGGTCTTCGGCGTAGACCTTCTTTAACAGATCTTTGATCACCTGCTCTTCGTGGCTGCCTGAAGGCGTATTCACCCAGCCGTCGCCCTCTTCCAGCTCATAGCCTTTGTGAATCAGCAGCGTCACATCGCCGCCGTCGTCCACAACCAGTTGCGGCCCCTTGCCTCCCTTGTGCGAGAGCGCAGCCCAGGTGCATTCCCAATACTCTTCCAGCGACTCGCCCTTCCAGGCGAAGACCGGGACGCCCGTTGCGGCAATCGCCGCCGCCGCATGGTCCTGCGTCGAGAAGATGTTGCAGCTTGCCCAGCGGACCTCCGCGCCCAGGCTGACCAGGGTTTCAATCAGCACCGCCGTCTGAATCGTCATGTGCAAGGAGCCGGTGATGCGCACCCCGGCCAGGGGCTTGCCCGCGGCGTACTTGTTGCGGATCGACATCAGTCCCGGCATCTCCTGCTCGGCGATGGTGATCTCCTTGCGGCCCCAGTCGGCCAGAGCCATGTCGGCGACCTTGTAAGCCAAATCCGTGATTCCCAGTGTTGAAGTTGCCATGCAGATTCTCCTTGTATCGTTAAATCGTGATATATTGATATGTATCAGAGTCCGCTTATGGCGTCAATCATAAAAATTCTCCGCGTCCTGGCCGACCCCAACCGGCTCCGCATTTTGTTGCTGCTTGCGGCTGAGGAACTCTCCGTAGCCGAGTTGCAGGAGATTCTGGCGATGGGCCAAAGCACCATCTCCACGCACCTCTCCCAATTGAAGCAGGCCGGACTCGTTGAAGACCGCCGCACCGGCAAGAGCAGCCTTTACAAGCTACAGGCCGGCGCCTCCGGTGCGGGTGACCTTTTAATGAAGCTGCTCGGTCAGGCGCGCCAGCAGATTCCCGAAGCGGAACCCGATCAGAGCTCGATGCGTCGCGTGGTCATAAAAAGACAAGACAAGATGCGCGCCTTCTTTGACAGCGTGGCCGGTCGCCTCGGCAAGGATTACGTTCCCGGAAGATCATGGAAGGGCATGGCCGAGGCGCTGCTGCGGTTGATGCCGCCGATGGTCATTGCCGATCTGGGCGCCGGCGAGGGCGCCTTTGCGCTGCTGCTGGCGCAAAGAGCAACCAAAGTGATCGCCGTCGACAGCTCCTCCAAAATGATCGAGGTCAGCCGCGAGCAGGCTTTGCGCCATGGCGTAAAAAACGTCGAGTACCGGCTGGGCGACATGGAAGAGCTTCCCATCGAAGACCGCGCCGTCGATCTGGTCTTCTTCTCGCAGTCGCTCCATCACGCCCTTCACCCAGAGCGCGCCATTCAGGAGGCCTGGAGGATTCTTGTCCCCGGCGGCCGCATCGTCGTCCTCGACCTGCTCAAGCACCGCTTTGAGGAGGCGCGCGAGATCTACGCCGACGAGTGGCTGGGTTTCAGCGAAGCGGAGCTGGAAACGATGCTGGAGAAAGCCGGCTTTGTGAATCCGCAAACGTCGGTCGTCCACAAGGAGCCGGAGACGCCGCAGTTCCAGACCTTGCTGGCGGTGGGGAGCAAATCCAGCTAATACCGTGACCGCAAGAATTGGTAATTGCCAGAATGTAGCGCCGGCCTCCCGGCCGGCTGTAGCGCGGACATCCTCGTCCGCGCTTGTCTGGGAGCAATTACCAAATCATTCGGTCTAAGCACTAGCACTACAGCCGGTTGATGAGCGAGGCGATGCAGGCGGCGCCGAAGCCGTTGTCGATGTTGACCACCGAGACGTTGGGCGAGCAGGTGTTCAACATACCCAGCAGCGCCGCCACGCCTCCAAACGACGCGCCGTAGCCGATGCTGGTCGGCACGGCCAGCACCGGCGCGTTGACCAGTCCGCCAACGACGGTGGGCAGCGCGCCCTCCATGCCGGCGCAGACGATCAGCACGCGCGCCGATTGCAGGCTATGCTTTTGCGCCAACAGGCGATGAATGCCGGCCACACCCACATCCGCAATTAATTCAACAGTATTGCCCATCAGGCGCGCCGTCACCACGGCCTCTTCGGCCACCGGCAGGTCGCTGGTTCCGGCGCAGACTACGGCGATGGTTCCCTTGCCGGGCGTGGCCGCGGTCTGCGTGAGCGTGATGGCGCGGGCGGTCTCATGAAACTCGGCGCGCGGCTCGACCGCGAGAACCGCCTCGTACATTTCCCGCGTCGCGCGCGTGGCCAGCACATTGCCGCCGGCGCTGGCCATACGGGCAAAGATCGCGGCCACCTGCGCGACGGTTTTGCCCGCGGCGAAGATCACCTCCGGCATTCCGGTGCGCAGAGAGCGGTGGTGGTCGAGCTTGGCGAAGCCAATGTCCTCGAAGGGCAGATCGCGCAGGCGGTCTAGCGCATCCGGGACTTCGGTGCGGCCCGCGCGGACTTCATTCAGCAGAGTTTCGATCCTGGCGCGATCCATCAGAGACTCTCCTTCGTGACTGCGTAGGCCCGCATCGCTTCTTCCATCACCTGCTTGAGTGGGACCGAATGTTGTGTAGCGAGCGCACGGCAATCCTCGTACTCCGGCGAGGCGTTGGCGATGATTCCGTTGGGCAGGCGGGCGACCTTGATGCGCACCTTGCCCCAGCCGGTTTCGACTTCAGCAAACTCGCGCGCCAGCGCGACCTTGTTCTCCAGTCGCCAGCGCAGGCCGATGGTGGTGGTCTCGCGGAAGAGCAGTTCTTGCAGCGCGGGGACGAGATCAGGCCGGCAAAGCACGGTCATCTGCACGCCGCTGCGCCCCTTCTTCATCTGCACCGAGACGCGGTAGACGTCCCAGGCTCCGGCTTCGAGCAGCCTCTCGCTGACGTAGGCGAGCAACTGCGGATTGCAATCGTCAATCACCGTTTCGATGATCGCAATGGATTCGGTGGCCTCATCGGAGCTACCTTCGCCGATCAGCAGACGCAGCAGATTGGGCTGTCCGTGCGTCTCGTGTCCGCCCGCGCCGTAGCCGGTTTTCAGGATGCGCACAGCGGGCAGCTTTTCGTAGCGCACATCGAGCATCCGCAGCAGCACCGCGCCAGTCGGAGTCACGCGCTCCATCGGCTCGCCGGCCGCGTAGACCGGCGCATCGCCCAGCAGAGCCAGCGTGGCCGGAGCGGGCACGGGCAGCGTGCCGTGCTGGCAAACAACGGTTCCGCTACCCACGTTGAGTGGCGAAGCCAGCCAGCGCTCCACACCGAGCGCCTCGGCGCCCGCGGCGGCGCAGACAATATCGACGATGGTGTCCACCGCGCCCACCTCGTGGAAGTGTACCTCTTCGACGGGGACGGAATGAATCGCGGCTTCCGCTTCGCCCAGTTGTTGGAAGGCGCGAATGGCGCGCTCTTTCACCGCTTCTGTGAGCGGCGCGGAGCGAATGATGGCGACAATCGCCGACAGGGAGCGGTGCGGCGCGTGGGTGTGCGCGGAATGATGGTGCTCATGCTCGTGTTCACGATGCTCGTGGTTGTGAAGGCTGTACCCATGCTCATGGCTGTGTTTGTTTTCTGTTCCCTGTTCCCTGTTCCCTGTTCCCTCTGATCCCTGATCCCTGACCCCTGATCCCTCGTCTGTGATCACGTCCACCTTGGTAGCAGCCAGGCCGCCGCGGCTCACCTTGCGCATCTCCAGGCGCGCGCCCACGCCGAGCGCGGCCGCCGTCCGCTCAAGGCAGTCGAAAGAAACGCCCGCGTCCACCATCGCGCCCAGCAGCATATCGCCGCTGATGCCGGAAAAACACTCTAAGTAGCCAATTCTCATCGCAATGTGATTCTAAACTGCCGGCAATGCTCCTCGCCGCGCCAGCACTTCGACGGGCAAAATCGCATTCATCGCGCCGGAGCGGAAGCCCTGGCAATCGAGTGTGACGTACTGAAAGCCGGCCAGTTTGAGAGCGGCGGTGATGGCGTCGAGCATCTCCATGGTGAGGGCGCGGGGCAACTCGGTGCGGGCCAACTCCACACGGGCCAGCTCGCCATGATGGCGCACGCGCAGCTCGCGGAAGCCCAGCGCGCGCAGGCTATCCTCAGCCTTTTCAACCTGTTCTAGCACCTCGCGGGTCACCGTGCGGCCATATTCGACGCGCGAGGAGAGGCACGGCGCGGCCGGACGGTCCCAGAGCGTGTAGCCGGCGGCCTTGGCCAACTCGCGAATTTCGATCTTCGTCAGCCCGGCCTCGGCCAGCGGCGCCAGCACGGCGTGCTCCTCGGCGGCGCGCTGTCCGGGGCGGAAGTCCCTGGTGTCGTCGGCGTTCATGCCGTAGGCGATGCGTTCAAATCCCAGCCGCGCGCCCAGCGCCTCCATCGCCTGAAAGAGTTCGTCCTTGCAATGGAAGCAGCGATTGGCGTCGTTGCGCTGATACTCGGGGCGGCTCAGCTCTTCAGTGGCAATGATGTGCAGCGGAATCTCTTCGGCGCGGGCAAAGGCGCAGGCCGCCTCGAAGTCGCGGCGGGCGAGACTGGGCGAATCGGCCAGCACGGCGAGCATGCGGCTGCCCAGAACGCGATGCGCCGTAGCCGCCAGGTACGCGGAGTCCACGCCGCCGGAGTAGGCCACCATCAGGCTGCCGGATTGTGCGAGACGAGCTTCCAGCTCTTGCAGCTTGCGGACGGTCTCGGCGTCTGGGGCCTGGGAGAAGGTGGTGTGCATTTCTGCCGCCATAGGGCCGATTATACCGCTTTTATGATTGCGCGCGGCAAACCGGTCATACGCCTGCCAGCGGCGTTATGGGCGGCGGAGGACATCATAGCTGCCCAGTTTGCGGTAGGGCAGAAAGAGCTTTTGCAGCGCTTCGAGCGAGGCTTCGCGCTGTGGGGTGGGATCCTCCTTCATCTGCATCGTGCGCTTGACGATCAGCCAGCGCGTCTTGCGCCGTTCGGCCTCTGTGACAAGCTGCGCGGGCGTGGAGAGCGGATCTGTGGCGTTGTCGAAGAGCAGCACCGGAAATTGCGGGGTGCGGCCGGTGGCAAAGTAGAACGGATCTTCGCCGGGAAGGATAATCAGGCCGTCGGAGAAAGGGATTTCCTTGTCGGCGAAGCGCAATAGCTCTTCGAACTGAGGCAAATAGGGGCCGGTAACAGCCATTCCTTTCAGAGCGGGAAGAGTTGAATGTACGACTGGGCCCTCATCTAGCACGCGCGCGTAGGAGAGGCGCTCTTCGCTCGCGGTGTAGAGGCCGCCACAGAGGAGCAGCGCCGCCGAGATGATCGCCGCCAGAGCCGACGCGAGGAACGGCGTTCGCGGTGCGTCGTCTGAGGCTGGGATGGACGAATCAATGGAAGCCAGGAAGGCGATCATCTCGGCGATAAGCAGCACAAGCAAGGGCCAGATGGCGTAGGTCGATCCCCACAACTGCTGCGAGAGAAAGGTTCCGTTGATGGCGGCCAGCAGCAAAACGGACAAGCCGGCGCGCAGGCTGCGATGGCGGCAAAAACTCCAGAGCGTGAGCGCGGCGGAGAGAATCAGCAGCAGCGGCCATAGAGCAAGGAGATTTTCGGCGCGGTCGCCGGAGTCTGATGAGAGAAAGAGGCTAAACAGCGTCCAGAGGAACGGCGCTGCAAGCAGGATCAGAGCCGCGAGACGGGCCCACAGAGCCTTGGCGAAGCGACTGCGCAGGAGCGCGAGAGCCGCCGCGACCGACGGAATCCACCACAGCAGCAAAGGCTCCGCATAGACGGTGAGCATCACCGGAAGGCGGGGCAGTCGGCGCTGGGAGGCGAATTGGATGGTCCAATGAAGGTAGTTCCCCACGCCTGCGGTGAAGTGCAGGAGCAGGCCGGCGGCAACGACCGTTGCGACCGCACCGGCCAGGAGCGCGCCCAAAGCCGGAGTGCTGGGTGAAGCCGCAGCGCGGCGGAGTTGCTGCAAGAGCATCAACAGAAGGATCAGAACGAATGCGGCGGCAAGAAATGGCAGACCAATGTTCTGCTTGAAGAACAGGGGCAGCGGAAGCGCCGCGCCGGTGGCGAAAAAGCGCAGGCGCGAGTTCGATGCAGTGGAATCCTCCGGCAGCCGTTGCAAAAGAAATAGGACGAGCAGGATGGAGAAGGCGCTGTCGCAATCGTAGGAGGGAAACGGCAGGATGCTGTAGACGCCCAGCGGGATGAGCGGCGCGGTGAGCAGAAGAGAGATGTGCCAGGCAGCGCGCAGGCGGCCTTGGAACGTGCAGAGCACGATCCGCCAGGCCAGCACGGTGGCCAGCCCGCTGACGAGGGCCGCATAGAGAACGTGATGAAAGAAGACGCGCCCGGTGAGGCGCAAGATGGCGGCCTGGATGAGGAACGTGAGCGGCGAGTGAACCAGCGGAAAATCGCGATAGGGCATTTGCCCCAGAGCGATGCGAAAACTCGTGTCCAGCGTGTAGCTCGCGTCCCACAGGACGGCCAGATGCGCGTTCTGCCAAAGAACCACGGCGGCGCTGGTCAGGAAGAGCGCGGAGGGGGCGAGGCTGTCGCGGAGGCTCCAGCGAGCTTGGGTCAGCGGAGATTTGAGTTGGGCCGGATTGGGCTTGGGCATCGTGAGTGGCCAGCGGGAGCTGCTTGCGTCCCGCTCAATCCATTGATTTTACCGCTCGCGGCCGGTGGCGCAATCCGGCGCTATCGACCGCGGGCGCCTTGCCGATGAGGGACTTACAGGTGCTGGCCGTCACTGCAACTTGGCTCGGGTTGGCTTAGCCGTTGATTAAGGCGTACAACGGGTTCAGCGGAGTTTGCATGAGCGCAGCGCACAACGGCAGCCGGCGGGATTTTCTGAGGAGATCCTTAACCGGCGCGGCGCTCCTGTGCGCGGGCGGCGCGACGGATACGCTGGCCGTTGTGCAACCGGTTACGGCGGAATCCGGAGCGGCGAGCGCAAAATCCAGGGTCGTCGTCGCGCGCGATGAGTTGCTGCGTGGCTCAGGCGCCACGGTCGATTCGCACCGGATGCTGGCGCTCGTGGATCGCGCCATGCAGGCTCTCTGCGGCTGCGGAGATCCGTTGGCCGCGTGGAGAAAATTGGTCCGGCCGGGCGATACGGTCAGCCTCAAGGTGAACACGCTGGGAGGCCGCGGAATCTCCACGAATGTTCAACTCGTCACGGCGATATGCGAGCGCTTGCAGGAGGCCGGAATCAAGCCTGGCGAGATCGTAATCTGGGATCGCGACAGCGAGGAGTTGGAGCGCGCAGGCTATCGGATCGAGACCGGCAATAACCGCGTGCGCTGCTTCGGCACGGATCGTGTCGGCTATGAACAGGAGCTTTCCGCGTGGGGCAATGTAGGCAGTTGCCTGTCCAAGATTCTGACCCAGTACGGCAACGTGCTGATCAACGTGCCCGTGCTGAAGGACCACGACGGCGCGGGCGTCACCATCGCTCTCAAGAATATGTACGGCATCATTCATAACCCCAACAAGTACCATCCCAACGGCTGCAATCCCTACGTCGCGGACCTGAATATGCTGCCGGAGATTCGCAGCAGGATGCGGTTGACGATCTGCGACGCGACCACGGCAATGTACGAGGGGGGGCCGGGATACAAGCCGGAGCACAGTTGGAACGCCAATGCATTGCTGGTCTCCACCGATCCGGTCGCGCTCGACCACACCGGCTGGCAGATGATCGAGCGCAAGCGCGCTGAAAAAGGATTGAAGACGCTCAAGGCCGAGGAGCGCGAACCGAGTTACATCGCCACCGCTGCCGATGGCGAGCATCGTATAGGCACGAATGACCCCAAAAAGATTTCGATTGTCGAAGTGTAGCCGGAAGAATTGCGGAAAGGTTCATCATGTTCTGTGAATTGGATCTACAAAATGCCGTAAGAGGCCCGCTGGATCGCCGCTCGTTCCTGAAGTGCGCTTTGGCGTCGGGCGCGGCGCTGGGCGGGGGCGCGGCGTTGGCCAGCGTTGCCCAGCCCGCCGCGGCAATGCCCGCCGCGGCCTCCGAGAGCGAGGACGATGCGCGCTACGTCGTCGAAGCGAAGTTCTATCAGAAGCTGGCGAATCGCAAGATCAAGTGCAAGCTCTGTCCGCGCGAATGTTCGGTGGGAGACAAGGAGCGCGGCTACTGCGGCGTGCGCGAGAATCGCGGCGGCACGTACTACACGCTGGTCCACTCGCGGGTTTGCGCGGCGCACGTCGATCCCGTCGAGAAGAAGCCGCTCTTCCACTATCTGCCGGGGACGATTGCCTTCTCGATTGCCACGGCGGGCTGCAACGTCAACTGCAAATTCTGCCAGAACTGGGACATCTCGCAATCGCGCCCCGAACAGGTTCCCTCGCATTACATGCCGCCCAAAAGCGTCGCCGAAATGGCCAAACAATACGACTGTCCCACCATTGCCTATACCTACAGCGAGCCGGTCGTCTTCGCCGAATTCATCATGGACACTGCCGATGCGGGCCATGCAGCGGGCGTTCGCAGCATTGTCGTCTCGAACGGATTCATCCAGCAAGACGCGTTGAAGGAGGCATACGGCAGGATGGATGCCGTCAAGATCGATCTGAAATCCTTCTCCGAGTCGTACTACAGCAAGGTTGTTACCGGCCAATTAAAGCCGGTGCTGGATTCGCTGGTCACGCTGCGCAAGATGGGCAAGTGGACGGAGATTGTTTACCTTGTGCTGCCCACGCTCAACGACAGCGACGCGGAGTTTCGCGGCCTGGCGCAATGGATCAAAGCAAACCTGGGCGCGGATGTGCCGCTGCACTTCACGCAGTTTCATCCCGCGTACCTGTTGAAGAATCTGCCCATCACGCCGGTCGAGACGCTGGAACGCGCCAAGGCGATTGCCGACGCCGAGGGGCTGCATTTCGTTTATATCGGCAACGTGCCGGGCCATCCGGCGCAGAATACCTATTGCCCCAAGTGCCGCAAAATGCTGGTGGAGCGCGTGGGATTTACGGCCAGCGAGATGCTGATCAAGAACGGTAAATGCCCGTTCTGCCAGCAGCCGATTCCCGGCGTCTGGCACGTGTGAGGAGGTTGCGCAGATGAACATCCTGATAAACCCGAGCGCCTTTTGGCTGGCGACATCCTTATTCGCGCTGCTGGCATTTGCGCCGCTACAGGATATGGGCGCCACGAAACCGGAGAAAGGGAGACAAGAAATGGCGAGCGAAACGAAGGTGCGGCAGGCGGCTGTCGCCGGCAGCTTTTATCCAGCCGACCCGAAGGTTCTATCCACAATGATGGACGGCTTTCTGGCCAAGGTCACCGGGCCGATGGTGACCGATCCGATTCTTGCCGTGGTTGCGCCGCACGCCGGCTACGAATACTCCGGACCAGTGGCCGCGTACACCTACGCCGCCTTGAAGGGGCACAAGTACTCACGCGTCGTCATCATTGCGCCGTCGCACTATGTGTCCTTCGATTTCTCCTCCGTCTATGATGGCGACGCTTACGCAACGCCGCTGGGCAACGTGCCGGTGGACAAGGTCTTCGCGCGCGAACTGGTGAAGATGAGTTCGACGATACAGCTTTCGAGCACAGGACACGATCCCACATCGGCCGGCGGCGAGCACGCAATCGAAGTGCAGTTGCCGTGGCTGCAAAAGGTGCTGGGCAATTTTGAAGTTGTGCCCATTGTCATGGGCGATCAGAGTTATGAGAACAGCCGCGCGCTGGGAGTCGCTCTGTCCAAGCTGATCAAGTCCGGTGGCAAGGAAGGCGAGACGCTGGTGCTGGCCAGCTCCGATCTCTCGCACTACCACCCCTATGATGATGCGGTGACGATCGATCATAAGACGCTCGATGCGCTTCAGGCGTGGGACTACTTCAGCATGTCGCGCAACTTCCAGTCGCGGATATGGGAGGCCTGCGGCGGCGCGCCCATCGTGGCTGCAATGATCTACGCCGAGCGCATGGGAGCCAATCAGGCGCGTGTCTTGAAGTACGCGAATTCCGGCGACGTCACCGGCGATAAGTCGCGCGTGGTCGGCTACAGCGCGGATGTTTTTGTGAAGGCGAACGGCGGAAAGGCCGTGGAGACTCCGTTCTCGCTGAGCGAGCCGGAGAAGAGCGAGTTGCTCGCGCTGGCGCGCAAGTCGGTGGAGTCGGTGGTGGGGAAGGATGAATTGTATATGCCACCCGCGAGCGCGGACGCGACGCTGAACCAGGAGCGCGGCGCGTTCGTGACGCTGACCATCTCCGGCGCGCTGCGCGGGTGCATTGGCTATACCTCCGCGGTCAAGCCTCTCTACCTGACGGTGCGCGACACGGCCACGCACGCCGCGCTGCACGATCCGCGCTTCACGCCGGTAACGTCAGCGGAGCTGCCCAGCCTCGCCTATGAAATCTCCGTGCTCTCGCCTCTGCGCCGCGTGACGGACATTCAGCAGATCAGGGTTGGCGAGCATGGACTGCTGATGAAGAACGGCGACAGCGAGGGCCTGCTGCTTCCGCAGGTGCCGGTGGAACAGAAATGGGACCGGCAGACCTTTCTTGAGCAGACCTGCCGCAAGGCGGGGATGGACTCCGGCTGCTGGAAGGATGATGATACGGATATCTTCGCCTTCACCGCGGTAGTCTTTCACGAACAGAAACCCTGAGCGCTAGGCCCAGAGGATTCAGATTGTTCGGCGACCTACCTCTGCGCCTGACTCGTCCGGATCAATTTGAAGAAGATAAACGGCCCGCAAGCGCGAGGTCGATATCGACCACCTTGGCAACCTTGAGAATGAAGATACTCGGGTCTTTCAAGCCCCATTGAACGTACGGAACCGTGAAGTGTGTCTTGGCCGTTAGCGTTGCCCCGTCGATATGAATCTGCATGGGAACCGTCAGGTCATGCGGCGTGCCATGCAGAGTGAAGACGCCGGTCACTTGAATGGTGGAGTCGCCGGTGGGCGCGATGGTTCCCTGATAGCTTTTGGGCGCGAAAGAAACTTCGGCAAAGTGCGCCACATCCAGCACGTCGGTGTTCATCTTCTTATCCCGGCCCTGATCGCCGCTGTTACCGCTGCCTGCGGCGACCACCACGAAACCCGATATGCTTTGCGTGTCGCGATTAAAGTCGATCGTGCCGCTCTGCACATGGAAGCTTCCATCCACGTGGTGCGTATTTCCTCCCAGAGAGAAGGCAACTTTGCTTGCATCCGGATTGACGGTGAAAGTTTGGTGCTGGGCAAACGCGAGCGAGGCGAAGGCCAGCGGGAGCGCGAGGAAGAGTGATTTGGCGATGGTTTTCATAGTTTTTCTCCTGTGTTGACGGTGTTCTTATCGGTTTTGACTCAGTTGTCCGATGCGCTGCGACAACCAAAAGGAGAGGGATGCGATTTCGTTGTCGGAGAGGTATTCGTGTCCGGGCATATCGGTTCCGGGAATACCGAATTTGACAATGTGCGCGAGGCGATCTCTTCGCTGCGCATCATCGCCTGAAGGCGAAAGATGGAGGTAAGGTCCAACCGCAAGGTCGGGTGGAAGCCGCTTGAAGTGGGCCTCCCAGCGCGTTTGCCCGCCCGCGCCGTGGCAGGTGGCGCAATGACGCTGGAAACTGCGCTCGCCATCATTGGCGTTGGCCGCGGCGATAGCGGAAGAGGAGGGATGCCAGTTTTCTTCCTCGGCCAAATGTTGGGGCAAGCCGCTTTCATGCAGGCTATCGAGGTAACTCACCAGATCGTCGCCGCGCTCATCGCGAAAGAGAAAAGCATAGGAAGGCATGATGGAGGCGCCGCTGACTTCCGGCGGATCATAGAAGTGGAGCTTGAGCCATAGCGCTGAACGGCGTCCGCCAACCTCGGCGAGGTCGGGACCCTGGCGGCGGTTTCCGATCAGCGGCGGGCGCTCTTGGCGAAGTTGCTGAATAGGCTCAACCGGCCCCCACATCAGGACATCGGGTGAGTTTGGACGCACGAATTGGGTGTGGCAGTTGATGCAGCCTTCGGAGATATAGACCCTCCGGCCTCGCTCGACCTGAGTCAGCGGGGAGGATGGATGCACGGCAATGAGATGGCGATCAAGATACAAAGCCGCCAGCAGCACTGCAACGGTCAACGCCAATTCGCGCTTGCGTTGCAGAAGAAAATTGAGCGGCCAGGGCAGCAGAATCACTGCACCGGCCGCCAGCACAAACAGAGGCGGAACAGAGCCCAGGTTCTTGCTCATGCCAATGCCCATTGCGGAGCCGGACCATCCGGCGATGGCGTAGAGCCATCCAGCTATGCGGCCACGCTCTGCTATTGAAGAAGCCGGAGCAAGCAGCGCGGGATAGGCCACCAGCGCCACGGAATAAAGCGAGACGCCGATGGGATAGAAGACAGAGGCCAGTGCGGCGCGATGCGGATCAAGCAGGAGAATACACGCGACGCCGAGCGCAAGAAATGAAGCGGAGAGAACCAACGAGAGACCGCGGCGGCGCAGCAGCCATACGCATGCCAAAGCGGCCGCAAGATGAAGCAAGCCGTTGGCCCAAAGGTGAATTGAGCCCTCCCACGTGCCCGCCTTCAACTCTGGCGTCTTCTGAATGATGAAGAAGGCGGCGGAGTCCAGCCAGACAAGCGCGGTGAAACAAGCCAGTACGCGGAGAAATGGGGCAGCGGGTTGCGGCGATGGAATTGCGGCATCGGCGATGGGCAGCGGGGACTTCCATAGCGTGACGCAGATTCCAACCAGGCAAGCGACACCTGCGGTTGCCGCCTGCATCCGCGGTGAGGCTGTAAAGAGCGGAGGAAAGTTGCAGACAAGATAGCCTGCGCCGGTGCCCAGGCCGACCAGCAAGAGCGGATGGCGATTGCCCGTCCATTGGCGCAAGTGCGTGACCAGTGTGACGGTGAGCAGGCCGAGTCCCGCGCCGATCAGCAACGAAACAGCGATACTGGCGGCGAGGCCGAGCGGAAGAAGTGAAAGAAATGCCGCCGCGCCCGATACGCCCAGTCCTACGCGAAGCCGCAGCTCCGGCGACGGCCAGAGGCTCAGCCGCGGAGTGAGCAGGCTGAAGAGAATTCCGGCGGCGGCCATCGCGGCCATCACGGCGGTCAAGTGCGCGCCTGCTACGCCCAGGCTCGCCAGCCGCTGGAGAAACGCGAACTGCGCGAAGATCAGAAAGTAAACATACGTGATCGCGACAAGGCTGGCGCCCTGCCATCCGGAGGGATGCCTGTCACCGCGCAGCATTGCCCAGCCAGCCTTTGCGAAGGCCAATCGCCTGAATCAGGACGCACGCGCCATCGGTGGCAGCAACACTCAGCCAGCCCGCTTCGAGCGTGTGCGCCAGAATCTGCGTGACGACGAAGACGGCAACGCTGGCGCGAGTGATGGCCGTGAGCAGCCAGACAACTTCCAGCTTGCAAGGGCTTCCCCGGCGAGCCATCACCCACGCGCCATAAAAGCAGGAGAGGCCGACGGAGAGAACAAATGCGCCAATGAACGAGAGAAACGGCAGCGCATCAACGGGCGCGTGCAGGCGCATGAGCCGCAGCGCGAACTCCGGCGCAATGATCAGCAGTGCGCCGGTCATGGTGTCAGAGAAGCCGATCAGCAACTGATAGCCGATAAGTACGGGACGTTTCATGCCGCCGCCTCCTGTGCTGGGTAAACAAGGGTGGGTTCGCGAAGCAAGGTTGTGGCGTCGATGAGCCAGTCTAGCGAGGAGGCCAGCATCACCAGTCCGACGATGAGGCGAAGAAGATAGACAGCGTTGCGCGCTGCTCCTGGCACGATGGTAAACGTTGGGTCGAAGCCCTCGCGCCAGCCGGCGGACGACATCAGCAAGACATACACCAGAACGGCGATATTCCATCCATAGAAAGATCGCGTGCGATTGAAGATCCAGCCGCCCTCGCCGAGCAGTTGGACCAGGACAAAGATCAGCAGGCTGGAGGTGAAGCCGGCCATGGCCAGCAGCGAGTGGCCGACAAGACCATCCGTGAATTTGAAGTGGTCGAGAATGCCGGGAAGAAAGAATACCCAGCCGGTAAGAACCAGCGCCGACCACCAGCAAAGAAAGGCGATGCGCCAGAGGCGCGTATTCGCGCGCCACTCGAAGGCCGCGTAGTAAGCAGGTGTGAGTGGTATCCAGATGAGCAGGCTGCCAAGAGAGAGAAACTGCGCGGGGCGATGATGGCTGATGTCGGCGCGGCCGAGCGCAAAGCAGAGGATGAACTCCGCGACCATAATCGCCCATGCAATTGCGATCATCCTGGCAGGTCCGTTCTTGCGCCGCGTGAGGCCGAAGGGAAGCATGAGCAGAATCGCAACAATGATGAGCGACGATTCAAGCTGGCTCGCTCCGGTGGGGCCGCCGGTGTCGGGATTGATGGCGGGATAGAAGCCGGGGCTGGACGCGATGTACATCACGATGGGCACAATCAGCAGAAGCACGAGGCCAAGCAGCTTTGCGCTGCGTGCGGCGAGGGTTGCGGTCTTACCTGCGCGGGCGAACGAGAGCGCAAGCTGCAGCCACAAGGCAATCATCGCCAGCGGGAAGAAGATGCGCGCGTAGCCGGACCAATCAAGAAAGAGCTTGCCGCTGGAGTGGCCCGTGAGCCAGGAGTACGCGCCCACAGCGAGCGCCGCGGACCACACCCACAAAACCGGCCTGCACCATTGCGCCAGCGGTCCTCGGTCCGCTCCGTAGACCTTGAAGAGAAAGCCGGCCATGGGAAGGCTCATCCATCCGTAGAGTTCCAGATTCAAATGCACCATAATCCAGCGCCCATAGGTCCATTCGCCCAGCAATCGATTGAGCGCGGGAAAGAGCAATAGCATTGAGATCAGCACGCCGATGGCATTAGCAAAGACAAGCCAGAAGAGGCTGTGCCACGCGGCGCTGGCGATTACCCTCGGAGCATTGCCGGCAGGAATCATTGCGTCATGCGGATACTCGCTCATGAATCCTCCCGTCGTGCATCTCCAGCAGGCGGTCGCACCGCGCGGCCAAAGCGCGATCATGCGTGGCCATCACCAGGGTCACGCCTTCCGTGGCAACAATGTCGAGCAGCAGCTCAAAGACCGCGCCGCTGGTGTGTTCATCGAGCGAGCCGGTGGGTTCGTCGGCTAGCAGAATCTTCGGTTTGTTCATCAGCGCTCGGCAAAGCGCGGTGCGCTGGCGTTCTCCGCCGGAGAGCTTCTGGATGCGGTGGCCGAGGCGATCCGTCAGGCCGGTGCGTTCCGCAAGCTCAAGCAGCCGCGCCTGCGCAGTGCGATGATCGATGCCCGCGGCCACCGTGGGAATCAGGCAATTCTCCGCGAGCGTGAGATCGGGAATCAGGTTGTGCAGTTGAAAGACGAAACCCACCTCGTAACGCAGAAGACGCAGCAGATTGCGGTGGCGATTGACCTCAATGCCGTTGACCGAGACACGCCCACTGTCGGGCGCGTCGAGGCCACCAAAGAGATGCAGCAGAGTGCTCTTGCCGCAACCCGACGGGCCGCAGAGAGCTACCGTCTGGCCCTCGACGGCCTCGAAGTCAACGCCCTTCAGAACCGCGATCGCCCCATCGTCATAGCTCTTCCACACATCTTCTGCGTGCAGGACGAGGCGCTTCTGAGGTCCGGTTTGTGCGATAGAAGAATTCATTCGAAGCGCAGCGCCTCCACCGCTCGGATGCGCATGGCATAAAAGGCCGGGTACAGCGCGCCGGCAATTCCGGTGAGCAGGGCGAGCAGAATCACGATGAGCATCACGACAGGCTGAATCGCCACATCCACATACCCGTGAAGAGCGGGAACCAGCTTGAGCGCGAAGAGCAGGCAGGTTCCAGTGAGCATTCCCAACAGCGCGCCCAGCAAAGACACAACCGCGGACTCGCCGAAGATCATCGCGGCAATCTGCGTATTCGAGAAGCCGCAGACGCGCAGGATGGCGATCTCGCGAATGCGCGTGAAGACTGACATGATCATGGTGTTGGCAACGCCGAGGCCGCCCAGCAGAAGGCCGCATCCGCCCACCGCCCAGGCCGTGGCCTTGAGAATTCTGAACTGCGAATAGGAGCGCGTGAACTCCGCGTCTTCCAGGCCAATGAGATTCGGGAACGCCGCTTTCACTTTGCTCTTGAATGAGGCCGCATCGTCCTTGTTGCGCAGCTTGATGGTGATGACGGAGGATGCGCCTTCCTTGTGAAAGAAGCTCTGCGCGGAACTGAGCGGCATGAAGACGCCGCCATCCTCAAAGCCGTTGGCGGTCTTCAAAATTCCTATCACATGGAAGACTCCGTGGCCGATGGGCACATGGTCATCGAGCTTGGCGCCGAGAAACTCAGCGGCCCGCTCTCCCAGAACCACGTCGTCGGAGTGTTGCGCGAACATGAGGCGATCACCGGCGATCCATGCGGCTTTGCGGATGCGCGCATCGGCAGCGGTCACGCCGAAGCAGGTGATGATGGGGTGATCGGCGCTGGAGACAATGCCGAAGAGCACCGGATCGGCATGAGAGACCATCGGCCAGGCGGCGATCTCCGCAACTGCCGCGGCGGGAACATTGCTGAAAAAAAGATCGGAAACATTGCGCTCAAAAACGATAATTTCGCTGTCGCTGGACAGAATGCCGGAGAACATTCCGATAGCGCCTTGCAAAATCGTAACCACGGTGAGCATGGCGGCGACACTGAAGGCGATGCCCGCAACCGAGATGAACGAGCGGATGCGATGGCGGCGCAGATTGGTCACGATCAGCTTGAGAAAGATCACGGACGCTCTCCCAAAGTGATGGCGCAGGCATTTTCGGTCACGCGGACAAGCTCCTCCTCCAGGTCGCTGCGCAGCTTTCCCAGAAACGACAAGCCCGGCCGCAATTGCAGAAGCCGTTGAAGCGTTCTGTCTCCCAGATGAATGAAGCGAGTGAAACGCTCGATGGCCGCGGGGATTCCCATCGCAGAGGCCACATTGGGCCGATCAAGCAAGAGGTCGCGGGCAACAGTCTTGCCGGCTTCAGCCGCGCAATCGAGTACATCCTTCAAGTCATCGACCATCTGGTAGCCGAGGCCCCAGTAGAGGGCAATCCGCTCCAGCAGTTGAATCTCGCGCTCTGAAGCGCCGCCCAGCATGGCGGGCAGAACCAGCGTGAGCCGGATCAGCGAAACCGTTTTGCCGCGCGCGATGGTTTCGGTCGTCTCGCGGTTGTGAGGCAAGGTTGCGTAATGCAGGTCGAGGCTCTGTCCATTGAGCAGCCCCTCCACACCGAGGCACTGCTCAATGTAAGCCAGCGCGCGCGTCTGAACGAGCGGCGAAGCGCCGGCGACTGCCCGCCAACTGAGCGCATAGGCGCGATTGATCAGCGCCAGAGCGGCAAGAATTGCGCCGGCCTCGCCGTACGCCAGATGAACGCAGGGAACGCCGCGCCGCTCGGATGCATTGTCCATGCAGGGCAAGTCATCGAAGAGCAGCGACGCGGTATGAAAGTATTCGAGTGCGATAGCCAGGTTTTTGGCGGGAGCCTCATCCAGGCCATAGGCCGTCGCCACTTGATAGACCATCCGCGGGCGCACCAGGCTGCCGGGATTATCGAGTATGTGGCGAAGCGCCTCCTCGAAGTGCGGGTCGAGTGCCGCGGGCAGCGGCATCGATGCTCGGAATGCATCCGCGAAGAGCGTTGTCTCCGATGTTTTTAAGGTGGTTGCCGTTGGCACTCGTGTCCTCGTTCTTTTCTTTGTCTGTTGTTCAGTAAATCGTATGCGGGGAAGAATCCATCCGGCATTTCTTCCCTGCGGTCGACTTAGTTGCAATTCATGGGTGAGACGGATTCGCAGCCAGTTTGGAAAGCGGCAAAACACGCCTGTGCTCATGACAATTTGTTCATCTCCAGAGAATACAGTGCGACTATCTTCCATCGTACTCAAGCCGCATGAAGGAGGGCCGAAGCCCTCATGACAATGTGTTCATTCATAGGTTACTGGATTGCAGCCAGCTTTTCCTGTTTCATATCGAAACTTGGCCGTGATAATTCCTCTCAAATGCACTACTATCTCCTCATGCGGCTTCTGCTTGTTGAAGACGAAATCGACATTCAAAGCTTCCTGCGAACCTCGCTTGAAGAGGCGGGTTATGAGGTGGAAGCGGCGGCAGACGGCAAGACGGCCGAGCGGCTGGCGATTGACGGCGAATTCGACATACTGATTGTCGACCTAGGGCTACCCGACCAGGACGGCATCACTCTGATCCTCAAGCTGCGTCAACTGGGGGTCCGGGCGCCGGTGCTGATTCTCTCGGCGCGCCGCAGTGTCGATGACCGGGTGCGAGGTTTGGAGCAAGGCGGGGACGATTACCTGACCAAGCCCTTCGCGCTGGCGGAGCTGCTGGCCCGGCTGCGCAATCTGCTCAAGCGCAACAGCCCTGCCGGCAGTGAGGCAACCCGGCTGCGGGTACTCGATCTGGAGCTGTACCTGCTGCGCCGCGAGGCGACCCGAGCCGGGCAGGTCTTGCAGCTCACACCCCAGGAGTTCGTGCTGCTGGAGTATCTTTGCCGCAACGCGGGCCGGGTGGTGACGCGCTCAATGATTCTCGACAAGGTCTGGGGCATGCGCATCCAGCCGGATACGAACGTCGTGGATGTTCACATCTACCGGTTGCGCGGCAAGGTCGATGCCCCGGGGCAGCAGCCGCTGATTCGCACGCTGCGAGGTGTGGGCTATGTTCTCAAAGACCGCTAAGCCCGCCCTGCGCAGCGCCGCATGGCGCATCTCGCTGTGGGCAACCGTTGCCTTCGCTTGCGGAACCCTGCTGGTCTTCATCTTTCTTCATCGCTTCGTCGCTGACGACATTCAGCGGCGCAGCGACGCATGGCTGGCGGGAGAGATTGAAGTGCTGGGCGATGTGGCCGAGCAGACTCCGATGAATGCACTTCACGACCGCGTGGTCGAAGAAGTTGCCGAGCTGGCAAGCAAGGAAGTGCCGAACAGGGAGGCTTCCGCCAGCACTTCCAATGACTCCGTGTTCTTCCTTCAGACCGGCCGCGATGGTTCGCTTACGCTATGGGTTGGAGCGGGCAATGGCGTAGAGAACCTGAAGGCCATCCAGGCAAGCAGGATTCTTCCCGATCACCCGACGCATCTGCGTGTGCAGGGGTTCGCGATTCCCTTTCGCGTGGCTTCCACGCGGATAAATGACGGAAGTTATATCTATCTTGGACTCAGCGAGCGTGATGAGCTGCGGGTACTGCGGAGTTTGGGCCTGCGCTTCATTCTTCTGTGGTTTTTGCTGGTTCTTCTCGGCTTCGGCATTGTCTTCTTTACCACCCGGCGTATGTTGAGCCATGTACGGGAGATTGCTGAAGCCGCTTCGCGAATCGGACATTCCGATCTCCACGCAAGGGTCCCGACGACCAGGCATAACGATGAAGTGAGCCACCTGGCTTTGACGCTCAACCGCATGCTCGACCGCATCGAGAGTTCGATGCATCAGTTGCATACCATCACCGATTCGCTGGCGCACGATCTGCGCAGCCCGCTCACCGCCATTCGCGGAAAGCTCGAGATGTCGTTGTCGGCGGCCATGCAGGTGGAACAGGCCGATCCGATTGTCTCTGCCATTGAAGAACTGGATCGGCTGACCGATTTCCTGAACAAGTCGCTCGATGTCGCCGAGGCCAAGGCGGATGCGCTGCGGCTCAACCGCGTTCCGCTTGATCTGGATGAATTGCTCCGAATCATGATCGATCTATACGAGCCATCAATGTCGGAAAAGGGCCTGCAACTCCGGCTGCACAGCGGCGGTCCGCTTACCATTGAGGCCGATGAAGCGCTGATCCATCGCATGATCGCCAATCTCTTCGACAATGAGCTGAAGCACTTGCCCGCCGCTTGCACGGTCAACCTGCGGCTGAGGGTCGAGGACGCTGCCGCTTCACTCATTCTGGAAGACGATGGACCGGGCTTCGATGTGGAGGTTCTGTCTCATTTGTTCGAGCGGCGGGTGAAGGGCAAAGAATCGAACGGCCACGGGTTGGGCTTGGCCTTTGTCGATGCGGTCGCGCGCGCCCACGGCGGAAGCGTTGCGGCCGGCAATCGCGACGGCGGCGGAGCGCGGATCTCGTTGATATTTCCGCGGGCTGCAAATGAGCAAGCCAAAGCGCCGATGGCAGCGATCCATCGCGCCAGTTAAGGATAGCCAGCCTTCACCGGAGGATCATCCATGACGCATTCCGCGATTGCCCGGGGCTTGCTCTCGCTGCTCTGCGGCGCGCAAGGAGTTGCGACTCTGGCGATCGATCTGAACCGCACCCATGCGACCAATCCCCAATGGACAAGTCATGCGCGGTTTCATTTGGTGTGGCAGGCAATCAGTTATGCGTTGTTGTCCCTGCTGGAAGTGGCGCTCATTTTGATGCCTGGCCCGATTCGAGATCAGCGCTTCTATCTGGCCGCAATCCTGGCGAGCATTCCCATGCTAGAGCAATATCATGCTAGCTGTACCCAGTTCTGACAAGTTCTGAACCATGCTGTGGCGTTTTCTGTGGAGATTTGCGGTAGTGCGTTTCTGATGGCCTGGTAGAGTTCATGGCTGGTTTGAGCT